>ENA-OWPN01001184-OWPN01001184.1-human-gut-metagenome-genome-assembly--contig:-NODE-1184-length-25993-cov-5.194271_pt1 | contig 25993 bp, 15 predicted proteins | sample MGYA00248266_ERZ651850 | MGnify/ENA primary metagenome ERZ651850 (study PRJEB26924, sample SAMEA4378296) | human gut metagenome | biome: human gut; feature: human-associated habitat; material: faeces... | reverse complement strand
TATGCAGCTATTAATCCTGTACCAAAAAGTTGCATTTATAACTTGAACTCAAGTTATTATAGTCGCAGTCTGCTGTCTAATAATATGACACCGGAAGTAAGTGAGTTGAAAGACGATAATAACCGGTTGACTACCCGTCCGTCGTTGGATGTCTATTATTTCCGTAAGCTTCCTAATAAACAGTCGCTGGTATTGAATATGGTAGGGACATATTCAAAGACTTCCGAAGATCATAGTTATATCGAGAAGCAGGAAGAAACTCTTCTGACCGATATTAATACACATATAAACGGTAAACGTTATTCCATGATCGGTGAAGGTATTTATGAGAAGGAATTGTCTTCGGGTAGAATAACCGGCGGGTTGAAACATACACAGGCTTATACGGATAACGTCTATACCGGTTCGGGTGATTATAAAACGCATATGGTGGATGCCGAGTCGTATTTGTATGCACAATATGTAGGAAAATGGAAGAAACTGGTATATAATGTAGGAGTAGGCGTTTCGAGGAATTATCTTTCGCAGGAAAATGTCAGTTCGTACGACCGTTGGTATTTTCGTCCCCGGGTGAGCCTTACCTATAATATAAATCAGAAATTAAGCCTTCGCTATGATTACCAGTTCCGTAATCAGAATCCGTCTTTATCCCAGTTGAGCGATGTGGAGCAATGGATCGATTCCCTGCAAATACGAAAAGGTAATCCGGAGTTAACGCCTTATTTTTCTCATTTCAATTCGTTGAATTTCTCCGTGAACACGGCGAAGGTGAAGACTGGTTTGTATTTGTCCCATCAGTATATGCCCGATATGGTGATGGAAGAAACTCGTTATGATGCTTCCCGCCATTTGTTTATTCAGACTTACGATAACCAGCGAAGTTTCCAACGGTTATCCGCAGAGGCCTATCTGAATTATTCTCCTTTTGGTGATTATCTGTCGATGAACCTTTCGGGAGGTGTCAATCATTATATTTCCCACGGAAATGATTATTCCCATACTTATACGGACGGCTATTATGTCTTTTCGCTGAATAGTGATGTGAAGAAGTTTAATTTCGGGCTACTTATTTATAAAAGGGCATTTAGCTTTTCGGGAGAAAGCAGTTCGCAGGCGGATCGTTTCAATATGCTGAGTGTCGGTTATCGGTTGGGAAAGGTTAAACTGGGAGCTTCGGCATCTATTCCGTTCTCCGGTAAAACAGCTTTGTACCAGACAAGAAACTGTTCAGCACTCACTCCTTATGTGTCGGATAAGCAGTTCGGAGATATTTATCCCGCTTTCCGTCTGACCTTCTCTTATCATATAGACTTCGGACGTAAATATAAATCAACCTATAGGAAAGTTAATAATGCAGATAACGAATCCGGTATTCTGGACAGCAGGAAGTGATAAAGCTGCGTTATCAGGTAAAGGTATAGTATAAAAAAAGCGAATGATCTTTCGATCACTCGCTTTTTTTATATCTGATATAATTAAAATATGCCTTTTTCCAAGTCAGCTGCCTTTACGCGGAAAATATATCCGTTGCGAGAGAAGACTAATTCTCCGTCTTCTTTCTTTTTCTGGTTAACTAAGCGTTGAAAAGCTATATTGGCACCTTTAACTATATTCTCTTCAAATTCTCTTACTTCTTGTTCACTCATGATGTTCAAGTTTAGTGTAAATATCCGAATTATATATCTCTTTTTTTTCATTCCTGAATCCTTTGGCAATTACTTCCATCGGAGACATAGAATTGTCTGTTACCATCCAATAATCACTAATGGGGATATATAGTTCAAAAAGATTGTGAATACCCGCCTCGTATCTACGGCGGATAGTACTTTCCGGTATGTTATGACCACCGGCTGCCACTCTCATTTTTACCCGTTCCACTGCCAAATCCGGCGTATTCAGCCAAAAATATAACAATGTAACATAATATCCTTCCCTTTGTGCTTCCCTGATCAGATTTGCGACTGACCGGGTGGCGAGCGTAGTTTCCATTGCAAAAGTCTCACCGGCTGCGATGAGTTCTTTAATGCGCTTATACATAATTCGGCTTGCTTCTACAGCTACGGCGATGCTATCTGCGTTAAAAGGGGAAAGCCCCTTGGCTATCTCGTCGGAGTTCACAAACTCTTTACACTTCAACATCTCTGGAAGAATTGTAAATGAAGCTGTGGTCTTCCCTGCTCCGTTGCAACCTGATATTATATATAAATATGGCACTATTTGCTGCTTTTTGACAGGGCAAATATAGATAATAGTTTAATATGTTGTACTATTTATTTCTCAAAAATCGTGAAAATGTGCAGAATTTGTACGAATAACCCCCTGTTTCGTTGTTTCGGAGGCCTGTTTTGTTAATTTTAGACCCATAAAAGGTCGCTCATTATACTATCCGATATGAAAATTCCGTTGCGGGAGAGCGTCAGGGTTGCGTCTTTTTCAATAAGAAGTCCTTGTTTGAGGTAGGGGGCAGCCTGCTTTTGGCAATAGATTAATTTGTCGTTTCCGAACTGTCCTTGAATTTCGGTTAAATTGACGCCCCACATAGTACGAAGACCGGTAATAATGAAATCGTTATAACGGGTGTTTATATCCAGCTCTTCCACCTCTACCTCCGGAGATCCGCTTTCAATCCCCCGGATATAGGGCGGAAGGGAAGAAACATTCCATTGACGGCTTTCTCCATTGTAGGAATGAGCGGACGGACCTGCTCCCAGGTATTTCTTCCCGGTCCAGTAGGAACTGTTATGACGGGAGATCATTCCGGGACGTGCGAAGTTGGATATTTCGTAATGAAGATAGCCGTTTGCCGTCAGCCGGTCGATCAGGGAGGTGAACAGAGATACGCTGACCTCTTCTTCGACAGGAGATATCTTTCCGGCTTCCTTTAATTTATATAAGGCGGTTCCCTCTTCATATATTAAATGGTAAGCGGAGATATGGGGAATATCCAGTCGGATGGCCATATCGAGGTTCGACTCCCATTCTTTCAAAGTCTGTCCGGGCAAGCCGTAGATCAGGTCGATACTTATATTCGCGAGGTCATTTTCTTTGCATAATTCAACAGCCCGCAAGGCTTGTTCCCGGTCGTGCCGGCGGTTGAGGAAGCGCAGGTCTTCCGCCTTGAAACTTTGTACCCCCATGCTGATACGGTTGAAAGGAAATCTGCGAAGGCCGGTAACATACTCGGGTGTCATATCATCCGGATTGGCTTCGAGTGTGACCTCCTTGCAACCGGATGTGTCGAATAAGCGTTGTATGGCATCAAATATACGTTCGAAGTCAGTGGCTTGTAGTTGGGAGGGAGTTCCACCTCCGAAGTAGATCGTTTCTAACGGTTCATTGCCGATGTAATCCTTTCTTATTTCCAGTTCACGGATAAGGGCAGTCACATACGGTTCCTTGTATTTCATTTCCGTGTTGGAAAAGAAATCGCAATACAAACATCGTTTGGCACAGAACGGAACGTGTATATAAAGACCTGCCATATCGGACTGATTTAGTTATTTCGATAACAAATGTAGGTAAAAAAGCTGCTTATCAAAAACTCCGGAATGTTAACGTTGCATAGTCCGACCGGAGAATTAAGGATTTACCGTCTGCTTTGATTACGTCGAATACTGTTTCCGTACTGTCCATGCCGAAAGGCAGGAGCTGCTCGCGAGTGGCTAATGTGTTTGTATTGTAGGGAACGCTAAACTCTTTTACTGTAATCTTTTCGGCCTCCTGGTCGTAGTTGAAACGGCCGACGAAAGTACCGTATTTGTTCTCACTTTTATCTCTGATTTCTACCAACTGTAATTGTATGGCATAATATATACGTTCGCACGGGTGAATGGTTCCGTCCGTCGTTTCGAAATGCATCAACTGCCATTGTCCGTCAGCATTGCCGTTCATAGGCGCTTTCTCGCAGCCGCTTGAAAAGACGGTAAGGAAAAGAAGTACGATAAATATATTCAGATTCTTTATCATTGTCGGTTTCATATATTTTATTTCAGGATGATTCCCTCTTTTTTGATTGTTAGCATGCCGCCGGTGTTGTTTCCTAAATAAGTTCCGTGGTCGAGTCCAAGGGCTGCAGAGACAGACCATCCCTGTAACTTCCGCGGACTGTATGTGACTTCATACAGCGAGTTGAACTGTTTGCAAACTTCATCCAACGGATTATCGTACGTTCCCCAATGTCTGGAATAGCTCATCAGCACGCGATAGCTTATTTCTTTTGACGGATTTCCACTGAATCCGATGTGTTGTGATAATACACGGTTGCTTCTGAGCAATAGACTTTTATCTTCATTATAGATAGGTCCGGGTAAAAGAGGATTCCCCATTCCCATACCCCAATGTTGCCAGCTTTGATAATAGTAGTTATTATAATAATTGTCTTTGGCACTGATTTGGTATTCGTCGAAATGACCGGCAAAACCGTCGTAAAGCATTGGCCCGGTCTGGTCTTTGGTTGCCAGCCCTTCCCATACAAAGGTGCTGATCCAGCGGTTGCGCGGGAAAGTTACTTCCAGGCCGATATGTCCGTCTTTCCACCGTCCGTACTCAAAGAACATTTGGGAGTGGTCGTCGAAAAAATGTTCGTAATATGCTCTGAACTTCCAGTCGTTCAGGTAATAGCTTAATGCCATGTTCCAACTGCCCACATGGTTGCCAAGGATATTGACCTGATCCCCCCAGGGAGCATTATCGTCCCCTTTTCCGGGAATGAGTACATTGAAGAACTCCTTTACTCCGGTGGGCATTGTGTATATCTGTTTACTTTGGCGATTCGCATCATATTCGTATACTTTTCCGCCGAACTGTGCCGCCATGATCATTCCGAAGTCGAGTTCCAAAGGAAACTTCTCCTTTTTGCCGATACGGAATAAGAGGGACTTGCTATGATACAATACATCTTCTACATATTGTTTGTGGACAGCGACATAATCCCGTTGCCAGCGGTCGTCGGTAAAACGTCCGTAGGCGATGTGCCCTTTCACCTTCAACCAGGCATTGGTAAAAGGGATATTGGTGAACTCCTCGATCCCCACTCTTACCTGGGGTACGGGACGGGTATTATTTCCCTCTACCATTCCGCCGCTGCTTAGTTGCGGATTTTTCCCGAAAGGATCGCGTTCCTTGCTGCCGATACTCATTGTCAGACATTGCCAGGATATGTCCGCATAGGCCTGTTGAATGATAAAAGCGGAAGTATTGTTTGCCGCTGTAGCCAAATCGAGACCAGTCCGTATATCCCAGTGATGGTTCAACTTTTTGGAGAAGGTAAGCCCGGTTTTCAGATAGATGCTGTTCGGCTCGATACTGGACAGACCGTTCCTGTTGGCAGTAAACCAAAGCGGGGCATAATTACCTCCTCCGGCAGTAGCACCAGTTTCTACATGATAGGTAAGAGACGGGTCTGTTGTTTGTCCATATAATAATGTAGTGTGACAGCAGATAGCCAGTAATACAGTTCGTAATTTGTAAATCATGAAATATAAGTAAATGCGAACTTTCGCAAGAAAGTTAATGACGACAAATGTACAAAATATTCAGTAAATACAAGGCCTGCTGCATAACATAGTTCTCAAACACGGGGCGATAATTGCTTTTTTCCTGTACATTCTCTAATTTGCGGCCTCGTGAGCAATTCACGTAATGATATTTATTGTTAAACTCAAAATACCTGATATCATGAAAGTATACCAAACAAACGAAATTAAGAACATCTCTATCTTGGGAAGTTCGGGCTCTGGGAAAACCACTCTCGCTGAAGCGATGCTTTACGAGGGTGGAGTTATAAAACGTCGCGGCTCTGTAGACGCAGGGAATACGGTGAGCGACTATTTCCCGGTTGAGAAGGAGTATGGCTACTCAGTGTTCTCAACCGTTTTCAGTGTTGAATGGCAGGACAGGAAGTTGAATTTCATCGATTGTCCGGGTTCGGATGACTTTATCGGTGGAGCTGTTTCAGCTTTGAACGTGACCGATACGGCACTGATGGTATTGAATGCCCAGTATGGTGTGGAAGTGGGAACATTGAACCAGTTCCGGTATACAGAACAATTTCATAAACCCGTTATTTTCGTTGTCAATCAATTAGATAACGATAAGGCGGACTACGACGGAACAATTGCCCAGCTGAGAGACCAGTTCGGTAGCAAGATCGTTCCTATCCAATATCCGATCAGTACGGGAACTTCTTTCAACGCCGTTGTCGACGTATTGAAGATGAAGATGTACCGTTGGAAACCCGAAGGCGGTGTGCCTGATGTGCTGGAAGTTCCGGAAGAAGAAATGGACAAAGCAATGGAACTTCATAAAGCGCTCGTTGAGGCAGCGGCAGAAAATGACGATATGCTGATGGAGAAATTCTTCGAAGAAGGTACGTTAAGCGAAGACGATATGCGTGCAGGTATCCGTGCAGGTCTGGTGACCCGCAGTATGTTCCCTGTATTCTGTGTTTGTGCAGGACGTGATATGTGCGTTCGCCGTACATTGGAATTCCTGGGTAATGTGGTGCCTTGTACCGATAAGATGCCGCGTCCGGTGACTACTGAAGGCGTAGAAGTGACTCCGGTTGCCGACGGTCCGACCAGTCTGTTCTTCTTCAAAACAACGATAGAACCGCATATCGGTCAGGTTTCCTATTTTAAAGTGATATCAGGAAAAGTAAAAGAAGGAGACGATTTACTGAATGCAGACCGGGGTTCGAAAGAACGTATAGCACAGTTATTCTCTGTTGCCGGCCAGACACGTAATGCTGTGACTGAGATGGTTGCCGGTGATATCGGTGCAACTGTTAAGCTGAAAGACGTACGTCGCGGTAATACATTGAACGGCAAGGGATGCGATTATAAATTCGACTTTATCAAATATCCGGATCCTAAATATCGTCGTGCTGTTAAACCGGTCAATGAATCGGATGCAGAAAAGATGATGGAAATCCTGAACCGTATGCGTGAGGAAGATCCGACATGGGTAATCGAACAATCGAAAGAACTGAAACAGACAATCGTTTCCGGGCAGGGAGAGTTCCACCTGCGTACGTTGAAATGGAGAATTGAAAATAATGATAAACTGCCGATCGAATATCTTGAACCGAAGATTCCGTATCGTGAAACAATAACAAAGGCTTCACGTGCAGACTATCGCCATAAGAAACAGTCGGGTGGTGCAGGCCAGTTCGGTGAAGTTCACCTGATTGTAGAACCTTATTACGAAGGTATGCCGGCTCCGGATATGTATCGTTTCGGCGGACAGGAATATAAAATTAGCGTACGTGATACGCAAACTATTGATTTGGACTGGGGTGGTAAGCTGGTGTTTGTAAACAGTATCGTTGGTGGAGCCATCGATGCACGTTTCTTGCCGGCTATTCTGAAAGGTATTATGGCACGTATGGAACAGGGACCGTTGACCGGTTCGTACGCCCGTGACGTGCGCATCATTGTTTATGATGGCAAGATGCACCCGGTAGACAGTAATGAAATTTCTTTCATGCTAGCCGGTCGTAATGCCTTCAGTACTGCCTTTAAAGAAGCAGGCCCTAAGATTCTTGAACCGGTTTATGACGTAGAAGTATCCGTTCCGGGTGATTATCTGGGTGATGTGATGAGTGACCTACAAGGTCGTCGTGCCATCATCATGGGTATGAACAGTGAAAAAGGTTTTGAAAAGTTGTTGGCAAAAGTTCCTTTGAAGGAAATGTCCAACTATTCTACTTCTCTGAGTTCCATCACGGGTGGTCGTGCTTCATTCACGATGAAGTTTGCCTCTTACGAACTTGTTCCGTCAGATGTACAGGACAAGTTGCTGAAAGCATACGAAGCGACGCAAACAGAAGATTAATAGAAAATTATCCTTTAAACATAAGGCAGCCCTTGTTTCAAGCGGCTGCCTTTTTTATATCATCTTCATACGGTTGTTGCAACACTGTAACAGTGGTTCTGTTCCTTTGTATAGTGTAAATATCTTACTCCATTACCTGAACTCCGGCGATTGGGTGGAAAGTATGACCGCCCTGGTGGAGGATGAACAAGGCGAGTGGAATATTGTTACTTACGATAAGGCAGACTACGATACGGACGAAGAGACTGTCCGGAAACCTTTATTATATGCTGAAGTGGTATGAAAATGCTGTTTATCATACAAGGGGAGGGCAGAGGGCATCTGACACAGGCTTTGTCCCTCCGTCAGATGCTGGAGGACGAAGGCCACCGGGTGGTCGGTGTGCTTGTCGGGAAAAGTCCTGCCCGTCGCATCCCCGATTTCTTTACGGAAAAGATCAATGCTCCGGTTTATACGTTTGAAAGTCCGAACTTCCTGCCCACGGCAAAGAATAAGCAGGTCAATTTGCTGAAAAGTGTAGGTTATAATGTGTTGCGGCTGCATACCTATATGGGCAGCATCCGTTTATTGACCGTATGATAAAAGAGACAGGGGCGGACGTGGTCGTCAACTTTTATGAGTTGCTGACGGGGGTGACTTACCTGTTTTGCCGCCCGAAAGCGATGATGGTTTGTATTGCCCATCAATATCTGTTCCTGCATCCGGACTTCTCTTTCCCGAAATTGAATACGGTTCCTTTGTCTTTATTAAAATTCTTCACGCGTGTGACGGCTATCGGTGCCACGAAGAAGCTGGCTTTGTCTTTCCGGAAGATGCGCGAAGTGCCTGCCGGCAAGATGGTCGTCGTCCCTCCCTTGTTGCGTAAGGAGGTGATAAACCAAACTCCCCGTAAAGGAAATTATCTGCATGGTTATTTATTGAACAGCGGGTTCAGCGAGGAGGTAAAGGAGTGGCATGCCGCTCATCCGGAAGTATCGATGCATTTTTTCTGGGATAAGAAAGGGGCAGGTGAGACTACCCGGGTAGACAGTACGCTTTCTTTCCATCAGCTGAATGATACCCGTTTCGTTAAATATATGGCAAATGCGAAAGCGTATGCCACGACTGCGGGTTTTGAATCTGTTTGCGAGGCGATGTATCTGGAGAAACCTGTCCTGATGGTACCGACTCATATCGAGCAGGCGTGTAATGCCTATGATGCATCTTTGTCCGGAGCCGGTGCGGTAGCTGACCGTTTTGATTTGGACGCATTGTTGCATTTGTCAGAAAGCCATCAACCGAATCCTGTGTTCCGCCATTGGGTACAGCAGGCGGATTGGCTGATCTTACGTGAGTTCCGCGAAGATTTGCTGATGGAGGAGATGCCGTCTTCTGCCTGGCATCGTTTGTCTATGCACTGGGTGTATCGGGTGGCGAAGACATTAATGTAAGTGTGTATTTAAGCATGTTATGGTAGATGAATGTGGCAATAAAGGTGGGTTCATACTGTATAAGATTGGTTTTGTAGGATTTATTTAATGTACGCGTACATTAATATAGGTTTTTCTCTGTAAGAGATTGATCTTTTTGGGTAGATATTATTCATATAACAGTAGGTACATACAAGGGAAAACAAGGTTTGTTATTTTTATAGCCTGTTTGGTACATCGTATCGTATTCAATTGATAAGAAAGGATATGGCAATGAAAAAAAATCTGTGGAAATAATTGTGGATATAAAACTATTGCTTACTTTTGCTGAAGTATTTGACGATCGTACAAACAAACTGACAGAGATAGGTCGGTTTTATATAGAATAGAACTTAGAATTACTTAGTATTAATATTAAATTTTTGATTATGAACAAAAAGTTTTCTACTCTGGTAGCCGGAGTTCTGCTGGCTACAAGTTTTGGAGCTACTGCGCAGATTGCACCAACGGGTGATTTTGCAAAGTATGTTGCTGCAAATAAACCTACTGAGGGTATGTCTACCATTAACAAAGGTACTTTCCAGCTTGTTGTTGGTGCATTAGCAGATGGAAATGTTATTTCCATGAAGATGAATTCCTTTGGTAAGTATGAACTGGTTATTGTTAATGGTTCTACTGATGTAGAGGTAAGAAATACCCTTTGGAAAGCGATTGTAAGTGGAAATGCTGAAGCAGGTTACTCTTATCAATTTCAGAATGTAGGAACAGGTGAACTGCTTGCTGTAGATGCTATCTCTGCTTTTGCTGTAAATAAAGAAGGAACAGCTGCATGGCCTACACTGACAACTACTAACATTACTCCGGTTGGTTCTGAAGTTTCTGTCTGGAAATGGGTGGATGCTCCTGATCCTAAAGGAGGCTTTGTTATTGGTCATGCAAAAGCATTTACTTCAGCTTTTGGTGCAAAAAATGACTCTGTTGTTACATTGGTTGCTAATACATTGGTTGCTAATGATGTTAAAATTGCTGCTGTAAAATATGCTTTGAAGAATATTCCATCAGGAACACCTTCTAATCAGATTACAGCAATTCCTGCTTCTCCCATCGCATTTACTTTGGGCGTAGACGATTTGAATTCTTTGTTATGGAAACAAAATCCATCTGCTGATGCAAGCAAAGCAGAATTCACATTCACTCCGAATGTAATCAATGACGAAACGAATGTATTCGGTAACTTGTTTACTGAAAACGCTTACAAAGCTGTTCCGGCTGTAGGTTTCCCGGCTGCTGTTGATGTTGCTACTAATCCTTTTAATGGATTAGGAACTTCTTATGATGCCTTGTATGATGCTGAAATTGCTTATTATCAGAAAGTACAGGAAAAAGTATTAGCTAATGCCTTATTAACAGCATGTCTTAAGAATGGTGCTATAGATGCTACTCAGAAGCAAAATGTATTAGATGCATTGGCTGTAATTGCTGCAGGAACATTTACAACAGATGTTGAAACTGTTGTTTCAGAAATAGAAGGTTTGACTTATGCCGAAAACGATCAGGCTAAAGCTGTAGTGAAAGCTGCAGTTGCTTATGTATCAGGTGTTCATGGAAAGACTGTTGCTGAATGTTTGACTGCTGCTCAGGCAATTAAAACGATGTCTACAGTTGGACAGGCAGGTTCAGTTGCTAAGTTAATTAGTGACGCTATAGATAAGGCTGCTGCAGAGGCTGCTATTAAAACTGCTTATACAGATAAGCTGGCTGCTGATGCTGCTTTAGCTACTGCAATTACCTCTGCTAAAGCAACTCTTACAACAGCTGGTTACTATGCTACTGGCGTAGCTAATAACGGTTGGGTCTCTTTGATGTTGGAAGAAGCTGAAAAAGCTGAAGACAACACTTACCTGTCTGTAGCTCGTAGTTTCGTAACTGAAACACAGAATGAAAGAGAACGTCCATTAGCATTCACTACTGGTAAATTTGCAGACTTCGGTTATACCGCTGATCCTAAGGCTCGTTTGGATTTGAATGGTCGTTACAACTTCCAGTTCACTTATTTCCCGAATGCAGACTCTTTGGTAATCCGTACAGGTGGTTGGGCTAAAAAGAACAATGCTCAGACATCTTGGGGTGATATGAATACAACAGATAACCCTGAATTGGGTGTAGCTGCGGCTTCTCCAAATGCAACAGCTCCTACTGCAAAAGGTTCAGAAAATAATATAGTTAAATTGATCTATCTGGCTAATAACCATAGTGAAATTACTGTTGGTTCTTCTGATTATTATATCGGTGCTGCTCCGAACACAGTGAACACTCGCATCTCTATCAAGAAGATCGACGACGAATATGTGAAGACTACTTTGGAATCAGGTGTTTACTTCTTCAATTTGTTCTCAGAAGAAGAAGCAAACAAAGCTGTCGCAGGCAAGAATTTGGTTGCTGCATTTGCAGGTCAGAAGTTGCTTTGGGCTGATGAAGAAACTTCTAAAGTGTTTGGTGATGTTCAGAATTTTGAACACATGCCACGTGCACAATGGGTTGTAAAACAGAATTCAGGTGCTAACGGTATCCAGACTGTAAACATCTATAACCGTGAATATCCTGACTTTAAGGTAGAAAATGTTCAGTTATATAAAGGTGGTAGTAACGATAAAGTATTTGCTGTTAGCTATGGTACTACTATGGGAACGGGTGTAATTGCAGCTAATGATACTTTGTCATTTGTAAAGGCTACAGGAGCAACTGTTACAACAGAAGAACTTGGTTATAAAGCACTTGATTACGATGAATATATCGAAAATGTATTTGCTCTGAAGTATTTCAACGGTTTGAATGCCGGTAACTTTGTGGAAGTTGATAAAGATGCAGCTATGGCTGTAAATCCTGAACTGAAAGAAGGTCAGAAGTTTGTATTTGTTCCTGCTGCGTTGAAAGACAATGCTCCTGTAAAAGACAAATACGGCTACCAAGGAACAATCGAAGGTGTAAAGAATCTGACAAGAATTGCTTATAAAGTACAGGTTTATGATCCGAAAGCTGATGCTGCCGATAAACTTTATCTGTTAGCTAATGGTGACAAGGGATATACATTGACTGATGCTGCAAATGCAACAACTTTCTACTTCAAAGAAAATAACGAATTACAGGAAGAAGATAAGGATGCTGTATGCTACTATGCTCTGGTTCAGAAAGATTTGTCTACTGTATCTGGTGTTAAACATCCGTCATTGGTATTGTCTGTTGAGGGTATTGATACTGAAAATAGCATCGCAACATTCGCATTCGATGATAACGATAACGCTTTGTATCGTCGTCTTGGTAAAACTATCACAGATGAGTTTGAAAATATGACTACAGATACAGCTAAATTCTTCATGGCTAACGAACCGACTCGCTTCTTGTATGAAAACAGTGCTAACCGCACAGCTGATAATGGAACCGCAGTTGCTAAAGATAGCTTGAATTTCTTAGGTGTAATCAATGTGGCTGATCGTCCTGAAAATAGTATGTTGCCTATTTTCATTGATACTGCTTATGTACGTAATAATACAACAATGCCTCAGTATATGTTGGCTGTAGGTGCAGAATATACTCCTGCAGGTAAATATAACACTTGTCCGGATAAGATCGAAAACTGTCATCAGCATCCGACAATTGATACAAAAGCATTCATAACAGGTCGTTATTTGGTTTCTCTGGAAGAAGATTCTGCAGTTGTTGGAAATGATCCTATCAAATATCAGGATAAATACCGTTTGGCATTTGTTGAAGCTAAGCATATCGAAGATACTTTGGTTATTGCAAATTCTAAGTATACAGGTGTAGAAAAACATGCAGGTAAAGATTCTATCATGTTGAATAACAACAAGAAATTGAATGTGGCTACATTTGCATTCCGCATCGTAGATGGTAGCAGTAATGCAGACTTCTATTTGCAAACAGCTACTTCTAAGGGTGAAACTCGTTATGTACGTGTACATAATGGTGTTCCTGTATTAGTTGACAATATCGCTGAAGCTGCTCAGTTCAACTTGAAGAAAACTAGCGAGAAACCTGTTGCTAACGAAACAATCGACGCTACTTCTGTAAGTGTAATCGCTGGTAACGGTGACATCACTATCAAGGGAGCTGAAGGTAAAAAAGTTACTATCAGTAACGTTCTTGGTCAGACAATTGCTAACACGGTAATTACTTCTTCTGAAGCTACAATCTCTGCTCCTAAGGGATATGTAACTGTAGCTGTTGAAGGTGAAAAGGCTGTTAAAGCAATCGTAAAATAAGAATTAAAGAATAATTAAATAAAACATAGCTTCTCTACTCTTCCTTTCGGGGAAGGGTGAGTAGCCTGTGAAGGTGAACAAACTGGAAGCGTAATTTTAGTAATAAAAATAAAATAAAGTTCATCCATGAGTACCACTGTGAAGAGAGAAAATGGACAAAAAACAGCCCCGATGATATTCTGTATCATCGGGGTTTTGTTTTTGAATAGCTCCGGAATACGGAGTTCATTATGTTAAATAGAAAAACCGTCTTGTATAGAAGGCGGTTTTACCAGAGAGTTGTCTTTTGTGTAAAACGACTCTCTATTTTGTTTAGTTGGATTTTACTGCTTCAAAGCCTGCTCAATATCCGCAATAATATCGTCCGCACTTTCGATACCGACAGAGAAACGGATCAGATCTGGAGCAATACCGGCTTCCTTCAACTGTTCGTCTGTCAGCTGACGGTGTGTATGGCTTGCCGGGTGAAGCACACAAGTACGGGCGTCTGCTACGTGAGTAACGATAGCTGCCAGCTTCAAGCTATCCATGAATTTGATAGAAACATCGCGTCCACCTTTCAGGCCGAATGACAACACGCCACATGAACCGTTCGGCAGATATTTCTTTGTCAGGTCATAATACTTATTCCCTTCCAGATCCGGATAGTTTACCCAAGCAACCTTATCGCAGTTCTGTAACCATTTAGCAACAGCCAATGCATTTTTACAATGCTGTGGCATACGTAAATGCAATGTTTCCAAACCCAAATTCAACAGGAATGCATTCTGTGGAGACTGGATAGAACCAAGGTCACGCATCAGCTGGCTGGTTGCTTTCGTGATATAAGCCATCTTGCCGAATGTCTTTGTATAAGTCAGTCCGTGATAAGATTCGTCCGGTTGGCAAAGCCCCGGATATTTGTCGGCATGTGCTTCCCAGTCGAAGTTACCGCTGTCGACGATACAGCCACCGACTGCAGTAGCGTGTCCGTCCATATATTTAGTAGTAGAATGTGTCACGATGTCAGCACCCCATTCGAACGGGCGGCAGTTGATCGGTGTCGCGAATGTATTGTCGACAATCAAAGGCACACCGTGGCTATGAGCGATACGGGCAAACTTCTCAATATCCAACACCATCACTCCCGGATTGGAGATCGTTTCGCCGAATAATAACTTTGTATTCGGACGGAAAGCCTTACTGATCTCTTCTTCGCTGGCATCCTGATCTATGAAAGTACATTCGATACCTAGCTTTTTCAGTGTAACGGACAGCAAGTTGTATGTACCTCCATAGATACCGGTTGCACTTACAATATGATCGCCGGCTTCGCAAATATTGAAACAGGCAAAGAAATTGGCGGCCTGTCCCGATGAAGTCAACATGGCGGCAACACCACCTTCCAATGCTGCAATTTTGGATGCTACAGCGTCGTTAGTCGGGTTCTGTAGGCGGGTATAGAAATAACCGCTCTCTTCCAGGTCGAACAATTTAGCCATCTGTTCGCTGGTTTCATACTTGAATGTAGTACTCTGATAGATAGGAAGTACGCGAGGCTCTCCCTTTTTAGGTTGCCAACCACCTTGTACACACAAAGTTGCCGGTTTGAATGAATTACTCATATTATTAATGTTTGCTATAAATTATATTCTGCCAACAAAAGTAAAGAATAGTTCGTTCCGTTAATACAAATCTACGATCATTTATAAAAAATAGGGTACTGTTTAAAAATAATCTTTACCTTTGTCATCGGTTTTGGTGTCACAATTCCAGTTCTACGGAAGGGTGATGAAAAGGGAATCAGGTGAAAATCCTGAACAGACCCGCTGCTGTAAGCTCCGCCAAAGTCGTTGAACATAACTCAATCCACTGTTCGTAATGAATGGGAAGGACGTTCAATGATGGAGTAAGTCAGAAGACCTGCCAGGATCAGTAGTTTTAAGCTTTCGAGGAATAGGGCTGAAAAACATGTACGAGAAGGATTTTGCTTTGTCTTCCTGCAGGTTCTGTCTGTTCATGTATCCCATTGTATTTACTTCGAAAGTCTGTCATAAAAATTTAATGCATTTGATGGAATGAGAGGTTTCATACATGTTTTTCTATTGCTTCTTTGTTTGTGTTCTGTGCGTTTGGCGGCACAGAATAAGGTAATTTTGTCAGGTGAAGTGAAAGATGAAGAGGGAACTTCGCTTCCGATGGTTACTGTTGCCATCGAGAATACGACGGCTGGGACATATACCGACAACCGTGGCCGTTATTCTTTGGAGGTAACTCCGGGAAGACACACACTTATCGTTACTTTGCTGGGGTATAATTCAATAAAGAAATCTGTCGATATCCGAAAGAACATGACGTTGAACTTTGTCATGGAGGAGAATTCCGTAACACTGAAGTCGGTAGAAGTATACGGCAAAACGAAAACTCAGAAGGTCAAAGAAAGTGCTTTTTCTGTCAATGCCCTCGATATAAGGCCACAGATTAATTCACTAAAGAATCTTAGTGAGATTGTGAACCGGACTACCGGTATTAAGATTAGAGAAGAGGGGGGAGTCGGTTCTGATTTTGACCTTTCCATCAACGGGTTATCGGGTAACTCCGTCCGTTATTTTATCGATGGCGTACCTTTAGACAGTAAAGGCAGCCATGTGACGCTGGCCAATCTGCCTGTCAACCTGATCGACCGGGTGGAGATTTATAAAGGAGTAGTGCCAGCCTCATTGGGAACGGATGCATTGGGTGGTGCTATCAATATCATTACCAAAGCGGAAAAGACGAATTTCCTGGATGCCTCCTACAGTATCGGTTCCTTTCATACACATAGTGCCGATCTGAATGCGCAGTTTGTGGAACGGCGTACGGGCTTGATCGTGCGTCCTGCCCTTGGTATCAACTATTCGAAAAATGATTATCGGATGAAAGATGTGCAGATGCGCAATGAGACGGGTGACCGGTTTATCAATGGCAATCCCAAACGTTTCCATGACGGTTATTTTTCACTGTTAGCACAGATAGAAGCAGGAGTTACAGGCAAGTCTTGGGCGGACGAATTTTTTGTATCGGCTTCTTACTCCAAAACTGATAAGGAGTTACAGACCGGTTCGGTGCAGACCAAGGTGTATGGTATGGCGGAGCGTAATTCGGATGCGTGGAACGTATCGGCACGTTACAACAAGCGTAACTTCCTCACTGAAAACATGACATTGAAGGCGACCTTATCACAGACATGGGATCACTCCCTCACGATCGATACCGCCTACCGTAAATATTACTGGGACGGCGGCTATATTGTCAGCCAACGCAACGAAATCCGAGGCAAGGAACCTTCCATGCGCCATTATAAACGTCCGCTGACTATCGCACGAGCCAATCTGGATTATCAACTGAACGAGCATCATGGTTTTAACCTGAATTATAATCTGAGCCGGACGGGCAACGATCGCTACGACGATCTGGACAAAAGCTTCGAGCCGTCTAACGATGCAGTCACCAAACATATTCTCGGACTGACCTACAGTCAGTCGTTTTTTGACGGTAAGATGCAGAATGTATTCTTTGCAAAAGACTACGTGAATCGTCCCAATATCCAACAGACCGACCAGTCTACTGTAACCGGCTCGAACAAGGTGCAAGGCGCGGCAACCAAGAATTATTTTGGATACGGAGCCGGACTGCGTTATGAGTTCTTCGCTCCCCTGGCAGTAAAGGTTTCCTACGAGCATAGCGTACGTTTGCCGATCGCCCGCGAGTTGTTGGGCAACGGAACGACTATCTATGCCAACGTGGCGCTGGAGCCGGAGAAGAGTGACAATGTCAATTTCGCTATGTTCGGAACCTGGTTTCCTGCTGCCGGACATTCCATTTATTATGAGGCGAATGGCTTCCTGCGCTATGTAGACAATTACATACAAACTTCCGTTATCGAAAAGGAGGGAATGTTGCAGTATGTCAACGATCCGGCAGTTCATATCAAAGGAGTGGAAGGAGAAGTCCGTTACGACTGGGATGGGCGGTTGCAACTCATGGCGAATGTCAGCTACCAGGATGCCCGCGATCAGAAAGAATTCAAAGAGGATGGCAAACCCTCTGCCACATACAATAATCACGTGCCCAACCGCCCCTGGTTGTTCGGAGGTGCTGAGGCGAGCTATACGTTCCGTAATCTTTTGTTTCCGGATAATAAGTTACGGTTGGGATGTTCGCTACAGTGGGTGCATTGGTATTTCCTGACCTGGGAGGCGTATGGTAATTATGATACGAAGGCACGCATTCCTTCGCAACGTATCTGCAATGCCAATGTCACCTATTCATGGAAACGCGACCGCTACAATATCTCATTGGAATGTTCCAACTTTCTTGACGAGACGGCCTACGACAATTATAAACTGCAAAAGCCCGGTCGTGCTTTCTTCGCTAAATTCAGAGTATTCATTAATTAAATCTATAGTAAAACAAAAGAAAATGAAGAAGTTCAAATTTGCATTATTAGCTTTCATGACAGCCCTGATCTCATTCGGATTCACGGCTTGTTCTGACGACGATGAGGTAGAAAGTGTATCGGTGACCGGCGTTACTGTCAGCCCGACTACATTGGCATTGAAAACCGGAACCACCGGCACACTGACCGCAACTGTTACTCCTGGTACTGCTGCCGTGACATCCGTATCCTGGAGCAGCTCGGATGAGGCTGTTGCAACGGTAGACAAAGGCGTTGTTACAGCCGTTGCCGAAGGTACAGCTACAATTACTGTAAAGACAGACGATGGCGGTTTCACCGCGACTTGCGAAGTGACAGTGACAAGCGATGCACCGGCTTTCGATGAAAGCAAGTATCACTTCGATTTGTTCCTGACCGTAGGTAAGCATGGCGGTATGGCGAGCAATAACACAACTATTGTCAATAGCGTAGGCAAACTGACTGCCGATATGGGAACCATCACGGTAAAAGGTGAAGGAACTGAACTGGGTGACTATGCGATGGAAAGTATCTCAAGAGGTAAGTATTACTACCAGGTGCCTTCCAGCAACGACCGCTTCGTGAAGTATCAGGTTAAGAATAATCAGGTAGTGGAAGTGGCAGCTTGTCCGTTCAAAACAAATACGTATAAAGTACGTTCTTATTCTCATACATGGATTGACGACAATACCTTATTGGTTATGGCTGCCAGCGGCGATGCTTCTAAAGTGCTTTGGAGTAAGTTGAATGCTGATAATATGTCGATTATAGCAGAAGGTGAGTTGGATATCCCGTTGCCGAAGTCGGAAGTAGAAGGCGAGGAAACAAAGAAGTTCTCAACTTCGGGTATCCTTACCTATAATGAAAAGGCTGATAAGTTGTATTATTTTTATTTCGGTAAGAATGGTGTATCCGGCAGAGGTGGTATGACAACTACCCAATTCTATACAGCTGTCCTCAATCCTTCTGACTTGTCGGTGGAGAGCAACAAGCGTAACTCTATTGCTGCTGAAATGGCAGGAAGCGCGTATGGCGAGCTAATGCAGAACAGTGTTATGTACGATGAAAGCGGTAACCTTTACCTGGCTGCATTTACTGAAACAGAGAAGATGGAGCAAGGCTATATCTTGCGTATCAACAACGGTGAAACCGATTTCGATACCAGCTACAACGGCTATCCGAATCCGGAAGGTAAGGTGCTGACTACGCAATATTTGGGTAATGGCAAAGCTCTTGTCTATTTGCGTGATGATGCTGCCGGTACAAAAATTGATAGCTACAGCCACTATTACTCTATCGTCGACCTTACTACAGGCGAAAGAACTCGTTTGAGCTTTGACGGCAAAGAGATTGCTTACAGCGGTGGTCGTTTCTCTCAGCGTTCTGTTGTCTTCAACGAGAAAGCTTACATTGGTGTGAATACCGAGGCTGATACCAACGCTATCATCTATATCTACGATATCAAGACCGGTACTGTAGAGAAGGGTGCTGAAGTGGCTGGCGAATTCTTCTTCGATATGATCCGCGTGGTAGAAAACGATTGATCCCTTTCTTCGTTTGATATAAATAAAAGTTACAGCTTCCCAAACTGGGAAACTGTAACTTTTATTTTAATATCCTCTTCTGTAATATCCTGAACCAAATAAAAGCAACAACTCCTTTCAGCATGCTGGAGATGCTGATAGCCCACCAAACGCCGATGATTCCCAATCCCATAGCCGACAAGGCAATAGCCATCGGTATGCGCAGTGCGTTGAATGTGATACTGATGATAGCCGGAGGAACGGTGCGTCCTGTCCCATAGAACAATCCCTGCATGGTGATTTCAAGCATCATGAACAACATCGAGTAACCGTCTATCCGTAGGAAGATACCGCCTGCTTCATAGGCTTCGCGCTGAGGGACAATCCATGAAAAGACTTCGCTGCCGTAGAATACGAATAGTAGGGTGCAGAGGACACCGAATACGGCAGTCATTTTCAATGTTGTATGATAAGCTTCCAACACCCTGCTCTTTTCAGAAGCCGCATAGTTTTGGGCGACGAATGCACTTAGTGCCGTACTGAATCCTTGTGAGGTGTTCCAGGCAATGGCTTCGATCTGTCCACCGGCTGTAAGTGTCATCAGGCCGATATGTCCTCCATAGGTTGAGGCGGTTCGGGCCATGAAAATGTTGATAATGGCAAATAATGTGTTTAGCATGGCAACCGGTAATCCCAGTTGCAGGATTCTTTTGGAATAGTTTTTCTTCAGTTTGGCGAAGAAAGAAAAGCCGCCGAACAGTTTGCTTCTGCGTTTCAATTGGTAAACGAATATGGCACAGACCGTAGCCTGCGATAGCCAGGTAGCCCAGGCAGCTCCCGCCGTCCCCAGGTCGAAGACGAAGATAAATATCGGGTCTAATACCATATTGATGATAAGCCCTGTCCCACTGATGTAGAACGGCACTTTGCTCATCCCGGCTGCATTATGAATACCGGTGAAGGCTGCCGACAGGAAGATAAAAGGGAAGGCTGTAGCGACAATGCGCAGATACTCGACCGCATTTGCTGCGATAGAAGCCTCCAACTTATAGATATTGATGATCGGATGAGCAAAGACAAAAAGCAGCAGTCCCCAACAGATGGAAATAATCAGGGCGATGGTGAGGTTATGAGAAGAATAGTTTTTTGCATCCTCTTCATTCCGTGCTCCGATACTTTGTCCGACGCTTACTTCCGAACCGACTTTATTCAATAGCGATATCGAGTTGGTCATCCAGGTCAGGATACCCACAGCACCGATAGCGGCAACAGCTTCGCTTCCTAGGCGTCCTACCCAGGCCATATCGGTTATACTATAAGCCATCTGAATAAAAGAAGTGCCCATAATCGGTAATGCCAGATTGAATAATTGGCGTTTGATGGGACCTTGTGTCAGGTTTTTTGTTCCTTGCATGTTCGTCTAATTTGCTGCAAAAGTAGGAATAATCGTGAAGTTTATGTTACTTTAAATTTGTTTTACTGTTATCTTTGCGTGGATTGGTAATAAAATTCTAAAGTAAAGGATTATTATGGATATGTTATCATTGGTATTTACAGTAGGGGTAGTTATTGGTGCTGCTTTTCTTGCTTGGCTTTATACAAAACCAGGAAAGAAATGGTTGGAAAATTTGTAATCATTTTGTGATATAGAAACTACTTTGTGTTGTTTTTAATGGAGAAAGCCGTACTATAGCAAACTTGTTATAGTACGGCTTTCTTATTGAGAGGTGGATTAGAAGTTGATATTCACTCCGATCATTGCACTGAACTTCTGTAACGGATATCCGTAATAAAGTTCATACTTTTGGAATAATACATTATTCAGTTTCAGATACATTCCGAAAGTATCGTTGAAGTTGTATGCTCCGGTCAGGTTCAGTTCATTGATGTTATCCATCTTTACATCCTGAGAACCCAGTTTGGCCTCACGTCCGGTCCCTAGATAATAGTCCAAAGAAGCAGACAGGTTTTTGATCGGGCGCACTGTGACACCGGCGGTGATTTCCATTTCCGGCATTCCCCATGCTTTGGCGTCTTTTCCTCTTAAATCGGTATCAGGATATTTGTCGCTGTATTCTGCTGTCCAGTTATTGTAAACACCTTTCAAAGAGATTTCGAACAATTGCTGGTAACTGTATTTCAAATTAGCCCCAATCAACAATTGTTTTGTATCTATTTCGTTTAACATACCGCATGCAGAACCGAAGTAGTCTTCATCTCCGTACGCGAGTGTCGGAACAAAGAAATAGTTGTTGCTGGTGATTTTATATCCGCCGAAAACATCAAACCAGAAACCGGGTGCAACACCACTCTTGATTCCTACGATACCGTCTAGCCAGTTGCGGGAAGGGGTTAGTCTGGATGTAGGAGATGCATAACGGTTTACCTGAAACAAGTCATACATACTGTTTGAATTTAATTTACCATTAGCATTTAAATACAATACAGTCTTGTCTACTACTTCAACGTCTGCTGAAATGTTGGGAGACACCATGAATTCTTTTTCTGCTCCGCTAAAAAACATAGCGTTCACTCCCAGTTTAACATGCCAGTTATCACCTATTACCTTATTATATGGACTTAATGTAGCTGCGGCAAAATTGTCAAAATAATATATATATCCGGCTTTTTCTCCCTCCGGTATCTTCATTTCATTTGGTAAGCTATAGTTGAAGTATTGGAAGTTTCCATCTAATCCAATTCTTTGATTACCGCTAAAACCTGCGTTTAATCCAAAATTAAGATTGAATGTTCCTTCTGTCGGTCCGTCGAATTGTTTGCCCGCTCCGTATTTATAAGAGAAATTGGTATAACCAAAATCCAGCAGATAACCAACAGGTGCATCTTCTTTTGATTCAACGCCTACATTCGCTTTGATCGTTTGAGCGACCTGGTTGGTTTCGACATCGCTGGCTAAATTCGGAGCCACACTGGAAAGTGGATCTAATGCCGGCAATCCGTAATAATTGAATCCTGAATAACCATACTTAACGCCCATCTTCAGAGCTAACTTATCGAAGTTATGCTTGAAGTTAAGGCCGCCCATATTATCATTCAGCTTCGCTTTTACCTTTTCATCTATCTGGAGATATTTCACCTTGCCGTTGGTAGAACGGTGTGAGAACCAGATATTCAGCTGATCCTTGTCTGTGCTGAGGATATGATACCCTAGGTCACCGTTCAGGTTCAGATAGGTACCGCCGCCGAAGTTAAAATAACCACGGCGTTTGTTATACTGGATATCCGTCATGATATTACCGGAAGGGAGCAGGCTGATCTCTTTCTGAGGATCGGCAGCGATCGTAAAACCGGCATAATCGATCGCCATCTTCTTCACTTCCGGTTCTTTGATGACCGGAAGGGTGTTCACTTTGCTTGCATCCTGTACCGTCGGATCATATTCACGTTCGAGCGTCATCTCCCGGTCCAGATTCTGTTTCTTCGAAGTATCTTCCTGTGCACTCATTGTGGCAGTAGTCCCAAGCAAGGCTACAACACACAGCGCTTTTACATTATATATAGTCTTCATTGTATTCAATTATTGCTTTAGTTTACCTAATCTGTCCTCTATCATACCGGCAATCTCATCGTCACCTTTGTAATTGTTCTGCAGGTTGTTCAGATAAGCGCGTGCCTGAATGTCATCTCCCTGGCGGATATAAATATCTGCCCACAGGATGAATCCGCGTGCCAGCCAGTACTGGTGAGGAGTTCCGTTCTTAGCGAAATCTTCCAGTATCTTTTCAGCATTCTTATCGTCTTTAGTGTCATAGAAATATTGAGCCAACAGATATTTGGCTTCTGCACCGTGAGCCGTACGGGTGTCTTTGCTAAGAACTTTCAAGTCTTCAAGCGCTTTCGCCGGTTGTTTATGGTCGATATAAGCTTTGGCACGGATATAACGGGCTTCGGCTTCTACTTCAGGAGACAGCTTCGGATCTTTCAGCAATTCGTTGGCTGCGAGCTGTGCTTCTTCCTGTTGTCCGGTCTGCAGGGCACAACGCATGATACCCAGACGGGCTGCCTGTTTGTTCTCCGGATTTTCTGCGATAACCTGTAAACGCTTGAAGGTTTCCAATGCTGCCGGGAAGTCCTGGGTGAGATATTGCATTTCTGCCGTACGTGCCACTGACTCTTCCAGGAATTTCGTATCACCGCTGTCGATAACCGATTTGAAACGCTGCAGGGCTTCATCATATTCCTTCTTGGCAAAGGCGATGCTTCCCAGATAATAGTTCGCATTCGAACTGAAAGCTCCTTCCGGGAATGTTTGCAGATAGTTGACCAGACTGCGACGGGCTTCGTCGTTATTACCGCGCAGGAAGAGTTTTTCTGCAGCGATGTATGTCAGTGAATCCTGTTCGCCGACTTCCAGGCGGACGTTACCTCCCAGTGAGTTGACATAGTTGGCATACGCATTGATATCGTTCAGGTCGATATAAACAGACTTCAGGTCCTGAAGAGCTACTCTGGCTTCTTCGCTACCCGGATAGTTACTGATCACTTTCTTATAGGCTTCAGCCGCTTTCTGCGGTTGGTTGTCGTTGAAGTACAACAGACCTAACTGGATACCGGCTTTACGGGCGAGACTGCTTTGCGGGAAACGCTGAATCAGTGTTTCGAATGCCTGGGCTGCCTGTGAACTGTTTTCAAGCAATACATAAGAACGTCCTTTTTCGAAAAGAGCGTCGTCTACATATTGTGATTCCGGATAATCGCGGATCAGGCGGTCCATCGCACTGATCTTACCCCGATAGTCTTTCTGCAAACCGAGTAGGAAGCCTTTCTGATAAACCGAATAATCTCCGGCAGAGGGCTGCAGTTGAGCGGCACGGCTATAGTTTTCTTCTGCCTGTGTGAACTGACGTTTCTGGTACAGGCAGTCACCGACACGATTATAGGCATCCGCCAGGGCAGGAGCCTGCTGGCTGCTTTCAAGGTTGATATACTGGCGGAAACGGTTTTCTGCTTCCCCGTATTCTTTCAGTTTGAAGTAGCAATACCCCAGATTGTAATGAGCCAGTGCGTACATGTCGGTATTCCGCTGGCGGGTATTGTTCAGATAGGTACGGTAATCAGAGATCGCCTGCTGATACTCTCCTTTGCGGTAGTATGATTCTCCACGCCAGAAATAAGCATCGTTGCGTGATTCCATATTATAAGAACCCAGATTGATCGCCTGTGTGAACAGGTCGACCGCTTCATCCAGTTTCATATTGGTGAATGCCTGCGTTCCCAGTTGGAACAGGATGTCCTGCTTCGCTTCCAGTATCTTTGTGCTCGGACGATTGATCTTATTGATGGAGTTGAGGGCTGCCTGATAGTTTTTAGTAGTCAGATAGACTTCCACCAGGTAGTCGTTCACTTTATCGGCATATTGTGAATTAGGGAAATCGTTCAGGAAGTCTTCGAAAATAGTCACCGATTCGCCGAATCCTGTAAAGGCTGTTTCATGGATCAGCAACGCATAGTTGAACATCGCCACTTCCTGGATCTGTTTGTCGAAAGATGCCGTTGCCGCAGCTTCGAAAGCCATACGGGCGTTGTTTTTGTCTTTCAGTTTCAGGTAAGACTGTCCCAGATACAGATAAGCATTCTGTGTCAGTGCGTCGTTTTCGCGTACGGTCTGTGACAAGGCGCTGACAGCACTGCTGTAATTCCCTTTATTATAATAGCATACACCGAGAATATACAGGTCGCCTCTTAACGGGCTGTCGGTAGACGATACGTATTTGCTTAACATGCTGATCGCCTTGTCCTGATTGCCCAAATGATAATACGAGTTACCCAGGATACGATAAACCTCGCTGTTATTCTTACTGTTCGGATAAGAGGAGAGGAGTTCTTCCCCTTCGCTTATTACCTTTTCATACTTGTTCTGTATAAAATAGATCTGTGTAATATAGTATAGCGACTGTTCACGGTAATCCGGCATCTCTTTCAGGCGGCTGAATTCGACCAGCGCATTGTTGTATTTACCGGTCGCATAGTCGATATAAGCCACATAGTAAGTAGCGGCTTCCCGATATTGTGTGCCGATTTGCTGTATCCGGGCAAAGTAGTTACGTGCTTTATCCATCTCGCCCGTCTGCAGGAGTGAATAAGCCAGCCGGAAACTATAGGCTTCCTGTTGCTCCGGACTGAGCAGGTCTATATCCGATTCGTTGAACCAGAAAATAGCTTTTTGGTATTCCCCGCGTCCGAAATGAACGGAACCGATCAGGAAGTTCACTTCGTCGCTATGGCGTGAAGCCGGATAATCCTCCAGATAATCTTTCAATAGTTCGTCGGCATTGGGACGGCCCTGTTCATAAGCTGCGTATACGATCATATAGTCAGCTTCCTGGACCAGGTCTGCATCTTTTGCGTGTTGTTTGTAAGCCTCCAGCTTATCGATACAACCCGGATAGTTTTTTAAACTAAACAATTCTTTACCTTCTACGAACAAACGGTCCGGTGCCTCAAACTGGTACGACCGCTGCCCGCTAGCCACATGACTTCCTACCACCAGGC
>ENA-OWPN01001182-OWPN01001182.1-human-gut-metagenome-genome-assembly--contig:-NODE-1182-length-26044-cov-6.199238_pt1 | contig 26044 bp, 25 predicted proteins | sample MGYA00248266_ERZ651850 | MGnify/ENA primary metagenome ERZ651850 (study PRJEB26924, sample SAMEA4378296) | human gut metagenome | biome: human gut; feature: human-associated habitat; material: faeces... | reverse complement strand
CTTGCAAAAGATTGTAAGGGTTCGAATCCCTTTTTAATTTAAAGCAAAAACAGGATACAGCTTTTGCTATATCCTGCTTTATTGGCGGAGAGTGAGGAATTCGGCTCACTTCGTTCGCCCGCGAGTTTGCTACGCAAACTATCCTATTGTAGACTTCTTTTGACAAGACTTCGTCTTGCAAAAGATTGTAAGGGTTCGAATCCCTTTTTAATTTAAAGCAAAAACAGGACATAGCTTTTGCTATGCCCTGTTTTTTATGGCGGAGAGTGAGGGATTCGAACCCTCGGTCCCGTTAGGGATTACCTGATTTCGAGTCTTTTAGTCAGCGTGTCAACTTCCGGTTGTTTCGTGTCAGTTTCAGGTCATCTCGTCTGAGCCAAAACCCGCATAAAATAAGGCTTTTTCGCCCTTAAAGCCTTGTTATGACTGCATTTTTTCAAAGTGGGTTCAAATCGGCATTTTTGTCGATTTTGGAGAGAAATCAGGGGAGACAGGAGAGAAATCACGAGAGAAGGCAATACAAAATTCAATACACCGCAGAAAGAGCTTCAAACCGACGAAATTTATTTTTGAGGTGTATCAGATGAAGAATTTACCGATTGACTGGAACAGTGTTCCCGATGTGATGAATAAGGATCAGTTTTATCGGCTTTGCCATATCAGCAAGTCCACGGCTCTGCATTTGCTCAAAAGCGGTAAGGTGCCCTGCGAGTGGACAGGCAAGAAAACACGGTGTTATAAAATCAAAAAAGAGGATGTCCGGGCGTATCTTGAGGAGCGAGCCGTTTATCCCGAGCTTTATTCCGCACCGAGGGGATGGTACGGCGGTCACTATGTGGCAAAGCTCTCCAAGGAACTGCCCGAGGATGTACTCCAGCAAATGCACGACTATTACGCCAAACTGCTCAGCAAATATAAAGATGTAGTGACCGTGCAGGATGTTGTCGCTCTGACCGGCTACGCCAAAACCACAATCAATAATTGGTGCAACCGTGGGGAGCTTAAATCATTCCGCAAAGGACAGCTCTTTTACATACCGAAAATTTTCCTCATCGACTTTTTCTGCTCGCTGACTTTCCGTTCCATCACCCGCAAAAGCCTGTGGCATATCCAAACGCTGAACGATTTTCAAAGGAAGATGAAGCAGAAGAAGTAAAAGTAACCGCCTCTGCATTTTCGCAGAGGCGGCTGCTTATCAATTAGTCATCATCTTCGTCATCCGACCAACCGGATATGATATGTAATTCACCCGAATCCATATCCATTGCCATATTATCTCCCATACGCATCAGCAAATCGCCGTCAGAGTCCATTGCCATATTGTCTGAGATTGTATGAGCAAAATCTCCGTCATCGTAGTCAAAAAAGTGTTTTCCCATAAATAAAACTCCTTACTCAATTCTAATGATTTCGTGATCTCTTGTTCCGTATATCCGTTTAACTTGATACAGGGATTCGCCAATCCAAAAAGTGATTCTGTCCGCAGCTTCTACATTCGTTGCAATATTGGTACATAGCAAATTGCTTTTTGCGTTTGTTCCTCCGCAAGCTGACGGCAATATATGATGAATGTTCCACCCACAATATATTTTCTGCCCATAATAGTTTACAGAGAAGTTATTGTTGCCATAGCCGTCTTTACACATTAAATTCCCGTGAAAATCTTCTGCATACTGTTTGTTGCCGTAGCACTCTTCCCAAAATTGCAGAGCGTTGTATTTATTGATTTTCATTACTTTCACCTCCAATCCGGACAAAAAGTAAAACCATACACATTATGCGTGTATGGTCTCAATCTGTCCGAATTGGCACTTTACACGCATAACAACCAAGACGGTCACCTAAATGACTGTCTAAGAAGTATGGTGTAAAGCTTTGATACAGCAACTGGGCCCACCTCAAAGGAGAGGAGAATCTCCCGGAGCCTATCTTGTGGGTTCTCAACGGCGTAACGAGAATTTTAATCGACATTGATAGTATCTAGGAATTACATTTTTTAAGCTTGTAGAAGTTTTGAGTCCTTCGTCCTTTTCGGATTTCTCGTCGCTCCGTCATACGAATTACTTCAAATTTAACATAACCTACATCATAAATTATATCTTGGAAAGTAAATAATGTCAATTAGAAAATCTGCGATTTAAAAATTCGCATACTCGCACCTGTTTTTCGATTCTGCTAAACTGTAATCGAAAGGTAGGTGCATTATTTATGTCGCGGTTTATAGAAGAATTTTACTACGGAAATATTGATCCGCAGGCACGCAGTACCAAAGAAAATAAAGCGGTGCAGAAGCAAATGGAAATCCTGATGAATAACGAAGATTTGCTGACCAACGTCCTGATCGACAAGCCGAAGAAATGGTTTCTCGACTATGTGAACGCTTGGGGTGTTGTCAACGGCGAATCCAATCTTGATAGCTTCATTATGGGCTTCCGCCTCGGAGCGAACTTCGCCTATGAAGCTTTTGTCTCAACCGAAACACCATTTCAAGATTTGCTAAAAGAGTAATTCTATTACGAAAAAACGCCTCATTTTCAATGTTCGTCGTAAAAAGTGGCATGAACATCGGAATGTTCGTCGTATTTTTTGTAATTGAGCATTTTTGGAAATAATTTTGAGCACAAAAGGAGGTTTTACTATATGAAATCAATATTTGAACAAATAGGCGGTACATACACACTGCAAGGCGATTATCGCTTGCCTAATCTTACTTTACCCGCCGAAGAAGAACGCCCAATCGGCGTATGGGGACAGCGCAGACTTCGATATTTGAAGCAACACCACAAAGTACTGTATTACAATCTGCTCACTTCCGGCAAATTCCATTCCCATCTCGCCGATACCGAAGAACAAGCACAGGAACTCTTTTCTCGGCTGGTAAAAGAATACGCCGAAAAGGAAGGCGTGACAGAACAACTCAAAGCCGCCAACCAAATGGCGTGGGTGCCTAGGATGAACAATATCCGTGAGCGAGCAACTGAGGTTGTTAATTCAGAAGTGGTGTTTGTATGAGAAAACGAAAATACTATCTACGCCTAACCGACACCGAACACCGCCTTATAATTCAATGTTTGCTGGAGTACCGAAATAAACTATTATCTCAAAGAAGGTACACCGACGGCGTCGATGAGCTCATAATCAAATACACAAAATGACAACAGGCACGGGAACTCATCTCTCGTGCCTGTTGCTATTTATCAAACCTTTATTATATCAACTACAGATGATGGTGTTACAACATATCGTGTATGTTCGTAGTACATATTTTTTCCACAGCAGTGTTTAAATTTCTTTCCACTTCCGCACGGACAAGGTTGCTTTCTTCCGACCACTTCAATATCTTCTCGTATGCGTTGTTCTTTAATTCCTGTAATTGTAACCTTCTGTAAATATGGTTGCTTAAGTTTCAAGTACTGATCCAGCATAAGGAATTTTTCTTTTTCAGGTCTTGTATCATCCGATATTTCCAGAACACATCGTTTATCTTCGGGATGCGATACAATACAAATCGCTTGGATAACATCTATCTTATCGATACATTCTATTGCCGGTTCTCCCCAATAAAGTTCTCCCTTAATGTGGTGGCAGTCTAAACTTTGCATGGATTTACCGCATATACTGCAATGAGATTTTGAAATAACATATTCGCTACTGGCAAAAATAGTGTATGGGTATAGTTCTTCATATTGAACCAAGAGATCATAGAGCTCATTTAGTTCTAGCCTGTTATCAATTTCTGTGAAACGACCAATATATTTTATCGCATCAAGACAGTCTTGTAGCTTGTTCCAAGACTCTTTATATTGACAAGTTTCAAGCATTTCAAAATATCGAAGCAGATTACAAAATAGTTTAAAATAATCCTTGAAAATGAATTGTGAATTAGCAAGCTGTTCATCGTTTCTTTGAATTGAAATTTCTTTTATCTCCGAAAAAAGATCAGCGCATAGTTCAAAATCTTCTGTAGGGTTATTCCAATTGTTTTCTAACAGTTTATGTTTGGTTTTGTTGAGATGGTAACATACTGTATCGATTTGACTTATATCTTTATTTTGAAGAAAATATTTAAGCATATACTTCCCTCACATTTTATTTAGGTCGATCTTTTCAAAGGATTCCTTAAATGTTTTAGCATCACCAGAATAATGAAGAGCTTTTTCTTCATCTTCTCGCTTCACAATAAATGTAACGTCTACTTTCGCTTCTTCTTTTTCACGCCCTTTAAGCTTATCTTTTATGTAGTCCGAAACAAGATTTATGGCAATGGGCAATAAGATGTTTCCAGCAACCCAAATAATAGGCATCCATATATCAAAAGAGTGTAAAGAGCGTACTTGAATATCGGAATCTGCAAGTACATCAATGCTGTTTTCAGGATTGTTTTGACGACAGAATTTTACAAAACTGATTGACTCTTGCGCAAAATAATACTCGTTTTCTTTATATTCTGAAGGCACAACTAAAAAATCTGTAGTTTCAAATTTTTTTCGAGTATCTTCTGAAATAGAATTTGTGTTAAAGTATGCATTAAAATCAGTTGTTGAGTTTAAAATTTTAACATCGTTATTCATAGTCTTCCCTTTCGTATTACAAGTTCTGCATTGCAGCAAGCAGAGCCGCATCTTTTTTATAGTTCCTTAAGGACAACCCCTCAAGAATCTTTTTCTCCGTTTCCGGAGTCCAATAAATTTTTAAATCTTCTTTTGCACGAGTTATTGCAGTGTAAAAAATGTTGTGGGTAATAAGTTCCTCAACTTCATTTGTAATAACAATCTTTACTGATTTATATTCCAAACCTTGAGCTTTGTGAATTGATACCGCATATGCTACTTGGAAAGGTACAATAGCATCTGAAGAATCAGTATCATCATCGGTGCTAAGATACTTGTCCACCCAAAAACTAATAATAGAATTGCCATTATCAGATGTACCAACTAAGGTAAAATCATAATCTTCTGCCTCCCAATCAGTAATAGCAATATCCAGTTCTACATCAAAACGGATTTTGTTTTCGGTTGGTTCAATATCCTTTATGCGGCCTTTCATGTTGTTGTATATCAAAGGTGCAAATCTATCCGATTCATTGAATAGAACAGGATCTCCAATTTTATATGTATTGATTCCCCAAACAATTTCAGGATTTGAATTACTACTTTGCAAGAATCTATTGATATTGTTAATGCCGTAAAGTCCATCGTAATTTAAACACAATATAATTTCATCATCTTCCGAGTGCTCAAAAATTGATTCATCTAACTTTACAGTATATTTACCTTTAACCAGCGGTTCAAGAATATCGTCTTGAAGTTTTCTAACTCTATCCCAGATGGTGAGCAACCTTTCATTGGTACTGCGGTATGGTTTTGATAATTCAGAAACAGATGTCTCCGGCACGAAAGTACGTGCAATGCTAAACCAATTTCCAAATAATATTGCTTCAATCTGGAACACATCTCCAACTAATACAAGGAGCTTAAAAGTAGCCTTCTCCAGAATGTCTCGCATATCTTTATTGCTCACCGTACTACACTCATCGATAAACAAGATATCGCATTCTGTATCAGTGTTATAATCAGACAAAAATTTAGCAATAGTTTTAAAGTCACAATTACCTGCATTCACCTTTCGGCGCATGTTATCTACAGCAGGATTTGTATTTGCCAAATACAGCTTTTTGCGATCATTATAGAGATTCGAAATATGATTAATAAGGGTTGATTTTCCGGTTCCCGCCGAACCATAAATTAGAGCAACGTGAGAATCAGAAAATATCGTTTTAAGAGCATTGAGCTTTTCCTTGCTATCAATTCGGTAAGAAGGATTCTTAGATAGCCATGATTCTACGAAATCACTGTAACCAGACATTCCAGTTGAAGATAATTCTTTTAGCTTTTTAATGATTTTCGTTGTATCGTCAACATACCCCTTCATATATAAATGGTCTTTGTAAATGCGAAGATACCGCTCTGCATGTTTTCTTGCATATACAAGAGAGTTGTATTTTCTTATTAAACCATTTATATCATCAAATCGTTCCAACTCACTTAAGGGTGTAAATAGAACGCCCCCTTGTTCGGTATTGTTCTGTATTGTACGAGCAAGAAATTCGTGCTCTCTGTTACCCGAATTAATACATTCAAATAAATCATAAATTCGTGGATTATGTTTAATCAAAGATGTCGCATACGGCATTTGATCAAACGGAATACAACCCCAACGCAGATGCAAACCAGATAACCTTTCACAAGTTTCTCTACTGTATTGGCGTCGCATAACCTTATTATTCATTTTGTGTAGGAAGTAGCGAATAATATTGCTACCGGGTGCTTTATCTTTTATAAGGTCACGGGATTTGTCAAGTAGATCAAAAATATGAGTAACTTTGGCTTCTTTGGTACACTTAGCTTTTGCCCAAGAATAATATGAATCTGATGATGTAACCAAATCAACAAGACTCATTCGAGTGTCCGTAAGAAATTTCATCAGATCACGGAACTCGTTATTGCCGGCACCAATTTGAGTGTGACTGCCAAAAAAATCGGCAAATCGATTAACTTCACAAGGTCTTATGGATACTTCCCAACTATCAATAATTTGAATAGGCATAACTTTCCCAAGCACGCCGATTACATCGTTGTGTATGGAAAGTCTAACTGCATAATTATCAGAAAGATCAAGAGAGGTGAACGCAATTACTCTATCAAATTTGCTAGCTTTATCATTTGCTACTGTAAATGTTACTTCGTAGAAAATATGATGCTTTACGAAAAAAGGTTTGATTTTCTGTATGTACGCACGATCATTGTAAGGATTACGTGTTGCATAACGACTCGGTTTAACAATACGAACAGCAATTTGTTTATAGTACTCCATCAAATTGTCATCTAAGTTTAATGGGAAATCATCAATATTCTCAAGAACGTCCATATTATACTTTTCTTTGAGAAATACCTTAATTTTAAGAAGATACTCATAATACTTAAGCATCAATCTTTCGGAACCGCCCTCATCAAACGTATAGTGGGATACAGATTTTTGGAGAAGATTATGGAATTTGCTTAAGAATCTCAGTTCTCCCTTGGTTTTCACAAACTCCCAAGCGGCTTTTTTATCTTGATAATCATTGGGATCGGTATCAACACCGTTTGAATAAACCTTCTGAACTATATACTCGACGAAATTTCTAAGCTGAGCCAAAATGTTCTGTGATAATAAACCTCGTTCGGAGGCATCAAACACAGAAATGTTTCGGCATATTACTTTATTTGTATCATAAATTGCACCATCTACTTTTAGCATTTGATTGCCTCCTTACAAAGTTTTAGTTTCCATTAATAATAACACTCTCCACGATTTCATCGATTTTTGATCTGAGATTTGAAATTTCAGATTTAATTTCATCCTGTTTGCTGATTTCGGAGTGTATTTCATCAACAATGCGCTGCTGTTCCTCCAAGGGAATATCCAACATTGGAAATTCTCTCACTACTATTGGGAAAATATTTGTGTTGTTGCCTAATCCCTTTTTATATATCTCAATTAGATACTGAAAATAGGTTGTTCTAAAATAGTAATAGGCAAACTCTGGATTGTAGTCCTTAAGCCGGATACGCATTGTAAAATCAGCAAAAATCCCCTGGAGCGCATCGTCATCAATCAAAGCAACTTTTCCAATGGTTCCTTCACCAGAACGTGCAAGAATGATATCATTTTTTCGAACCGTTTTGGCTTGCTTGGAATCAGAGTACGATTTTGACACTGTGCTTGCACTTTCTAAATCGAACTTCCAATTCTTAATCGTTGCCATAGAAATATAGCAATACTCGCCGTCATCAGAATAATCTGTCGGCGAAACACTCGCACCCAACACAATCGGCTCTGCGAGATAATGCTTGATCTTTTTAGATGTTAGGCGATTCAGCTCTTGAGCAACAAAATCTCCAGCATCTCTGTGAAATTTTGAGCTAAAACGCAAATCGAGATTATTTGTCAAATAACAGCTATTGCGCATATGAAGGTTGATTTTTTTAAGAGCCGAAAACCGTTCATAATTAAAAGAAAATTCATGTTGAAACACATTGTCAATAATGTCGGTTGAGTTTAGAATTTTACTCTCTATCTCCTTTATTTGGCTCTCAATTGGGGCTATGCGTTGACACAATTCATCCTGTTTGCTAATACTTGGAACAAAGACGGGTGCATCATGGATATAAACTTTAGATAAATTTTTTTGCGTTTTTCCCGTTTCAACTCCACGAAAGTATTCTTGCATTAGACTTGAGTTTAAATAATATACTAAATATTTCGGACGTAACCGTGAAGAATCAACCCTAAATCTGCACAAATAATGAGAAAGCGTTATGTTTTCACTACGATCGCCTTCGTATAGGAAAGTTGCTCCACAATTTGAGGATATAGCCATTACTATATCGCCTTTTTCTATTCTAAAAGCAGATAATTCGTCCGCTTTTTCATCTGATATATACAGCAGGTTCTCGTAACAAGCTTTTCCTCCTGAAATATTTCTCACAAGAAGGTGTATGTTCTCAGAAATCGCTGTATAGTCTTCTCGGGTAATAGGTTTCCCTGTTTCAATGAAAGTGATAAATTCTGCCAAACGGCTGTGGTTAGTAAAAAGATGCTTATGACGCATAAACAGATTGTCAACATCACAACGCAAAAATGGATCACCACATAGTTCCAATAGTTTTGTTGAGCACAGTTGCATAAATACCACCTCAATCCCACTGGATTTCTCTCATATAATCCAGAATTGTTTCTTGACCACCATCATCTACAATAATACCAGTTTCATTCGAGCGGAATAGCGTGTTGGGCATCTCTTTCTCGCCTCGTTTTGAACGCTTGTATCCGATACTATCCGTTTCGGCCATAAACATATCATAATTTAGAGTTTTTGAAACCTCTCCAAACACCCACCAAGTATTAACAAATCCAAATGTCTCTTTTGTGTCTTTATCTGGGCTACAGAGTAACTCCAACTCTTCCTTATACTTTGCAATCAATCCATTTGTGTCGAGCGCTTTATCCGTATCCGTAATATAATATTTTAGCATTTTTTTCAGAAGGGCAACTTCTTCATCGGGGGTCAAGTTTTTAATAGACGGAAGTTTTGCTTTCAACTTCTTGCCATCATACACAGAAATTAAATTATCCACACGAGTTTTGAGTTGTGAATAATCTTTCGATGCGGTATCCCATGCCTCGTTCCAAGCAGCAATCTCTTCCTTCGTTTTCTTTTGAGCAAAGAGGATACTTGTTTTGGTTGATGTATAGGGCTCAAATGCCAACTGTGGTAAAGATACAATGGCTTTTATTTTGAAATATTTATAAAGGAATAGGCGGATGTATTTGTTTTCGGTTGTATCAAACACGCTTTCCGGCAATACCGCTGCTACACGACCATTTTCTCGTAGAAGCTGATACCAACGCTCAATGAACAGGTTCTCCGAATTCTTTTTCTCACCGAACATGAAGTCGTGCTTAATGGTTTTCTTGGTGTCATTGTCCAGTTCAACGCTAAACGGAGGATTTGTTAGAATCAAATCAAATTGTCCGTTGACTTCACGCTCTTGATAAAGTGTATCCTTAACGCTACCGTTCAAAGCATTTGGAGCGGTTTCCTTTTCGTATTTAGCAAACGGGAGCAAACCGTCTTTTACAAAAATATTGGTGGAGCCGTCCCCATGAAGGATCATATTGACTTTCGTTGCCGTACCAAGATTAAAGTTTATCTCGGAACCGTAAATATAGGTTTGTGCCCACTTGTTTTCTCTGTGATCAGGGAAAAACCAATCAGATGTAACCTTGTCTTGAACAGCTCTTGAAGTACCCAGTTCATTGTTGTAACCTAATGCATTGCGATTACGGTACTTCATATTTTCCGTAATGAACTTCATGTACTCAATCAGGAATGTTCCACTTCCTGCTGAAGGGTCAATCATATACGGAATTTCTTTATCGTCTTTGATGCGTTTAATTGCAAGCTTGTCTGCCTGAATAGCGTAAAGCATGAACCGCACGATGTTTGTGTGGGTGAAAAATTGTCCTTTGCTCTGTTTGAATCCATCACGAATAATGCCTTCAAAGAAGTCACCTAATATATCTTTACCGCTCAAGCTGTTTTTACCATCCACAAAAGAAAGTCCTTCTAACTTCTGAACGGCATATTTGAGCTTTGATAGGGAGAACTTTTTGGTGTCTACTACATAAGATTTTCCAAGTTCCTTTTCATCCAAAATATAGAGCTTGGATTTAAGCGCACGACGATAAAGATCATTGATACGGTCAAAGAGCTTCTCGTTTGTTTCAAATTCCTCATCGCCGTCCTTGGCAAACGCCATAGATTGAAAATCGTAAGTGTCGCCGTCTTCTTTCTCATCTTCGTCTTGTATTTTGGAAAGGATCAGATTTGTCAAAGAAGAGAAAACATCGTTGTCATCGGTTCCACCGCCACCCCAAAGTACATTGTGCAAATCTTTCTGAAGTTGCAAAAGCATACCGTGCGAAAAATTCGTTTCCAGGTCTTTTTCGGAACCTTTTATGTACGGTTTTTTCTGTGCCTTGCCATAACGAGCAGGGATTGTGTTTGTAAAATCACGGACGGCTTCCCAATCGGCATAGGTTGGGTATTTTTGGTTGTCAATGATTATGCACTCATCAGATATTGTTCCTGTTGAATCATTGGTTGTATAAAGGACTAAGTATTTAACATCGTGTCCTTCGGTGCGTTCCATACCCGCTAACTTAAAAAGTTGCTCTTCAATAACGCTATCCTTATCAATGGTTGCATACTCTTCTTGATTTTTAACTTCAATGAATAAGAATGCATCGCCATTTGCGTCACGTACAATAATATCAATACGACTTGTAATTGTATGCGGACGACCAGCAGTATACTCGTGTTCGATTTCTATCTTGTCAGGAGCATAGCCTAACTCATTTACAAGTTTAGTCAGCAAATATGCGCGGCACAGTTCTTCTGGCTTGGCATCGGTACGTTTTTGACATTGAACAATTTTATCATACGCCAACTTGCCCGTATCCAAATCAAGTTTCGTAACAACCTTAACAGGTTGAGCATCAATATATTGTTTAATCAATGAATTATTCATAGATTAATCCTCCTCAAGTTGCTCGAAAAATTTTTTGATTATATATTTTGATCAAGTTCTTTTAACAATTCAGCTAAAACACCAGTTGCTTTTGTAGGCCCTTGGAATGTAGCCACAACGCCTTTTTCTTTCATTTCTTTGAGTGTCAGGCTATTGTGAGGATAAGATTTTAACAACTTCAAACGGATATATTTACCGCTATGTGCAAGGGCATTATCTTCTTTGTAGTATTCAGAATCGTCAATAATTCGTTCTGAACCATTTACATTAGTGGCAATTACACGACACTTATAGGAAATTTCCGCATAAGGTAAAGTGAGATAAATGTATACAATATCATCAACCTCATAATTGGCGTGCTGGGACCATTCAATTTGTGTCATATTGTTGAATGCGCCGATTATATCATAGTAATCCGTATTGCCGGCAATAACCCAAATGGTGTTGCCTTCAATTCCATTATCGTTGTTGAAAACCTTTTTTGCAGTTTCAAAGGAAACAGCATCATACTCTTCGTCAGTCCATCCACCAAACTCCGTTTTAATTTGGTCAATATTCCATATGTCCTTAGCAATATTAAGGTAGGCTTCGGCACGCTCACGAACAGCAGCTTTATCCATTTTTCCGTATGGCTTTATACCATATTTCTTAGCCAAAGGAACAAAATGAGGGTTGTTTTCATAGAAAAGCGAATTCATTGCTTTTGCAAAAACCACATTATCACCAAGATATTTTTGAATTTTCAGGTCATACTTCATATCCTGATAGCTTCTATTTTTATCTTTAGTGAGAATCATTAAATTGCCAATGTTGTGTCTTGTTGCGTTGAAATCACGCTCGTCGGCAAAGTCTTCAGAATAATCAGAATACATATCCGGCAAGATATGCTCAATGTCAAAAGGATTTTTAGCTTTTCTATTGACGTATGTATCAAACTCAGAGGGATTGCCCATTTGGATGTTGATATACGAAGCAAAACGAGCAATGAAATGTAAAGTATATCTCTTGAAAAACTGATTTTCATAATTCAGTTCTTCAAACTTGTCCCACCCCACATTAGCATCTTGCAGTGCTTTTGTTAGCACGATGGCAATTTCTTTTACACTCTTGTTTCTGATATTTACTAAGACCTTAAATAAGAAAACTTTATTTGTATTGAAGTTTGCTTTTTTGAAATTGAGTATTCTGTTTGAAGCAAAGATGTCAACAAATTTTGCTATTAATTTAATCTTTTCATTTACTATCAAAGGCTCATCATCTTTATCAATAGCAGAAATCATAAGCAGAGTTTGATAATTCAAATCTCTATTTGCGTTATAAAATACGCTTTCAAACCCTGCGGTAAGTTTTTTAGAGTACTGTTTGATGTTTAGATATAGCTCTACCATTTGACTCATTTCTTTGAGTACAAATTCCTTGTAGTCTTTAGACAAGATTAATCCCATCTGTTTTTTTGCATTCTGTCGTACCCATTCGTGGAATTTTTCACCGAGAAGTTCATAGTCTTTATCTTCTGCATCTTTTTTACCTTCACGGAGCGATGTCGCATAATTGCCACGCAGCCACAGAGAAATGAACTCTACATCTGCTGTGTTAACAACACCACTTTGTTCAGATTCGGATGCTGATTTGATTTTGTTGACAAGCTCTTGCCACTTAGAATTCACTTCAAGCTTGTCCTCTTCACTTACTTCATTAAGAACAAAGGCCTTTAACATTTCAGCACTGTTCAAACTCAAACCACGATCGTTCATAGTAATGAATATCGTATGAGCTTCCTGTTCTGAAGGAGTGACAATTTCCAGCAACAGTATTTTGTGCATAACCCAACAAGCAAAATAGGGCAACGCTTGAGGAGTTATTTCATCTCTAAACAGATCGATAATATCTAAATATCTATCAAGAAGAGTTTGAGAGCTTTCATCGGTAGGTTGGAAGTTTGTTTCACCTTTATACAAATGGTCCATACAAGCCTTTCGCTCGGGAACGTTAATGTTAAAGGTTTTCTTTGCACCGAAAGGACTGGAAAGAATCATATTGGGGAGCATACTGTCAAGTTCATGATTCCCTTGATCGTGAAGCATCTTATTAATGTACATCAATAACAAAGTTAAGGAAGTTAAACGTTGCTGTCCGTCAACGATTTCTTTTGTAGAATCATCACCGGTACGGATAATGCTTCCCATAAAGTAATAGCCATATTGAGCTACTTCATCTGTATCCTCGTGCTTAAATTTGCTATTGTCATAGTACATCAAAAAGCAATCAGTAATATCATTGATAAGCTGTTCGATCTGCTTTCTTCCCCAGCGATACTCTCGCTGATATACATTGATTGTGAAGGTTTTGCTATTTAGTATTTCGTATAACGTTTCCGTTTTATTGATTCTATCCATAGAAAATTCCTTTCGTAATTACATTTTCCTTTAACCATCTACAAATTTCGCATTCAAGATTCCAAAGTATCCAATTGGATACTTTGGAATTTTACAATTCTTCCGTTTTAAACGTTGTATGTCCCTCGTAGCGGTAGCTGTGGTAAATGTATTATACTAATACTTCCCATATACCGTAGCGTTTGCCGCTTTCACGGCGGATATAGTTCTTTTCCTGCAGCGATTTCATAATTCGCTTTATTGTTGCGATTGATTTTCCTGTAGCTCCAACGAGTTCTTGCTGTTTTATCGTCGGGTTATTTGCGACCAATTCTAAAACTGCAAGTTCTTCTAAAGTGCAGTCTAAAGTACCAAATTGATACTTTGGAACTTTAGAATTGATACTTTGGGCGGTGTTTTCATCCACAAAATCAACATGCATATAGCGATTCTTTAATTCGTAATTTGTACCGAGCAGAAGGTTTGAGAAAAACAATTCCAAAAACTTTGTGGTGGAATGAATACCTTTTTGCAAATCATTATAGTTTGCACGAACGAGTGCATTGCGGAAATACCAAGAGTTTTCACGAAACGCATCGTTGTTAACACGGAACCCAAAGGTTTTCATATACTTAATCATAAACACGGCGGTGGCTCTTGTGTTGCCTTCGCCGAAGGGATGAATCTGCCAAATATCCGATGCAAATTTTGCAAGGTGTTTCACTGATGCTTCAACCGACAGTCCCTCATAGGAAAACTGTTTTTCGGTGGCAAAATCATAATCCAAAGTATCTTTTATGCTGTTAAAATCAGCGTAGATAACCGTTTCGCCGTTCAGTATCCACTCTTTTTTGGAAATGTTATACTTACGGATTTGTCCGGCGTGGTCAAATACGCCCTCGAACAATCTGCGGTGAATGGTAATCCACTCAGCAGGAGAAAATTGAAATGCCTTTTCGCCCAAAAGCTTCGCTATTCTTGCAGAAACGATGTCGGCTTCCTTTGTTTCGTTTTCCGTTTCGGTGCGGTTAGATCTCTGCTCGTAATAACTGTGAATACGCTTCTGAGCTTCATCAATGGTTATTTTACCCTCAATGTGATCCTTTGCGGTATCCAGCAAATATTCAGAGGTTTTCAGCCCGTCAACCGCCTGCAAGCCGATAGCAGTTTGCCAAGCTTTGCTTTTTTCGGCTCTTTCAGGCTCGCCCTGTCTTATATATTCTTCAAGTTCAAATTGCCAATTCTTGTCAGGCATATTTGCACCTCTCTTACTTTTTATTTATGACACCAATAAAAACTTTACCGATGTTGGACATGGTATTCGTTTCATCTAATTTTATGTAATTCCAATCTTCATATCTTTCCAAAATGTTCTCGTCACGGTTTATATTATTTGATCAAAATATTAATTAACCCGCAATTACTGATTTACTTGCAATCCTTCAGCAAAAGAACTGTGATATTTGAGCATACTTTTACGAGCAACTTTCATTGCTTCCACAGATTCTTCTGCCTTTTTTATAGATTCTGCAATGGCTTTTTTCTCTTTGCCCTTTGCAACATCTTTCTTTAATCTGAGTTCCACAAGACCCTTTTCGATTTCAGTAATATTCTGAAGATATTGCTCATACACGCTGTTAGAAAACTCGACATCGTGTTCATCATTAAGGAAAATTTCTCGCACAGAAGTGAGCAATTTTGCCGATTGCATAATGGTATTTTTCTTACCTAAAAGTCCTGCTGAACCAACAGCACCACCGACTCCGGCACCAACACCTATTCCAAGTGCAGCTCCGCCGCCAACGATAGCAATTGTTCCACCAAGCATTCCGGCACCTCCTGCTGCTATGGCACCTCCGCCAAGATACGCAAGACAGGCGCTGGTCAATGCTGCCCCACTAAGCCTGGCAAAATTTGAGCCTACCAATGCCACAGCAATCGGTCCCGCAAAGGCACCCGCAGTTGCAACGGTAACTATTGCGATAACCGCCGTGATGGACAGAGATGCAATCACAGTCTTAAGAACCTCATTAAGTTCATTCATTCGCTTGTCATAAGACTTACGCAATCGCTTTACATATTCTTTTTCACAATACTTGCCTGTAAATTGCGCATTTAGGAATCGGTCACCTTCGCTTTTTTTGAAACCGTTAATCGGATTGTTTAGATTCTTGTATTTTTTGCACGGTACATCATTACCTTTTTTATCCTTCTCCATTCCAAGCGGATAATACGGTTCAAACAACATTGCTTCGAGAATAATTAACCGATACCACGGTTCATTAGGATTTTGTCCGGCAATGCACTGTTGCAATTCATCCATAGTGTACCAATGCATTTTCGCTCCAGGAACCTGTGTAAAACTCTCAAAACCATCAGAGATAAACTTCGTCCATTCTTGAAGCCATGCAGTTTTCAGTTCTTTAACGCCTTCTCCGGTTATAGGAATGTTGGTATGCTCTATATCATTGAGTGTTTTGTAATATTCAAGGTTATAAAGTATCTCTGTCTGCTCCAACGAAAGACCGAGTTTATCCATCTGTATATCCATATCTGCTCCTATTCTTTTATAGATATCTGCATCGGCTTTTCTGAATGTCTGCTGCTTTATGTTCTCATACACATCTCTAACCTTTTTAACATTTCGAGCCTTAAGTTCCCAACTCACATCAGAACCGATAGCAACCGCAAATCTTCCCACACCTACATAATTAATGGATACCCAATATTTTTGTGTTGCGATTGCCTCGCCGATATCAAGTGCAGTAAATACCCCCGTTGAAACAGTTAGCATACGTGCAATGGTCGGGTTGTTTGCAGGCTTAACAGAATTCCAGTCAATCTTCTTTATGTCTGCAAGGCAACTCACACAATTTTCTTTCATTGCCATTGCAAGGCGTCTTATAAAATAAAATGCACGCACAATGCACTCGTTAGCAATTACCGGAACTGCCTGTTTACACAATTCCATAGCAACACCAAGTTCGCCACGCAAATCGAATTTAATGACGGAATCCTTGATAATCTGTCCATTTTCATCACGCTGTATCATAAGCGTGCCGTTAAACAACTTTGAAAGGAAAAGAGATAAGGACATACCATCATCGACCTTTATATCCTTAAAAAACGGTATTGCTGAAATCTCCTTTGCCAAAGCAAGGATTGGTCCAGGAATTCCTGTACCACCAGTAACTCCCGCCGTGCTGCTTGACCCAGCCACATCACTTACAAGATGAAAGAACCAGGTTATAGTTCCCATTAAAATCTTCTGCGGTACATCCTTTCCGATGAAAGGCTTGCTCTTTTCCGGAACATCAACAACAAGGAATACACCGTTAACATCTGTTCCGTATGATTTCTCCGTAAACTGTGTCAACAAAGAAAATGCCAAGCCCACAATTGTTGGGTGATGAGCAAAATCTCTTAGATGATGTTGTAATCCTCCACCGAAATTAGGAGTGTTTCCATCACTCGGAATCGGGAATCTTTCTTCTAAAGCTTTCACTGCTGACTTCAAATCATGGAACTTTTTTCTTTCCAGCATCTCTGCTGTCTTTTTTACAAACGAGTCTATCTTATCGCTGGCAATACTACGTCCACTTTGCAGATTGAACTCTCCAACCCAAAGAATATCTAATAATCCACAAGCCACGCCACTTGCAATTGCAACAATATAATCCAAATCATCTGCTTGGCTCGATAATAGTTCAATTTGACTATTCAGATCATAAATGATTTTATCATAATCGAACTTTTGCGAGCCTATAAAGCCATCATAAGGTATCAGTTCACATTTTATATCAAAATCATCTTCACTCATTTTCATATTACCAAGTCCTTCTCCGTTGTTTCACATTTTCCAACAAGCAATAACTACATTTCTTCTATGTTGGGTTAACTATTTCTATATCTTATCATCTTCAGCATTATATAAAACGAAATATCCATATATAAAGTTTTGACCTGTTTTATATTCAAGTTCAAATTGCCAATTCTTGTCGGGCATATTTGTACCTCATTTCTTACAATTCTTCCGTCTTAAAGGTCGTATAACCCTCATAATAATAGCTGTGGTCGATGCCTTTCATATAGACCTCACGGCTGTTTATTTCGTCTGTAAGTGCACTTTTCAGCAACACTTTGATTTCCACATCTTTAATCGGACTGCGCTCCATTGCAAGGAGATAATCGTCCTTATCCACCTTGCTCCAATCGACAACCTTGCCGATTTCGTTCTTCAAGATGTGGTCGAACCAAATGCGGGTGCTGCGACCATTACCCTCACGGAAAGGGTGGGCAATGTTCATCTCAACATACTTTTCAACGATCTCGTCAAAGTTTGACTGCGGCATTTTATCAATGTTCTCAAGCGCCGCTTGCAAGTACATTAAGGGAGCAAAACAGAAATTACCCTTCGCAATATTGACTGTTCTGAGCTCACCTGCAAAGTCGTAAATATCCCCAAAGAGGTACTTATGAATTGCTTGCAATGTAGAAAACTTGCCGGCAGGGAGACTTTCTAAAATGCCTTTATCAAAAAGTTCAACAGCCTTTTTCTTGCTGATGCGTTCTTCCTCACGGTCAAGCTCGGCAGAGCTTGTCAGACCTAATTTATTTACTTGTGCCATTTCGCCCTCTGTTATTTCTTATCATTATCTAAAAGATTGTATGTCCGATAGTACGACAATATCGTTTGATATTGCAGTTTGTTTGTAAAAAGCTGACGATAGGTAACGGTTTTCTCTTTGCCTTCAGCCTTGAGCACCGCCAATTTCTCTGTGACCGAGTCATACTGCAAAAGAATGTCGGAAAGCATTTTTTCAAAAGCCTTTAATCGTTCTTCGTTCATAATGCGTGCCCTTACTTATCTGCCGCAACGCCGGATTTCATCCAAGCGTCTACTTCGCTGACCTTGAATTTCCAAAGGCGACCGATTTTTGCGGCGGGCATATTTCTTTTTTCTATCCAAGCGAGTACGGTGTCACGGCTGACGCCGAGGTATTCGCAAATTTCTTTCATTGAGTACCAGCGTTCGATGTTGGAATCCATTAAATTATCCTCACTTTCGGGTAGATATATTTATACAATTTTAGTATATCATATCTTAGCCTTAAAATCAAGGATTATTGCGGATTTATAAAGGAAATACGGGAAAATTTCATAAATCCAAGCGGACAAAAACGGAGCGATCGTTTTGATAGCTCCGTTTGATATAGTAATATATTCAATTTTTCATACAAACGACGGCACGAAACGTGGATGTGCTATTTTGTTATATTCCTTCTTGTATGTTGCAAATAACATTTTCTGAGAGACGATATGCACGTTATCATAACGCTTACTTAAAGTCCAAAAGCTGTCCGGCACACGGTTTACGGTGCAGATAACATATTCATTCTCGTAAAACGGTCGCTTCTTTGTGGTGCTGTTTTCAATCTCATTCCAAAGCTTTTGTGTAAGCTTTCCACCGGGAGTTATATCGTAATACGCATATACAGCCTGCTTTTTCTCGCAGGCAAAGTCAAAGGTTACATTGCCTACCTTGACGTTATGATAGCTTGAATTTTTGGTGTCGATGTACTCGGTTGAAATGGAGTTAATGTTTTTCTCCAGCCAATAGCCGCACATATCTTTATAATAATCCGCCATCAGCTCATCATTGAAAACTTGCATAAACCGATTGAAAACATTCTCACCGAAGCTTCCGTCGGGGTTCGGCACGGCAGTCAGCAAGCACTTATACCACAAGGTTAAATAAGTGTTTGCAGGAAAATACTTTGTGTGTCCGTTTTTGCCGGGCTCTTTAATAACTAACCCGTGTTCTATCAGAGCCTTTATATATTTGTCGCATTTGTTTTTCGGAAAGCCTGAAAATTTCGCTATCTCACCGATGCGGTTACAACCGTTTGCCATTGCATAGAGCAGGGTGTTATAGCTTTCGGGCGTGCGAAAGCTTTCATTCATCCAGCTTACCGCCAAACGATAAAAGATAGAATCGGTACGTAGGAAAGTTCGCACATTATCCTCAAAGGACAGTTCTTTATTGTATAAAGAAAGCAATGCCGGGATTACACCGGTTAAGCAGTAAAGTTTCGCCGCCGTTTCATCCGGTAGTGAGCAAACATCCGCAAGCTGCGGCATTGAAAAGCAACTGATTTCTACCTCCCGACAAGGGATATGCGGAGTTTCCCACGGTCTGCCGAGTAATACAACCGTTGACTTGCTATCCGATTCCAAAAAATTATTCAGAGTCGCATAAAAATCATCTTTATCATTTCGTTCACCTGCATTGTCAAAAAAGACAAGCGGGTGTTTTTTATTGCCGTAATTCTTTAAGCGGCCGAAAAAGTCATTCCAGCTTTCACAGCCGCCGAATATATCGGTACGGGAATTACAGAACACCCGAAGTGCAAAGGCAGCATCAAGATTTTTAAAAGATAAATACAAACTTTCTTTATACTCGGCACAAAATTGAAGCGCCGCAAAGGTCTTGCCCGAGCCGGGCTGACCTGATACAAATACCGCCTTTTCATCCGCAGAAATACTCTGTAAATTGTGCGCCAAATCGGAAAAATACATTTCATCACCTATCATATCATAAGTTGACCTTTTCTGTAATTATAGCCGATTTTCCGCTTTTTTGCAATCAAAGAAGAAAAATTTCAAAAAAATTTTAACCGCTGAAAACGCCCTGTTTATCAGGCTTTTCGGCGTTTTTCGTGTTTTGAGCAAAAAAAATTTTCAAAAAAAGGCCTGCCAAAACGACCGACCCAATTCGGAACTAGTGAAGGGAAAAAACAATGAAAACAAGGCGGCTTTAAACGGAAATAAGCAAATACAAAATAATTCATTTTTCCGTTTCTTCAAAAAAGTCAGCAATTAAAAGTGAGGACATTAAAAAAGTTTTTTTGCCAAACTCCAAAGAAATTTGCTCATTGGTTAGTCAGTGGATAAGAAAAAAACTTTTTCATTTGTCTGATATTCACCCCGTATCCTGTTGGCTACTCCTTGAGGGGATAGAAACCTTCAGTGAACCTTGACAATTGAATGACCGTCCGAATGGGATATGACTTTGCGATGACAGTCGGAGACGACGAGAGCGAAGCGACGCCGCCGAGATGGGGGCAGGGATAGAAAAAACGACATTCGGGTAAAACGGTGGCGGATATCGGCGGCAAGGGATTCCTCAGCCGATATTCGATTTTACATAGCTGTAAAGGAGGAATGAATGCTATGAAAAAAACAGAGCTCAAAGAGCTATATCAAATGATGTTCCCGAATTATCCGGACATTGTAACCGTCAAACAGCTTCAGGTAATGCTCGGCGTCAGCCGACACCTTGCCTATAAGCTGATTAACGACGGCGAAATACAGGCGGTCAAAATCGGATCATCACTGAAAATTCCAAAGGTCAGCGTAATCAATTTCGTGACTGAGGAGCGAAGGGAGGTGAAGCCAAGTGCCTGACAGAATAGAGCTTACCCCGTCACAGAGGACACGCTGTAATCGCCTGATTCGCAAACTTTGTGCCAATTACGATAACGGCAACTGTCTGCCGCTGGACGAGGGGGATGGCTGCGTTTGTGTGCAGATGATTTCGCTTTCCCTGATATGCAAGTATTTTCGTAATGCGGTATTACCTGCCGACAAGGAACTGTATGCGGAAATTTTCAGACAGCGTACTTATCATTGCGCCGAGTGCAAAGCGGCTTTTGTGCCGAACTCCAACCGACAAAAATACTGCCAGTCGTGCAGCCGAAAGCAGAAAAACGAGAGTGCAAGAAAGCGCCGAGCGGACAGTTAGGGGCGCGGAAACGCCCTGTTTATAAGGGCTTTTTTGAGGCGAATCGGGGCTTAAAGGGTAAATATACTAAAACCCCCGATTCGGCTTTCTAACTGTCCACACAAAAACGAAAGGAAGATTTTTATTATGGAAAACAAACTGAAAACCGTGGATGCGGAAACACTGTTATCCACACCGATGAGCAAAACAATGTTCATCGTAGACAATCTTATTCCCCAGGGCGTCAATGTCATCAGCGGAGCATCTAAAATCGGCAAAAGCTGGTTGATGCTGTGGCTTGGACTTCAGGCGGCGCAGGGACTGCCTGTTTGGGGACTGACGACACAGCAATGCGATGTGCTGTATTTGAGCCTTGAGGACACGCAGAGGCGCATTAAGGACAGGCTCTATAACCTGACCGACACAGCGCCGAGCAATCTGTTTTTTGCCGTGATGTGCGGGCTCATCGGCGGCGGACTGGAGGAACAGATTACCGATTTTTTGAATGACCACCCGAAAACAAAGCTTGTAATTATCGATACGCTCCAAAAGGTACGTGACACCAAAGGCGGCGCCGGCAAAACGGGAATGTACGGAAACGATTACGATGACATTTCCTCTATCAAGAAGATTGCCGACGAATACAACATCGCCGTTCTTCTCGTTCACCATCTGCGAAAGCTGAAGGACAGCGACGATCCGTTCAATGAGGTCAGCGGCTCAACTGGAATTATCGGTGCGGCGGACACCAATTATGTGTTCAAACGCAAGCGAAGCACAAACGCCGCAACGCTTTTAGTCAGCGGTCGTGATATGGAATATCAGGAGCTGACCTTGCAGTTTAACAACCTTGTTTGGGAGCTGGTGGAGCGAAAAAACAGCGAGGATATTCACAAGGCAGAGCTGCCGAAATTTCTTTTTCGGGTGGTGGACTTTATGGAAAGCCGAGCCGAATGGGTAGGCACGGCAACCGAATTGCTTGCCGAAATGAAAGAGATCGAAACCACACCCAATGTGGTTACAAAGTACTTAGGGCAGTTTTCCTGCGAGGTGTTGGAGCCTGTGGGCATTGAGTACCGAACGAAACGCACAGGCAAAAGCAGGCTTATAAAGCTTATACGAAATGACGGCGGTGACGAAAATGACAGCGATTTCACTATATAGCAAAAAGCCCGTCACAACTGTCATTGCCGTCACAAAACTGCGGGAGGAGGTGAGATTATGCGAAGCAAAACGCTCGGAATCAATGTGCGAGTGACAGCTGCCGAAAAAGAAAAGCTCAGCGAAAACGCATTTTATTGCGGACTTTCTCTGTCGGAATATCTCAGAAGATTGGGGCTTGGAAAGAATGTAAAAGCCGCAACCGATGAGAAAATCTACAAGGCTTTTCGGCTGGTTAGGCAACTGAAAAAGGATTTTGATTCACTTGAAAGAAGCGAAATTCTATATCGGATTAACACAATAGAAAATTTGCTTAAGTAATAAAACGAAGCGGAGGTTTCAGTCTGCACAATCTTTAGCAAGCAGACCGTTTGTACTCCCAAACGGTAAAAACTTGTTAGGGTGCACCCTAAAACCTCTTGCGGAAAGGAAAGGTTATGAACAAAAGAATTAAAAAACAGTTTTGGCTGTCACCCAAAGACGCCGAAGAATTAAAACGCAAGGCAGAGCTTGCAGGAATTACCGAAACGGCAGTCGTCCGATTGCTTATCAGAGGCTACGAGCCGAGAGAAAAACCGGACGGGCGTTTTTATGTCGCAATGCGGAATTTGTCTGCAATCGGCAACAACATCAATCAGCTTGCCGCCAAAGCGCACACGCTGGGATTTATTGATGTGCCGATGTTAAAAAACGAGGCCAACCGCTGGCACCGCTTTCAGGCGGACATTGAGGCGACCTTTTTACGCCCCGCCGAAAGCAAACTCAAATGGAAATAAGGAAAGAGAGGAAAACGACAATGAGAAAATCAGATTTTACTTTACCTAAGCTGGACGATTTATTCACCACGCAGGAAATGCGGGACGATGCAAAGCTGGAGCGTGTGCAGAATATTCCGCTTTCTGAACTGCACCCGTTCAAGGATCACCCCTTTAAGGTGCAGAACAACGAGGAGATGGAACGAATGATTGAAAGCATACGCAAGGTAGGCGCAATCACCCCGGCGCTTGCAAGACCTCTGCCTGACGGCGGCTATGAGCTTATCTCAGGACACAGACGGCTTGCGGCGTGTCAGGTGCTCGGGATTGAAACAATGCCCGTTATCGTCCGTGAGATGTCCGACGATGAAGCGGTGATTGCAATGGTGGATGCGAACTTGCAAAGGGAAACAATTTTGCCCAGCGAAAAAGCCTTCGCCTATAAGATGAAACTGGAAGCGATCAAACATCAGGGTATGACTTCTGTCCAACTTGGACAGAAGTTACTATCTCGAAGCTCTGTAGCCGCAGATGCTAAAACGAGCGAAACTCAAATCCAACGCTATATCCGCTTAACTTACTTAATCCCCGAGCTGCTTTCAATGGTAGACGAAAATAAAATTGCTTTCAACCCTGCGGTGGAAATATCTTACTTAGAACAATCGGAACAACGGGTGTTACTCGACGCTATGGAGCTGAATGACTGCACGCCGTCACACGCACAAAGTATTCGCCTGAAAAAGCTGTCGCAGGAGGGCGTGCTGGACGATCAGATGATTTATGCGGTGATGTCAGAGGAAAAGCCGAATCAGCAGGAGCAGATAAAGTTCAAACGCAAGGATTTGAAAAAGTATTTTCCGGCTGGTTATACCGACGAGCAAATGCGACGGGATATTATCAAGGGCTTGGAGCTGTTAAAGCGGCAGAGAGACCGAAACCGTGATGCACGCTGATTCGTATTGATACGAATGCGGCGAAACAAATCGCACAGTAGAGAGAACCCCAAACCGATGGTATACTTTATCCGTCGGTTTGGAGTTCTGTTCTGCAAATTAAAATTATTGGAGGAATTATAAATGGTAGCAGGACACTTATCCGTAAAGAACGGCAATTATTATGCCGTACTCAATTACAAAAACGCCGAGGGCAAACGAAAAACAAAATGGATTTCATTGGGACTGCCCGAAAAGGGCAACAAGCGCAAAGCCGAAGCCGAGCTTGCAAAGCTGCGGGCGGAATTTGAAGTCCCCGAGGAGGTGGGCGATTTAAGCAGCGATATGCTGTTTGCCGATTATCTTCTCGAATGGTTGGAAATCGCCAAAGGACGGTTGGCCGTTGCGACCTACTGTTCTTATACGGCAATGATTAAAAATCCTATCGCCCCATATTTTCGCAAAAAGAAGCTGACACTTCGTGAGCTTGAAGCAAGGCACTTGCAGATGTTTTACTCCGAGCTGCTCAAAAAGGTCAAACCGAATACCGTCATTCACTACCACGCAATTATCCATTCGGCACTCAAATATGCGGTGAAAACCGATATGCTATTACAGAATGTGGCGGACAAGGTTGACCGACCGAAGAAAAACGATTTTCAGCCGGTGTTTCTTTCGGCAGAAGAAATGCAGAAAATGTTTGAAGCACTCCGAGGGACACGGCTTGAATTGCCTGTACTGGTCGCCGCCTTTTACGGCTTTCGCCGTGGCGAGGTGCTGGGACTGAAATGGGACGCTATCGACTTTGAGCGTGGCACAATTTCGGTCAAGCGCACGGTAACGACAGTTTCTGTTGACGGAAAGCATAAGGAAATTGAACAGCAGTCGGCAAAAACAAAATCAAGCTTACGCACTTTGCCGCTTATCGGCAGCTTCCGTGACTACTTTATGCAGGTGAAAGAGGCGCAGGAGCTAAACAAGAAGATCTGCGGCAACTGTTACAACTACCAATACGACGGCTTTGTGTTCGTGGACGAAATGGGCGAGCGCATGAGAGCACAGTATCTTACCTGTGCTTTCCCAAAATTTCTTAAAAGCCACGGACTGCGCCGTATGCGCTTTCACGATCTTCGGCATAGCTGTGCGAGCCTACTTCTTGCAAACGGCGTACCGCTGAAGCACATTCAGGAGTGGCTCGGGCACAGCGATTTTACCACGACGGCAAATATTTATGCGCATCTTGATTACAGCTCAAAAATCACCTCAGCACAGGCGATGGAAAACGGACTTATTATGCCGGAGAACGGAGATTTTGAAAGCCGTTGGAAAACGGTTTGAGATAATCCGTTTTTCGGAGAAATGGTCAAAGAAAAAGCCTGTAAACGCGCTTGTTTACAGGCTTTGTGGCGGAGAGTTAGGGATTCGAACCCTAGGTTCCTTGTGGGAACACGGCATTTCGAGTGCCGCACCTTCGACCTCTCGGACAACTCTCCGTGTGTATTTCAATCCACTTTTTTCTTCGCTCAAATTTCGGTCAAAAAATTTTTGGAGAGAAAAGCAGGAGAGAAAACTAAAAAATATTCGATTTTTGATTTTGAAAACCCTTATAAATGGGGGTTTTCCGGCGGACGAAACGACCAAGCAGCCGTAAAATTTCGAGTGCTGCACCTTCGACCACTCGGACAACTCTCCGTGTCTATTTTCGTCCGGTTTTCTTTCCAGAAATTTGCTCAAAAATTCGTTGGAGAGAAAACAGGAGAGACGGCAAAAAATATTCGATTTTGAGATTTTCTGTGTTGAGGAATATCAAGGAGAATCAGGGGGGCGAAATTCCCAGCTTCTGCCGAAATTTCGAGTCAGGCCCGTTATGACCACTTCGATAACTCTCCGTATTCGGTTTTGT
>ENA-OWPN01001177-OWPN01001177.1-human-gut-metagenome-genome-assembly--contig:-NODE-1177-length-26249-cov-3.187448_pt1 | contig 26249 bp, 25 predicted proteins | sample MGYA00248266_ERZ651850 | MGnify/ENA primary metagenome ERZ651850 (study PRJEB26924, sample SAMEA4378296) | human gut metagenome | biome: human gut; feature: human-associated habitat; material: faeces... | reverse complement strand
CCTCCTCGTCCTCTTCTTCCTCTTCTTCTTCTTTTGCTATAAAAATAGTATAGCTACAATTCCCGTAGCCGCCATCATGTTCCAACAGTACTTCATCTCCGCCTTGGAGATTTTTGGTTATTTCACCCTTTAAAAGGACTGATGCCTGCTCTATTTCGCTATATTCCTTTATTTCATCGTTTAATTTCGAAATGAGGGGAGTGACTCTCTCCTGATTCAATTCTTCTTTGAGCTGGTTTAACGTTACCAGCTCAACAGTATCCGGAGGAAGCTCTTTATTCTTAATTAAATAGTCTTGAATAGAGTTTTTGTAATAACTCTGAATTCTGCCATATCTGTCCAAATAGTATTTTTGATTTTCTTTGATTAAATAACTCTCCACTTCGCATTGATTTTTGTATATCCTCGTGACTGTCACGTGCGTATATAATCCAGTTTTAAAGACAGTATACACATATTTATAACCAAAGCAGTACGGAGGTGTATACTGAAACACATCACCATCTTCAAGATTGCCATGATTAAACGTAACCAATTCATTATTAATAACGTTGAACATAATTGTCTCCTTTTAAAATTTCTGTTATTGTTTATTTTGTAATATATATTTTAAATATTTTCATCTACATTTATGTAATTTAAATATAGTTTTATTAAAAATTATATTTTTAGTAAAAAAAATGAATGAAATGTATTTGATAGGTAGTAAAGATAGAAAATTCCTATCTTTACTACCTATTTTAAGGTTTGATGACTTTTATTAAAGTATATTCTTTATAATTACAATGATGTAAATGGTTTATAGTTTTTTATTTGTTCTATAACATCTTCATTAAAGTTTTTATTTTTAGTTAATAATAATTTTCTGTATGTAATACCATATTCTCCTTCAAACTCGATTAAAAGTTCATCACCTGGTTTTAAGAGATTTCTGAGATTTTCTGACATTTGTATTGTCCAATTTTTATAACTAATAAGACTATTGTTTGTTTTTGACATTAATATCTTGACACGTATGTTACGTGTTATTTCTTTGAGTTGGTCCAATGTTACTATCTGTATATCACTTGTTGGTAGTTTACCAATTTTCAACAGATAATGTCGAATTGACCCAATTTCACATGATTGTATGTCTCCATAAGAATCGATATAAAATATCGACGATGCATATTTATATTTATCAATCACAAATTTTTCAACTTCACATTCAAATGTTGCAATTTTTGTGATTACAATAAATGCATACCACATATTTTTAAATACATTATAGTGGTATTCCAAGTCACGCCATTTTTTTATGGTGAAAGAGTCACCATTTTCAAGTGTTTCAAAATTGAAAATAATCACATCGTCATTTATAACATTAAACATATTACATCTCCTTTTAAAATTATTACATTATGTAATTTGTAATATATTATCTTAAATTTAATGATTTTGCTATAATTAAAATAATATTTTATTATCATTTTTTTAATTAAAAAAATAATGGTTGGCTAAATAGCCAACCATTATTTAATATAAATAAAATTTTTGAACTACTTTTTTTATTTTAAAATACCAGATAATGCATCTTCATCATATTCAGTTATATCTTGTGGTCTTGGTCCATATCCCATATGTGTTGGTTTACGTACTTGTTTTGGAAATCTAATTTTTAATCTTTCAAAATCAGATTTATAATAATTTACAAAATTTAATAAAATATAATCAGGTTGTAAAAGACGTAATGTATGACAATATTGTTTCATAGAAAATGTTGCAATACGTCTTATTCGTTTTGTTACTGTGGTACGTTCATCTGGAACATTTAAATCAGAAAAAGTAATTTCTTTAGAATCATCCCAAAATGGACCAGAATAACCAACTTCTTTTCCATTTTCTATAATGTTACCAACACGAATCGGAAATGTTCTAAAAACAGCTATTGATTTTCCAAAATATTTTGGATGCAATCCTAATTCACCTAAAACATATGATGGATTTGGATCTCTTGAAGTACAAAAAGGATACGCTAATCCATGATTTATTCCAAGATCTACTCCTTGACCAGTTTCAACAATGGCAGAGCATCCATTATCTAAATAATAGGATAAATCTAATTTATGCACATATTTTTTTAATGGTTCATAGTTTTCTGCTAAAATTCCATATCTCATTATTTTTGCAGATCTTGCAGCACCAGTTCCACTTTGTGTAGATGCTATAGTTTTTACTCCATTTGGATCTTGTTCTGTTTGTTTTTCTTTTTCAGTAATTATAGCTGTTCTTGGATGAATAGCTATTCTTGATGGATCTATATCAAATTCTTCTATTTCTTTAAGTAATATTTTTGGATCAATTACTGCATCAGCAGATATATATATTTGACAACGTTTATCCATAATTCCTGTTACAGGAAGTAATTTTGTAACATGTTTTTTCATATCAGCATCATAAAAAGTATGTCCAGCATTTGGAGATAATGATGCAACTGCTATATCGTAATGATTATCAAATGCTATACGTGATGCAACTAACCCCTTTCCTGTACTACCAAATTGACCATCTATAATTACAGAAACTTTTCCAGGTACACAAAAATTTGGTAATATTTTTGGAAACATCATAAAACATCCCTCAACCATATTTTTACAGTTAATGATGTATTATTCGAATAAGAACAATTATATTTAATATTGTTGTCTTTATCAGAATAACAATTTATAATACCAAGTACAAAACATTTTAAAATGTCATTATTTATAGTTAAAAATTTTTCTTTTTGCAATTTATCATAAGTTAAAAGAGGATATGTTTTTATAAAATGATATAATTTATTTTCTTTAATTATTCCATAACAAACTATTCTTTTATTACAAGTTTTATACATAGGAAAAGAATAAAAAGATATATTTCTTAAATTATTTTGATATAATGTATCAAATATACATGTTACATATTTCATGATGACCTCTTATTTGTAATTTAATTTTTTTTAAATATATATTTCATCACAAATTTTTTAAAAGGAGAATTGTGATGAAAAATAATTGGAAGATTTTTATAATTTTATTAATTGATGGAATAAGTGTGTTAATAAATGATTTTTTCCATGTTTATATTACGTTATATACAATGAATTATTTATCTGTTCATGATTTAGCTATGTGTGGTCTTATAGGATCTGTTATTAATGTTATTGTAAATCAACTATTGAAAAACAATAATTTTATAGATAATTTAATAAAGTATTATGTATATATAGGAATGTTAATCACAATTATATATTCATGCAATATTTTTCTATTAAAATATAATGTATTAATATTCTTTATAGTTAATACATTTGTATTTACTGGATTAAACCCATTGCAATTTGTAATAGTTGATGATGTTTTGAATAATGTATTTTCAAAACGAGAAAGAACAATGTTTAACATTAGACGTAAATGGGTATTTGCAATTGCTACATTATTGGCAAGTATAGTGACAATGATAATAGATGATTTATTTGTATTAATAGATAATATTTGTTTTGTATTTATTCTATTTATTGTTTGTGGGTTATCTGATATATATACTATTAAATTATGTAAGAATTTGAAATAATATAATTAGGAATCCTCAGTATTTTCTGAGGATTCCTAATTATAAAAATAATATATTTTTAATTTTTAAATAACAAAATCATCAAGATTATCAATTTGTACAGTAGATACTTTAGATTTATGCATTGCTTTCATTGCTGTTTGCATAAGAGTTGATGATACATTAACAGCTCGCATACCAACTGATTTATACTCTAATTGTCTATAACGATTTCCAAAACAAGTATAGCAAAATCCACTTTTCGCTTTACAATGCATTGGAGATCTTAAAATGACAGGTATTCCTATAAATTCTGAAAAATTTTCTTGAGTTAAAAGAATTTGTTCACCAGTTGATGAAATAACAGTTCTTCCTTCATAATCTACAAAATCTTTTGGATATAAAATTACTTCGATACCATCTGTAGTTTTACAATCATCTTCAGTTATTGCTACGTTCTGAAAAATACGTAATACAAATTTAGTTTCTTCACCACCTTTAGCAGTTTCTTTACCACGCATATAACTACCACGTCGAATATCATTTGCTATAGCTGGTAACTTTGTAAAATCCATAGCTTCATTTAATGCACCTGGAATAAATGTAAATTCATTTGAATCATCAGAAAATGCTTCAGCTACACCAGATGTTATAAACATTTTTTTTCTAGCATTGTCATATTCTTTAGATGATATTATCCAACCTGATGCAGGATCATCTGATAAATAAGCTTTATCCATTGAAATAAGTTCATCTTCAATTTTTGCAATTATTATAGGATCATCTAATTGATTTTTATATTTTTTAAATAATTCATCTCTTCGTTGAATAATTTCTGGAGATGTGGTCAATGCTTTTTCTGTAAAAGCTGGTACAGATAATTCTGTAAATGAACCTATAAAATAAATATTATTCATATATTTATCATATTCTTCTCTTGATATTTCTTTATTTAATATTTTTCTGGCGATGTCATTTTGTATTGATTTGTATTTAAATATATCATTTATATATGGAATTTTATTATTAAATGGTTTTGCTAAAATATAAAAATTTAAAATAAATCTTCCATATGTAGTTATTATTGGTTCATCTTGTGTAAAATTACTTATCATTCCTTTTTTCAACTCAAATTCATCATAAATATCCATTATTGGAGTATCAATTTGATCATGAATTTTATAAAGTATTGTACCATTATTAACTGTTTTAACACAACCATAAACGATATTGTTTACAACAACTATTGGTGATAATTTATCGTCATAAAGAATATTATCGTTTGAAATAAAAGTGTCTTGTTCACTATTTTCAAAAAGTGTTGTCACTACTTTACGTTTATTTGTTACTGTTATAAGATCCAATAAAACATCTCTTCTATATAAACAATCTTGATTACGTGTAATAAAATTTACTAAACCTTTACAATTCATTTTATATCTCCTTATTATCTAATTTTGATAATTTTATTAATTGATTTGCAAAATGAATAAATAGTTTTTTCATATCTTTTGGTATTCTATCTCCACCATATTTAAGAACATTTTCTGCTGCTGATTTTGTTTCAGATGGTTTATTAGGTTCATAACAAGCTACAACTAATAATAAAACAGCTTTTAAATCCAATGGGACATCTTTATTTACTAAATAATATTCAATATGATGATCTGTAGTTGAATGATGTTCATATTCTAACTGCTTATAATATTCTTGTATATTATCTGGAAGATCTTCTAAGTTTGGTGCATTGTTATAATTTGTTTCTATAGTCCATGCCCAAGCATATTTTGAGATATAAGGTGGTTGTAATTTTTCTACGTCATAAGTGTTTAAATAATTAAGAATTTCATTTGTTTTTTCAGTTGTCATATATTGTTGGAATATAAGATCTTTCATGAGATATTTAAACGCTTTTTTGGCATCTTTTTGACCACTATACATTGCATTTATATAAGCTAATATTACTTCTTTTGGTTGAGTAAATTCAAATACGCTATCTTTAACATTTTCAAAAATAAAAGATAAATAATCTTTGAATTTTTCTGTACTTTTAATATTTTCAAATATTGATTCAAATTCTAAAATATTAGTATCAATAAGTTTATAAGAATTATACCATTCGTGTAGCAAATCTTCAGGTTCATTTTCTATAATATTTTCTAAAATTTGAATAATTTTTTCATGACATTTACAAAATTTTATTTGATTTTTGGTATCTATCCAAATATATAATTTAAATATTTTATCAGCTTCACTAATAGAAGATAATATTTCATCTGTATCTGATATAAATATTATCCCTTTTCTTTTTAGTTCATCTATTAATATAAGGTAACATTGAGTCAATATTCCAACTTCATCGAGAGTATCTACACAATCAGTATCCATTAAATACGATTGAGTATCAATATACTCGCGAACAGATTCACAGTTTATTGATATTTCTTTAATTTTTTCTAAAGGATCTATAGTAATATCCATAAGTTCTCCTTATATTTTAACGAGAAATTTTATGAAATAAAACATTTAAATTTTATTTTGAGGAAAAAAATATGCCAACAAAAAATGAACCAAATATATATAGAGAAATTGGTTTAGCAACACATTTTATTGATACAGAAGATAATTGGATTAAATATAATCCAAGAACAATACCAGGAATGTTTTATATATCTAAAAATGAAAATTCAGAAAGTTCATTTAAAATTGGTGATGGAAGATTATGGAATGAAATTGATAAATTTACTTTAGATAGAGGTGGAGTACCTGTTGGTACAATGATTTTTTGTTTATCGATTAATGCACCATATAGTTATATACCATTAAATGGTGCACTATTGGATAGAAATGAATTTTCAGAATTATTCGCTTTCGCATCTATATCAGGTATGTATATTGAAGATGATTTATGGAATTCTGATATTTTATATCATGGCTTTTTTAGTAGTGGAGATAAAACTTCAACTTTTAGACTTCCATTAATAGATGATATTGTTATTGAAGCATGGAGTACATCAACTGGAAATAATCCAGGAAGAAATGCTGGATCATATCAACGAGGAACATTAATAGGAACTGATTATTTTTATGGTGCAAATCAAGCTAGTCCATACATGTCATTTTTTAATTATGGATTATCTATAAAAAATGGAATGACAACAAATGAATGTCCGCAAGATGTAATAACTGATACTCTTACAGCAAACGATATTGAATATCAATCGAAAATTGCAGAAGCTATTTATGAACGACAAGATGAATTAATTCATCCTGAAGAATCTGATCTGATGGATGCTATATCTTTAGATTTGCCGAAATTTAAAAATAATTATGAATTTAATTCTCCGCAAACAGGATGTATTTTTCCGTCAAATACTGTATATTCAAATACTCGTATAGTAGGAATGATGAGACAGGAATCAATTGCTTATCCTGTATATATAAAATATACAAAATATTAAAAATAGATGGAAAAATTATGAAAACAGTATATCGATATCACTATATTACTCACGAATATATTGGAACTACTTATGCAATAAAACATCCAAAGAATAAAAAAACTTTTATTCTTCCAGCATATACTACAGAAATACCACCATTAACTAAAAAAGATGGATATGTTTCTGTTTTTAATAAAGATTTAAATAATTGGGAATATATTGAAAATCATAGAGGCGAATATTATTTATTAAATGGACATATATACAAAATGATGGAATTAGGAAAATTACCAAATAATAGTAAATTAATTTCATCCCATATATTGGATAATAAAAATAATCTTTATAAATTAAAGTTACAAATACAACAAAAATTTTATCAATTTCCAATATATGAAAAATTTGAATTTAACAATATAAAATATGAAGCTATTTTACATCAAAATATTATTTCTTATATAATTTATAAATTATTTATTGATAAAATTGATGAATTTGAATTAGTAGTAATAAATGAACAAACTTTAAATATAGAAAAATTATTATTACCAAATGAAAAAATTAAAGATATTTTAGATTCTTATATAAAAAAATCTATAGATTTTTTAAATAAATAATGGAGTTTGATTATGGCTATAAAATATTTTTATGGTAATGTTTCAATTGCTGCAGGAACAGAAAAAGAATTAAAAAATGAAAATAAGATATATAATGAAAATGTTATTATATTAGAATTAAACAATGGAAATAGCAGATTTAAAATTGGTGATGGAAATAATACATATATAAATCTACCTTATGTTACAGGTTTTACATTATCTAAAGAACAATTAGAATATATAGAGAAAATTGGTGAATCAGGTGGATTTGTTAAAATAAATGAAGATGGAAAAATAGATGAAACATATATTCCAGATATTTTTATTAAGAAAAATTCTATCATATTTTTAAATTGTGGAGATGCATCAAATGCTCAATTTATGTCTGATAAATTTCTATCGTAAAATAAAGAGGCACAAATATGTCAATTAATTTATTGTCAGATATAGGTGATATATTAATTAGTAATGGAATTGAAGTATTAGGTAGAACTGTAAAAGGTACTACTGAATTAGGATTAAGAAAATTATCTGATTTTGTTAAAGAAAAAACTGGAATAGATATATCTTCTGAATCAGTGGTATCAAATTTATCGAGTGATCAATTATTAAAATTGAAACAATTGGAAAATGAATATGAATTCAAATTAATGGAATATAATTTACAAATTTCAAAAACAAATACAGATGATACGATATCAGCTAGAGATATGCAAAAAACAGCATTGATGAATGAAGATGCTGGTTATTTAGCAAAAAATTTTATATACATATATGCTATTTTTTGGTCAACATTTGCTGTTGGATATTTAGCTTCAGTTACATTTATTAAAATACCTGATGAAAATCTTCGTGTTGTTGATACAATTTTAGGATTTTTATTAGGTACAATTGTTTCTACTATAATTGGATTTTTCTTTGGGAATAGTTTGTCATTGAATGGACGAACAGGTGGAGCATTTACTAGAAATAATTGTGTAACACCAAAATCAATGGTGACTGGAAAAAATATTACAAAAGAATGATTTATTAAATAAAATACTATTCCCGATTTAATCGGGAATAGTATTTTATTTATTTTTTACACAATGAATTATTCAAATTTTGCATATTTAGTTTAGCAACTTCATTACATAATTCATTTCCAGATATACCATTATGACCTCTTACCCAATGAATTTTAACATCATGAAATTGTAAAAGTTTTAACATTTCAAGCCACAAATCTTTATTTGCAACTTTTCCAGTCATAGTACGCCATCTACTTCTAGCCCATATATAAATCCATTTTTTAGCTATGGTGTTTACAACATATTGACTATCACTGAATATTTCAAAATGACTTTTTATTTTAATAGCTTTTAATGCTTCTAATACAGCTATTATTTCCATTCTAGATATTGTGGTGTTTTCTTCATAACCAGATAATATAACTGACTTACCACAACATTCCATATATGCACACCAACCACCAGCATGAGTTTTTGGTGAACATGAACCATCAGTATAGCAAGTAATGAATGGTAGCCTTTCTATTTCTTCTTTTGTTAATTTTTTTATTTGATTTTTTTTAGATTTTAATTCTTTTTCTGATTTATTAGCCATATATGTATTCCTCTGGTATTCCATAAAAATCGACAAATAACATATTCTTTTTAGAAGGTACACCAGTACTCATACCAAAACTTTCTAATGCTAGATATAATGGAGAACAATTAGAATATGCAATTAATTTTTTATCAATAAGTGGAACAAGTTCCATTGGAATATTTGTCAAAATAGGATTTATTGGTATTCTTGATATATTTTTCTTATCATCAATAGTTTGTAAATAATTTGTTAATTTTGTATAGATAATTGGAGAATTTTTATTTAACCAAGAAAGGTATTCTTCATTTTTTATACCTTTTGTTATTAAAGGTACTACATGACATTTATTCGGAATTTGTATTTCACCATAGGTTTCTTCAAACACATTTTTCCAAATAAGATAATTGAACCAAATTGAAGAATCAGAATTTGCATATTCTGTTTCATTTCTAATTGGAACAATATTCAAATATGTCATTTCACCATTTTGTAGAGATTTTAAAATATGACATTCATATTGAATGACTTTTAAAATATATTTTTGTAATCTTATTGTACCAACATGGTCAGGATTATTTTTATCATAAATATCATCAATAATATTTTTAATAAAATTAGTTACATAATCAAGAGTTATTTTTTGCATTGCTGAACCACGAAATGATACACCTTTTATATCGAAATCTGGTTTTGGTAAAACTTTACCTTCTTGCATTGTTATTGGTCCAGCATAATGTTTAGGTATAATGCACGACATCATTACAGGATACAAAAATTCATTTTTCATATTAAGAGCTTTTCGATCTTTTCCTTTAGATCCTCTTTGTTTACTTATTGTCATCATTAACCATGCTACACTTTTTGATAATAAAAATGTAGTCAATGCATCAATGTCAAATGCTTGTTGTGTAAAATTATAATTTCCAGTATACCATTTTACCCATTCTTTTGTAGTGAAAATAACTGAATCTGTGTCACTATTAGCAACAGCTTTTCTATACATAAATTTATGCGCTATTGTATTTTCAATTGATGTTTCTCTATTACAGAAAAATGATAAAATTTCTAACAATGGTTGAATTGCGTTTGTCATATATTCAGCTATACAAACTAATTTTTTTGCTATTTCTGGATATTCTTTAGGAGTATCATACATAGATACACCTTTAGGAAGAATATATGCATAATGAGTATTTAATACAATTAATAAATCGCCATCAAATTTAAAAAGATCATTTGGATCTTTTTCTGAAACATTAGAAAAATCTACGTTATCATCATTAAAAATATTTTTTACTATAGGTAATACTATATCTCTATTTTTTACAAAGAAAAGATACATATTACTAGCATAATAAAGATACAATAATTGATATTTTGTTAAACTATTTAAAACACATCTAAGTTGTACTCCATTAATTTTGTTTGTATATTCTTTAGCATAAGAAATGAATAATTTTAATATATCATCAGCTGATGGTATATAAATATCTGGAAATTTATTTATAAAATCAATTGCTGATTTTTCATCTGGTCCTTTTTGTATACAAACACTAATATAATTTAAAATATGATTATAAGTTGGAAAATAAAAATTACTTGCCAAAAATCTTTCAGTAAATGCATATGCATTCATGATGCAATTTCGTGATAACGATGTAACCGAATTAAATGCTGCTTTATTATAACAAAATGAAAATTCACTACCAGTTCCACCAATGATAGAATTTGCACGAATTTTCATTGTTGCTTGATTATAGTTTTTAATATTTGCTTCCGTAATATCATTACGTTCCTTTGCTTTAAGCATTTCTTTTTTATATACTTTTCTTGAATCTAAATAATGTTTAATAAATTCATACATCATTGATTTTTTCTTATCAATTGTAAAATATACACTTCCAGATGGAGATAATACATATTGGTTATATTTATTGAAAAATTGTCGTACATCTTGCATATGACATAATTCAGCGCTACCGTAATGTTCATTATCAATATAAGTACATTTTAGTTCTTTATAAAATTGTTGAATAATTTTATTTAACCATTTTTCTAATAATATCGGATTATCTTTTGTTGTATTTGTTAATAATGCTAATGCACTATCTTTATACGCTTGAAAAAATGTTTTCCTAGGAATAATATTATCATCAGTTTTATTGTTCATATAACACTCCTTTTAATATGAGCTATATTTTTTTCTTATATGCATATGCTATAAGTTAAGTTTTATTAATATAAATAAACTTAGTTATAATAAGGAGAATAAATATGTATAGAAAACCTAATTCATTAGAAATTAGAAAAATGTCAAATGCTTTTGGTGTTATGAAAAATGTAACAATGATGAAAATTCGAGAGAGAACAACTAAAATTATTTTAATGGATTATGTGAATTATTTAATAAATGAAAAAAATCTTACTCCATCTCAAGTTATGAATAGTGTAAATACTGCTATTGACAAAGCTATTGAAAAGGGATTTTGCACAGAAATAATGAGAGATAAATTAGTAAAATTTGTTAATAAAAAATGTAATAAAATAGATCCATTATTAAAATTACATTATGCTGTGACTATGGAAGTTCTTGATGAAACAAATAACACTCTTCCAAAAGAAATTGAAGAAGCATCAGAATGTGGTCCAGAATGTTTTGGAGATTCAAGACCATCTATAGAGAATTTTATTAATAATTCATTACCTTCAAATGAACAATTATATCGTAATATTGGTGGAACATTATGTAATCAAGTATTAAAAGGTTTACAAGATTCTTTAAATAAAGAATATTTATCTGTAAGATAATATATATATAAACTAAATATAGAATACAGATCTCTATTATAATAGAGATCTGTATTCTATATATCTATTATAACAAACTTATAGATATTATTTGTAAAAGAATAGTTATGTCGTAATTTAAAAATAGGAGTCAGATATGGCTAGCAAAGAATACATGAGAATGATTAAACGTTCAAAAAAAGAAAAGACACGTGCTAGAAATTTAAAAGGAAAAATAAAAGAAATTAAAAATAAAGAATGTGTTACATCATCTATTAAAAATGAAATTAAAAAATTTTCTTTTAAAATAGATAAAGAAATAAATGAGCAGATTGTAAATTGTGAAAAATTAATTACAATTGTTTCTTATTTAGATAAAATGGTTAAAACAATATTTTTACCAAGATGTAATTATTGTTATATAACAGAAAATATAAAAAATGATATAATTAATTCTAGTAAATTTATAGATAAATTTGTTTTTGATATTTTGAAAATAATTGATGATTTTAAAAATTATAATAAAACTTTAAAAAATTCAGCAATAAATGAATCTGATGTAATGCAGTTTTCAATGGATTTTTTAAAAATTTCATCACCATTATTATCATATATTTCAGAACTTTCAAATGTTATTTGTAAAATAAATAATTCATTAAAACAAGGAAATGAAGCATATAAAGAATTTTCAAAACATAATAATAATACAAAAGATATATACTTTATTTCTGAAGAAGAATTTGAAACATTTAACAAAATAGCTATTTCAATAGGTGTAGATAATGATTTAAAATTTTTAACTTTTGAAAAAATAAATATAAATGATTAGCAATAATCATTGATTATATAACTAAACTATATACTAATTAACAATTTAAAATTGGTGAAGATACATGAATAATGATTTAGATATTGAATTGGAAAATAATAAGGTTCAAGCAGAGTGGCTATTAGAAGATGATAATGATTCTGATGAAACATTTGATGAATTTTTTGATGATAATATCAATGAGGATATTGAAAAAAAATTAAATTTACAAGATTCAAATATTCCAGATGAATTTGTTGATGAATTAAAACAAACTAATAAAAAGAAAAGAAAAAAGAAAATAGTTGATCCATTTATTCAAACTATTAAATTATTATTTTCATCTTTATCAGCTCGAACTGCAAAATATGCTATTTTTAATTTAACAGATAAATATTCAAATTGTATTATAACAATGTCTGGAAGAGCAAAAATGACATTTGAAGAATATTTGTTGCAATATGAACCTGGAGATTTAGGTATAAATATTATTTATTGTAAAAATGATCAATTAGAATTGTTAAAAAATAAATTTTGTATTATGAATATTAATAAACCAATTTTAATGAATTTAGAAATTATTAGAAAAGCTATAAATACAGCTTTAAAAGATAAAGAAGCTACTATTATTCCATTAAATATTGCTTATAACAACGAAAATAGTTCTGTATATATGAAATATAAAACTGGTATAAATGAAAAAACGAATGAAGAACAATTTGTTATAACAAGATGTGCATTTGAATATAGAGATTGGAGAACTATTTGTATAATTAAAAAATTAGTTGATAAAATTCATGAAATTTATGAAAACAAAAATTCTGTTCATATTTTTGAAAATTATGAATCTTTAATTGAAAAAAATGATCAGAATATTATCGTATATCCAATAGATACTAATTTATATAAAAATAATAATGGAAAAAAAATTTTTGATTACATCAAAGATGGTCATAAAACTAATTTGATTTATATACAAGGAAAAGATATAATAAGTTTAAAAGAATATGTTAAAAAATTAAAAAAGGATTATATCATAGAGTTAGCATCTATGGTATATGATCAAAATAATTCAATTGTTTATATGAGTTATTTTGAAGATGATGAAATAAAAGTATTGTGTAGTCGTCCAAAAGCAAATGCATTTCCATTTATAACTACAAAAGAGGAGATCTTCCAATGACATTTGAACATAAAAAACCTTTCTTTTCTAAAAAAAGAGATTCACTTCAAGATATAACACAAACTACAAATACAGCTACTACAGTAGATATGAGTTTGTTATCTGATGAAGAAAGACTTTATTATCTTAGAACTGGAAAATTACCACCTTCTAAAGAAATGGAAGAGCTTATAAATAATGATGAAACATTAAATGATTTTGTTCCAGTAAAAAATAGAAATATTGAAGATAGTGATATTATCCAAGATAATATTGAAAATAATTCATTTAAAGAAAACAATGAAATTTTTAATGATAAAAATGAAGTAACCAAAATAAAAGAAATTATTGAAATAAATGATTCAATTCAAATTAATGATTCGAAAGAAATAGAAACACAAACATCAAATATATTTAATACAGATGAAAAAGTTGAATCTACTATTGAACAAATGAATTTAAATGAAGTAAAATCAATTGGTTCATTTGTTGTAGATAATAAACCTTCGATTACTTTGAATGAAGAAAATAATACTGAAGTTAATGATGATAAAAAAATAGACAATAATTTAAATATTGTAAAATCTAATGTTGTAGAAGATGATAATGTTATCAATGTTGAAGATAATGAAATTATAAATTTTGAAAATAACAATTTGAATACTAATGAATCTGAATCTGTTGAAAATATAAATGATGAAGATGAAAATGAAGAAAACTTAAATCAATTTGATGATGAAAAACTTGGATATATAGCACCTGATGAAAATAATATAGCTTCTTATAACAGATATTTTGAAGATGCTAAAAATCTTTCTAAAGGTTATAATCTTGAAGATAAAGATAGTGTAAAAAAATTTGAAAATGCTTTGAATGACATTCATGGTTGTATGTTTTTTAGAAATTTGTTAAATACTTATACTACAGCTGCTAGAGATTTTGATCAAAATGCATTAAACAAATTATCTAAAGATAAATTAATAAATCAAAATATTCCAAATGAACTTTTAGTTAGAAATTCAAAATCTACGATTAATCCAAATTCTATTAAAAATAAAGATAAAATTGTAAGTGGTAAACAAGCCAAAGTTTTAATAAATGCGAAAATTCGTGGAGCTAAAAAAATATTTTTATATAATTCTGGTTTTTATGTTACAGTAAGACCATTGACTAATTTAGAAATATCAGAATATACAAATACATTACGTAATGAGAATAATGAATATGGCAAAATAATTGGTGGACATTTTTATTTGTATGCTGGATTGGCTATTAAAAAGTTTTTTGCAGAAAGATTGATCAATATAGTTGAAGATTCCAATTTAGTTGGATGGAAAAAAGGTAATACATTATTAGACAATTTATCATTTCATGATTATAGAACAATTTTGTGGGCATGTGCATCTTTAATGTATAAAGATGGTGTTGATTTTACAAAAATTTGTTCATTCTGCGGATCAAAAGAAACAATTAAAATGAATTTGGATAAACTGTATTTTACAAATTTTGATCCATTAAAGAATTCCGCTTATCCATATATTATACAAAAATCTTCCGTGACTCCAGAAGATATAATCGAATATAAAAGAAGAATAGAATTTCCAGTTTCAAATGAAATAAATATTCCTAATTGGAAATTTATTTTGAAAGTTCCTTCTGTTAATGAATATATTTATTTTGCTGAAATGTTTATGAAAGAATTATTGGAGCATGTAAATGATTTATCGAATATGGAAAAAGTTCAAGAACATGTGAGATTTATGCATTTAAAACAATTTGCTCCATGGATAAAAGAAATTCAATCACTTAATCAAGATGGTGATATTGATTTCAAAATTAATGATACCGCAACTATTTTTGATATAATATCAGATTGTGATGCAGAATCTAATGATTTTATAAAAGAAATTGAAAATTATATTCAAAGTACTATGTTGACATATATTGCATTTCCATATATGAAATGTCCAAATCAAGAATGTGGAAAAGTTCCTGAAAATATTGTAAATGGATTTGTATCGTATGATATCGAATCAGCTTTTTTTATGATGTCCGTTCGGAAATTCAAGAATATTATCTCACGTCTCGGAGATTAAGTGAATATCTTCATAAATATAGTGAACTAATAAAATTTCTCTCTGATGAGGAATTAAATCCTTATCAGAGAGATTATTATATTAGACAATTCAATGATAGTTTTTTTGGTAATTCTAATAAATATACTGACAAAAATGATAATTTTGCATATATAAAACAATTGCCAAATGAAAATAAGACATCCGCTATCATTGAAAATATACTATTTTTTATGATGAAATATAATTCTTTTTACGAACGGACAGGAATAAGTTTCTTTGATTTTTTATATATGGATCCATCAACTTCAGAATTAATTCAAAACACATGGAGTGAATTAATAAAACCTGAAGAAAAACAACAAGAAGATATTTTAAAATTACAAAAAGAGTTGGATAAGGCAAAAAATACTTTAATGCATAAATAATTTTAGGAGTAAGTTTTTTATGAAATCTCTTCCTTATAATCCACATGATGCTCATGTTACAGAAGAACAAACTTATAGAATATTAAATTCTTCTCAAGGTATTAGGAATTATATTCCTAAAGAAGATTTATTTTCTATGATGATTAAAGTATTTAGTGAAATTTCTAAAAATTTAACATGTCATTGTGGGCCATACTCTAAAAGTGCATTAGTTGTTTCACCATCTGGTGGTAAATATGAAACAAATACATTTACAAAAGATGGAAGAAATATAATTGCATCTATGAATTTTGTTTCACCTATTGAAGAGATTATCAAAGAAATGCTTCTGTATATTGGAAGTAGAGTTGATAATAAAGCTGGTGATGGTACTACTAGTAGTATGTATATCGCTGCAAGATTTTTCAATATTATTGCTGAAAAATTTAAAGATGTCACTATAAATACAAGAGAATTTTCTCAAAATTATAAAAAATTTGAAAAAATTATTTTAAATGGTTTACAAGAAGAAAAAATTACTGTCAATTCATTAATTGAAGCTATTTATGGTAAAGACAAAAACGTATCTATTGAAGAATATCAAACTATTGTTGCTTTTATTGCAGCATTTCAAACATTAGCTAGTTCAGGTGGAGACATTGAATTAGCAAAAGCAATGTATGAGATTTATCTTCAATCACCTGAAGGGACATGGGATTATGTATCTACGTATCATCAAAAATATGAAAATACAAAAAAATATGAAGTAGCTAGTGATTTATATGATTATTTTGTAGATGCAACTATTTTAAACAATACTCTTTTAAATGAAAATTTATATAGTGAATATAAAAGTCAACGTTGTGATTTGTTAGTATTACCAGAAAGTATACCGGATGCAGGAATAGCAGCTGATTCGTTAGCTAATTTATTATTACATATTGGAAATGATGTAAGAGGAAATAAGCCATTAATTATTGTGTGTAGATCTATTGGTGCAGTATTGTTAAATATAATAAATACACACAATAATAAAAATACTAATTTTTCTATTGTAGTATTTGAAAATTTAAACAGTATGATGGTAACTGGTGTTTCAATGGATTTAATAGGTTTAAGTTTGAGTGGAGGAACTTCTCCTTATATTTCATCTCAAAGTAAATCTATGATTATGGAGCATCACATTATTCATAACGTATCAGTTCATTATAAAAATCATAAACTTTATATTAATAATTTATTTGAAAAAGAAAATAATTCATCTATACATCCTTTTTATAAAGATCCTGAAAAATTTATTCCTTATACATCATTTTTAACTGATTTGAAAAATAGATCTGATAGATTAAAAAATGATATAAATCAAATACAGTATAAAGATGAAGTTGATGATATTCAAAATCTTATTGGGAAATTATGTTTTCCAAGAAGACCCTATTTGATGATTGGTGGCGCAAGTCATGATCATGCTGAAGCTATTGATGTGGTTAGAGATGTATGTGGTGCTATAAATAGTAGTTTAACAAATGGCTTTATATGCGGTAGTAGTTTATCATTATTTAGAATTTTATTTAATACAGATTCATATAGTTTGAATAAATACGAATCTGTATTATATTTAGCTTTATATAGAACAGTTATTGAATTAATAGACATTACTTCAACTGGTTATTTAAATGAAAAATCAAATGATTTTCTTTCAGATATAGGCGGATGTAATACATACATTTTTAATAATGTTTTATCAACAGATGGTGAAAATAAACCTAGTGGTATTTCTAATATTACAAATATTGGTGATTTAATGGATTTATTTTCAGATAAAAAAATGAAATATTCTTATATTAATTACTTAGATACTTCTGAAAATGTATCGGATTCTATTTGTAAATATAAAATACATGATATTTTAAATGATATTTCTGAATTATTAAAATCTGAAGATAAACATCAATATATGGACAATTTCTTTAATAAAACATATCCGATAATTCAACCAAGTATGGTATTTGAACAATTGTTATATAGAATTGGAGAATTAATGATTAAACTTATTACAACAGAATGTGTAATTGTACCTGGTGCAGTATATGTAAATAAATAAGGGGTATTTATATGTCAGATATAATCAATATAGATGAATTAAAAATAGGACAAACAATTTCATTTAAAACTTATAATCAATATGATAATGTTGAATGGCGTGGTATAATTGTTGGTTTTGGAACATATAGTTTAGTTCAAAAATTAGAAGATTTATTACCTTATTATCAAAATGTTAAAAAAACACAAAGTAATATGGCTGATATTTCAGAATTAAGTTATATAATTTTTGATATGTACGAAAATATTTCAGATGATATTAAAAATAAAAGAATATTTGCAAAAGAATGGATTGATCAAAGTACTTTAAAATTAATTGATACAAATGAAAACTTAGATATAAGAATATACGGAATTTCTGAAATAGATCGTCAGAAAATAATTGATATTTTATCTGATAATGGTTATAGTTGTGCTATTATTTAAAAAATGAAATAATATATAACCTCTCTGGTATTATCCAGAGAGGTTATATATTATTTCATTTTTTCTGATAATGATTTCAATTCAGCACTATGATAGTATAATGAATTATTCATTAAATCTTCAACTTGATTTAAATGTTTTTCATAATCTTGAGATAATTTTCCAGTAACAATAATACGTGTAATATCATTGAGTGATGTTAATGTAGTAAGTAATTCTTTTATTTTTGGAAATATTCCACGATTATAAATATCTGTGTCATAACTGTCTAACATTTTTAAAAGTTTTCTAGCAGCAATAAGTTGTTTGTCTCTAAAATCTGCTGGTATTGATTGATCTTTAAATACTGCCATTATATCTTGTAATATACGTCTTGTACGTTGATCATCATATTCGTATGTATAGTGAGGTAATCCTCTATTTATTATAGACATATTAAATTTGAATAAAACATCTAACATATACAATAATCTACTATTTAATACTAATTTATTTTGTGTTATATACAAAGATTCGAATAGCGTTCTTATAACTGCTAATCCATTAGCTAATTCAGCTCCTAATCCATGTCTTACAACAAATTCATCAGCTAATCGTTCTATCATATATGTATTATGACGAGTAAGCATAATATCAGATGTTTTTGAAGAAGCTTTTGTTGACATAAATTCAGATTCATCAAATTTATTTAAAAATGAAATAATATTTGTAAATGTTGTAAGTGGATAATTTATATTAATTACCCAATAAATAGGATTTAAATTTTTTGGAATTGATAAATAAGCAACTATACCAGATAGCGTTACAGTCATTATTTTGAGTAATAATATATTTATATATTCAATATAGCTATTTGAATCCAAATTTTCTTCTAATTCATTTTCATTTTCTTTTAATTTTTTATATATTTCTGTATTTTTATATTTTGAAATAAATTTAAATTTATTTGTTTTAGAATCAATAAAATCTATAATAGAAATTGTACTTTCTAAAATATTTTTAAAAAATAAATAATTTTTTGAATCATTTTTTATATATTCTATTTGAGGAAGTAATATTTTTTCAATAAATGATTTTATATTTGATAATGATGGATGTGAATCAAGAAATTTTTGTATATTATCAGAAATACTTGATTGTACGTAATATGCGTTTACAGCTTTCTCTAAAAACATTATTGCATGACCAGCTTCATGCATAACTATTGCTGAAATTTCTTCTGCAGTTAATCCTTTATTTTCAACAAAATCTAAACTTCTTATTTTTGGAATAAATAAATCTGAAAAATAAAATAATGCAAGATCTAAATATAAAATAATTGGCCAACCTTTTTTATATTCTAATTTTCCTGTTTCAGTATTTAATTTTTTAGCTATTTTTATTATTTCTTGAATTCGAGTTATTGTTTCTTCAGGAATATTATCATTCATTCCTCTTGATGTTTCTTGAATTTCAAAAGTTGCTTCAATATCAGACGTATAAAAATTGATAGCTACAAATCCTGTCGGTTTATTAAAATTAAAATAAAATTCTTTAATAACTAAACCAAGTTCATCTTTAAATATTGTTGGTAATTCTTTTTCAATTATTTTTTTAATATCCATTAATACAACATTTTTATTGTCAATAGATGGATTATATTTTTGTTTTCTAATTTCAAAACCTTTATTGAACATATTTATTAATTTTTTAGCTAAATTTGATTTTGGTTGAAATGCAATAGATTCTTCTGAGCTTATTATATTCATGTAATCAAACTCAAGATCTTTCGAAAAATAATTTATCATAAATTTCTCCTAATTATTTATTGTATAATAAATCAAAATATGTTTGATATTGTTTAATTTCATTTAAAGTAAATTTATCGATAAATAACATAGATGAAGATATGATAGGTTGTGTTAAATAAAGTTCATTAGATTCAGATATGTTTATACAAAATTTATATTTTTCAATTATTTTATTAAGCATAGTAATCAATTCTAATTTACAATCTTCAGAGCTATTATTTTTTATTTTATAAGGTAATGTAAAATAGGAAATTTTATTGTTTATAAAATCCTCAAAAATATTATCATCAATACACTCAACATTTATTTTTTCTATTTCGATATTATAGATTTTTTCAATAGATTTATCTAAAAGAAATGTATCAATAGTATTTAACATTTTTTTAAATTCAGATATTTCTGAATTTGATTTAATAGTAATTGATTTTTCTATTAAATTATAATGTTCATTTCCTGAAATATTTTTAGTATATTTTTTTATGATATTATCACAAATATTTAACATTTTTAAAAAATATGTCATCATAGATGTATGTCTAGATTGTAATCTGTATAGTGAACCTTTAATTAACATTATTATTTTTTCTATACGTTTTTTTATATTTGGTAACCCATTTTTTATTTCAACACTAACAGTTTCATCTTTTTGAAGCATATTGACAATATCTGCAAGTTTATTTTGTAATTGATTTAATTTTTGAGGTAATTTAAAGATATTTTCATATTCGCTATCTTTTTTTAAATAAAAATCTATTGTATCTAATACATCTATTATTGATGAATATCCAAGTTCATTAAATGTCATATTTGATTTTAATAATTCTTTTTCTTTAAATTTAAATGTAAGATTTTTTGATTTTTCATCTTTAGATGATACATAAAAATTATATTCATTAGCTAATGTATTTAAAACTTTTGCTAGTTCAGTACTATCATCTTCTAATATATTATTTATTTCTGTATCAATTGCGTTATATACCTCATTTGACATATACTTACAAATATTGATAAATTCTTCTATAATTTCTTTGAAATCATCTTTTGAATACATTGGGGATATTTTAGTATTTTGTAATTCAATATCTATTTTTGATTTTTTTGTTGTTGTACTTGATTCATATTCTTTAAGAATTATAGGAGTATTTTTATTTATTTTATTTATTAAACTTTTATCTAAAGAAAATTTTCTTTGAATACTTTTATAAATATTGTAAAATATTTTTTTTATCCATCTTATAAAATTTCTAATTGTTAAAATTACTCTATTTATTATTCCACCTGATTCAATATTTTCAAAACCATAAGTTATTTTTTTTGATAAATTTATAGAATTCTCTAAAAAAATTTGATATGAATTATTTAAATTTAATTCCATCTTAAATTATCCTTTTTGTTTAAAGTTACAAATTTGAGAAAAAATATTTTCAAGTAAAGTAGTATAATTTCTGCATGTTATTATACATGATCTATATAAAGAAAATACTACAGTTAACGTTCCGATAATTGATGAAATATAATTTTCAATTGATGTATCTTCATTAATTTCAGTTTCATTATTTTCTGTATTTTTTAATATTGAAAAATTATTATTTAATTTTTCTAATATCGGTGTAACAATATCTAAACAATTTTTGATATCTAAATGAGATATCAAATATGGTATTATTTCATCTAATAAACTTGTTGAGTAATTTAATTTTTCTAAAGATAAATTTTCAAATTCAATATTTATTGATGCAAATGCAACCATATTTTCTTCAAATGTTATTCCAACATATTCACAATCATTTTGAAAATCCTCTAATTTTGAAAGAGTTTCGGTATATGAATCATTGATAGAATTTTCATTTTCGATATATTCTTTTAATTTTGAAATATCATTTTTTTGCAAATCTGCTGTTATTAAAAGTAACTTTGATAATAATATAAATGGCGGTGAAATTTCTTTATTTAATATTGTTTTAATTATGCGATTTATAGCTATAAATTTATCAAATAAAGTTCTACAATTTGGACAACCACCATCACTTATATCTAAAATATAATTTCCAACTTCATTTGGATGATTACTAAATAAATTTTTAACAGTTGAATATAAATATTTGATATGTTCATTTGATCTTTTTTGAATATCACTATATTCAGTAACATATTGTTTATAATTCAAAATAAGAATTTTAATAGCTTCAGATACTTTTGTTTTCATTTCATTTAAAATATTTATATTATTATCTTCATGAGCATATTTGTAAATTTCATAATGTTTTTGATATAAATATAATTGTTTTGTTAAATTTGATAATTTATATAATAAATCCAATATTTTTTGATCATGTATAGCAAATTTTTCTTCAGCGAGTATATTTTCTATTGGTTTTATATATGGATATGGATCAGTATAATCTCTAACTCTTTCATCTGTATCTGGATTAGCAATAATATCCCTTACTATAGGTTCATATGTATCCATTAAAATCTCCTTATAGAAAAAAGTAACTTCTATAAGATAATGACTACAAGGTGTATATGTACACCTTGTAGTCATTATGTTTTTTATCTTATCTACCAATCATTCTAGGCTTAATAAAAGAATGTGCGTTCACAAATTTTTCAAAACCTTCATTTGTAAGAACACAACCACATGCATTTCTATGTCCACCACTAGATTTGATTTCATCAAAAGGAATATCTTCAAGTACTTTATTCATATAAAAAAGTGCATTGAAATTATTTTTCAATGTATATACACTAAGTCTAAATTGGTTCCATTCAAGAATATGTGTATAAGCAATGCATGCTACTACATCATATTTTTTTGCAATACTACTAAAGAATGTACTGTTAATACATCCTCTATTTGTGATTGCAATAGTTTTTCCATTTTTTGTCATGATAAATTTTGTACTAATTAACGCATCTTGTTTATCGAAAAGATTTTTGTATTTTCTAGCAGTTTGTCCTTCTTTGATACATTCTTTAAGAAAATTTTCATCAACAATCATGAGTTTGAACCAATGCTCATGTTGTCTTGCAAATTTATTTTCAGATTTATAAGATTGAATTCTAATGAACATATTAAGATCATGAGTTGTTTCAAGCTCATCATGATCCCATACATCATATCTTCCAACAATTCTAACAGCATTTGGCATTTGTTTATTAGGAAAGAGTTCTTTCCATACAAGTTCAGAAGCAGATATTTGCGTCGCTTCGTTTCCTTTTGTGTCTAAATATCTATTGAGATTAATCTTAGAAGCGAATTTAAACAGTTCATCTTTTAATCCAGTTTTTTCCATATTTTCAATACTGGATTGATGATGATCCATGAGATAAATATGATGACCATATTTTTTCATAAATTCATCAGGTAATGTACAATCTACCATAAAAATAAGAAAATCAATATTTTCTTCTTCAAGTTTATTAAGTTTTTCTTCAAGATGGCTCATATCCCATCCATAATTATACGGATAAGATTCAAATTCTCGTTTAAGATCATGTTCGATAAACATTTCACAGATAGCTGCAGACATCCATCCATCTGCATCAACGCCATGGTAAATGACAAAATGTTGAACAGGCATTTTAGCTCCTTTAAATTATTTTGTTATTTTAATTCAACATCATATATGTAATATATATTTGTAATTAAGAATAATATAAAGAAACAGGGGATAATATCCCCTGTTTCTTTATATCGATAATTAATTTAATTTTTTATACAGAGACATAAGTACTCTATGTTGAGCTCTCATGCTAGCTTTTGTAAGTTCTTCTTCAGAAGCACCCTTTTCAGCTATTTCAGAAGGATCAGATTCTTTAAAAGCAGTTTCAGCATCTTCAGCAGCTGAATCTGAAATGATTTCAGAATCAACAATACCTTCTTCTAAGAGAATTGTACGCAATACAGGAGAAATACGTTTTTCTTCATTTAAAGCTTTATATAAATTAGCAATTCTATTTATTTGTTTAGCAATATCTTTTTTAAGAGATTTCATTTTTCTATTATGCATTTGCATAATAACTCTTGCTTCTGTAGCAGAATCAAAATCTACTTGATCTTTTTCTTCTTTAGAAGCATCTTCTTCTGGTTCAACTGTAATTAATTCAGCTTCTGAATAATCTGAATTTTCTACAGTAGCATCTGTCATATATGGATGACCATTAAAAATAGAGTTCATAAAGAGAATCTCCTCTTAATTTTATATTTTATTATATTTTATTTTTTCTTAGAATATTTATCAGATTTATCTTTATTTTTAGAAGAATTAATATCATTAGCAGTATCTATCCAAATACTAGCAATACGAATACAAGCTTTACCAAAATCTAAAAATTTAACAATCGCATTTTTGACAAATGAGCCTATAGAGCTTAATTGCTCTTTCAAAATTTTAGCTTGCTCTTTTCGTGCAGCAGCTTTTTCTTCTGTTATATTTTCTGTAGCAGCAGTTTTTCCAATTTTAGAAATTTTTTTAGTAATATCTTGAATTTTTTTCAAAGTAGTTTGATAATATTCATCACATATTTTATTAAGATTATTTAATTTTTCAATCATTCCAACTATATCTTTTTTATTTCTATATTGTGATTCATCATTTAATGTAGACATTTCTTCTTTAGAAAATCCGTAAGTTTCAGAAAGATTTTTATCTGATAATTGATCTTTATTAAATTCAGGAATATTATCTAAATTATCTAATGACTTTTCAACATTATCTACAAATTTTGAAACATTATCATTTTTTTTAGCTAAATTTGTAAAAGCAGTAAATAAACTATTACATTTATCATATTTCAATACTTTAACATCTTTATAGTTTGTATTACTGAAATTTATTGTTGAAGGATCTTTTATAGAATTAAGAGAAGGAAGAATTTCTTGATTTATTTTGTTTTTTTGAAATTTCATTTTATCAAAAAAGAAACTCCAAAATTTTTGTATATTCTTCCAAATTTTATCAGCAAGACTGACAATAGCAGACCACATTTTAGAAAGAATATTTTTTGTAGCAGAAAGAAGACCTTCTTTTTGTGAACGATTGCCTTCTACAAAAGCTTCAGTAGAAGCAACTGTTATACCAGCCCATTTACTACGTTTGATAAAGCTATTATTATCGTTAATAAATTGATATAAACTTTCAGAACATCCATATTGTTTTATAACATTATGAAGATGAGCTGTTTCAGAAATATCATTTAAAATTAATGACATATACTGAAAAGCCATAGTTATATTTTCAGAATTTTCTTTTACTTCTTCAGATTCATCCACTTCTTTTGGAGTAATTTCTGTTGCAGATGAAGCTTCATCATCAGAAATTTTTACTTCAGCTTCAGCTTCAACATCTTCCATATAAGCAGAAAAACTTTCTAAACCAGCACCTAAAGCAAAACTCATAATAATTCTCCATATATGTTAAAAAAATATTAACTTTATTTAAAAGTTAATGCAATAAACCTCATATACATTTATTAATGTATATAAC
>ENA-OWPN01001175-OWPN01001175.1-human-gut-metagenome-genome-assembly--contig:-NODE-1175-length-26251-cov-19.715758_pt1 | contig 26251 bp, 25 predicted proteins | sample MGYA00248266_ERZ651850 | MGnify/ENA primary metagenome ERZ651850 (study PRJEB26924, sample SAMEA4378296) | human gut metagenome | biome: human gut; feature: human-associated habitat; material: faeces... | reverse complement strand
AAAATGAAACTTTTTCGTAACTCGCTGATTGATAAATGTGTTGTAAAGCATATTTTCTAAACGCTGACGGCAACCGAAGAAAGGGCGGCACATTATAATATATGCGGGCGAGCGTACGCGATAATTATAATGCGGGCGTGCGTACGCGCGCATCACAGGCTCGCCGGATTGGGAGGAGGAGGTTCCCGAAGAATCGAGGAGGCGTCGAAACAGGGGCACTGCTTTACCCACTCTTCGGGTTCTATCTCACCGTCCGCGTCAAGGTCGGGGCTCAGGTCACGATGCCCGCAAAGACGGCTGCCGGGGTAGTCGCGAAGCAACAGCATCACGAGCACGCGGAGAGAATGCTTCTGGAAAGGGGTGCGGGTGTCGCAGGGACGGCCATGTTCGCCAAGGCCGCCTTCGTAGCAGATGCCGAGGGAATGGGCGTTATGCCCACGGGCGTGCGCGCCGGGGAGCTCTATCGGGCGCAGGGACTTTATAGCGCCGTTCTTGCGGATATAGAAATGGTAGCCTGCGCCGGAGAAGCCCCGGCGCAGGTGGTCTGTTGTCAGGTCATGTTCCGTATAGCTGCGGTCGCAGCGCGTGGCGGAACAGTGGACAACAAGGAGGTTGATGGATCTCATGGTATCAGGCAGGCATAGCGTGCGCGCCCAAAGCGCCGAGAACGGCGGATGCCACTGCGATTACTATTTTTAGGAACTTGTCCCACCAGGTTGATTTGGTTGCCATTATGTTATTGGTTTTAGTATGAATAATGATGTTGGTTTTAGTATCAATGATGATGTTTACTATCCGAGCGGGTCCTCCTTGTCACCCTCGTCGGGAATCACGCCACCGCCGCCATTGCCGCCGCCACCGGAGCCGTCAGTCGGTTTGTCCAGCGCGAAGGCTACGTTGGCCGGGCTACGGGTGGTAGCGGTGCTACCGTTCACCAGTTTCAGCTCCTTGTCGGGGACGAAGCGGATGTTCACTTTGGCAATATTCCTCACCGTACAGTCTTCCGACTTCTCCACGCCCGGACAGCGGAATGTCATGTGAAGCGTGCCGAGTTGGTTCAGCTTCACCTTATCGCCGTTGGCAAGGTTGGATTGGATTTCTTCCACAAGGGCTTCGATGACGTGCTTCACATCGCCTTTTGTCATGGCGCAGTTTTTCTGAATACTGGCGGCAAGGACATCAATATCTACCGTACCGCAAGTCTTGGGTTTCTGACGGAGATAGTACAACATGGGCGAACTTTTATCGCTCACGATTCTTCTGCGCTGAAAGCGCTCTACAATTACATCCATAAAAAAAACAGTTAAGGTTTAAGTTAAAAAAATCAGCCTCCGCCCAATAGCGGAGAAAAGGAAACAAGTCTCAAAAAGTAAAGATAAATCTCTAAGCAAACAGTTCGGCCGGAACCATAAAAGAAAAGTGTATAAGAGGAGAAATAAGGCGCCTTAATCAATGATTATTCCTTTCCTTAAGCACATTACAAAGATACAAAATCAGAGAGGCGATGTCAAGTTTTTCGTTGTTTTTTTTCGACAAAAACGAGAAAAAGACGCCTCATTTCGCGTGTTTCATCAGCCACTCCATAGGCGGCACATACTCTCCTATCTTCGTAAGGCTGGTGTTGTGGGAGAAGTACACATCTCCGGTTTCGCCGTTGCGGTGCTTGGCAAGAATCAGCATACCGAGGCCTTCCGAGGGGTAACCGCTTTTGCGCTCCGTGGGCAAGTTGTAGACGGCAGGGCGATAGAGCAGTGACACTACATCCGCATCCTGTTCTATGGCGCCGCTTTCGCGCAGGTCGCTCAGTGCGGGACGGCGGTCGCCACGCAACTCACACTCGCGGTTCAGCTGGCACAGCAGCACTACGGGCACGTTCAGCTCCTTTGCCAGCAGCTTTGCCTTGCGGCTTGCCTCCGCCACTTCCTGTTCGCGGTTGCGGTTCTTCTGTTCGGACTTCATTTCACAGAGCTGCAGATAGTCTATCACGATGAGGTCGCAACGCCCCTTGCTCTTTTGCAGACGGGCGGAGGAGCGGATGTGGTCCATCCCCATTTTGGGGTTATCGTCTACACAGACGGGCAGGCGGGAGAGTTCGCGGGCTGCCTCCAGCGCCTGATGTTGCTCGTCGGCGGTGAGCAAACCCGTGCGCAGATGCCCTGCGTTGATGTCGGCGGCTTGGGCGCACAGCCAGCGGTCGCCCAGACGCTCGCCCTGCATCTCGAGGCTGTACACCACCACGTGCTTGCCCGCGCGCCCTGCAGCCAGCGCCAGATGCAGGGCAAAGGCGGTCTTGCCCACCGAGGGACGGGCGGCAATGATGTTCAGGTCGCCGGGTTGCCAGCCTGCCGTCAGCTTGTCCAAGTCGCTCAGACCGGTTGGCACACCCGTGACGCCGTTGCAGTTGTTTGCCACACGGGCATCCATTTGTTTCAGGGTGGCGAGCATCAGTTGGTCCATATCGCGGAGATAGTCGTTGAAGGCGGCTTCGCCTTCCAAGTGGTCGGAGAGGCGGTGCAGCTGCACCAGTACCTCGTCCAGGTCCACCGACTCGTCGGCGGCGGACGCCAAGAGCTTGTGCAATCCGCAAATCATCTCGCGGCGCACATACAGCCCCAGCAAGATGGCGGCGTGCTGCTCCAGATGGGCGGAGGACGCCACGCGCATGGTGAGCTGCGTCAGCCCGTACGCGCCGCCCGCGGCATCCAGCGTGCCACGGGCGGAGAGTTCGTTCTTTACGGTGATAAGGTCTATCTTCTTGCCGGTGTGGTGCATGGAGAGCAGGGCGGCAAAGATTTCCCGGTGGGAGTCTTGGTAGAACATTTCGGGACGGAGCGCGTCTGCCACGGTCACCATTGCGGTGGTTTCAATGAGGCAGGCGCCAAGAATCACGGCTTCGAGGTCGGAATCATGAGGGTTGAGTATTTCGGACATGAGATTTATGATTTAATTAATCAGGTTGTCAAAGACTTTATCTTCCAGATAGCGCACCGCCGTCTTGCAGAAGTTGGTATTCGGGAGAGTGAAATAGTAGTCTTCCATACGCGCCATGGCGAGTTCGCGTTCGCGGACGGAGAGGCGTTTCCAAAGGTTCCGGATGCGTCCTTTGGCTTCTATGGGCTTATGGGTCACTTCGCTGTAACGGGCGATGAAGTTCTTCACTTCTTCCTCCATTTTGCGTTCGACGGGCTGTTTGGGGGCGGGGGTTCCCGTCCATGCGTCATAGTGGGGAACGCGTATATGGCTCATGCAGCTACCGGGCACCTGCTCCAGAAGCCCGTCGGCAAAGCAACGCTCAAAAAAGAGGCGGGTGTGTCCGCGCGTCCAGCCAAAGATATCGGCCCAGCCCAGATAAGAGATTACAGACTCTCCCCGGGCACAGGTCACCTCCGCCCCGTTGTGCTTAAGCACTTTGTTTTTGTAGTTCACATGAAGAAGCACGCGTAAAAACGCCTCTTCGTCTCCGCTCGCAATGTGGTGTTTTTGGGACACGCTCATCAGCAATGCCCGCGAAACCATGACATAGCCTGTGTTTGTTAGATTCAAATCCATTGATAATTTTCCGTTTTTTCAAGGTGCCAATAAAAAGCCAGTCCAACTGCCAATTTTTCGGTTCATTTCCAGACAGATAGCCCGTTTTACAGCCAGTGCAACTGCCAGCTTACTGACACAACATAATTAATAAAGAAAAGATATACTAAAGTATATCTCTGTCGGAGAGAACGAATGATGCGTTTGTGCAAAACGCACCATGCATCCGGACACTGCGGATGATGCGTGCCGATGTAACGGATGATGTAATTTCATGTTTGACTTTGTTTATATATTTGTTATAATATTTTTCTGCGTGCCCGGCAAGGCAAAACATCTGCCACACGCTATCAACAGACAAATATACGCCAATAGTCTGAGGGAGGAAATATAAATATTTACGCGAATGAGGGAGGTAAAATATTGGTTACAAACCGGATAAGGGGAGAGGCGCTTCACATTATCTGTTGGTATCTAATAAACGTTTAGTCATTGTCAAGAGGTATGCAAGGATGTTTGAATCAAGGAAGGAAATCATCCCCATGTTCCTATCGTCCGCACAATCGGATAAAAGTGCAAAAGTCCATCCGCAAATACTCGACCTGACCTAATCAAAAATCAGCTAATTTTCAGGTTGCCATAGCTCGCGCGGTAGAATCATGCAAGTCGCAGAATATCAACGTAGATAATCATTTTCGTGAAGTCACGAAAATGATAGTCATCGGCAAGGGAGGACAACGAGGCATACGCCCCGAAGAACTTCCCGCTGCTGAAGACATCAAGAAAGTGGAAAGACGTGTTGCTTCTGCTGAAAAGAAAATAGAAAAGTCTTCATCAAAACTCCCCAAACTTAAAGCAGAGGACAAAGAATAAAGTTAGCCGAAGGTTTCGAATATATTCTTCAAGTGCAAAGTTTTATGGAGCCTTTATATCCTGACAGCCCAACTTATCTCCCCCACCGGGGGGAGACAGGGTTTCCGTTACCCTTTATGCACATATATCAAGTCGTCCAGCAAGTGGTCCAGCTCGGCGTCGCTGATGCTGCCTTTGTGAAAGCGGAAGTGGCGGGTAAGGATGGTGCGCACTTGGCGAATGCGGCATTCGGGGGTATAGCCATGCCACCCTCCTGCCTTGCCTTCGTCCAGCGCACGGCAGATGGTGCGGACATAGGGGGTGATGATTGCACGCACATCATCGCCGGGATAAATCTGAATCTTCTCTTCGGGCATGATGATGGTGACTTCGGGATGACAGGCGCGAACCACACGCAGGGCTTCCGTCCAGCGTACATAGGGCATGATTACATCGCGTGTTGTCTTTTTTTTGGTGCCTCCAAGGCATCCGGTGCCATGATGACACGTCTTCTTAATTTTTTCATTTTTACAAATGCTTTTAATTGGTTAATATTAAAATACGGAGATTTATCATTCTCCTTTTTTTCGTTTATTCTTTTGGGGCGGGTCGATTCTCTCTGTCATTCAGAGGGTATCTGTCATTCAGAGCGCAGCGAAGAATCTACTCTCTTTATGTTGTGCATAGGGAAGAGATTCTTCGCTGCGCTCTGAATGACAGTTACTCTTGATATAAATTAAATTTCAACATTTACTTAATTCATAAATAGATAAAATAGGTCAGAAAGCAAGCGCCGGGCGGACCACGAAGACGCGGTTCTTATTGAGCCAATTCAAGTTCAAGGAGCCACCGCTGCTGAAGTTCACGCTGCAAGCGACGTTGCTACTAAACTCCGAACTGGACCAAAAATATGTATTGGTCTCAAATGATGCAGCACCGGTTACCTTCCCCATATATACGTTAAGATTAGTTATTGCGGTATTACCGGCACCGTATATATATACATAACTATCCGTCGATGTCTTATAACTACTCAAATCCAGCCCGCCGAAGTTCTCCAAAATGTCCCACCACTGCCCCATGCTGGGGAGAAACCAACCGGTAGTTTTTTCAGGAGCGGCATACTGGGCTGTTTCTGTCGTGGCGCCATAATTGAGCGCAACATCAAAGGCTTTGTAAGTATCAGCGGTATAGCTGCTTTCAGCTGAACCCTTTATTTTGTCGCCAATCCAATGGGTTTCGGCATAGCCGTTGATGTCATTATACTGTTTCTGCAAGGTAGCGATGTTTTCTTTGAAAGGTTCACCACTCTGCCCGTCCGCATTCTCATCTTTGGTATAATCTCCCCACTTGCAGCCGTCGCTGGCATTCGTCAGAGCCATGACAAGACCGTGAGGAGCCGTGACGCCTAAATCCTTCAGCTTTGTTTTCTCTCCCGCACCGATGCGACTTGCATCCGTGCAGAACACGATGCCGATGCAGTTTACCTGTTGCGCTGCGCTAAGGGATTCGTTTTTTCCTATCAACGAGCCGTCTTTCATGTAGAAGTCGCCCGCTTGCAAGGTATGTGCTTTGGGTATGACGGTAGCACTTCCGCCATCCACTACATATTCCTTGTAATCGCCTGCGGCGACATCGGCATTGAAGCTCCAGCCGGCAACGGAAGCATCGCTCTTGGTGTAGCTGCCGGAAAGGAGGGGCTTGGCTGCATCGGCAGCATCAGCGGGAACGGGAGTTATCAGGTAGCGATAGGCGCCGTTGTCCGTATGGCAGGGGATGAAATCGGAGAAAGCGACGTTGAGAGGGGCATTAATAATGTAATCGGGAAGCGAATTTCCTACGGCATCCTTTAGCGTGTACTTCGTCTTCGGCAGGTCTATCACCACCAAAGCCATCCGGTGCGCCATACTGAAGGACAACTTCCGCCTCTCTGCCGGGATGTCTTCTGCCATGCTGCCCTTGGCTATCATCAGGTCCTGCGCGGTATATTTGTCGTGAGAACTTTGATCGGCGGAGGGAGACCAAGCGGCGGTTAAGTCCTTGAAGAAGTCGGCGGCAGTGGTGGAAGCGGCAAGGGGACCGGTGGCGGTATCGGGGACTTTACCGGCCATGTAGCTGTCCGCCTGATAGGGGTAGTAGGCATAGTAGGTGCCACCGGGGATGTACAGAGGGGTTTTGCCGTCCGCTGTCTGCCACGTGAGGATGCTGCCACCGCTTGCCGCATCAGAAGCGGCAACGGTAACGGCTTCAAGGCGGAGGTTGGTTGCGGCAGGAAGGATATGCCCGTTCTTGTCTATGGCGTACACGCCTATTGCATCGCCGGCAGTGAAGGTGGTGGTGTACTGATTCTCTGCGGTGCGGGTAGAAGTACCGGACGCACGGGTAACATCTGTAGTGCGGGTAGCGGTGCCGGATGCCGGAGTGTAGCCGCTGTCGCTCACGGTAATGGTAAGGGGGTATGCGTCGGAGGCATTACCGCCGTCGGGGGTGTTGTCGGGAAGTTCGTCTACCGAACAGGCCGAAAACGCTGCCAAGCCTGCAAGAAGAAGCAAGCGGCGGAAAAGGGAAGGATGAGGGTATGTAAGGATGCTCATGATTTTCGTAATGGTTTATTGTTAGGTAATGGTTTATTGTTAGGTAATGGTTTTAAGTAAGTGATTCTAATGGTTTATTTTCTCTGTTATTCAGAGCGCAGCGAAGAATCTGCTCCCTCAATGCACAGAGGGGGAAGAGATTCTTCGCTGCGCTCTGAATGACAGAGAGGATGAAAGAGGGGAATGACGGAGGGGATAAGGTTATTAAACATAGATACTTGTAAATAGGTGATAATAGATGAATTCATAAATAGATAAAATAGGTCAGAAAGCAAGCGCCGGGCGGACCCCGAAGCCGCAGTCCTTACCGTCCCAACCTAAGCGCAAGTAGCCATCGTAGAAGCCCACGAAGCAAGCGTAGTAGCTACTAAACTCCGAACTGGACCAAAAATATGTATAGGTCTCAAATGGTGCAGCACCGGTTACCTTTCCCATATATATGTTAAGATTATTTAATGCGGTATTACCGGCATCGGCTATATATCCATAATTATTCGTCGATGTCTTATAACTACTCAAATCCACCCCACCGAGGTTCTCCAAAATGTCCCACCACTGCCCCATGCCGGGGAGAAACCAACCGGTAGTTTTTTCAGGAGCGGCATACTGGGCTGTTTCTGTCGTGGCGCCATAATTGAGCGCAACATCAAAGGCCTTGTAAGTATCGGCGGTATAGCTGCTTTCTGCTAAATCCTTCATTTTGTCGCCAATCCAATGGGTTTCGGCGTAGCCGCTGATATGATTATACTGTTTCTGCAGGGTAGTGATGTTTTCCACGAAAGGTTTACCACTCTGCCCGTCCGCATTTTCATCTTTACCATACTCTCCCCACTTGCAGCCGCCACCGGCATTCGTCAGAGCCATGACAAGTCCGTGAGGAGCCGTGACGCCTAAATCCGACAGCTTTTTTTTCTCTCCGTCACCGATACGACTTGCATCCGTACAGAACACGATGCCGATAACCGTACGGGCTTTCCCTGTTTCGGGGTTCGTCAGCACGGGCATTATGTTCCATCGCTTTATTGTGCCGTCCGTATATTTGCGATAGCCACCGTCGGAAGTCGTTCCGTCACTGTAATAGAAATCACCGATTTTCAGTTTATCGGCAGTGAAGTTCGCATCTATGGTTTTGCTCGTGACATCGGTAGCGCTTCCGCCACTATTCCATGCACCGCTGCCGCTGCCCGCAGTTTCCACCACCTCCAGACTGCCGTACTTCACGGTGATGTCGTAGGTGTGCACACTGCCGCCTTGCAAGTCTCCGGGATAGGTGCCGTCGGCTTTCTGCTTCGGAATGTAATAATAGGTGTCACTGCCCACTGTGACGGCAATGAACTTCTTGCCCGTCACGTTCTGAGGAATGACGAGGGCGGTGTAGGTTTTCAGGTATGCGCTGCCGGAGGCAGGGGTGATGGCTTTCGGAGTGATGGCGCCTGTTACAACATCGGCGGTTGCGAGGTCAGTGCTCCATGCGCCGATGTTTTGTCCGCTGCCGGGCAGAGTGTAAGGACACGACACGACAAGGGCGTTGTCGGTGTTGCTGCCTGCCGGTGCACCGCTTGCGTCATAGGCGGCAAGGGTGACACTCAGGTCGGCGGCATCCGTAGCGGCTTCCGCATTCTTGATGTTTATCACCACTTTGGCGGTCTGATGATAGAAAGCCAGCGTATTGTCCGCACCGCTTGCGGGAGTAAAGGTTATCTCCTTGGGCGGAGCATAGAGGAAGTCGCTCCGCTGATAGCCGTCAGCGGTGTTCTGGTCGGTCTGTACGCTCCAAGTCGTAGGAACGGAGCCTGCATGGGTGCCGCCTGCGGCTGTGGAGCCGTCACCGCAATACCATGCCGAAACGGTTTTCTTCTCGGTGCTGCTCTGCCAGTAGAACGGAGCTACGCCGGCAGCTGCCTGCAAGGTATTGGGTGCGTCGGGTTTCGGGGTGTACTGCTTCACGATGTCTCCCCCACCCTCTTCGTCCGCCACCATTACGGCTATCGCATCGCCCGCAGTCCACACTCCGCCCACCGTATTGGCACGGGTGGCTGCACCGGCAGGAGCGGTCGTCTCCCCGTCTATGGCTGCCGTAAAGGTCAGGGGGTATTGCCCCGCAGGCAAGAGACTCCCGTCGTCCGTATCGCCGCACGAGGCAAGCACGGCAAGGGTGACTATCATCGGCAGGGCAATGGTTCGGGCACTGCGTGCGCAGATAAATGATAAAAATGTTTTCTTGTTCATATACGCTTAACTTTTAGTTCTTAAAAAAATTAAGCGTTCTGTATGAAAGGGGGAATGTCGGAGGAGAGGGATTATTTCAGATATTTCTTGTTTACGTCTTCCAGAAGCCGCATCTGCTCTATGGCTATCCGGTTAAGGCGGACAAGCCTTTCGTGCTGTGGAAGACCGTCGTTGATGAAAACAGCATTCAGATTCTCCATATTCGAGAGACAAATCAATTCGTTGATACCGGCATAGTCACGCACATTGCCTTTGAGGTCAGGATGCGCGTCACGCCATTCGAGGGCAGTCATGCCAAACATAGCCACGTTCAGCACATCTGCTTCGCTGGCGTAAATACGTGAAGCCTGTTGTGGCGTAACCTCTCCGGGGATAAGGTTTTGCTTGATGGCATCGGTGTGAATACGGTAGTTTATCTTCGACAGTTCCCGCTTGGCCGACCAGCCCAATTGGGCTTGTTCTTCCGCTTTGAGACGCTGAAACTCTTCAATCAGGTAGATTTTAAATGACACGCTGATAGCCGATCCAAATTCAAATGCTATATCTTTGTGAGCATATGTCCCACCATATTTTCCTTTTCTTACAATAATGCCTATGGCATCTGTCTTTTCCGTCCATTCTGACACACTCATTACAAAACTCGGTAATCCGGCTTGTAACTTAAAGTGGTCGAATTCGACCACTTTAAAATTAGGATTGTGAACCATTTCCCATGTTCCCAAAAATTCAAGTGTATATCGGTTGCGAAGCCAGTTCTTTATAATGTCTGCCGCCCGGCTTTCACTTTCCTTGGCGTTTGCCATATCTGTTAAGGAGATGTAGTCTGAATCATTTGCTGATACAACAGTAATTTCTTTGTTTTGTACGGTTATCTTTGCCATTTTTAGGGTTCTCCTTTCTTACGGGGTATGGTTTCGGTTACAAAAGTACCGATTCGCTGCCGAACAGCCAAGTATATCACCCGTTTTCCCTTCAATCTCCAACACAATCTTTCAAAGAACGCTTGTTACTCTATTATTGGCGCCACCGCCCCGGCAAAAAAGCCAAAGAGCGTTATCAAAAGATGGCTTACCCCATATCGGCTTCGCCGTCAGCATCACCTGCACCGGGTATCCAGTCGGTGATGACAGTGGCGGTTTCCACAGGAGAACTGCCGTCGGGCAGTGCAAGCGTGGCATCCAAAGCCAACGCTTCCTTTCCGTCGCCGCCAAAGTCTTTCAGCGCCCCGGTCAGGTCGGTGACAACCGTCTGCACACTGCCGTCAGTCAGGGTAACAGCCATTGTGAGCTGTTGCTTCTCACCCGGCATCACACCCAAGAGATGCAGAACTGCCGTCAGCACAGGATTGCTCTCGGCACGGGTGGCAGCCGCATCCGCAGTCAGGGTGAAAACCGGGGCTGTCGTTGCGCCTTCGATGGCAGCCACAGCGCCACTCCTCAGGTTGATAGCGGAAACGACACCCGTCAGGGTGGCGGCAGTCTTCACGATGCGTTGCTCGTCACCGGGGGCAAGTTTCAATGTCAGTTTCAGCACGCGGATACGTTGCTGCATGGGCAATGCCACTTTCATCGTATCGTCCTGCAACACCTCCACCTCGCCGGCTGCGGAGAAAAGGAAACCGGGAAGGGGATAGAGCGTACCGTCCGCCAGAGTATTCACCGAGGCTATGTCACCGTCGATGCCGAAACCCTCCGCCGGATTATATGCCAAGAGGCTCTGTACGCCCGGAAGGAAAAGGGAGCGGAATACCGTTGTCTCACTGCCCGCCGGCTCTCCGCGGCGCACCGTCTGCTCCTCGTGACCGATGCGCAGCACATAAAGGTCGGGCATCAATGCGTCTGCGGAGTGCTTTGTCCAGTCCGCCGTTATCTGCACCGCGCCTTTGTCGGGATGCGGGGTGTTGTAAAGTTCGTCCTTCACGCAAGAAGCGAGAGAGAGGGACAGTGCCGCTACAACTATTACATTATATAAATCGTATCTCTTCATAATTCTTCATTCTTAATTCTTCGTTCTTCATTTAAAGGCTCTCCACACCAGCATGACGCCAAGCCTGTTGACGCCCCAATAGTTCTTCACTTCGCTGCCGCGGCGGATGCGGACGCCGTCTGTCACCGTATATTTGTCGTAATCGGCACGGGTATAGCCGAGGGCGGCATGGAAATCCAGCGACAGGGTGCGGTTCAGCATCAGCCGGTAGCCGCCTGTGATGCCGCCGCCCCGGTAGTCGCCCTGCTTGCCCGTATCGCCCGGTTTGTAGTTGAACTCGCCGAGGTGGTACATGGCGCCGAGGTAGCCGCGCTGCCTCTTGCCGAGATAGTAACGGAGTTCGGGGGAGACTCTCCAAAGGGCGTAGCGTCGGTTGCGGTTGTCACGGCTCCACGATGTCCACGAACCGCCCGCAAGGATGCCGAGACGGGAGCGGGGGATGCGGTATTCGATGCCGAGGTCGGGGGTGAGCGTAGCCCAGCGAAGGAGGTTGAAGTGGAGTGAGAGAGAAGAAGATATGCTTGAGGGTTGCCCGGCACGGCGGATGGAGTCGGCTCGCAGCCGTTCGCGTTCGGCAAGGCGGCGGTTCATTTCGGCTTCGGCACGGTCGGCGGCACGGTGCTGTTGTTCCCTGCGGTCGTGCTCGCGGGCGGCAGCGGCTTGGCGTTCGCGCTCCTGTTGCAGGAGGGCAAGGCTGTCTCGCTCTTGCTGTTCGCGGGCAAGGCGGGCGGCAGAGGGATAGCCATATGCCTTCTCCAAGTAAGTTTCCACACGCGCGGCGGCTTCCTCTCCCGCAAGGACAGCCACTTTGGCAACTGCTGCGGGAACAACCACTACTACAACATCACGCAGACTGTCCCGATAGGGAGAAGGGATGAGACGGTCGGTGACGAACATCTGTTCGGTAATGCCATGCTTCACTATCAACTCGGACTTTACGCGGCTGCAACGAAGGTAAGCCATACGCTGTGCCGAAGCGCCGCCCACACCGGGGGAGGCGGAGTAACTGCTCACACTGATGTACATCTGCCCCTCACGCAAGGGAGAAGTACACTCGCGCAAAGTGGCTGCAAGGCGTTGCAACTCGGCTTCATTGTCCTGATAAGGTACAAAAAAAATGTCACTGGCAGGCTTGAAACGAAACACATAACAGGTGTCTTGCGAAAAAGGGTGAGGAGAAGCGGCACGAAGACTGCCGGAGACTAATGGGGCAAACACCCACAAGAAAAGAGAAAGCGAGAATGCTTTACTCGAAATACTCTTTAGAATATTCATAATATTGAGTTAGTTGCACGATTACGAGGCAGGCGGGAATTACTTACCAAGTAACGGCATCTCTACTATATGAAACTGCACGAAAAAGAGTTTTCAAGCGGTTTCATTTAGGAGAATAACAAAGACTTTATGATAAAATAGGGTATAAAGAGTCCGTTCCGTTTTTAGCTATAAAAGCGGAATACAAATCCCATGTCAATGCTCGGACAGGAACAGTAAGATTATGTATTTTTTAATTATCTTCCGGTTTGTCGTTTCAAGGAAATGATATAAGGTTTAATAAAACATTTACTTTTGTTTGCATATGAATAGAAAAAATAGCATTTTTGCGAATATAACGTGCCGTTACTTGGTAAGTAATTCCCGCCTAATTTTGTGCTTTACAGCCTGTTCCGCATCAAGTCATCCCTCTTTTTACTTTTCCTAACAGAGGAAATCAGTTCGCGGTTCGCCTTATCCACCAATTCATTTTCAAAAGGTTTCAGATAGGTTTCCGTCACTTTTATAGAAGAATGCCCCAATGACTGGCTGATGATACCGACAGGCATCCCGATATGGAAAGCCAGCGTAGCCCACGTGTGGCGTGCGGTGTATGAGCTTACCTTCACACCCGGCAACAGTATCTTCGCCACCCGCCGCAACATCCTGTTGAAGCTGCGCAAAGCCGCCTGATAGAACCGATATAGGTTCCAACCGCTATTCTTTGCCTGCCCGTCCAATATGGGGAAAAGGTAAATGGAATCGCAGTTACGGTTCTTGCAGCCATTTATCAGCGGAAGCGCCTCCTTGGGGATGTGAATCGTAAGCTGCCTGCCCGTCTTATGGCGGCGATACACAATCGTATTGCCCTGTACATCCTTCTTGCGAAGGTAGGCAAGGTCTATGAACGGCATCCCCCGAAAAAGGAACATCAACAGGAAATAGGCAAGTACACACCGCTGCTCTTCGGACAGCCTTTGTGTGTCGGCATACATCAGTTTGCCGAATTGCCGCTCTGTCAGCGCACGTTTGGTATGGGAAGATACTTTGGTATAGACATCATCGAACAGCTTCGGGTTATGCCCCGCCGTGCCCGGAACCGCCCAACGATTATACACCGCACGCAATGTACGCATATAGGTGGATACCGTATCCAAACTCAGCATACGCTGCATCAACCACTCCTCATACTCCTTTAAACGCCCCTGCGTAAACACCTCGGACATAGGAAGCGCCTCTGCCCCGCCTCCGGAAAAAGCCCGGAAAGAACGCAACGTACTGCGATAGGTATGCACCGCAGGATACTTATGCTCCCTACTCAACACCCCAATCACCCACTGCATATAGTGCGACAAATCAACCGCTCCTACATCTTTTTCTTCTTCTACTTTTGTTTTCATTTTCTCGCTTTTAAAGTTACGCTGTAAGTCAACGTCAACCTAAAACGAGACGATATAGGCAAAGTTTATGAATAAAGGATAATATTGAAGTTAATATGTAGTAAATAAAAAGTCCCTTACTTTATAGATTCCAACTTTTATGCTATCTTTGTAAGAAAGGATTCCAAAGATATGAAGGACAAAGAACTTGATATTGCCTATTTTATTTCATTTTGTATTGAACAATATAAGGTTCATATCTCTGCCACCGGCAGCGAAGTCATGAACATATTCGACCAATACGGAGTGACCGAGTACCTATCAGCCAACTATGATGTATTACATACCCAAAGCAGACAATGGCTATTAGAGGAAATTGACGACTTCATACAACAAAGAAAACAGGAAAAACAGAAATGAAACTATATCATGGCAGTATAGATATTGTAAAAAAACCAAAAATAATCAAGCCAACCAGAACTCTTGATTACGGTACCGGATTTTATACCACAACTTCCTATGAGCAAGCTGAACAGTGGGTCAGAAGACGTATGAAATCTCCAATAAATATAGGTTATATAAATATCTATGAGATAGATGACAATACAACATCAGAATTAGATACATTATGGTTTAACGAACCTACGGAAGAATGGGTTGACTTTGTAATGCTTAACCGTACATCAAGAGGCTTTGAACATAATCACGACATTGTGTATGGCCCGGTAGCCAACGACAGAGTTTATGCTGCTTTTGCTTTATATGAAAGCGGACTTTTGGACAAAGAAGGACTTATCAAAGAATTGAAGACTTATAAGTTAGTAGACCAAATGTTATTTCATACCGATAAATCGCTAAAACATTTGGCATATATTGAAGCAAAGGAGATTACATTATGAACAGAGAAATCACCAACAAAAACCTATACTTACTTTTACCGGCAAAGGTAAGTTTGTTTGCCAAAATCTATGCTACTGAAAAAGGAGGAACATTATTAGATGCTCTCCGGGCATTCTATAAATCCGATACATATAAGAAACTGGAACAAGAGGAAACAAAATTGTGGCATTATGGTCCGGTAGCCCTTTATGAAGAATACATAGAAAAACAAGCCACAGTCCCTAAACCTTAGCCTCTTCCTGCGGAATGCGTACCGATGTATAAAGTTCGAGAATTGCCGCAATCGTCAACGAAACAATCCACTCATTGCCATGCGTAAAGAACATGAACGCTCCGGTAAGCACCAGCAACAATGCAGCGAATATCTGCTGACGGCGCAGACGCTTGATAGTGGGAGTCTTATATTTTGAAGGTGAGTTAATCTGCGCCAAAGCAACAAACGTTGCGCCTATCGTATATATATAAGGTGAAAGTTGCCAACCGGTGACGTAAACGGCAGCACCTATCAAGAGCATTATGGCTCCTACTGTGAAAAGAGCGGGTATCAGTTGTTTCATTCTTCTATATCTTCTTGAAATACATAAATATCTTCATTGGGCTTCTTCATCAGGTACTTTTCACGGGCTATCTGCTCAATAGCGCCGGAATCTACCGCAAGCTCATTCAAGCGGCGGGTATTCTCCTCATAATCCGCCCGGTACTTCTCTATCTCTCCGCGCAAACGCGTCTCCTCACGATAGTAACCGAGACGACGCACAATGCTGTTCTCGTCCAGAAAACCGACAAGCACGGCAAACAACACAAGCGTTATCAAATATTTGCGCCTGCGGACAAACAACCAGAGGGAAGCAAGTTTATCCATGTAATTCAGTTATTGTTTCTTTGAGCACAAAGATAAGAGGAATAACTGAAAAATTTCTTTTTTTTGCGTACATTTGCACAAAAGCTGAGACGAACCGCAACGTCTCCGCACTCTGTATAAGTGATAAGAACACCCTGAATATGGAAAATTATATCGTATCGGCACGAAAATACCGCCCCTCGACCTTTGAATCGGTAGTGGGACAACGTGCCCTGACTACCACCTTGAAGAATGCCATCGCCACAGGCAAACTGGCACACGCCTACCTCTTCTGCGGTCCGCGCGGTGTAGGCAAAACGACCTGTGCACGTATCTTTGCCAAAACCATCAACTGCATGAGTCCCACGGCAGAGGGAGAAGCCTGCAACCAATGCGAATCGTGCACCGCCTTCAACGAACAGCGTTCCTACAACATCCACGAACTGGACGCCGCATCCAACAACTCGGTGGACGACATCCGGCAACTGGTGGAGCAAGTACGCATCCCGCCCCAGATAGGCAAATACAAGGTATATATCATCGACGAGGTACATATGTTGTCGGCTTCAGCCTTCAACGCCTTCCTGAAAACTCTGGAAGAACCGCCCCGCCATGCCATATTCATCCTTGCCACCACCGAGAAACACAAGATATTACCGACTATCCTGTCGCGATGCCAGATATACGACTTCAACCGCATCAGCGTGGAGGACACCGTAGCCCACCTTGCCTACGTAGCCTCCAAAGAGGGCATCACCGCCGAACCGGAAGCGCTGAACGTCATCGCCCTGAAAGCCGACGGCGGTATGCGCGACGCTTTGTCCATATTTGACCAAGTAGTGAGCTTCACCGGCGGACACATCACCTACCAAAGCGTAATCGAGAACCTGAACGTACTGGATTACGAGTATTACTTTAAACTGACCGACCACTTCCTTGAAAATAAAGTAGGCGATGCCCTGCTGTTGCTGAACGATGTGCTGAACAAAGGATTCGATGGCAGCCATTTCATCACCGGCCTGTCCTCGCACTTCCGCGACCTGCTGGTAAGCAAAGACCCGGGTACCCTGCCCCTGCTCGAAGTAGGCGCAAGCATCCGCCAACGCTACCAAACGCAAGCGCAGAAATGCCCGCTGCCTTTCCTCTACCGAGCCATGAAGCTGTGCAATGATTGCGACCTGAACTATCGCGCCAGCAAAAACAAACGGCTTCTGGTGGAACTGACCCTGATACAGGTAGCCCAAATCACCGCCGAGGGGGACGATGTAGCTAATGGGCGTAGCCCTAAACAAGCTATAAAACCCATATTTACGCAACCTGCCGCCGTACAACAGCCGCAGGCAGCCCCTGTTGCGCCCCAGTCGCAAGCAACACCCAACGCCAAGCCACAAGCGGCCGCAACGACCACCCGTACCACCCCTGCCGCCATATTGCTGGCGCAGGGAAAGGAAGAAAGAAAAATTCCGGTAGTGAAAATGTCAGGTCTCGGCGTATCCATTAAACGCCCGAAAGCGGAAGAAGAAGCCAAGAACACCGCTGCAACTGCCGCCGTACAACAAGCTGCACAGCCGGAAGAAGACTACATCTTCAATGAAAGAGATGTGAACTATTACTGGCAGGAGTATGCAGGACGTATGCCCAAAGAACAGGTAGCCATCGCCAAGCGTATGCAAAATATGCACGTCAGCCTGCTAAATGCAACGACTTTTGAAGCTGTCGTAGATAATGAAATTATTGCAAAAGAATTTACCGCCATGATTCCCCAACTGCAGGAGTATCTGCGCACCCGCTTGAAGAACCGAAAGGTAACTATGACAGTACGCATCAGTGCACCCACAGAAAAGGTTCGTGCATACGGCCGCGTCGAAAAATTCCAAATGATGGCGCAAAAAAATGACGCCCTCCTGCAACTGAAAGAGGAATTCGGACTGGAACTCTACTAAATGTTCCGACAGAACCAAGAAGAGCATTCAGCTTCCCTGTTCAGAACTTGTTGGTAATAAAATCATTATATTTTATTTTGTACATCGTATTTTATGTTTATTTTTGCCAATTATAATCAAAATAGACAAACATAATAGATGGTGAGAAAAAGTAGTGCAATATTGATGATACTATGGGGGATATGTATAACATTCGCCACTTCAATATGCGCTGCAACCAATGTGAACAAATTGGACACACTAAAAACTTTTGTCAAAAAAAAGATACTTTATAACGAATATATACCATTAGACAGTGTAATCTGCTGGAGCGAAAGCGTCCTGCCGGACCTCAGGACAAAGAATCAAGATAAAGGAAACTACTTCTTACTGCAACTGCAACTTGCCAATGCCTACACATTGCGAGGAGACATAAGTCTCGCCATAGACCGCGCACGGCTGATGTACGAAGAAGCCAAAGAAACAAAATACAACTTCGGAATAGTGGTTGCCAACCAAGCCATCGGAGATGCCTACACCGTAGCCAACCAATGCGAAAAAGCACTGGAATCTTATCAAGATGCTCTGAAGGAACTGAATCTTATCTCCCCGCAACACCCCTACCGCATCCAACTTCTGCTAAAGAAATCCAACACCTTGCAACGTAAAGGACGACTGAAAGAAGCGAGAAAGGTATTGGACGAGATAGAAAAAACTCTTTTACAAAGACCCGACTACGCCACCGACTTCTTCGCTACCATCGAAGAAGCCAACTACGCCATCTCGCACGGACATCTTTCGAAAACTTATCTAAAAGATGCCGCCAAATGCCTGCAAAACATGGATTCCATCTACCGGCTGCACCCCGAAACGTTTTACTACTTCCACCTGAAATATACCGCCGCTGCCTACTACCGGGCAATGGGCAACTGGGACAAGGACAACTGGAAGAAAGCACTGCAACTATATGAAGAGTTAAGGCAGGAGTATTCGGTCAACAAACGGTCTACCTACTACCGATGGATTACACTGGAAACAATATACCTGCATAAGATACAAGGAGAAGCAATGGCCGCCTGCCGGTTGTATCAGGAGTTATATCCCACCGTAGACACGCTTACCGCCGAAGGCTACACCCGGCAAATCAATATCCTGCGTGCCAAATATCAGGTAGACCAAATGGAGATAGCCAATAGGGAAGAATACAACCGGCTTATCACCGGAATATTGACAGGAAGTATCATACTGCTGTTCTTGTTCACCATTATAGCTTTCAGACTTAGAAAACAGCGGAAGAAAGTAGCTATGTCCACCCAAAGGTTGGAACGCCTGCGCACCCGTGCAGAAAACGCTACGTCTGCCAAGAGCATATTCCTCTCGAATATGAGCCATGAGATACGTACCCCCCTAAATGCCCTCTCCGGTTTCTCTTCACTGCTGACAGAGGAAAGTCTGGACGATGAAACACGCCGCCAATGCAATGAGGTCATCTTGCAGAACTCCGAATTATTGTTGAAACTCATTAATGATGTGATAGATTTGTCGAGCCTTGAATTCGGCAAAATACAATTCAGCATCGCCAAACATGACATTGTCACCATCTGCCGGAATGTGACCGACACCGTCAGCAAAGTGAAACAGACCCAAGCTGAAATACACTTCGCAACGGAACTGGAAAGCATGGAGATAGAGACTGACGACTCACGCCTGCAACAAGTCCTGATAAACTTGCTGATTAATTCAACCAAGTTTACACCACAAGGCAGCATTACGCTGGAACTTAAAAAAGCATCGGAAAAGGAATTGCTTTTCTCCGTAACAGATACAGGCTGCGGCATTCCGAAAGACAAACAGACCAATATTTTCCAACGTTTCGAGAAACTGAACGAAAACACACAAGGAAGCGGACTGGGACTTTCCATCTGCCAGCTTATCATTGAACATATCGGCGGAAAAATATGGATTGACCCCGACTACACAGGAGGCTCACGGTTCTGTTTCACCCACCCTGTCCAACAACCATGCACCACCAAAGGCAGAAAGGAGGAGGAAGTATGAAAAAGTTACTCATCATAGGAGCTGTCCTCGCATTGCTCTTATCCGCACAAGCTGCCGATACAAAAGCTACATCCCAACACCCCCTTCCACATCAGCGACTGATGGAAATGCAATATGCCATAAACCGGGGTATCCGGCAAGCCGATTCATTGGTCAGGGCAGGCAAACCGGAAGAGGCACTCTCTTTTTATAAAAAAAGCCTCAAATCCAAAGACTCACTATACAACCTTGTCACTACCTCGCAGATGAAAGAGATACTCTCTCTGTACAACGTGGACAAACTCGTACTGCAAAAGGAGCAAAGACGCAGTCTGTTTCATCAAATAAGCCTGCTAATATCCATTATCATCATTATTGCACTGCTGTTTTTCAACATCCGCATATACCGAAGCCGGAAACGCCTGCAAGAAGATGAAAAAGAAATGAAAAGATTAACAGCCATCGCCGAAGAAGCGAATGAAATAAAAAGCCGCTTCCTGACGAATATGAGCTATAACATACGCATCCCGCTTAATAATGTAGTGGGATTCTCGCAACTAATGACCGAGGATACAGGCCTGAACGAAGAGGAGAAAAGAGAATATTCCGGCATCATCCAGAATAACTCGACGGAGCTGATTCAGCTTGTAAACAATGTACTCGACCTCTCGCGCTTGGAAGCCAATATGATGAAGTTCCAGTTGCAAAACTATAATGTGCAGGAATGGTGCAACGAACTGCCTTGCCTCATACAAATGCAGAGTGAAGGAAGGATATTCTTGGAGTTGCAAGCGGATGCTGGCGATGCCATTATCCACACAGATGTCAGCCGATTTACCCAAATGATATTCAATATGCTGCTTTACCCCGTTGAGTGCCAAGAAACAAGAAAGGTAAGAATGCAACTGAACTACCAGCCGGAGAACCAAGAGATTAGTTGCCGAATAGAAAACAGCCCGCTGGCAGATCCGGCCTTTGCATCGCAAAAGACCGCCATACACCAGAGAATCGCCGAACTGTTTTTTCAACACTTCGGCGGAAGCTTCCGGATAGAGAAAGAATCATGGGAAATTCCAACTATAGTATTCACATATCCATCGCTTACAACCTGATTCTATGCAGGTTACATTTACTACTATTTAGACAGCATACAAATTAAATGTTTTTAATCAAGATTGGTAGCAAGTATTGAAGAAAACAGCTATTTTTGCCGAACCAATTAGTACTAATAATTAAAAAATTAAAGAAAATGGCTTACGTAATTAGTGAAGATTGTATTGCTTGCGGAACTTGTATCGACGAGTGTCCGGTAGGCGCTATCTCTGAAGGCGATATCTATTCTATCGACCCTGAAACTTGTACTGAATGTGGTACTTGTGCAGATGTTTGCCCCTCTGAAGCAATTCATCCGGGAGAATAATACAATCCTAAGAAAAAAGAAAGGCTCGGTTTCATTGAAACCGGGCCTTTTTATTTTAACACCGAGAAAGCTATATCGCAACCCGCTCGCAAATGACTGTGTCTCAATCTGCAGCGGGTTGCCGATAAAAAAGTTTATGCAAGTTTTGACAAGGCTTCCTTGATACGGCGGATAGCCTCTACGATATTCTCGTCACTGGTAGCGTAACTCATACGGATACATTCGGGAGCGCCGAACGATGTACCACCTACGCAAGCTACATGGGCTACTTCCAACAAGTACATAGCCAAATCATCGGAGTTGTCAATCTTACGGCCACCCACAGACTTGCCGAAGAAGGAACTGCATTTCGGGAACAGGTAGAAAGCGCCTTCCGGCACGTTAACCTCAAATCCCGGCACTTCCTTAGCTAACTTCACTATGAGGTCGCGACGACGCTCAAAAGCCTTACGCATTTCCTCTACCGGAACTTGCGTTCCTGTATAAGCCGCTTCCGCAGCTTTCTGAGATACAGAGCACGGACCTGATGTGTACTGACCTTGCAGTTTGTTACAAGTCTTCACAATCCATTCCGGTCCGGCAATGAAGCCGATGCGCCAGCCGGTCATGGCATAAGCCTTGGAAACACCGTTTACAATAACCGTACGGTCTTTCATTTCCGGAAATTGCGCAATGCTCTGGTGCTTGCCGATATAATTGATGTGTTCATAGATTTCATCAGCTATGACAACCACTTGCGGATGCTTAGCCAATACGGCAGCCAGTCCGGCAAGTTCTTCCTTGCTATATACAGAGCCGGTAGGGTTGGAAGGAGAACAAAGAATCAAGGCTTTGGTCTTTGGCGTAATAGCCGCTTCCAACTGGGCAGGCGTAATCTTGAAGTCTTGTTCGATACCCGCTGTAACAATCACCGGCTTACCTTCTGCCAGCTTTACCATCTCGGGATAGCTAACCCAGTACGGCGCAGGCACAATCACCTCGTCACCCGGATTTACCAATACCAGAATTGCATTGCAAACCGATTGCTTGGCTCCATTGGCACAAGAAATCTGCGCAGCTGTATATTCCAGACCGTTCTCTTTCTTCAGTTTCTCTACGATAGCATTACGCAAGGCCGGATAACCCGGAACGGGAGAATAGCGAGAGAAGTTATCGTCTATCGCCTTTTTTGCAGCCTCTTTTATGTGGTCGGGTGTATTAAAATCAGGTTCTCCGACACTCAAGTTAATTACATCTACGCCTTGAGCTTTCAGCTCTGCGCTCTTTTGAGACATAGCCAGCGTCGCAGAAGGCGACAAGCTGTTCAAACGATCTGATAATTGGTTCATTTTGTTACTATTTAATGGTTGTTATGCAAATCCGGCTGCAAAATAAGCGATTTTCTTTGATATACTAAAACAAAAAGACAGTTACTTATTAAAATGAAGAGTATGTCCCATACGTTCTTTCTTCGTACGCAGGTAGCGTTCGTTATACTGATTCGGGCTTGTTTCTACCGGTACATTCTCTACAATCTCCAAACCATAGGCTTCCAGACCGACACGTTTCACCGGATTGTTTGTGAGCAAACGCATTTTATGCACACCCAACTCACGCAGGATTTGAGCCCCTACTCCATAGTCGCGCTCGTCTGCCAGATGTCCGAGACAAATGTTGGCATCCACTGTGTCCATACCGTCTTCCTGAAGTTTATAGGCCTTCATCTTCTCCATTAATCCGATGCCGCGACCTTCCTGATTGAGGTATACGATAGCTCCTTTACCGGCTTTTTCTATCAGCTCCATAGCCTTGTGCAACTGTTCGCCACAATCGCAACGCATAGAACCGAAGATATCTCCTGTGGCGCAAGAGGAGTGCACACGCACCAAAACAGGCTCATCGGGCGCCCAAGTACCCTTGAACAAAGCCACATGCTCTAAGCCGTTGGACTTCTGCCGGAAAGGTATCAGACGGAAGTGTCCATGCTCTGTCGGCATATCCACCTCTACACCTTTCTCTACAATGGATTCCTGTTGCAGACGATAAGCTATCATGTCGCGGATAGAAATCAGTTTCAAGTTAAATTCATCCGCCATCTTACGCAGTTCGGGCAGACGTGCCATCGTACCGTCTTCATTCATAATCTCCATGAGCGCACCGGCCGGATAGAAACCGGACAGACGGCACATATCAATTGTAGCCTCCGTATGACCGGCACGACGCAACACACCTTTCTCTTGAGCATACAACGGATTGATGTGCCCGGGACGACCAAAAGTAGCGGGAGTGGAAGACGGATCGGCCAAAGCCTGAATGGTTGCGGCACGATCAGCCGCAGAAACACCGGTTGTACAACCTTCCAGCTTATCAATAGTTACCGTAAAGGGAGTACCCAGCACAGAGGTATTGTCGGACACTTGGTGAGGCAAATCCAGTTCTTTGCAACGAGACACCGTAATCGGAGCACACAACACTCCACGTGCGTGTTTCAGCATGAAGTTCACCTTCTCCGGCGTTATCTTTTCGGCAGCAATAATCAAGTCGCCCTCGTTTTCGCGGTCTTCATCATCGACTACAATCACAAAATTACCGGCCTTGAAGTCTTCAATAGCCTCTTCTATTGTATTCAACTTTACTTTTTCCATATATTTATTCTTTTATTGTTTATTCTGATTGACCTTTATAATATTCTGTATTTCTTCATTCGTACGGATAATCCGTTCCATGTCCTTATTCAATCGGATACGGAATGCCCAAATACGGAAATAGAAAAATAAACCGACAGGAACTATCACTCCACACAGCATATTCAGCCAGTAGTTACGGAAAGGACGCACATGGGCATGAACGGCTATGATAGGGTAATTGTTCAGCGCCGTCAGCAACGGTATCGATCTGGTATTGGACATTTCGTCTATCAAAGCCTCCATACGATCATTGAGCGCCGCCACTTCCTCATCGTGCGGTGTATCGTTCATCCATAAATTGAAGTAATTGGGCGCACGCATCAAAGCCTTCTTGTCGGCATACGCCCGGCAATCTGCCGATAACTGCCGGAGTTCGTCCGGCAAACGGACGTAATCCGGGTCATGGATAACCACTTCCTTCCGGAAAAGATGACGGACACTACGGATTCCGGCTATCTTCTTGAACCAATTGATATAAGCGTCAGCATTCAACACCACCGAATCATTATTGGATTTATAAGTAAGGAATGCACCCAATGGCGCCAACACCGCCGTACTGGTCCACATACCCATCCATACAATCCACTTGCCGTCACGCGCCATTTTATAGCCCGTATTATTAATGATATAATAAATAATAAAAATAAGCACGGACACCACCACAGGCATACCCAGACCGCCTTTGCGAATGATACCACCCAGCGGTGCACCGATAAAGAAGAAAATCAGACACGCCAAAGAAAGTGTCAGCTTCTCATGCCAAGAAGTCATGTGACGTCTCAGGCTGGTCTCCGTCTGCAAAAGATTGAAACTCTTGAAACTCCAGTCACTTGCCGCACTCTCTGCACGGCTGACCGCCGTAGACATTATCTTCTGCTTCTGCGTCAGAGTAGCCACATTGAACAGGCTGTCCACATCGTAACTGCCCAAACGGGCAGATTCTATTTTTACTGTATCTGCCTTACTCAATGTATTGGTGGTAGCCTTATAGGTACTTGCCATAGCTTCTTTATAGTAGGTACGCCCGATACTGTCATTCTGAACTTTCATAGAATCAATACCTGCCTGCAGCATCTTCATGTCCTTGCTGTTGGACTGATTACTCATAAATCCGGCATCCACCATATTGAAGTCCGAGTTGAACTCTATAATCGCATGTTTCTCAACAAAGGTTTCCCGACGGTAAGGTACGTTCTTCTGGTTCATATTCTGCGACTTCAAATTCTCAAACTGTTCACCACTGTAAAGGTGCAGATAAAGATGCTGTTTGTCTGCTGTCATTTCCAGTCTGCCGGAGTCCGACTTGATTATTTGCGCATTCTCAAACCCTTTTTCGAAATTGTAAATCAGTACATCATACAGCATACCCGTCTCGCGATTCTTATGCTTGACGTACAAGTTATAGCCGTCTATCTCATCGTAGAACACCCCTTCGGGAATGTCCACTTCGGGAGACTTCTGTTTCATGGATACCAACAGCGTCCATAATTTAGTTTGCGCCTTAGGTCCGATAACATTCTGAAAATAAAAAGAAACACAGCAAATAATGGATATGAAAATTATCAGCGGACGCATAATCTTCAGCAAAGAAATACCCGCCGCTTTCATGGCAAGCAGCTCAAAACGTTCTCCAAAATTACCAAAAGTGATAAGGGCTGCCAGCAAAATAGCCAAAGGTAATGAAGCCGGCACCAACGTCAGTGCCGAATAGAAGAAAAACTGAGCAAGGACGTTCATTTCCAACCCCTTCCCTACCATTTCGTCTACATATCTCCACAGAAATTGCATCATGAAGATGAAAAGACAAATGAAGAAAGTGCCCATAAAGAGCATACCAAAGCTCTTTAATATAAATATATCTAACTTTTTTATGCGCAGCATTTTACTCGTTTCATGCAATGAACGCACAAAAGTAGCACAAAAAAGGGAGTACGGGAAATTTTTAATTGAAAGTTAACTAAAAACCGCATGTTCTACGCAAAGTATCTACCTGAGATTCCCACAATTCACGCAAATCGCTTGCTTCATCCGCATTGGTAAAGTCAGTAATTTCAAGTACAAAATCATTGGTTAACTCATTGTTTGTCATCTTTAATTCAAAATACTCACGCGGGTTTTCATCATCCAGCCAGCGGAAACGAATAAAAGAATATGCCCGTACGGCAATAATCTCGGCATCACGCTTTTCTGTTTTACCCCAGAAGAAAGAGACGATCTTGTCGTCCGACTGAACCCTGTCCGCAAACCAGCCCTCCAAACCGGTAGGAGTACTTATTGCCGTCCAAAGAATACTTTTAGAAGTCGCATTCAAGAGATATTCCAAATGTATTTTTTTTCTTTCCATAGTCTATTCTGCTTTTATTGCGTCAGCCAAGATAAATACTTTTTTCTAATTAGAAAAAATAATTCATTAATTTTATTCAGCACAGCTTTATCTAACCGAGCTAAGTAGCTGATAATGTAGCACAATATCACAAAAAGAAAAGAATAAAATTGTTTACCCACTCCCTTCAACAAAATAAATAATAGAAAATCCACTCAAAAATTTTGGCAGTTTAAATAAAAGCTATATCTTTGCACCCGCAATCGAGAAATGATGGCGGGATAGCTCAGCTGGTTAGAGCGCATGATTCATAATCATGA
>ENA-OWPN01001165-OWPN01001165.1-human-gut-metagenome-genome-assembly--contig:-NODE-1165-length-26416-cov-5.398164_pt1 | contig 26416 bp, 19 predicted proteins | sample MGYA00248266_ERZ651850 | MGnify/ENA primary metagenome ERZ651850 (study PRJEB26924, sample SAMEA4378296) | human gut metagenome | biome: human gut; feature: human-associated habitat; material: faeces... | reverse complement strand
GCAGGAGCAGGTCGACAAGATCTTCTATGAGGCCGCCATGGCCGCCAACAAGGCTCGTATCCCGTTGGCAAAGATGGCCATCGAGGAGACCGGCCGCGGCGTTCTTGAGGACAAGGTCATCAAGAACCACTACGCCGCAGAGTACATCTACAACGCTTACAAGAACACCAAGACCTGTGGCGTTCTGGAGCGCGACGAGGCTTACGGCATCACCAAGATCGCCGAGCCCATCGGCATCGTGGGCGCCGTCATCCCGACGACCAACCCCACCTCCACCGCGATCTTCAAGACGCTGATCAGCCTGAAGACCCGCAACGGCATCATCATCTCCCCGCACCCGGCAGCCGCCAAGTGCACCATCGCCGCCGCCAAGCTCGTGCTTGACGCCGCCGTCAAGGCCGGCGCCCCCGAGGGCATCATCGGCTGGGTCGATGTCCCCTCCATCGAGCTGACCAACATGGTCATGCGTGACGTCGACATCATCCTCGCCACCGGTGGCCCGGGCATGGTCAAGGCCGCCTACTCCTCGGGCAAGCCCGCCCTGGGCGTTGGCGCCGGTAACACCCCGGTCATCATCGACGACACCGCCGACGTGCTGCTCGCCGTCAACTCCATCATCCACTCCAAGACCTTCGACAACGGCATGATCTGCGCTTCCGAGCAGGCCGTCATCGTGGACAAAGAGATCGCCAAAGCGTTCGAAGACTATATGAAGGCCAACAACTGCTACTTCCTCAACAAGGAAGAAACGGAAAAGCTGACGAAATTCATGTTCCCGGACCCCAGCAAGGGCGTTTACGGCCCGCTGGTGGGCAAATCTGCAAACTGGATCGCCGAGCAGGCCGGCCTGAAGGTGCCCGAAAAAACGAAGATCCTCATCGCGCCCATCTCCTCGCCGGACGAAAACCATCCGCTGGCGAAGGAAAAGCTTTCCCCGGTGCTGGCCTACTTTGTTGTAAACAGCAAGCAGCAGGGCTTTGATTACGCCAACAAGATGCTGGAGCTGGGCGGCCTGGGCCACTCCGCCGTCATTCATACCGGCGACATGAAGATCGCCGATGAATACGGCGTGGCCATGCGCGTGGGCCGAATCATTGTGAACAGCCCGTCCTCCCAGGGCGCCATCGGCGACATCTATAATACCAACACGCCTTCCCTGACGCTGGGCTGCGGCTCCTATGGCAAGAACAGCGTGTCCCAGAACGTCACGACGGTGAACCTCATCAACAAAAAGCGCATCGCCAAGAGGAGGGTCAACATGCAGTGGTTCAAGGTGCCGCCCCGCATCTATTTTGAGGAGGATTCCATCCAGTACCTGGAAAAGATGGAGGGCATCTCCCGCGCCTTCATCGTCACCGACCCGATGATGGTGAAGCTGGGCAATGTGGACAAAGTCCTGTACTACCTGCGCAAGCGCGAGGAATACTGCCACAGCGAGATCTACTCCGACGTGGAAAGCGACCCGTCCGTTGAGTGCATCATGCGCGGCGTCAAGGCCATGAACGCCTTCCAGCCGGACGTCATCATCGCCATCGGCGGCGGCTCGGCCATCGACGCGGCCAAGGGCATGTGGCTGTTCTACGAGCATCCGGACACCAGCTTCGACGGCCTGCGCCAGCGCTTCCTGGACATTCGCAAGCGTGCGTTCAAGTTCCCGAAGCTGGGCCAGAAGGCCAAACTGGTCGCCATCCCCACCACCTCCGGCACCGGCTCCGAGGTCACCAGCTTCTCCGTCATTACGGATAAGCAAAACGGCAACATCAAATATCCCCTGGCCGACTACCGCCTGACGCCGGACGTGGCCATCATCGACCCGCAGTTCACCCGCTCGATGCCCAAGAGCATCGTGGCCGACACCGGCCTGGACGTGCTGACCCACGCCATTGAGGCGTATGTATCCGTCATGGCCAGCGATTATACCGACGGCCTTGCGCTGCACGCCATCGAAATGGTGTTCACTTATCTGGAGAAATCCTACAACGGCGACCCGCTGGCCCGCGAGAAGATGCACAACGCGTCCTGCATCGCCGGCATGGCCTTCACCAACGCGTTCCTGGGCCTGAACCACTCCATGGCGCACAAACTGGGGGCCGAGTGCCACATTCCCCATGGCCGCGCCAACGCCATCCTGCTGCCGTATGTCATCAAATACAACGCTACCAAACCGACCAAGTTCGCCTCATTCCCGAAATACAAGGAATATGTGGCCGACGAGCGCTATGCGAAGATCGCCCGCCGCGTGGGCCTGTGCAGCGCGGACACGCCCATCTCCGAGGCAGTGGACTGCCTTGTGAAGGCCATCCGGGAACTGATGACCGTCACCGAGCGCCCGCTCTGCATCAAGGACTGCGGCGTCAGCGAGGCCGAGTTCATGAGCAAGGTCGACGAGCTTTCCTACAAGGCGTTCGAGGACCAGTGCACCACCGCAAACCCGGTATATCCCCTGGTGTCCGAAATCAAGGAGCTGTACAGGGAAGCTTACTACGGCGAATAAGCGCCGCCCAAAACTGAATCCCGGGCCGTTCTTTTTCCGGCCCGACCTCCTTTCATGGGGCCCGTGCAAAGCGGGCCCCTTTTTTGGTATATGTACCGGCACATGGTACCCGCGCAAAACAGCACAAATAACCGCCGACAAATTTGTTACGCCGCATGGGCGGATGTGTGCTATACTGTTTGTAAATAAGCTCTTTAAAAATACGCTTTTGCGGCGGCGCGGCAAAACGCGTCCGTCCGGGGGAGGAATACGCATGCAGGAACGCCACATCACCACGCCCGGCCCCGTGCTGGACGAACACGGCGTCATCACGCCCGGCTATTCGGAAAGATCCATTTGTACTTACCGCCGCGCAGATATCAAAGCCCCGTTCTACCGCATCAAGGAATGGGACTTCTATCAGGTGTCCGACGGCGAAAAGTGTCTCCAGTTTACATATGGCCATGCCTCTTATGCGGGCCAGGTAGCGGTGATGCTGTTCAACTTCAAAACGGGTGAAGTCATCGCCAATATCAGCAAGCTGCTCGCCCTGCCCTTCGGCAGCCTGCATCTGCCTGAAAACGCCGAGCAGGACAGCGATATATGCTACGACAAAGGCGGCGTGCACCTGCGCTTTAAAGTGGAGGGCGACACGCGTTACCTTTCGTTTTCCGCGCCGGATTTTGAAGCGAACATCACGCTGGAGCGCAAAAACCCCTATTCTCTGGTCATCCATATCCCCTTTGATGAATACAAAACAGCGTTCTATTATAACCACAAGATCAACTGCATGACGGCCCGCGGCCGGGCGGTATGCGGAGGAAAGGAATACATTTTCGGAGACGGCGCTTTCGGCCTGCTGGACTGGGGGCGCGGCGTGTGGCCGTTCCACAATGAATGGTACTGGTCCAACGGCACCGGCACAGTGGACGGCAAAATTTTCGGTTTCAACCTGGGAACCGGCTTCGGCAACACCAGCCAGGCCTCCGAAAACATGCTGTTCTACAACGGGAAATACCATAAGCTGGGCCGCGTGCATTTTGACCTGGACACCGAATACATGAAGCCCTGGCGGCTGTATGACGACGAGGGCCGCCTGGACCTGACCCTGACGCCGTGCTATGACCGCACCACCCGCATGAAAGTGCTGTTCGTGGACAACTGCTGCCACCAGATGTTCGGCGGTTTTTCAGGCAGAGCCGTGCTGGACGACGGCACCGTGCTGCAGATCGACGATCTGCAGGCTTTTGCCGAACACGCAGTGAACAACTGGTAGGCTCACCTGCTCAAATCAAACCAACAGGCGCGCCGCTTCCCTTTTCGGGGAGTGGCGCGCCGCTTTTTTCCGCGAAACAGGGCGGGATATGCCGAAGCGCGTCCCGCCCTGTTTTTTCGCGTTTGCGCGCACATATTCCGCCCCGCGTCTGCAAACACTTTTACCACTGCCGTAAGATCCTATGCCTTCCCGGGCCGGAACGCATCCAACAAGGCTTTGGGGACGGTATGAAAACGGCCGCCGCAAATATGTTTCGCAGAAGGAGCGACAGAAAAATGAAACTGGACGCAAAAAAATACGACGAGATGCGCAAGGCCGCGTCGCCGCCCTCGCCGCTTTTGAAGGACTGCCTGTGGGCGTTTTTCGTGGGCGGCGCCATCTGCCTTTTGGGCGAGGGCCTGCGCATGCTGTATGCGGCCCTGGGCTTCACACTTACCGACGCTGGCACACTGACGAGCGCCACGCTCATCGGCCTGTCGGCCTTTACCACAGCAATGGGCTGGTACCAGAAGCTGGCCGCCAAGGCCGGCGCCGGTACACTGGTACCCATCACAGGCTTTGCCAACGCGGTCGTCGCCCCCGCCATCGAATTCCGCAACGAGGGGCTTGTCTCCGGCGTGGGTGCAAAAATGTTCATCATCGCAGGGCCTGTCATCGTTTACGGCATGCTGGCCAGCGTTGTGTGGGGCGTGATCTACCATTTCATCCGCCCGCTGATGGGAGGGTAACGCATGCGTAAGGGAGACACCATCCTGTTTGAAGCTCCGCCCAGCGCCGTCGCATATGCGGCCGTGGGCGGCAAAAAAGAGGCGGAAGGCCCTCTGGCAGACGCCTTTGATATGCTCATCGCCGACACCCTGTGCGGCGAAAAGACCTGGGAAAAGGCCGAGAGCGATTTTGCCCGCTACTGTCTGGAGGCCGCGCTGAAAAAAGGCCGTCTGCAGGCGGACGCGCTGGACGCCGTGTTCGCGGGCGACCTGCAGTGCCAGTGCACCGCGTCGGCCTATACGATGCGCGGGTTCGACACCCCGTACCTGGGCCTGTACGGCGCGTGCAGCACCATGGCCGAAGGCTTTGGCCTGGCCGCGTGCATGGTGGCAGGCGGCCACATGCAGTATGCCGCTGCCATGAGCAGCAGTCATTTCTGCGCGGCGGAACGCCAGTTCCGCACGCCGCTGGACTATGGCGGCAAACGCACGCCCACAGCCCAGTGGACGGTAACGGGCGCGGGCGCCGCCATCCTGGCTCCGGCCGGGGGCCCGCCCTATGTGCGCGCCGTCACATTCGGCCGCGTGCGGGATTATAACGTCACCGACATCAACAATATGGGCGCGGCCATGGCCCCGGCCGCCTGTGAAACGATTCTGCGCTACTTCGCCGATACGGGTGAAAAACCAGAGCACTTTGACGCCATTTTTACCGGGGATCTGGGCTTTGTGGGCCGCACGCTGCTGCTGCAGCTGCTCAAGGAGGAAGGTCTGCCGCTGGAAAACCATCAGGACTGCGGCCTGCTGGTATACGACCGGGACGCGCAGAACGTGCAGGCGGGCGGGTCCGGCGCGGGCTGCAGCGCCACGGTTCTGTGCTGCCACGTGCTGCCCGCGCTGCGCGAGGGCCGCATGAAGCGCGTGCTGTTCCTCTCCACCGGCGCGCTGATGAGCCAAACTACGTTTTTGCAGGGCGAGAGCATCCCGGGCATCGCCCATCTGATCGAGCTTTCCTCCGAATTGCCGGAGGAAACGGAAAAAGGAGGCGGCGTGCGATGAATTTTGTATGGGCGTTTCTTGTGGGAGGGCTGATCTGCGTGGTGGGCCAGCTCCTCATCGACCTGACCAAGCTTACCCCCGCGCGCATTCTGGTGCTGTACGTTGTGACAGGCGTGGTGCTCAGCGCGCTGGGCTGGTACGATCCGCTGGCTGATTTCGCAGGCGCGGGCGCCACGGTGCCGCTCATCGGCTTCGGGCACCTGCTGGCCCAGGGCGTGATGGATTCTGTGGCGCAGAGCGGCCTTGTGGGCGCGCTGACGGGCGGCTTTACAGCCGCCGCGGGCGGTGTGACAGCCTCGCTGACGGCAGGCTTTCTGGCCGCGCTGCTGGGCAAAAGCCGGGACCAGAGCTGACCCCGCTGCGCCGGGCGCAGAACCCGGCCAAGGCGCAACAAAAAAACCCGCTGTTCAGACGAACAGCGGGTTTATTTGAAAGCGTAGCTTACTTGCCGGCTTTGTCTGCGGCCTTGGCCAGACGGGAAACCTTGCGGGAAGCCGTGTTCTTGTGAAGCACACCTTTCGCCGCGGCCTTGTCGATCGCGACGACAGCAGCCTTCACAGCAGCGTCTTTGTCGGCGGCGCCGGCGGAAATGGCGGCGTCTGCCTTCTTGACGACTGTTTTCAGGTTGGACTTGATCGCTTTGTTGTGCAGAGCCTCTTTTTTCGCCTGCACCACACGGTCTTTCTGCGACTTAATATTAGGCATCGTACCACCTCCTTAATACCCATAACAGTGCAATTTATAATACCACTTTTTGCCCCGCAAGGCAAGCCTTTTTTTGAAAAAAGCGTTCAAACAGGCGCATTATCGCCCGAAAGGAAGGAATTTCATGGCAGTGTACACCGATATCGCCGCCGAACTGTATCCCGAATCCCGCGGGAGCGTCCCCCGCGGCGTCAAGACCTTCACGGCCACCGCGTCGGGCATCGGCCTGACGCGGGTGGAGATTGAGCGCAGCGGCCTGCGCCGCCCCAAAGGACGGTACATCACGCTGGATATGCCCCAGTTCGCCGCCATCGACGACCGCAACGAGGCTTATGTATGGGCCATTGCCAGCCAGCTGCGCGCGCTTCTGCCCAAGGAGGGGCTTGTCCTGGTAGCCGGAGTGGGCAACCGGGCCGTCACCGCGGATGCCCTTGGCCCCGAAACCGCGGACCGCGTGTTCGTCACACGCCATCTGTGCGAACACCCGGACGCCGGGGACGATGTAGCGCTGCGGCCCGTAGCCGCGTTTTCACCGGGGGTAGAGGGCAATACAGGCCTTGCCACAGCCGAGCTTCTGCAAAGCGTGGTGCGCAGGCTGGAGCCGGCGGCCGTTGTGTGTGTGGACAGCCTGTGTACCTCGGACGTGCGCCGGCTGGGATGCAGCGTCCAGCTTTCCACGGCAGGGCTTTCGCCCCACACTGCGCCGCCGCTCACGCAGCAGACGCTGGGCGTGCCCGTGGTAGCCGTAGGCGTGCCCACCGTTATGGAGGCCGACACGATGCTGGGCGCAAAACGCCCGCTGGTGGTGACGCCCAAGGACATCGACGCCATCATCCGCCGGGGCGCGACGCTGCTGGCGCTGGCCATCAATAAAGCGCTGCAGCCGGCGCTCTCGGTGGGAGAGCTGACGTTCCTTACCTCCTGAGCCGGCAAACCGGGCATGCGCGGGATGCACAAGCCACAGACGGCCTTCGTCTGCGCAAAACGCTGAATTTTTGAACAGAGCGAAATTTCCGTTGGCGGCGCCGGCGGCGGAAGTGGTAAAATAAAGCCATCAAAAAAGGAGGCGTTTCCCAATGAAACGGATCAAAGCAGCGTGTCTGGAGCAGACGGTACACTTTCAGCTCAAGGACGACCTGGGCCACGCGGCGGCGGCACGTGCGGTAAAGGAAGAGTACGAGCACTACAAGATGCAGCTGGAGCGCAGCCGTACCAGATACAAAATCGTAGAGGAGACCGTTCAACCGGACGATTCCATCCTCATCAAGATCAAAAAGCAATACAACCACCACGATTGCGGCGATTATATGGATTGAGCCATTCGCCGCCGCATCCGCTCTGAAAAAGCCGCCCGCCGGGAAAGGCAGAGTTGGATAAGGCTATATTTTGAGCGATGGGAGCATGACAAACCGATACGGAACAGCCAGAGGGTGTATAACACTCTCTGGTCATTTTATTATAAGCACATATAAATTCGCCTGGCTCCACGGACGTTATATTTTCGTCCGCGCTCTAAGTGTAGCCTGTGACAGGCGCACCGCTGGCGCTTGCAGCCTATTGACCCGATCGCACACGAATACAGTAAACCCGTTCAGTCTTTCTCCCCAGTGCGGTCGCCCGCGTTGTCGTAGGTATAGATAGCGCTCTAGCCGGTTTTGGTGGCTGTGGCAAGCGCGCCACATGGTGGGGCGTTATTGCGATTTAAAGATATTTGGAAATCAGGCTTAAAAGACTTTCTGCCGGAATATTGAACCTGGTTTTATTGCCTTTTAAGCTTCTCTTCAAAACAGTTTTCGAATATACATACGGGCATATTAACGCTTCTGCGTAGCATCAGATATTGTTCACTATCGTAGACGAATTTTCGGATGCGGCAGCTGAAGAGCAGTGCTGCGATTTCCCGGTATATGTTCCGCGTTCGCTCGCACTCCAGAAAATCCAGCAGCTTTGCGTACTTTTTTAACCGGAATTCTTAATTCATAGATTCTACAATCCCATTTTATATACATTTGTTTAGAAATGGCCCCAAGGGTATAAACCTTGGGGCCATTTCTAAACCTGTCAAACTGTGAATTTAGGATGCCTGTGGCACAAGCAACGATTATTCTCTGGTCAAACGCCGAATATTGCCAAGAATCAGGATGAGATCGTCGTCATTCAGCTTGCGAAGTTCATCGATCACACTTTGAAGCAGCGAAGGGTTTTCCAGGGATTCATCAAAAAACTGGCTGGGTGTGAGGTTGAAATATTCACAGATCCGCAGAAATTCTGCCATGGGCGGCAGGGATTTCCCGGAAGAGATATTGTACACGTATCCTCGGCTGTGGCCGAGGTCGTAGCTCATCTGATATTCAGAAATGCCTTTTTTGAGACGGAGCTGGGTAATCCGTTCACGAATAAAATTTTCATCCATTGCTGTTTCACCACCTGTTTGCATCTAATTTTAGATGATGAAAGCTGCTCGATAGTCGATTATTTTACGTTGTTATTTGTGTACTAGTCTAATATTTTATGTTATAATCCAAATATATGCGATTAAAGATAATGGGTGCAAAAGTTGATCGAAACAATCGGCCGGGAGGGTGCCTCCCCGTGGAGGTCGGTCTTTGCCATATGACCATATGGATAGTCGGATGAATAATACTGTGAGCGCCATTGAGAAGAAGTTTAATAAATGGGGTACTCAAAATGAAAGCATACAGCGCTGGTCTCATGTCGCAATCTTTCTGGTTCATTGAGTTTAAAAAGGTTGTAAAGCTCGTTTCGGACGGTAAGAGCCAAAACGATATCAAGGCCGCTTGTGTAGAAGAAAATCTCCTCGGGGCAGTTAATCCGTACCGTGCAAAGCGGGTCGCAGGTTATCTCACGAACCGGGTTTCCGCCTTGGATGCTAGAGAGATCCAAATGTTTATAGAATCCGATTTGGCAACTCAGAAGCTGCTGAATCTGATTGCTGTTTTAAGAACAGATCGGCTGTTCTTTGAATTTTTATTTGAAGTGTATCGTGAAAAAATCCTTCTCGGAATCCCGGTTATCGAAGACAGTGACACAAACGTCTTCTTTAAGAACAAAGGCGCGCAGAGCAACAGTGTCGAGGGCTGGAAAGAATCGACAAAGTCCCACCTGCGCCAGTGCTATTTCAATTATATGGCCGATGCCAATCTGCTTGTGCAGGACGGAAAAACGCGCAGAATCACGCCGCCTGTTTTGGATATAGCTTTAGAGCGGCATCTGGAAGCGAAGGGCGAAGGCGCCATGATCAAAGCCATTACGGGGGGAATATGATGCTTTCACTGGAACAGCGCCTGGATAAAATCGAAGAGGTTATCAAAAAGCCTTCTTTCCGGCAGAATAAGGGCCTGGGGAACGAGGTAGGCTATTATATTTTTGATTACCCGGCAGAACAGGAACTTGTTGTGCGTGAGCGTATTGAATACATACGCCAGAAAAATGAAGAAGCAATCGATGGCTTCCGCATCGTTGTGTTTGACCTGTACGACATCATTATTTCAATACTCAAAGACAAGGGCTATCTTGAAAAGTGTTTCGAGTTTGAAAAAGCCAGGGGCTTTGACAGAATCACAAAAGCGGTTGGCAATACGCTCCGGCTCACTTCGGCGGACAGTTTAATCGTGAACCACATCAGAGTGCGTACCCCGGGCAACTCCGTTGTGTTTATCACCGGAATCGGAAAATGTTATCCGCTTCTGCGTTCCCACACGGTGCTGAACAATCTGCACCAGGTAATAGACTCTGTTCCGGTGGTGATGTTTTACCCCGGAGAATACGATGGACAGGAGCTTGTCCTGTTCGGGGAGATCAAGGACGACAATTACTACCGTGCTTTCAAGCTTGTTGATTGAGGAGAGAAGCTATGATGATCAAAGACTTGTTCGCAAAACCGATTGACCGCGACATAAAAGGCGTTATCAAGGTTGGGCAGGATGACAGCTCCAACGTCCGGCAGGAATTGGAAGAGTATGTCGTCACGCGGGAGCTGCAAAAGCACTTTGCGGAATTCTTCGCCAGCTACAAACGCGGTATCCTTGGAACAACCGACAAGATGGGCGTTTGGATCTCCGGTTTTTTTGGAAGCGGTAAATCGCATTTTCTGAAAATTCTTTCTTATCTTCTCGCCAACAAGAACGTCGACGGCAAGGCTGCCATAGACTACTTCATCGACGACCAGAAAATCATTGACAATACCGTTCTGGCCGATATGCGTCTTGCCGCGAACGTTCCAACGGATGTTGTGCTGTTCAACATTGACTCCAAGGGCGAAATGAGCGGCAAGCAATCCAAGGATGCCATTGTGTCCGTTTTCTTAAAGGTTTTCAACGAGATGCAGGGCTTCTGCGGTTCCATCCCGTTCCTTGCAGACCTGGAACGCAAGCTTACCGACGACGGCAAATACAGCGAGTTCAAAAGCCGGTTCGAGGATTCTTTCGGTTTGCCCTGGCAGGAGGCGCGCAACGACTTTGATTTCATCCAGGACGATGTAGTGGAAGTTTTGGCCGCAATGGGCTTCATGAGTCAGGAGGCGGCGCGCAACTGGTGCGAAAAAGCAGCCGAGCCATATTCCATCAGCATTGAGCGTTTCGCCGATCTTGTAAAAAAATACATCGATAAAAAAGGCAGCAATCATCACGTCGTGTTCCTTGTAGACGAGATTGGCCAGTACATCGGCGAAGATTCCAGGCTGATGCTCAACCTGCAGACGGTGACGGAAGACCTTGGCACTGCCTGCCGCGGCAAAGCGTGGATCATCGTCACCAGCCAGCAGGACATTGACTCCATTACGAAAACAAAGGGCAACGACTTTTCAAAGATTCAGGGCCGTTTTGATACCCGCCTCTCGTTGTCCTCCGCCAACGTGGACGAAGTCATCCGGAAGCGTATTCTGGAGAAGAACGCGCCCGGCAAAGAAACGCTCACGCTTCTCTACGATGACAAGGCGACCGTCATCAAAAATCTGGTCGTTTTCAACGACGGCGTCGAGAAGAAGCTCTATTCCGACCGGGAGAATTTCTCCGCGGTCTATCCGTTCATTCCGTACCAGTTCAACCTGCTGGGCAGCGTCCTTACCGCCATCCGCACGCACGGCGCCTCCGGCAAGCACCTTGCCGAGGGCGAACGCTCCATGCTGGCAATGTTCAAGGAATCCGCCGTCAGAGTCATGGAGCAGGCCCCGGGTGCGCTGGTGCCCTTTAATATGTTCTACGACGCCCTTGAGCAGTTTCTTGACCATTCGCATAAGGGCGTGATCACGCGCGCGCTGGACAACGAATATCTGAACCCGGAGCATGACGCCGAGTGTTTTGACGTCAATGTCCTCAAGGCCCTGTTCATGATCAAGTATGTCAAGGAGATCACCGCCAACGTAAACAACATTACCAGCCTGATGGTCTCCGGCGTCAATGAAGACCGCATGGAACTGACGCAGCGTGTGGAGGAGGCGCTGAAGCGGCTGGTGCGCCAGACGCTTGTTCAGAAGAACGGTGAAATTTATGTGTTCCTGACCGATGAAGAACAGGAGATAAACCGCGCAATCGAGGGGCAGGACGTTGACCCGTCTGAAGTCAACGCGAAGGTTTCCGAGCTGATTTTCGACGGCATTTACGATGAAAAGAAATACCGCTATGCCGCGTTCAACGGGCGTTATCAGTTCGGCTTTAACCAGATCGTGGACGACCGTCCCTATAAGGCAAACCAGAGCTATGATATTACACTGCACATTCTGACGCCGAACAGCGATGAAGCGGCGGACGAACCCACAATGCGCATGCTTTCCGGGCAGAGCCGCTGCGTTCTTGTCGTTTTGCCGAATGACAGGACATTTCTGGACGAGATACGCTCCGCGCTCAAGATCGAGAAGTTTATCCGCTTTGACGCCGCCAATGCCGTAACGAAATTTGAGCAGATCAAAGAGGCGAAAAAAGTGGAAATGCGCGAGAGAAGCGCTTCCGCGCGGCTTTTCCTTACAGAGGCAATGCGGGAGGCCGCGATTTATGTAAATGGCGACCGGGCGCAGTCTTCGGCAAAAGAGATTTCCAGCCGCATCAACGACGCGCTGGGCAAGCTTGTTGCAGGCGTTTATCACAAGCTTCCCTATATCGACACCGCAATGGGTGAAAACGACATCCGCAAGCTGTTCCGGGAGCAAAACCAGCAGCTCACCCTGAACCCGGGCGCCGCCGCGGCCAACGAGCTTGCGCTCAGGGACGTGAACGACTATATCGCGTCCAATACGGCGCGGCACTTAAAAACTTCCATGAAATCCATCCTCGACCGCTTCACCAAAGCCCCCTACGGCTTCATTGAGGCGGATGTCCAGTGGCTTGTTGCCAGGCTTTTCAAAAGCGGCGATATTGCGCTTTATGTCAACAACGAGGCCATCACGCTGCACACAAAAACAGAGGACGAGCTTCTCCGTTGCCTGACCCGCAAGGAATACAATGAAAAGCTTATGGCCGAAAAACGGGTCAAAGCGAACGAGAAGCAGAAAAAAGCCGTCCGTGAGGTTATGAAAGAGCTGTTCCGCGTCAGCTCCGCAAGCGAGGAAGACGATGCGCTGATGAGCAGTTTTATGAAATATGCGGACAGCTTGAAAACCGAGCTGGAAAAGCTGGAGATCCGCTGCAGCAGCCAGCCGCAGTATCCCGGCAAAAGTGTCATCCAGGCCGGGAAACGGCTCGTCAGCCTCATTCTGCCCATCCGGTACCCGAATGAATTTTTCTCGACCGTCGATTCCAGGCGTGATGATCTTCTGGACTTTGCCGAGGATTACGAGCCGGTTAAAAAATTCTTTGCGGGCGACCAGCTTGAAATTTTCGACCGGGCGATCCGCCTGATGGGGATTTTTGACGAAAGCAAAACCTTCATCGTCAATGAGGAAATTGAGGGCATTGCCGAACAGGTTAAGGCGATTATGAAGAAACCCGCGCCCTACAGCGAGATATTCAGGCTGCCCGGTCTTCTGGACCAATACGTCAACACATACGGCGCGGTCCTTCAGGAAATGGAGCAGCCTGTTCTTGAAGCGATAGACGAAGCCAAAGCCCGCGTGGCCGGTGCGCTCGAAGGCAAGGCTTGCCGGGAGCAGCTTTCCGGCAAGCTCCATGAAAAATTTATGGAGCTTCGGGAGAAAGCCACGCATTGCAACAATGTTGCCGCCCTGCAGAACATCAAGGTGGAAGCCGACGCGCTGAAAGTCCGCTGCTTGAATGAGATAAACGATGCGGAAAGCAGGCTGATGGCGCGCACAGCACAGGAAGCACCGCGCGGCGCGCAGGAGGCCGCGGGCCGGAACCCGGGCGCGGCAGCGCCGGAGCAGGAGGCTGCCGCCGAACCGGCCTTGCCGAGGCCTAAAAAGCAGAAGACCGTGAGCATCCGGGCCATCAACACGTCGAGCACCTGGCAGCTGGAAAGCGCGGAGGACGTGCGCCGCTGTGTGGCCGAGCTTCAGGACAGGCTTATGAAGGCGCTGGAAGAGGATACGGTCGTCAACATCGAGTTCTGATATATTCCAGGGAAGCTCTGATTAAATCAACGGGCAGATGTGCCCGGGGATTTATTCGGAGGTTCCCAAGTACGAAGGAGACGGAGAAACTGCCATGAACAAAACCGCAGTCAAAAGCTTTGCCGTGTGGGCGCGGCGAAAGCTCATCAGCGAAATTACATACAGGGCGGGACTTTTGGGCGTGACCGAAAACGGCGCGGCCGAGCCGCTGCCGCAGTCCACGAAAGACCTGCAGTTTTTTGATGTCGGCACCAAAAAAACCGCCGAGGTGCAGGGCGCGGAAATTGCCCAGCGCGGCGCCCTTGTTGCCGCAATCCAAAGCAAGGCCCGCGACATGGATTATAAGGCGGCGTTTCAGAGCGTGGCGGAGGAGGTTGCCTACACATGGTTCAACCGCATGGCCGCTATCCGCTTCATGGAAGTCAACGATTATCTGCCCTCCCGCATCCGTGTGCTTTCCTCTGAAAACCCCGGAAAGCTGGAGCCGGATTTTGTCACCACGCCCTTTGACGCCGGTTTGGACCTGACGCCCGCCGAGCGCGACCGCGTGCTGCGGCTGAAAGACGAAAACAGGCTGGACGAACTGTTCCGCATGCTGTTCATCAAGCAGTGCAACAAGCTGCACGAGCTTCTGCCGGAGCTGTTCGAGGCCACCAGCGACTACACCGAGCTGCTGCTGACGCTCTCGTTTACGGACAAGGACGGCGTGGTCTATCACCTGACCCACGACATCCCCGAAAGCGATTTTGACATCGCCCACACCGACGAGAACGGGAAAACGCCCGGGCAGGTGGAGATCATCGGGTGGCTGTACCAGTATTATAATACCGAGCTTAACGACTTAGTTTATGATGGTTCTATGTCTAAGCAACGTATTCCTAAAGAGTTGCTTCCCGCTGCTACTACCATTTATACACCGGACTGGGCAATTAAGTATATGGTAGAAAATTCACTTGGTCGTTTGTGGTTGGAAGGCCATCCTAACGATGCGCTAAAATCTGGCTGGAGCTATTACCTAGAGGAAGCCGAACAGCAGCAGGAGGTTCAGGCACAGCTTGCCGGAATTCGGGAGGGCTATGCCGGGCTTTCCCCCGAGAACATTAAGCTCATCGACCCCTGCATGGGTTCCGGCCATATTCTGGTTTACGCCTTTGACGTGCTGATGCAGATTTACGAGGCGCAGGGCTACACCCAGCGCGACGCCGCCCGGCTGATCGTGGAGAAGAACCTCTACGGCCTGGACATCAATAGGCGCGCCTATCAGCTCGCCTGTTTTGCCGTGATGATGAAGGCGCGGCAGTACAACCGCCGCATTCTGACCGATGGGGTGCGGCCCAACCTGTACGCCATCGAGGACAGCGCCGCCCTAACCAGCGGGGTGCTGGACTTTATCGCGAACGGCAGCGTGAAGCTGCGAGCGGACCTGCAGTCCATCGCGGACGATCTGGCCGGCGCGAAGGAGTACGGAAGCATCATCGACGTGTCTCCCGTGGACTTTGACGCCCTGCTGGGGCGGTTTGAGGAGATCCGCGCCGGCGCTTCAGGCGACCTGTTCGAGGCCGCCAACCGGCAGCTTGCTCTGAACACAGTCCTCCCGTTGGTACGTCAGGCGCAGGCCATGGCGCAGAAATACGATGTGGTTTGCACGAATCCGCCTTATCTTGGGAGTTCCAGATTCAGCACAAAGCTCAACGACTATGTTGTAGCCAATTATTCAGACGTAAAATCTGATCTTTCAATGGTCATGTATAAACACGCACTCCGTGATTTGTGTCAGGAGAATGGCTTTGTCTCCTTTATTACAACGACATCGTGGATGTTTTTGTCCAGCTTTGAAAAACTGCGCAATTTTGTACTTTCCAACTATGATTTTGAGTCACTTGTTGAGTTCGGCACAGAACTATTCGATGGGAAAGTTGGTCATAACCCGATTGCCGCATGGGTAAACCGCAAGTCACATACTGATTATGCTATGACGGGCATTCGCCTTGTGGATTATTGTTATTCTCGACGTGATGAAAAAGAAATCGAGTTTTTTAACAAGAAGAACTATCACTATCCGAAACAGTCCAACTTCTCCAAAATCCCCGGCTCGCCCATCGCCTATTGGGTGAGTGAGAATTTTATTAAGGCATTCGATAATTCAACGTTAAACGAATATGTTGATGCTGTCAAAGGATTGGATACTTGCGATAACACTACCTTTGTGCGTTATTGGCCAGAAGTTGCCTTTAATAGAATAGGTTTTCACACTAAGTCTTCTGAAGAAACATATAGTTATAGATGGTATCCATATTGTAAAGGAGGTGGTTATAGTAAATGGTATGGCTTTATGGACAAAATTGTGAACTGGGAAAATGATGGCACCATTCTCAGAAATCTCCGTGATGCAAACGGAAAGATAAAATCACGTCCTCAGAATATCAGATACTATTTTAGAAAAGGACTTACATGGTCGACTATAACCAGTTACAAACTTTCGCTTAGATATATGAATAATTGTATATTTGGAGGAGGCGGTTCAGCAATATTTACAAATCAGATAGATTCAAATTATGTTTTGGGATTTATAAATTCAAAAGTCACGGAATACTATCTTTCTACCTTAAATCCAACACTAAATTTTCTTGTTGGTGATATTCTGTTGCTTCCCCTTATTTATTCTGAAAACAATAATGTGAAGATTTTATCAGAGCAGAACATCATGCTCTCTCGTGATGATTGGAATTCCTACGAAACCTCATGGGATTTCAAAAAGCATCCGCTGATTTGAAAGGACGGCAAAATGAAATGAGTGAAATATTTGAAACACAAGCCACTTCCTTGACAGAATTCAAACACTGTGTTAGCAACTTTGCTCAATATTCTGTACCGAGTTCAGTTTCGATAATTGACGAACAATATTTGCAAACATTTTATCGGGGACAAAGTGATGCACAATATCAGTGCATGCCTTCTGTGTTTCGGGATGGACTCATTAGTAATGAAGCGACCATTTATCAAAAAAGCATAGAAATGTTTCCCTATGAATTCAATCATCTGGATTGTCATTTCGATAAATTATGTAAAATGCAGCATTATGGAGCAGCCACGCGAATTTTGGATTTTACGATTCGGCCGGAAATCGCGTTATGGTTTGCATCAGACCCTAAAGAATGTGCGAATGGGAAGGTTATTATTTATCGAACGACATTTACAGAACAACGTGATATCGGTGTTAAAGCACTCGCATTTCTTGCAACCTATAATGGAAATATTGATGAAACCTTCTATTCAAGACTTCGTGATGACTTGGGTGTTAACTACTCAAACGAACATTTAAGGCAGTTGATACAAAAGAGTTATTTCGTTTTGCCTCACATTACAAATGAACGGGTGCATCGCCAAGAAGGGGCGTTTCTAATTTTTGGCCAGAAAGAGGATGGAGAAAAAACGGTGTCTGAATTAGATGACAATTTTGGCAGAGGAGAAGAATATCCCGGATATATCGGGTATATTACGATTCCTGCAAATTGTAAAGATTCCATTCGGAAGGAATTGCGGAAAGAAAATTTCACGCGGAAATTTCTTCTGCCAAATATTGAATCTTCATTGAAAAAAATAACGAGGGATATGAAGAAATGAGCACCCGAATCTCCGATAAATTCTCCGCCTGGCAGGCGGAATGTGAAACCCGGTTCCAGCGGCTCAAGGCCAACGAGGAGGAGCTGAACCGCATCTTCATCGACATCTACGGCCTGCAGGATGAGCTGACCCCCGAGGTGGCCGACAAGGACGTTACGGTCCATCGGATTTTCCGCACAAAGGACGACGTGCTTGAAAGTATGAAGGGCAGCGCCTATGTGCGCACCCTGCGGGATGAGATCGTCTCGCTGCTCTCCTACGCCGTGGGCTGCATGTTCGGCCGCTACTCGCTGGATGTGGAGGGCCTTGCCTACGCGGGCGGCGATTTCAGTGAGCAGTGGGCAGTGGTCAGTGGCCAGTATTATAAGCGGGAGGCCGTGGAGTATTATGTCGGTAAAGAGTTACAAAGAGCTCTTGGTATGGCAGAAAGCGATGCTGTTGACGGAGGAAACGTATCGGCTGGCAAAGCTGCTGCCGCGGGAAGAGTTGTACGCTTTGTCCGGCCAGATGCGCAGAGCGGCGGTGTCGATCCCCTCCAATATCGCAGAGGGACAAGCGCGAAGCTCTACGAAGGAATTTGTAAACTTTCTCTCGATTGCACGGGGCTCGACGGCGGAGCTGGAAACACAGCTTACGATTTGTGTTCGCCTGAAATACTTGCAGCAATCACAAACGGGTCCGGCGCTGAGCTTGTGCAGCGAGGTTGGAAAGATGCTGAACGCCTTGATTGGAAAGCTGTCCGCTGCGCACTGACCACTGACCGCTTCTGCCCCGACGCGGACAACTGCATCCCCGTCACCGATGAGGAATACTTCCCGGACGACGTCGTGGGCCGCCTGGTGGAATTCGTCCGGGTGGCGTATGGCGCGGATATGCTGGAGGAAAATCTGGACTTTATCGCAGGAGCCCTCGGCAATAAGGGCGCAACCAGCCGCGAAGTCATCCGCAATTACTTTTTGAACGATTTCATCAAGGACCACAATAAGACTTATCAGAAGCGCCCCATCTACTGGATGTTCGACAGCGGAAAAATGAACGGCTTCAAGGCGCTGGTTTACATGCACCGCTGGAACACCGACACCACGGGCAACGTCCGCGTGGAGTACCTGCACCGCATTCAGCGCGTTTACGAAAGCGAGATAAGCCGCATGCAGGACGTCATCGACAACAGCCCGAATGCCCGCGAGGCGTCCGCCGCGCAGAAGCGCAAGGACAAGCTGGCGAAGCAGCTGAAGGAGACCCGGGACTACGACGCAAAAATCGCCCACCTGGCCCTCGCCCGCATCGGCATCGACCTGGACGACGGCGTGAAAGTGAATTACGAAAAGGTACAGACCGGGCCGGACGGAAAAAAGCTTGCGATTTTAACGGCGCTCAAATAAAAACGGCGCCCCAATACTTTATCGAACTCTAAGGCGGTACTACTATGGCGGAACTGAACTTGAAACAGATAACGGACAAGCTGAACGCGGAGTTTGCCGGGGACGTGCGCAAGCTGGTGTTCTGGTATGACGCGGGCGCGGAGTTCGCCGGCGATGTCGATGCGCTGGGGCTGGAAAACGCCAAAGTGCTGCATCTTGCGCCGGACAACCAGTTTTACACGAAATACTTTCTGGAGTGTGTGGACCGGGAAACGAATTACCTGGTTTATGCGCCTTTTGCCAAGCCTGCCCTGCGGGAGAACCACCTTGCAGATACGATACGGTATTCCAAAGAATTTTTTGCAGACCGCGCCTCGCTGCTCTGCCTTGATCTCGGCATCGGCGAGCAGCATAAGCCCGTGATCCAGCAGTACATAAAATTCTTTGCCAGCCGGGAGCGGACACAGCGGTTTTACGAACTGGAGCTGGAAACGTGGAGCCGCAGCACGATCGAGACCGCGCTCATGAGCGTGCTGTGCAAAAGCAAAACCGCCTCGTTTGAGGAGGCCGTCCGCTGCATCCTCACGGAGGATGGGCTTGAAGACAACAAATATCTGGCGGAGTTTGAAAAGTACGGCCTGCTCCCCGCGTTCTGGCGGCACGTTGAAGAAGCCTTTGGCTACAGCGACCCGAAGCCGACGCTTGAAAAGCTTGTGATGGCGTGCTTTGCCACCTATGCCGCCCGCAGCATATCCGCGGAGCTTCCCCGGGCGTGGAAGCCGTTCGTCACCTGCAAGTCCGGCAACATCGTTGCGTTTTTGGACCATCTGATGAACAGCTATCTTTATGCGGACCGCTTTGACGCGCTTTCCGCGCTTGCCTATGAGGCCCTTGGCGCCGCCGGGCAGCTTGCAAGGCTGCCCGTGGAAGCGCTGGTGGGATGCTGCGCCTTCGCGGGCGTTGACCGGCGGCTGATCGCGTGGCTCCGGGGACGGCTGGAGAGCGAGGACCTTGACGCAAGGCTGGACGGAAAGTCCATTCCGGAAATCTGCGCGCTGCGGCGCAGGCTGCACTTCGGCCGGCAGTTCCGCAGCGAGTATTTTATTCTTGAAAACGCGTTCGGCATCATGGCGCACGGAAGCTATATGCCTGTTTCCGGTATTGCGGACGCCGTCCGGCAATACATTGAGCGGGATGAAGCGGTTGACCGCCACTACCGGTACTTTTACCTTTATTTTGACCGCCTGGAAAACAGCGCGGATTTCGAGCGGCTGCGGGATTTGACGGAGAATATTTATACCAACGATCATCTTAATAAGCAGCTTGTCGGCTGGAACCGGAGCTTCACGGAAGCGGGCGGCAAAACCGGCCTGCCGCGCCAGCTTGATTTTTATTCCCGCTGTGTGCGCACCGCCCGGGAACGCACCGTTGTTATTATCTCGGACGCTTTGCGCTACGAGGTTGGACGAACGCTTTTTGAACGGCTTCAGGCGGACGAGAAATGCACCGCGACGCTTTCCGCAATGCAGGCGGTTCTGCCTTCTTATACGCGGTTCGGCATGGCGGCGCTGCTGCCCCACAAAAAAATCGAGCTCTGCCCCGACCTTCGTGTGACGGTGGACGGGAAGCCGACCGACGACCTCAAACAGCGCGAGGCGGTTTTGCAGGCCGTCCAGCCGAATAGCCGCTGCCTCCGGTTTGACGATATCCGGTCCATGAAGGTAGCGGAGCTGCGGGAGATATTCACCGGGCAGGACGTGGTGTATGTTTACCACAACCAAATCGACGCCCGCGGCGACAAGGCGAGCACGGAAAACGAGGTCTTTGCCGCCTGTGAGGAAGCGGTTGACGAAATTTTTGCCCTTATCAAGCGCCTGACGGTGAGTGCAAACACCATTCACTACATTATCACTGCGGACCACGGTTTTCTTTACAAGCGCGATAAGCTGCAGGAGAGCGACAAAATCGGCGGCATTCCGGGCGCCGGACGCAGGTTTGCGCTCAGTGCACAAGCGGTTCAGGCGGACGGGGTGGCAAGCCTTCCGCTCGCCGCAGTCACAAACGCGGAAGATGCCCGAAATGTGTATTTTCCCCTTGGGAGCGACCTCTTTAAGGCGGCCGGTTCCGGGCTCAACTACGTTCATGGCGGCAGCTCCCCGCAGGAGCTGATTATCCCGCTGCTGGACGTAAAAACGGAAAAAGGACGCCGGGACACGTCGGTTGCGCAGATCGCGCTTGTCAGCCTGACCACCAAAATTACAAATCTGATCACCACGCTCGATTTCGTACAGACCGAACCGGTCAGCGATGTGGTGAAGGAAACAGCCTACCGGCTCTGTTTCATCTCGGATGATAACGAGAAAATCTCCAACGAGAACATCTACCTTGCCGACAAAAAGGATACGGACACCGCAAAGCGCGTTTTCCGGCTGCGGTTCTCGTTCAAGAACAAAAAGTACGATAAAGGCCGGAAATATTACCTCGTTGCCTTCGACGACAAAAACGGTCTTGAGGCCTTGCGGCAGGAAATCATCATGGACATCGCTTTCGCGGATGATTTCGGTTTTGGATTCTAAGATGGGAGGATGAAAAGCGATGGATGAATTTGAACAGATGGAGCAGCACGAAATTCCGGAGGACCACCCTCTCGAAGAAAGCCCCGGCGAAACACTCGACCGCAAGCTCCGCGCCTGTTTCGACGGCAAAATCGTCCGCAAAGACCTCACCAAGTCGATCAAAGAGGGCGCGAATGTACCCGTTTACGTTCTGGAATTCCTGCTTGGGCAATATTGCAGCTCGGACGATCCAAATGTGATCGACGAGGGGATCCGCAACGTCAAGAAGATTCTGGCGGATAACTTTGTCCGTCCGGACGAAGCGCAGAAGATCCTCTCCATTCTGCGCGAGCGCGGCGGTTATACGGTGATTGATAAACTGACCGTCAAGCTGAATATCCGGGAAGACCGTTATGAGGCGGAGTTTTCCAATCTTGGCATCAAGAATATCCCGATTCTGCCGGAATATGCTTCCAGGTACGACCGTCTGCTTTGCGGCGGTATCTGGTGTATTGTCCAGCTGGACTATGAGTTCATGGAGGAGGACAAGAAGGTCAGCCCGATCCGCATTCGCAAGCTCACGCCGATTCAGATGCCGCACATCGACATGGAAGAAGTAAAAAACGGGCGCAAAGCCTTTACCAGGGAAGAATGGCTTTCGATTATGCTGCGCTCCACCGGCATGGAGCCGGACAATTTTTCGGAGCGTGTGAAGTGGCTGCTGCTGGCGCGTATGATCCCTCTGGTGGAAAACAATTTCAACTACTGCGAGCTTGGGCCGCGCAGCACCGGTAAATCTCATATCTACAAGGAAATTTCACCAAACAGCATTCTTGTTTCCGGCGGCCAGACCTCCGTTGCCAACCTGTTCTACAACATCGGTACAAAGACGGTAGGGCTTGTTGGTATGTGGGACTGTGTGGCGTTCGACGAAATTGCCGGCATCAACTTCAAGGACAAGGACGGCGTGCAGATCATGAAGGACTACATGGCGTCCGGCTCCTTTGCCCGCGGCAAGGAAGAAAAGTCGGCGTCTGCCTCGATGGTCTTCGTCGGCAATATCAACCAGGATGTTTCCGTTCTGCTCAAGACCTCGCACCTGTTTGAACCATTCCCGGATGCAATGGCCTACGATACGGCGTTTCTTGACCGTATTCACTGCTACCTTCCCGGGTGGGAAATCCCGAAGTTCCGTCCGAACAGCTTCACCAACGACTATGGCTTCATTACCGATTATCTCTCAGAATTTTTGCGGGAGCTTCGTAAAGAATCATTCGGTGATGCGCTGGACAAGTATTTCAAACTCGGCGGCAACCTCAACCAGCGCGATACGATCGCCGTGCGCAAGATGGTTTCCGGCATGCTGAAGCTGCTCTATCCGGACGGAGATTTTGGCAAGGAAGAAGTCCGCGAAGTGCTCACCTTTGCGCTGGAAATGCGCCGCCGCGTCAAAGAACAGCTCAAGAAAATCGGCGGCATGGAGTTCTACGACGTGAATTTCTCGTTTATCGACAACGACAGCTTTGAAGAGACCTTTGTTTCCGTTCCGGAACAAGGCGGCGGCAAACTGATTCCGGACGGCATGTGCAAGCCCGGCCATATCTATACGATTTCCCGTGGTAAGAGCGGCATGATCGGTATCTATCGCCTGGAAACGCAAATGCTGCCCGGCAACGGCAAGCTGGAGCGCACAGGGCTTGGCACAGACCGGGAGGCAAAGGAAGCAACCAATACGGCGTTCAATTATCTCAAGGCCAATGCCAACGCCATCAGCGGGAATATCAGCACGGCGAACAAGGACTATATCATCAACTACCAGGACCTGAACGGCATCGGTATCACAAAGCACCTTGCGCTTCCAACCGTCATCGCAATTTGTTCCGTTGCACTTGCCCGTCCGGTTGTGACCGGTTTGGCGGTCCTGGGGGACATCAGCATCAGCGGTACGATCCTGAAAGTCGAAGACCTCGCCAACGTGCTTCAGGTATGCCTTGACAGCGGCGCGAAGAAGGTTCTGCTGCCGATCACCTCCGCCGCCGACATCGGCAGCGTTCCCTCCGAGCTGGTCGGCGCGTTCAGCCTGATTTTTTATTCCACCCCGCAGGAAGCGGTGTTCAAGGCTCTCGGCGTAGACTAGGGAGGCGGCAATATGTTTGAAGATGATTTTTCAAAAATGCTTCGTGATTACCCGGAGGCGGTCGCGGATACAAAGGTTTTTGCCGGCTTGATGAAAGACCTCTTTCCTGGGCAGCAGATGCAGATCAACCTCATAAATACAACGTATGCGCTTGGCATTGCCGGTGAAATTGCGGATGCCGCGCATATCAACAATGCCTTTGCGTTCCGGTTTGTAAAACGTCTGGTAGATGAATATGGCGTCAGCCGGCTGAATGCGGATTGGGCGGTTTCTGTCTGGTGCGTCTGCTACGGGCAAAGGCTGCTGCATAAGCCCTGTGATATTCAAATCAGCCGTGCAAAAGGCGGCGCGCCTCCGGCAATCAGGGAAAACAGCCATCCGGACGAAGGCAGGCAGTACGGTGATCTTTTCCGCTATACAAAAATCGACGGTGGATACGGTGTCACCGGTTTTTCCGGGCAGAACAAGAAAACCATTATTTTTTCAAGCCGATACAACAATCAAACCGTAAAGCAGATCATGCCACATTCCTTTGCAGGGTGTGAAGTGTGTGAAGCGGTGATGACGGATGGCATCGAGATTATCGGCGAGAGCGCGTTTGACGGCTGCTCCGGGCTAAAGCAGGTGATTTTTCCAAACACGCTCAAGGAAATTGGGAATGATGCGTTTCGTTCCTGCCCGGAACTGATTACGGCAGTGCTGCCGCAAGGGGTGGAGCAGCTTGGCAAATATGCATTTTCCGGCTCCGGCCTCAAAACAATTATGATTCCGCACTCTGTGTATTGGGTCGGTGAGGGCGTCTATGCAGACTGCAAACGGCTGGACCATGTGGCTGTGCCGGATAATATCATTTCCATTCCGGACAGGATGTTCAGCGGCTGCGGCAGCCTGAGTGAGATCAAGCTGCCGGAAACGGCAGACCGTATCGGTACCGGTGCGTTTGAAAATTGCAGCAGCCTGCAATCCATTGTGATTCCTGAGTCGGTGCGTTCCATTGGCGAAAATGCTTTTGGTGGAACACATCCGAAGTTTACGCTGCTTTGCCACCGGCTTTCTGAAGCGGAAAGATATGCAAGAAGCCATAATATTACGTTCCAGATCATTTACTGAGGTGTGCCTATGGGATTGCTTGACTTATTCAAACCTCAACCGAAAATGCCGATGATACAGAGTATCCTGCCGGCGGCGGCTGTTCAGGAAATTTTGCGTGGACGGTTGCCAATTTTGAACACGAATAAGATTTTCTTGAAATCCGGTGAACAGTGTCATTACATCGACAAGGCAATCTATGAAAAGAAGACGGTCCGCAAGCGGTATGTGCGGCGGAACTCAGGCTATTCCGCACCCGGACTTTTCAAAGGGACGCGTGTCAACTTCGGCCGAGGGAGAACCGATCAGGTGGATAACGTCACCTATCAAACTCTGCGTGGAATCCTGTATATTACCAACCGCAGAATCATCTTTCAAGGTGATCAGGAGGGGTTCGATGTGAAAGCGGATGATCTCGTTGCAATTACTCCTTACAGCAATTGCGTGGAGCTTCAGACGAGCAAGATGCATTACAAAATTTTTGTCCCCGACGGCAATGTAACGCAAGCTGTTTTGCAGCTGATACAATAGGAGGGATGAATGTGGACGGGCAGTTAAAAACAGGAACTTTCCTGACAGCGGAAAGCTCCAACAAATACAAAGTGATTTCCTTACTTGGCGCAGGCGGGCAAGGCGAAGTCTACGACGTGGAGTGCGGTGGAAAGCACTATGCGCTCAAGTGGTATTTCAAACACATGGCGACAAAATCGCAAAAAGAGATCCTGGACAATTTAATCACCAGAGGCGCGCCGGATGCTTCGTTCCTCTGGCCGTTGGACTTGATTTTTAAAGGATATGGGGAATCCTTTGGTTACATCATGCCGCTGCGGCCGAAGAAATTCAAGAGCATCGTGGATATGATGAAGCGACGTGCGGAGCCGTCATTTCAAACGCTCTGTAAAGCCGCCTATAACCTGACAAGCAGCTATCAAAAGCTGCATGCAATGGGATACAGCTACCGGGATATTTCGTTTGGAAATATGTTTTTTGATCCGGATACCGGCGAGGTGCTGATCTGCGACAACGACAATGTCTCCGCCAACGGAATTGACAACAGCTCTGTGTACGGAACACCGCGCTTCATGGCGCCGGAAATCGTCATGGGCAGGGCCAGTCCCTCCCGGAACACGGACCTGTATTCGCTGGCAGTTCTATTGTTCTATATGTTTATGATGGGGCATCCGCTGGAAGGAAAGCTGGAAGCTGAGATCAAGTGCATGGACATACATGCTATGAATAAGCTCTACGGTCGGAATCCAATCTTCATCTATGACCCGAACGATAAAAGCAACCGCCCGGTCAAAGGGTATCAGGACAACGTCATTATCTATTGGGAACTGTATCCGCAGACCATTCGCGACCTGTTCACGAAATCTTTTACGGTTGGTCTGACTTTGCCCAATAAGCGCGTGACGGAAAAAGAATGGCTTGAAGCATTCGCAAATCTTCTCTCGGGCATTGTCCTCTGTCCTAAGTGCGGCGCGGAAGTCTTCTTCGATGCGCAGAAGCAGGATAATGGTGTGGCACAGGCTTGCTGGAACTGCAAAGGTACGGTACCCATGCCCGTAACGCTGGCCGCTGGTAAAAGCCGCGTTCTGCTTCAAAAAGGTACGAAGCTCTTTGCCCATCATATCTATGGCAATTTTGATATGAACAGTGTGGTTGGCTCTGTTGTTCAGAATCCGAAGAACCCGAATCTTTGGGGTATCCGCAATGAGAGCACAGAAAATTGGACGTATATTAAACCAGACGGAACACAGGTTCCCGTTGCAATCGGTAAGAGCGCCGCAATCGCAAAGGATGTTCGTATTGACTTCGGCCAGATGACCGGAGAGTTCAAATAAACACTGAAATTAGGCACTGTAAAGTAAAAATGAAAAAATAGGACCCGAAAGCACAAAAAAGCTCTAT
>ENA-OWPN01001157-OWPN01001157.1-human-gut-metagenome-genome-assembly--contig:-NODE-1157-length-26587-cov-3.412031_pt1 | contig 26587 bp, 25 predicted proteins | sample MGYA00248266_ERZ651850 | MGnify/ENA primary metagenome ERZ651850 (study PRJEB26924, sample SAMEA4378296) | human gut metagenome | biome: human gut; feature: human-associated habitat; material: faeces... | reverse complement strand
CGCCGCCCATGTGGTTGTAAGCAACGTTGACAGTGGAGTCGTCAAAACGCTCGAAACGACGGATCTGGATGTTCTCGCCGATGGTAAGCACCTTCTCCTGCAGCACTTCCTGAACGGTCAGATCGCCCATCTTGCAAGCCTTCAGAGCTTCGACATCCGCCGGAGCGTCCTTCATGACAACACCGGCCAGATCCGCAACGAACTGCTGGAAATCCGCATTCTTCGCAACGAATTTTTTACTGAAATTCATGCAAATACTATTGGAAATGCTGCCTACAATACTGTCGACAATGGATGCCTTTCTTTGATCGTTTAATGCACCAATATTGAATGCTCCACTAAATACATCCGTTCCAAGCATATTGTTATTGGTATTGCTGTTTGCTTCTACAATACGCTTGGTTCGTTTTGCACTCTGAATATAATAGTATCCAATGGTTTCATTCATCAGGCGAATCGGAATAATATTTTTTGGATCAATGTAACGGACATATGTCCCACTTATTCGGAAATTCTTTTCTGCTTTTACACCAGAAGTGGATGCTCCATCTGATGATACAACACCTGCTTCCATATCAATTGGAGTCGATCCAAAATAAGAATCGAATAATCCCTTATAATTCGGATCGTTTACTTTCATTATTTTTTCATTTTCTCGATATGCTTCCATAGCAGGAAGATCATCCAATACAATTTCTGGAATAGAACTGTGAATAATTTTCACAGTGCTTACGCGACTGGATAGTTCATTCCCAAAACGTTCTAGTGCAGTAACGACTGCATTTGCCGTTTTCTTATTATCATCTCCAGAAAGATAATCCATTTTTGCTTCATTTACAATATTTTGAAGCTCCTGAACATTGATTGCATTGGATACACTCTCTTCTGCAATTCCATAGGAATCCATACGAAGAATGTTATTGGATTTTTTATTTCGAAGAGATCCATCTTTTTCTTCGACCCATGCTTCATTTACGTTTTTCAATCCACCTGGAATTTTCTTTTTCATCTGTCTTCTGGAATTTTCAGTCTCTGCTAGATTCATTGCATTTGCGGATTCATATCGATCTTTTGAGTATTGCTCAAAAAGATCCGAATATGGGATTGCATACACATAATATTTTCCAGAAACCATTGCAGATTTGTAAACGATATTCTTTAATCGTTTTTGCAATTTATATTCTTTTTCCAGAGATTCAATTACTGCAGTCAATTTTGCAATGTCTTCTTTGCTCATAGACTCATCTGGTTGAATGGTTCTGGAAATTGTTCCGCTCAAATCATCGGAATTTGTAACGGAGTCGAGTAAGCATTGGACTGCCTCTCCAAGTGCTGGAATAAACTTTGAAATGAACTTGAGATCTGCGATCTCAATGTATTTATTTTGATAAACTTCTTGAAAATAGGTATAGATTTCTCCACTGGAAGTTGTAAGCATCTTCCGAATATCTTGCCGATTGTTCGGAGACAGCCCACCAGTTGAAGATCGCATCTCATCCATACGAATACTCTGAGCAAAATCAAGAATATTTCCTCCAGCAACTCCTTTGGTTACTTCGAGATTGCGATTGATAATGTCATTGTATCTTGCGGTTTTTAATTCAATACCAGATTTAATATCAAACTTATCATCCGCAAGATGAAGAAGTTTCTTTGAAATATTGGAAAGGTTTCGAGCTTCTTGTATATTTTTCTTCTCATCGGCTTCCAATTCCTGCTGAGAAAGTTTTATTTTCTTTGCCATTGATATCACACCTTTCATAGCGAAGGCTAAAATATTAAGCGTTTGTTAAAAGGATAAAAAAGAACTGTTTTTCGAGAAGACAAATTTATAATACACATTTGGGGGGTTGTTTGTTATGAACGAAAACGATGAACCTCTGGAATTGGTTCCATACGTAGCAAGAAAACTCGGATGTCTAAATCTTTCAGATATTCGTTCAGAGGGATATCGTGTACCATTGCAAAATTTACTGATAAATGAAGATCTAACCAAATATTCTTTGCGAAATTGGTCCGACTTCACAAATTACGTTACTGGAATGAATTATGAAATATTATCGCCCGATGAAGCAATTGATATCCTACTAAATTATTTAGACAACTGATAAAAAATAACATGAATAGAAGAAATTCTTCTATTCATGTTAATATTGTTTTACTCCCTTTCTCTGAGATATCGATCGATATCAATTGCAATATATGCAATCAGAGTATAAATATCATAGTCATCATATTCCTCTTTAATCAAAAGAAATACTTTATTATTTTCCGCATCGTAGTCCACACTGCAATACGACATTTTTGTCTCTTCTTTTTTTAATAACGGGAATAGAGATTTTGCAAGAATAACAGATTGATATCCGGGAACTTCCAATGATATAGACTGTCCATTTACCATTGTAGAAACCAAAGATGGATCAATTTCATGAAATTCAAATTGATTGTATGACCAGATAAACTGCTGCATTTTTTTGTAATGAGAAAGAGCTTTTGAAACTCGTTCGGAATATTCTCCACGCAATTTATCAATATCGTACACATGTTCGCCATCTTTAAAGATATAAAATGTTTTTTCGTCTTCAGATACTTCTGTTCCCTTAATCTTCACATTATTCTCATTCATTATTGTAATAAAATTCTTTGGATCCACCACAGCCCAATTAAAATATGGTTTTGATAACTCATCTTTCCATATTACAAAATTTTCACATGGCGTTGAATCTTCGATATTTTTATTGTGATCCAATACAATGATTCCATTTGGAAGTTTTATAAGAAGATCACTCATATATCGAAGTTTTTTACAAAGCTCTTTAAATTTTGGAAATTGTGTCGTTGTGGTAATTAATTTTTCTCTTTTTGCCATATTAGTTACTCCTTTTCAAAAATAAAATTAGGGATCATAACCACACAATCCCTAATTTTATTATATCTCTTTTATTTACAAAGAGCTTCCGGACACATGTTCAATAGTAATGCCTCTGTTTCTGAGAATGAAGTAAGATTGAAGAAATTGGTTCCTAGCTCAGACCACTGTTCCCCAGCAACCATCATTGCAAACATATCGCTGACATTGATTTTATAGCGAGCTCGATCTTCGTCAATAAAGTCATAGCCATCCAAAGAAAATCTTCCATATTTATACTCTTCAGATGCTTTCATCTGAGTACCCAGATCCCCAACGACTTTGTGATTGAAAAATTCGTATTTTTTACTCTTTTTATGAACGACAAAATAGTCTTCCATATCATATGGAATTGTGATTCTCCCAATCATTGTATCGTTGGATAGATTCATAATAATCATTAGAGATGGATACAGAGATGTGACATCTTCATCGATCAGATGCTCATGTATTTTTGCATTTTCAACACCGTTGATTTTAAATCCAGAAGACAATTGACGATTTGGATTCTGAACCAATGCCCCTTCAAAGTTTTTCTTCTTCTTGTTTTTTGATGAGTTTTCTTCCTCTTCCTCATCGTCATCCTCTGGTCCAATTTCAATATCTTCGTCTTCGTCTGAGAGTTCATCATCTTCTTGCGTAGCATTGAAATTATTAATGTCTTTTGGACGATATTTGTTTCGATTGTTACCAACAACGAGCCCCTCTTTAAAATAATCAACCGTAATTGCATCTGTCAAAAGAATCGTTGTCGTGAAAACTTCATTGGGCAATAATCCATTCGTATAACATCTCTGATATAAGTCAGCGATATCATTTGTCTTTAGATGCAAAGCATACAAAAGCAAAGAATCTTTTAAAGAATATAATGCAAATTTTCGAAAATCTTCATATGCGGCAGTACGAATGTTTCCCGCTTCTGAATAATCCAACTTTTCATCTTTTAATTCTTTTTGCGCTACAGCTTGCAACTTCAATGATTCAGGTTTACCTCTTGCAGAACGAATTCCTGCATACAATACAAGCATATCAATAAATGTAGTTGGATGAGAAAACTGACAGATATGTTTTCTCTTATGTGCAACAGGGTTTTCGTCTTCCACAAAAGTTGCATCTTTGTATTTGAATTTATTGCTACAACATATTTCGGTTGGATCATAACACAATGCTTCCGGTCTTCCCAATAGGTTACCCATATCATATGGCATATTCCATGCCATTGCATAATCAATTCCGGACATTTCCAACAATTCGAAGAATGTCTTTGTCATTTTCATTTCATCATCAAAGAATAACAGTTGATATTCCATATCGGATCCATATCGTTCATCGAACATTGCATGACATTCTCGAATGAAATCTTCTTGATGATTTTTTAGATCTTGTATTTGATCTCGATTGTCATATGCTCTGCCGGTATTTGGATTGATTGCTCTTGCTGGACCAGAGGGTTCCAATATAAATAGCCAAGCGATCTTTCCAACGGCATCAACAAATGAAATGAGATTTGTAGGGCATTCTCCTTTTCTCGGAAAATGATCAATATTAATAGTATCTGACTCAATATCGAATAATCCAACATTGAGTTTCTTTGGACGTTCGTTGGAATATTCCAACGCAAATTGCACAGCATAAAAGGTTCGAATATCGATGTTTGATTGTAATACCCATGGACATGCTCGAACAGCTTCTTTGTCTAAACCAAGAATTTTTCCAATCTGTGCATACCGATTTCGATAACGTACCCGATGGGGTTCCAAAATTTCCATTTTCAGATAATCCCTAGGAGTATTGATATATTTTCGATATTCTGGTTTTACGATCCATACTTCAATTTCTGGTTTTTCGATTGTCTCTACAATTACTTCTCCACTGTCCATATCTTTATAGATGATGTCAATTGCATCATCCAGTTCATAATTTCGCTCATTATGATATAGAAAATTCAATGGCATGACATTCATTCCGTCATGCACATTTTTTAAAAATTTCATATAAGTACACATCCTTTCTTCCTATCTATATAATATACCTATATACAAAAATAGGCTTGTGTATTTCGTATTTTATGTATTTTAACAAGAGGCTAATAAATGCCAATTGATAAGGAGGCTGAATCATAAATGAGTAGTTTGCGAGACAGTCTTGCACAATTTTCTGTGGATGATGACGAAGATCAATTCCAAGAATCAACAAAAAAGAAATCAACTGCCCCCTCGGATTATTTTGATTCTCCTTTTGATAATAGCGGAGATTTCTTTAATACCCGAGTATCTTCTTCCAATCTTTTTGAAAAAACTCGAAAAATGAAAGAAGAAGGAAAGCGAAAAAAAGAAGAATATGACGACGATTTTAGTATGATGGATTCACTTAATGCAGAACTCGAATCGGCACTTAGTGATTTTACTCCATTTGATAAAATCGCAGATGAAATGTTTTCCATGGATGAGGACGACGAATTACGCATGTCTCTCATCAGCCAGGGAAGAAAATACAATCAAGCTCACGGCCAAAGTGCTGAAGCATCCGAAATTGAAAAAGTTTTTACAAAACAAGAAATTGCACTAAATCAACTCATTCAAGACGTTGATAAAGATATTAGTGCAATTGAGCGAGATCTCAATCAAATGCGAATGGCACGTGTTCGATCCCCAAAAGGATTATCGGATCTTGTGTCTGCAAAAGGTTCTCTTCATAACACAAAACTATCCGCAATCAAAGAAATTAACTCTATGAAGAGAAATATCATTGATCTTAATATGAAAGCGAAAAAAGGTACCGAAGATGAGTCCCAAGCAAATCTTGCCGCTAGTATGGCATTGCAACAGATCATCAGTGGTGACGCTCGTGATTCGCTCTCAGATCCAGAACTTCGAAATTATGCTCGAGGATCCATTCCAGAATCTGATATTCCAAACTATGAATTTAGTGCGGCTGAAGATTTTGGAGAAATGGATGCAGAGCGTGAATACGAAGCAAATGAATCCGAAGGAGATCTATACATCAAATATGAGAACCTCGGAGTTCAACTATATGCCCAAGTTGATGACGAGGATAAAGTTGTTTCTATTGTAGCAAGGGATAAAGATGGAAATGAAGTTCCAAATTATCCACTGCCAGAAACAGATTTTGATCATTTAACCGTTCACAGCGACTTGGGAAATGTTACAGATACGTTCCACCGAAATTATAAATTGGAACGGATTTGATAAAAAATAAAATGAGAGGGATTTTTATATCCCTCTCATTTAATATTATATTACATACTCTACACTTTAATAGAAAGGTAAAGTGAATTATTTTATGAGCGTTGCTCTGGTTTGATCCTCTGGATGTAATTTTACGACACAAGGATTTCTACCAAAGAACATCAATTTATTCAATTGAAAGTCTGAAGGACTTCCATATACATCGACGCTTTTTATAGCGCTCATGGCATCTGGAAGTCGATCGAGAATCTTCTGAAAAAGCATCTCTTGATCAGAGAGTTTTGAGTATTCTATGATACGCTTCATTCATTTTTCACCTACCTTTCTTTGAATTAGATAGAAGATTTCATATTCAGAGTATGAAATCTTCTATCTATTCTTCATACATATAATATATGATTGAAAGGCATACAAATACGGATAAAAATACAGGTATAGGAATTTTCCTATACCTGTATTTATTTTAATCCATGACTGCTTTTAAATTACTATTAGAATTATCTTCTTTGGATGCTTTTCGTTTTTCGAGATGGTCCAAACCAATATTGGTAATATATGTACCAAGTACCATACCCGTTCCAACAGCAGCTCCTCCTACAATTCCAAGAAGGAGAGCATCTCCCAAGCTAACTTCTGCAGTAAGACGAAGATTTTTCATAATAAAACAGCACCTTTCTTAATGATTGCTTTAATCTAAAGAACTGTATAATGAAAAATAGAAAAATATAAAAAAAGAAAGAGGGAGTCTATTCTCCCTCTTTCTCATGAGAAGAATTACTTCTTCTCATTATTTTTCGCGCTCTTGTTTTCGACGGTGTTCTTCACCTTAACATCGTCAGCGCTGGTGTTTGACTTTGCCTTTGATTCGTTTCCCTTTTCATTTGCTTTGGACTCGGCAGAAACTTTTTCAGATTTGAGCGTTTCTTTTGTATCTGTAGTTTCCACAACAAGATCGTCATCATCAGGAATATCCGGATCTAATTCAGATCCATCTACAATCTCTGTTGCTTTTGCCTGTGCTTTGGTTGCTTTCTTTTCTTGCTTCTGTACTTTCTTTGTGTCTTTGACACCATATTTGTACATCGAGGCAAACTGCTTCATAGCACGATGCTCGTTCTTGGAAATTGCTTTATGAATCTTCTTCGGATTTACTTCCAATGCAGAGGCAGCCAGAAGAATCTCCATGCAGAAATCATCAAGAGCCGATGTGTACTCGGCATCATAGGAATTTACCAAAGCATTGAAGGCGCGATTTGCGGCATCCGTGTCGGCAACACTGCTCAGATATTCCTGAATCAGAGTGATTCCATCAGCCGTTTTCATCAGACACTGTGCAGAGTAGAATGCGATGCACTGATGTACCTGCTTTCTGCTCATACCAAACAAATGGAATTTGAGCAGCCGCTGGTCCAGAACAATGATCGGATGCTGTACATCCGATTCATTTTCAACATCGATCTTGAGCATAACATTCTGCCATGCTCGACTCTCTTCAGAGATGTCTTCCGGAGCTTTCAACCAGAAGCAGTCAACCAGCTTTCTGGTATTCACTCCAAGAGGTGTAACCATGCCCTTCTTGTCAAGGTTCACCACAACGGGCACACCAAAATAGCGGATGAGTTTTCCCTTCTTGTCTTTAGCAGGGGCAAGCAGAGTAGTGGGGATCATTTTGTCAGGAATTACGTTTTTCTTCTTCATGTTATTTTTTCTCCTTTTAAATCAAAAATATTTTTTGATGAATTCGAGAACGGTGAAGTATTCTCTATCATCTTTCACTTTAATAATATGCATCTGAACCATTTTTTGTTACGGCTCATCAATAAATGATATTTCAGTATTGACTGCCATGAGAGTTGGTTCTTCAATCATCTTCAATGAAATCATTTCGCCTTCGGTAAATAGATATTTTGCAGGGATTTCTGTACCAAGAGCTACAACATCTTTCTCTCCAGTCTCAACATCCATTCGAGTCTCAATGATAAAAGCAGTGATATAATTACATATTCTTTTAAGTTTTTCAAGAGCAATTTCCGGTCCGCAAGCAGCTGGAGCTGTCGTCATTAATGTGGCATCCGATTTGTGTGTAAACCATTCTTCGGAAATATGAATTTGCAACTGACAGATTGCATGATAAAGACCGAATGAAGGAATATCCACATTCACCTCTTCAGCATCGTTTTGTGGAGGATCTATAAAGTCCATATGAATACTCATAATATCAGAGCATGTAATATCATAATAATGAAATTTTCCAGTTTCTGGATTCAAAGCTTCTGCAGCTCTTTTATCGACATCAGAACTTCCTGGAACGAGATCAATGCTATGCAATTGTGCCAAATTGTATTTATGCTTTATCCGATCTTCGTTTACAACTTTGATGGATGCTTCCACAATTGTGGAAAGATGCTTTATAAAAGAAGTAACAAAGCCTTGTGGGATGAATGAAAATGCCTGGAGATGGATGCAACGATCTTTTTGATTTGTAGCTTTTGAAAGATCGTTGAAAAGATATCCAAATAGACTATGATAGGGTTTATAAATTTCAATCTTTTCATTGGTGTTGATTTTTCCCATTGATTGATGAGATACAGTATCCCAAACAAGCATTCTCGTTTCCAGTTTGTCGTTCACAATCATAGGTACTTCGGCCATAGGAATAAACATTTTTCATTACCTCCATTTTTCATAAAAAGAGAATAGATACATCCGATAATCGGATGTATCTATTCCTTATCGATTTTTCATTTCTTCAATTGAAATTGCTTCTTGTGCCAGTTCCAAACGAAGAAATTTTTCTCTTGTGGATTCACCACCACGGAAGCATCGTTGATCGAGATTGATTTGCACTTGTTTTCGTACTTGTGCATATAATCCCTTATCAAGATCTTCAATATGATCAAGATCTTTCTTAATCGTAGAGGGGGACTTATTAAAAACTTTTGCCATTTTTCGAAGGGTCGATCCTTTTGTCACAAAGTAAATACCTTCTTGGATACAAGCATCATCGTCCCCCATTTTAGGACCTCTCGACATGATGCCTCACCTCTCTCATTATTTGATCTACAATAGATCTATTAATGAGCTGTTAAATATTCTGATATCGCTTTTTCAGAACATCCATCAAACCTGGAAATGATTCCAAATCCAGTTGTAAAACGGCATTTGGATTATACACATCGATTCTGTATCCGGACATTACAAAGAATCCAATGGTCTTTGTGTGAATGATCCAATCATCAAATATCTCCGGATTTTTAAAATTGCACATTGTAAGGATTTCTTTACATAAAATTGGTTCGTTCTTTCGTTCGAAAAGAGCACGAAAAACGGTTTCTCCAATTGAATCCCTATCCAATACTTGATTTACGATACCGGATAGATTCATCTTCGGATGCTCGATTACACGTTTTCTCTTTTCATTTTTGATTGGCATGTTTTTGGTCTTCCTTTCCATTATACTTTCATGATTGTTATTTGATGACTTCTGTCAACATTTTCATCTGTTGTCATGATAATATTGACATTATGCCCATCGAACGTATTGTTATGGCTTACAATGAAAATTTGTTCTGCATTGATTGCTTGAATCTGCTTAAACAGAATTGAGATGAATTTGTCACGATCATCCTTATACAACGGTCCATCCATTTCATCCAAAAGCATAATATTGTAGTCGGATAGAGACTGGCGGACCAATGCGAAGGATAATGCCAATGAAATAATGGACCGTTGTCCTTGCGATGCACTGGAAATATCTTTGACTGGAGAACCATTGATTGCATATGGGATCTTGAAATCCGTTTCATTAATATCAAAATCGAGGATTTCAATACTATCTCCAAATACATCCGAGATCAGATCATTAACAGTATCTTTGCATTGATTGAGAAAGAGTTTTACATAGACAAGAGGTATTCCTTTGTTGGAAGAAGTCGCCTCGACGATATCTTTTAAATAACCCTGGGCTTCTTGTACTTTCATAAACTCTTTTTGAGAATATGAGATATCGTTTAATGCGACATTTAACCGATCGATTCGATCTTGCTGCTCCTTTAAAGTCATAACAAGTGTTTTTTGACGAATTCTTTTATCCGTCAATGCGTTGTTGAAGCCTTCCGCTCGATCTAAATTATCTTTCATCTCAGAAATCTTATCTCGAATCATCTCCAGCTTATTTTCATCGTCTTTGACGGATTGTATCATCATTTCAATTTTGCTCAATTTGATATATACTGATTCCATCATCTTTTGACTTTGTTGGAGACTTTCATTTTTGGATTCTAGTTCAGCGATTCTAGAGGCCGTATTATCGATTTCAGTTTGAATCGATTCAATTTTTTCCAAGATCTCTGTCTCATCGTCTCGTTCAGCGTTGGTCAGTTCTGCTTTCATCGCCTGTGTTTTTTGTGTTAGTTCATAATATTTATCTCGTCTTGCACAAAGATTGAGCGTATCGACAACTTTATCGTGATCATACCATTTCTGATTGTATATATTCGCAAAGACTTTTGTTATGGATGTTGTCTTCAGAGCACCTATATCAGACAATTGAGATGTAATGGTTGGCCAAATATCTCGTAATGAACGAATCTTCGAATAGATGATCGGATACTCGGTCAATACATCAATATCATGATCGCATTGATCGATTTCGACTTGAATTTTTCCATACATTTCATCGAGATCATTTCCTCTTGTCTTATCTCGAAGTGTAACTGGGTGTGTTTGATAGTATGGACAATCTTTTGTAGGACAAAACGGAGGAAAGAATAATGTTTCCGATGGCTCATATTTATCTGCAAATTTAAGATTGCTTAGCTGCCGCTGCAATTTCGTGCGTCTTCCATTGATTCGATCAATTTTTGTATTCGCTTCTCGAAGAACAGAATTATCACTTCCAAGAATATGCATTACAGTGCTATGATTGTAAAGACCAATATCCGAAATTAATTCATTGACTGTATTGATCTGTGACAACAATGCTCGCATTTGAGGAGTTGCATATTTGCATTTGAAACCATGAAGCTCGTCTTCAATTTGATCGAGAGATTGTAAAAGTTCTTCGTATGTTTCTCTCATATTCTTCAGTTGTTCGGCATCTTTTGAGATCAATTTCTTCTCTTGTAATCGACCAAGTTCAGATCCTCTTTCTTTGTAAAGTTTCTCCAAACGTCCAAGTTCTTCTATATTACGGCTATATTCGTTTTTAATAGCCCCTAGTGATTCAGATACATCGGAAATAGAATGATAATTTGATCGGACTTCATCGATTTCTCTTTGACGAACGGCAATATCATTTTTAAGTTTTGAGAACTCATCGGAATACAATTGTATTTCTCTGTGATACTCAATGTCCGTCCGTCCTTTAAAAATCGATTTCAGTTGTGATTCAATGCCTCCAATCTCTCCAAGAATTTGATTGATTTGCGACTGGATTACTTGTGTAGATTCTGCGAGCATTGCTTTTTCTTCTCGCATATCTTCCACAGATCCTTTTGTTAATGTAGTAATTTTGCCAGCAAGGATACTTGCTCTCGCATTTAACAATCGCATTTCTTCATTCAGTTTCTTGTAGAGAACCGAATAAATCTCAGTGTCTTTCAATCGAGATGCCATATACGATTTTCGTTCTGCGGCACTCATATCAATTAAATTTGTAACGTTTGGACCAAGACGAATCATGGAAAGGTCACTTTGTTCAATACCCAATTCCATTTCAACGATGGAACGGAAACTGGATACATTTCCATTTGGGTTTAACTCTATATCATTTTTGGAAATGTATGATTTTACAGTATGCTTTCCATTTTTCCAATTGTATTTGTGAGAAATATGGTATGAATCATGTCCTTTTTCATACTCAATGATTTTTTCTCCATTTTCTCCATCTAAAATAATGCCATCCTGTGATCTCGAATCCAATGTTCCAAATCCATAAAATGGTTGAAGATGCCCAAGGATTACACTTTTACAAGAGCCCATTTTACCAATGATGATATTGATTACTTTTCGATTTTCCCTGAAGTTTAATTCAACTTCCGTTTTATTCAATCCACTATAAATGTGAAGAAAATTTACCAATTTTAGATACGTAATTCTCATAATACATTACCTCCTACCCTCATGTTTCAAAGATATAATATATCTTTCAGAAGGTTTAAAAAAGAAAAGGGAATTTCCCTTTTCTTTTTGGATAAATCATTTTGGAATCTTTAGAACGGATACCTTTTTACTTGAATCGCCAAAATGAATATTGGCACACGCCAATGGAACCTTTTTTGCGGTAACAATCTTTCCGTTTCCATTCATGTTCATTTTCTCATGAAAACGATTACCAATGAGCATAATATGTGTTGCCCAATTCATTTGAGCTGGAAAATTTTCCACATCGTATATTTGAATATCGGAATTTGGATATTCGCTCTTCAAAATTTCAATGTCTTTCGAAGAACCATGTGGGAGAATGACATTCATTTTTTCCTTTCTGGCTTTCAGGTGTTCTTCGGAAATATGTATGGTCACAAGGGCCTCTTCCATCTTCCGTTTTCCTCGACGTGCTTTTGGTGGTACATAACTTTCAAACATTTGTACATCCTCCTGGCATATTTTTTGAGAAGCTCTTCCTAAACCTCTCAAGAATATAATATGTCATTTAAATGATGTATATTACAGATAAAAAGAAAGAGATGAAAAACTCATCTCTTGGTTGTTAAAGCTCGTATGTATCGTCAGATGATACAATAATTTTATGCTCCAATTTCTTTCCAACTGGGGGATTATCCGGAAATGCTTCTTCTACAATGATTGTATATTTTAATCCAAATGCATCACAACCACGCTCAAACAAAAGCATGGACAACTTTGCGTCATTTTTAATTACTTGCTTGAAGTTAAATGTTGCATTTTTGTCACTGAAACGATCTCGATATTGATCAATGTCAATATTCTTTTCCATCATTGCCATTTTCATAGCACGTTTCAACGAATCATCGGTATTCTTTAGATTTGGTTGAAATGATTTGGAGATAACTTTTCCAGAAGAATACATCTCTTCTCCATTTTTCTTGATATCATCCAAAACCGTTTGTTTATCAAAAACGGCCATATGTTCTTGACACACTCTATATTTTGCAACATCCCTTGGATTGCTTGGATCTACTTCGATCAAATAAAATTGATTTGATTCTGGATCTAGAAAAATACCTGGGCCTTTTGTAATACTTCTTAGACAACTCCCTCGATACAAATAGAAAAATCCATTGTGCACATATGCATATTTTTCAGAATACTCAATGTCCTTCGGATCATATATCCGAATTGGAAGACATGCATCTTCTAACAAAGCATACGCGTGATTTTGTTCGAGATATCCTCTATGGATATCAGAATCAAATTCGTCGTTTTTGATGATAGTAACAATAACATCACAGGTATCATCATTTTTGTCTAAACCCTTCGAGATGTCAATCGATGTGTCAAGGGTGCCTTTTTGTTTTGCCATGTTAATCTCTCCTTTGCCATTTATATCATACGCCAAATGGATTCTTCCTAGGCCCACTGATCGGAAATTCGATTGCACTGTTATCAATGGGGACGGCCCTAAGATTTCCATCCATTCTTGACTGTTCAATATAAAATTGATTTTCAATAACTCCATCTGGTTGCATATTTGCATACATCAATGCATTCATTAACATGATCGCTTCCTCTTGAAAGTTGAATTCTGACAAGACAGACATCATGTCTTCCAGATCATAACGACTCATTCCAACCATTGTTTCCAATTGATTGATGTATAAATTAACACCTTCAATCATTTTACCATTTTTATTTTGGATTGTGGCTGGTATGATTTTCAAAAACGACGTTGATTCAAATGGATCATAATACACTTCACTGAGTTCTTTGAACTCATGATTGAAGGTAAGATCTCCATTATCATCATACAAAAACATTCGTTTTTTCTCTGTATCATAAAACCATTCAATGGCTTTTCGTATACAAAGTTTAAAACGAATGAATGATCGATTGGTAATTTTGATTTGACGGTTTTTCCATTCACCATCTTGAGTAACCAAATTTAATGTCAACATTGGCAAATATGTCGGCATTGTGTAAATTTCGTATGGTACTTGTCCTTTGCTTTTTTTGCTTTCTTTCAGCAATTGAACGGTTTGCATGGAACTTTCGATCTTTACGGTGCGAAATCCAACAACCATTCGTTTGATGTATTTCTTCATATTCATGACCGCCAATACATTATATTTCTACATAGAATATACCATTGAGTTTTGTTTTCGACAAATATCCAAGTCTTCGCTCAATCTTTCGGATACAATATGAAAATCCAGCATCATAATGTAAAATGCTCGTTTTCCATTGTCTGGACGTGCTCGTCCTGCCAATTGATTGTCCGTAATATTGTCAAATTGATCCATAGCAATTACGTATCGAATTCCATGAACATCAATACCAGGTCCAAATGATCCGATTGTTGCTATGATCATATTGGATTGTCCAAGAGCAAATTGTTTTTCACTCGGATCCAATTCGGAGTAAAGTTTTGCCGGTTTATAGAAAGCGTATTCATCTTTCAACGAATTGTAAAGATATTCTACATGTTCGATCATCGATGTTGCAATAAGAATTTTCTTTCCTTCGTCATTCTTATTGATGATGGAATTGAGAACCGCTTTCAACGCATTTACAATATCAGGTTTTCCAAACTCATATTTCATGTATTCAAAATTGGAAAATCCATAATTTGGACGATTGACTTGAAGTTCATCCAATTCTCTTGGTTTTGAATTGAAATTAACCACCATCGCATCAATGTATCGCATCGATTTCTCAATCTTTTTATCCACTCGAATAATCGGAACATCGAAGAATGTTTGGAAAAACAATTTTCTCTTTTCTGGATTGGATTGTGAATAATCGGCGGAAAGATAGAAATTTCTTTTTACATTTGTAAATGCATCAATGATTGTCAGCATTTTTATGTTACGATGTGCTTCATCGTATACTTTTACCCCAAGATGCATCTTCTCAAACAGTTCTGCGACTGCATCCCATCCATATTTATCTGCATAACTCCCTATAAGGGTAGGAGTACATAAGAAAATATCTATTCCTGAAATATCAATTTCTCCAGTTGATATCTTATGAAGCTTTGGAGATCCCGTTATTAACATTACACGATCCATTTTGAAGTTTGTGTGGTTCTTTAACGACTTTATCCATTGATTCAAAACCGTTGTAGAATAGCAAATCACAATCGACTTCTTTCGAATTTGGGAAATCATATAAAGCATGATAAACGTTTTTCCATATCCAGTCTGTAAATTACAGAAAATACGATTATCCGACAATTTCATCATTTGCTCACAAAACGATGATTGAATTGGAGTAAATGAAATATCAGAGTTGAATGAAAATGGATAAATTGGATCCTCTGTATATGGAGTTGCTCCAATGATTTCATAATCTGGAAATCCTTGTTGAAGAAAATCAATGGTAAATGGATGTGTTGCAAACGTCTTTGGTTTTACATAATATCCGTTGTATGGAGTTCTCCCCTTTTGTGGATATCGAGAAGCCGATGTCGTTGCTTCCAGAATTTTATTTTGCTTTCGTTTGTATGGGAAAATGGTCAAACCTGTGAAGGTTCGAACGATGCGTTTCTTCTCCAAATCGATGAGCCTCCTTTTCCACTATAATAAATATACCCAACGTATCCATATCGTTTTTCATCTTCGAAAATAATACAGAAATCATCACTCTCTTGTGCATTTCGCATATCTTGCAAAAGAGAATATAGTTGTGTTCGATCCAAATACCGTTTTGGAGAATAATCATATAGATTATTTTTCACCTGAATTGCTTCTTTAAATTTAAAATCTTTCATATTTACCAACTGGGTTACAATGTCCATTCGTTCACAAACCATCGAAAATTGTGTATGTGAGCGACCATAACCCATATTGATTAAAAGATTCCGAAATCTACTTTCCAATACCTCAACACTTTTTACCATAATACTTCATCTTCCTTCCTTTTTAAGAGGTTCAAGTATATAATATATCCTCGTTTATATTAATTAAAAAATAATATAAAAAAAGAAAATGTGTATCTCGATTTCACTACACATTTTCTTTTTTATTGAATAATGTACTTGCTCTTCCATTATTCAATGGGCTCAGTTATTCTTTGGACATGCCAAACCAAAGAACCCGCTATTCTAAGAGCCAGAACCAAAATTCTCATGACATGCGCATTGTAAGAAAGGAAGAATTTACATGAAACTTTTTGGCAGTATTTCTTTTAGCGCTTGGGGGTAGCTTAAATGAGCAATGCTGATTGAAATACTTTTCGCGGTTGTTTATCTGGATTCGGTATCAACCCAGATATGTAGGAGAAATTGAAGAATTTGATAGATTCTATCTCTTCTTCACCAAAATAATATAGCATTAAAAATGATTTTAATTACGGTAAAAAATATACTCCCCATGAGAATTCTCATGGGGAGTAGTTACATCATCGAATTACAGTAGAAAGATTTTCTACAAAGAGAGGATCTAGATGAGATGTTGCATGTTTTTCATAGAATTCCGGAGAAAGAAGTTGTTTCCGAAGATAACCATACGATAGAGAAATCGTTGGTGATGGATTTTTAAACAATGCGTCATTCAAACGAAGAATGACATAATCATTCCAATCTCCATTAAAACTGAAATCAGGTCGTTCCATTTCATTGGATTTCTTACGAATCAATTCACGAATCATCATTTCATCATGAACGAAATCATATTTGATTCCAGCTTCCAATTTCATACGCGCCATCATTTGACATACCTCATCAATCGTCTTACAACCAACCTTATCATTGGTATTGAGCAAACGGTTGATGTTTTTGATGGGTCGAGTCAACTCACGATTCTTAATCTCTACATTGAAAAGAACTGCAGAATCATCATCAAATGAATCCATATTAATTGGTTTCTTCTTATCTTTTAACCGTTTCCACAAAGTAAGAAGCTGTTCTGTCAAATAAAGCTTCGCGCCAGATTCCTCTTTGATGTGGAAAATCTTTTGATTGTTTTCTGCAACGACTGTAAAACTCGTACAATAAAATGCAGAAGTATCTTCGGACTCTTCTTCTCGAACATCATTTAGAATAATGCTAAGATCTTCATCGACCAAATCATCCTTCAACGTAATTTCATCTGAATTCAATTCAAAATCCAAATTAAATTCATCATTAAAGACAATTGGGTTTGAATGTGTCATTTGAAGATGTTTGGAAGATAGAATTGCCTGACCAAGTGGCTCGGATTCCTTTGTTGCAGCATATGCACCAGCAGAAGCAAGGTCTTTATTGATTTCAAACATTCCTCCATAGCAATAAGCGCATACACCATCCTTCGATGTGCAAGTACAGGGTGAACGGAATCGAAGTGATTTACCAATTAAATCTTTATCCTTACTATAGACAACTTGATACATATCGCCCTTTTCATCGTAGTAATATCGTTTATCAAGCATCTTTAAGAATTCATCCGATTCAATGGTATACCAGATTGGTCTTGCGGTATTACACATTTGATAATCGCTGCGCAATCTAGCAGAAGTGGTATTGGTTGTAACCTTCTTTGAAAAAGCGCCGGGTTCCCGTTAATGGTAAAGTCATATTTTACCTATCGATTCATAGAAAGTTCTATTTAAGTATTCTTAAGTTATACTTAAACACGAATCAATAGATAACTTATATAACTTCTCCTACTCCATTCTCTGTAGTAGGACTCTATATTACTATAGAGCGCAGACTATATCTTCATCTTTGTATACTATTACCATATACAAAGAGCCACGCACTTCCACCTTATATATTCTAACTACATAAGATGTACTCTACTCAGTTACTCTCTTATATATTTCTATATAAGATACCCTTTCGATAGTCGTTGAACCTTATTCTATATAATATTTATATTATATAGAATCTTGGCTGCTGATTATCCTCATACATATTCTATATATTACATATATAGAATATAGTAGGATTTCCCAGACAATTCACGTGGGAGCAATGTTATATCACTATAACAAGGGGCTACACTATAACCCATCTTTGTTTTTGACATGATCAGAGATTTTCTACCAGATTCGCCATTTAGATAATAAGAAGACGGCTTTGAAAGACCATCAACCAATAGATTTTGATCGATCAGATGCGGAATGGTATTTCCATTTACATCCGATTTCAATCCGATCATAACAGCAATTTCCTTAAACTGGCCTTTGCTCAAGAGATTGCCAGCTTTAAACAGAGGAGCAAGATCGTTGTTATTGTCCTCGCAGAAATAACTGATCAATTTGTCCGTACGATCGGATAGCTCTTGTTCAATTTCAACAGGCTGCAAATTTGGATCGAGTTTTTCATGCATGATTCGTCCAATTTCAGGATTTCGCTTCTCTGCTTGTCGAATGGAATAAACAGAAATACCGGATCCAATAAGTGGAAGAAATGCAGCAGAAATTGCCGTCATATTTTGAACGATTTCATCAATGATTTTATTTTGCGTATAAATGTCTACATCCGAAATAGCCGGAAGCACGTACGTATTGATATAGTCCATGATCTTTCCAATATTGGAGTTTGTAAAATCATGGATATATGTTTCATCCATAATATCGGATGTATCGGCTTCCATAAAACCGTACCATAATACCAGATTGGAAAGAAGATGACGAAGCTGTAAGCTATGAGATTTTAGATCTTCTCGGTGAAATTTAAATTTGATTTTCATTTCACGAATTTCTTTTTTCTCATATCCATATTTACAGATATCCAAAAGATCTTGGTATGTTGAACGATAACTCTCCTTATCATGAAGAACGTCATCGATGATTAAGATCTTTTTCGTTCCATATACAGACAATAGCGTATCGAAGTCTTTCAAAGGATGATCCTTGTAATTGATATCATAGGATTTATGCTTCTTCATTGTTTTCGCCATCGTCTTCACCTTCTTTCTTATCATTGTTTTCATCACCAATGGTATACACTGGTTCTGGAGTAGAGATCGTGTCTACATCATCGGATGTTTTTTCCACAATCTCTATTTTTTCATACTTTAAACCATCAAATGTCTCATCATATTTTTCGATGAATTTGACATAATCTTCTAGCGTTTCAAAATGAAACTCCAATGGGAGTGTTTTACAGCTCACATTCTCATGTGTGCTGTAATACTGCTCTTTTGCTTTTTCTAATTGAAATCCTGCATCGCAGGGTTCTGGATCTGGAGAAAAATAGAAACGATCAAATAGAGGAAGAAATGGAGTAAATGATCCGCTCATGCCAACATCACTGTTGGAGGATACATTGATATCCACTTTCCCCATATAACTTGGATGAATATTACGATATTTCGCAGAGATCATTTTAGAACTCTGCTCACCTAAAGACGTTTGTACACACATGTATGTCTCCATACAAGACTGACTATATCATATCTATTATAAAAGGTCTTTCTACAATAGATCTTCCCCGCTTCGGAGCAAATGAGACTCCTACTCTACTCAGTTTTCGATTGCATATTCCTACACAATTTATCCTTTCGATAGTCGATGAACGTTCATAATGCCCATTTATAATTTCTACTTATCGATTTCCAGCACTTACGTTGTCGGATATTTTTAATAAATTTTTTCATTGTGCGATATTCAAGAGTTATATATTAATCCTTCCGATGTTATGATATACATATTTTTCTTGATATTTTTATAATCGATAAACGAAATTTTCATTATTTATCATCTCCTATAAATATACTATTCTATTTTCGTAGATATGATATATTTTTAAGAAATATAAATGATTTTCGCATTATGCTTCGCTGCTGATTGTCTCTATCATTTGAATTATTACTGGACAAATGAGATCCTAGTATCAAATGCCTAACGAGAGTTTCCAGCAATTCAGGGAAGTTTATACCGAACTCTTTTAGGTATCAAATTCGGTCCCTTACAGGAGAATGCAAGGTCTTGGAGAAACGTCATATCATTTGTAAGTTCATCACTCTTAACAAGGTCATTGATGTTTCTCATGCCATTAATAATGATATCCGATCCAAAGTTGAACATCTCCAACAATGTGTCCATTGTATTCAACTTACTTTTGGATTTCTTTTCAATAATTTTATTGATGTTTTCGGAAATCTTCTTACCAAGAGAGCTCATAACAATGTATTCATTTTTACGAATTCTCTTGTTGTTGATATCAAGATTGTTACGATTTTTGAGTGAATCAAAATCCATAATCATCCATCGAAGAATGTAATAGATGTTGGATTTAAAGATCTCTGGCAAACGAAGATTCATTTTGGTAACTGCATCCAATAGACGTTCTACCATATAAATCGTCGTTTTTCCTTTCTCCAAGAACGTCATCAAGTTCTTGGATTTGATCGAGCCAATATAACCAATGCGGCAAGTCCAATAGGTTCGATCATTCAAGTTTTCGTATGTTACAGGAAAATCACTATTTGCAAGATTATACATCATTGCAGTAAATGAACCAACAAATTTTACTTCTTCTTCCAATTGTCGATTGACTCGGAAGAGGACTTTGTTGATGTTAAAATATCTCCAAATATCAGTATCTGGATATTGATTTTTCTCTTCATACTTTAAAGCATCTTCGAAATCGACGATTTCAATAACACCATTCAATCCGAAGAAATCAATGGAACGCTTCAATCCAATTTTAACGGTAAAGATCATAAGAGGATTGATAAACTTTGTCTTAACACGACTTGCTCCTCGACGAACACGAGAATTCAGCGCATAAGAATAATTACAATGCTCAACGATCTCTCCATGTACATCCATAAGAGGACGTTTCTTATGTTGGTAGATGATGATTGGCATACGCGACTTCAAGGTAATTTTACCACGTTGAGAGTACGTCGATGCATCAACCAACTGCCAAAGAGTTTTCCATCTCTTATTATTCAGTGTATAGAAACCTTCATACTCAATCGGAATTAGAATTTTCTTTGTGATGATTCTTTCATTCAAATTGGTATGAACCCGAATTTTGAATTTGATTTCACCACATCGATTGGTGGATAGATATTTGTATTTTGGAATATCGAATACTCCAGATTTCTTTTTGTAGTTGATGTTGATGCTGTGCTCATTGATATCCACTTCGTCTGGATCCATGATCACTTCATAGCTCAAAATATCAATGTTTTCTACAGCTTCAAACTCTTTCATTGCCAATACGACATATTCTGAAATGGGAAGATCATTTTCCGAAAAGAGAAATTCTTTGTTGAATTGATCTGCCATCTCATTCTTAAAATCATGAATTAAATTTAACATTTTCTGAGCACCCTTCATAATTTTTAGTAGAAAAAGAAAGTGATCTAGTTTATACAAACTAGATCACCTTTTTTCGGATGATCTTATTTTAGTTCCTCAAGTTCAATGTTGCTAAACTCAAGGGTTTGACCTTGATCTTTCGGATTTACCGAATAATCAAAGCTTACAAGACGATACTTGGAAATCTTGAAACGATACACATTGAAGAAATTCTTCACAGCCATATAGACTGCTGTACCATCTTGCATAATATCGTTCAGGTGCTCATCTCCCAGAAGTCTTCCCATATTAAAATTGACTTCCAAGATTGAAATTTGTGATCCTTTCTGAGCTTCCAGGACTTTGATGTCCTGGATTTTACTCAGATAGTTTGCTACAGCATCTTTGATATTTGTATAGAATGTATCGCCACCTGGATCCACAGTCATCGTTTCTCCAGGTTGCATGATATATGCCTTATAAATCGTTAAAGACTTTTTCTTTAACAATTCAGGTTTCAGTGCCATGAGTTATCACCTTTCTTTCTTATTCTTCTTCCGTCGTACTATCGTATTTGATAGCCAACTTTGCTCCCTCGCCTGGTACAAAGTGAACCATTGGACGTCCATCTTTCAATACTCCACGGCACTCGATGATGTCGGAAATATTGTAAAGAACCGGTTTACCAGTTTCTTCGCATGTATCAACAACCCATTGGATGACCGATGTCAAAAATGCACAAGTTGCTGTCGTTGCGATAAACGGTTGTACGATAGTGATGTGAAATTTTTTCTGCAACGTTCTTTGAGCCATTCGATCAATTACTGCAATGGTTTCTCGATCTCCTCGGTTCAAATCTTTTGTAATTACATAGTATTTTTCTTTCTCTGATTGAGCATACTCCTGAAGAATTCCAACCAAATCTTCCGGATAATAGTAATCCCCAGAGAATTTGATTTTGATGTTGATGTTTCCTTCTTTTTCAGACTCTTCGTCTTCTTTGTTTGTAGCTTGCGTTACAATGATTCCACAGATATTTACACCTGTCTCTTCAATGGGTCCGCCACGAGAAATCAACATCGACATGAAGCCAAAAACTTCTTCCAAAAAGGTGGATGCAATCGTATTAATTGCAAAATCCCTCTGATAGAAGATTCGGCAATTTTTTCGCAACCAATCCGACGCAATTGCTTCTACAGCCAAGCATTTCGCTCGAGAAGCTTCATCGGGTGGAATGATAAATGCGGCTTTCGCAGTTGAGGTGTCAAATACATTGTTTGGCATAATAGGGTATCCTTCCTTTCAAAGATATTCATAGATATGATATATCTTTAATCATAAAATGATTCTGCGGCCAGAATCCGTTCCATCATACGAGATGCATCGTGTTTGTCATCCAACCACTTCTTACACCATTCGTATGCTTGGTCAATTTCATAACTTGGAAATAGTGCGATTCCCAAGTCTCTTGCTTTCTGGGCTTTTGTTGTACTCATGGATGATGCAATTACACAAACCGTTTTTCTAGTAACTGCATCGGCTACACGGAATCCAAGAGCATCAAACTTTTCTGCCCAGATGGCGTCTCTAAATCCAGTAAAGACAACTTCACCTTCAGTAATTCGCCCTGTTACAAGATTCATATATTTGAGGAGTTTCCGAATTTCTCCCCATTTCTTTTCGAGATACTCGATAATTTTATCTCGTTTTTCTGTTCCAATTCCATCACAGTCCATAAGACGGAAATACAAATTGGAATATTTGCGATAATTCTTTGGAAGACTTCCACCTTCATAAAAATCTTCCATTTCGTCAATTAATTCCTCTGGTGGAATGATGTCAAAAATCTTTTCCCATGTTTTCAAAGATGCTCCAGGAACACCAAGAGCACCAAAGAATACTGGATACGAAATTGGACGTCTCTCCAAATCGTGAATTGAATGAATGATTGATTCAGCCGATAGTTCTCCGAATCCAGGCAATTTAGCAATCATATCTTCCCGCAATGTGAAAATATCCGGAATTGTATGAACGAGATTTGCTTTTCGTAATGCCTCAATCGTACCATCGGCCATATTTGGAATTCCGAGTTTTACAAGAAAATTTGTAATTGCTCCGGTAATAATTCTCGGACAATCTGGATTTTTACAGAAATAATTTACCAATGGTTTTCCACAGTATGGACAGATTTCTCGAATACGAAGCTCATCTGCATCTTTTGGATAGATCCTAGGATTTGATAATCTTGCCTGCGGAATTACATCTCCCGCAGAGAAAATTGTAACAACTTCTTCTTCCATCAAATGCATATTGTAAAACATTTGAAATGAACCAAGAGATACATCGGTTACAATGGTTTCATTGACTTCACAGGGTTCAACCTTTAACATTGGAATTGCTTTACCAGCTCTTCCGACAGAAACGTATCCATACTCAACTCTGGATTGATTTTCTGCAGTATTGATTTTAAATGCCATAGAATTTGCCATAATATCGGTTTTATCTCTCGGTAATACCGGATACAGTATTACACCATCCACACGATATGGAAAATCCTTGCTTCGAATTTTGTGCATGATCTCCATCATCGTATGAATAATATACTTTGTATCGGTACAATTGGAAATCTTTTCTGAGTTTTCGGGAATATAGAAAATTCCTCTCTTGTCTTCCATATCCAAAAGCAATGGCATTGCATAAATGAAGTGTCCATATCCGACATTCTTTGGACTATTTACAATACCAGTCGTTGCAGATCGCCGATTCCGATATTCGTTTTTGAGATGCTCGAAAGACGATTGTGGACATAATAGTTCAACCTTTAGAAATCCATTTTCAATAATCTTTTCAAGATCTCGGATGTTCATCAGAGATTGCGCAAGTGGCGTGATATCTTGACCTTTTCGTCCAGCTCCATCGACATCTCCTCTGGTTAACGCTTCTACAAGTTTATGGTTTCGAAATTCCAAACATGCAGAAATACCATCATATTTTGGAGAAATGATCCATTCGATATCTTCGAGATGACGATTGTTCTTATTACAAATATCTCGAATATAGAGTTTCATATCATCAATGGTATATACTTTTCGAATAGACCCCACCAGATCTGGCCGTTTGTGCACTTTCATATTCCATCTTGATTCGAGATGATCTGGATAGATTAACTGAGAACATCCCATTTGAAGATAAATATTGTGCACGATATCATAGATTCGATCTGGTACAAATACTTCACCTGTTTCGGAATATGTGTATTGATCAAGACATAGCATCAAAGCAGCATACAACCCGTCTGCATTTACTTCTTCTCGATGAGCTGTTGCTATTGCCATCATATAATCCGAAATAAGTGTTTTAAACTCGATCAAATTATTGATACTGATTTTCCTTGTTTTTAATTTATAATGTATCGAAATAATTTGATCTTGCATTCTTTGAAATTCTTTTTTCGTAATAAATGCCATATTCTTTTCCCTCCTTTATCATATAATATATCTTCAATATTTTTACCGTAAATAATGCCTTTTCAAACAGATATTATTTACGTGAGAAGGAAGAAACATGCCAGTTTCACCATTCTAAAATACATAAACTAGAGGTATAAAAAATGAAATCTAAAAAGAAAACACAGAAGACAATTCGTTCAATTATCCGGTTTGTCATCCAGACAATTATCTGTCTAATTGCTTTATTCGTATTTATCGTTGTACCGCAATTGTTTGCCAATATGGAAGGTCCTATCGGATGGATCATTTTCATAGGGTTAATAATTGCAATTCTGTGGATGTCTTATCGAGAATACACCACATATGCTGAAAAAGGTAGACGTTAATCGTCTACCTTTTCTTTTTTAATTCCATATTCCAAACGGAGTTTCGTATACCGTTCCAAATCTTCTGCAATCCATTTTGATGGGTTAATTTTTGTGAGTACCACATCCTGATAAGAAACAACTTCTGCAATTTTTGCATTTCGGATGTTTCTCTTACACATTTCACAAGGATTGTTATAGTTAAGTGGCTTTCCTGTTTTAGCATCTACCCCATACAAATAAAGAATAGATCCTTCTGCTTGATCTGGATGTGCTTGAATAATTGCATTTGCTTCTGCATGCACCGAACGGCAAAGTTCGTATCGTTCACCATGAGGAACATTTAATTCATCTCGAATACAAACACCCAAATCATTGCAATTGGCATAACCAGAAGCAGCTCCATTGTATCCAGTTGAAATGATGCAATTGTTTTTAACCAACACTGCACCATAATGAATTCGTAAGCATGTACTTCTGGTGCTAACTTCTCGAGCAATATCGAGATAGTATTCATCAACAGATTTTCGTGCCATAATATAGACCACTCCTCTTATGATATCTTTAGATATCTGTATCTATCGTGATAAATTTCAATTATAACAGAGTATAAACTAAATTTCTAAAGATATATTATTTTAATGAAAAGGAGGTAAAAAATAGGAAGTTCTAAAAATAATAGAAAGGAGAAGGTATATGACTTCTATATTTTCAGCAGAATGCCCAATTTGTGAAGAATGGAAATATGCAGCCAGAATCAATCTTCCTAGAAATCACGATTATCTGGCTCCATGTCCAAATTGTGGATTTATACTGCATTTTACCCCAGAACTGCTAAGCGAATCAATGAGGCAAGAATTGAAATTGCCATCCGATTTTAGAAGAAAGGAATGGTGTTTAGGAGAAATATCTCTGGAAGATTACCTTGAGGTACATAGCAATGGCTAAGAAAACAAAGTATCGAAAGAAAGGAAAACCATCAAGAAAAAACAATACAAAATTTCACAAATTGTGTGAAATTCGTGAATCCGAAGCAACTCAAGAAAAACAAAATGCATTCGATTCAATTAAACAGACGTTGAATCATGAAATCACAGCAACCTCAGAGTTTGATAATTCTCAAACTTCACCAGAAATACAAAAGGAGCCAGAAATGGATAAAGACGATAAAGCCTACAAATATTCAGTGTGCAACATCGAAGATGTTGGTGCATTAAAGCGTGGAGAAGGAATCAATGAATCCGATACACTCATCAATCTCTTCGCCAGACATCAGATATGGCT
>ENA-OWPN01001154-OWPN01001154.1-human-gut-metagenome-genome-assembly--contig:-NODE-1154-length-26646-cov-5.810237_pt1 | contig 26646 bp, 19 predicted proteins | sample MGYA00248266_ERZ651850 | MGnify/ENA primary metagenome ERZ651850 (study PRJEB26924, sample SAMEA4378296) | human gut metagenome | biome: human gut; feature: human-associated habitat; material: faeces... | reverse complement strand
ACGCCATACGAAGTACATTACTCTAAAAAGTTGCACTTAGCTTGACAATTCGCCGCAGAAAAACAGCCGTAAAAGGCTCTTAAACGCAAAAAAGAACCGCACTGCCAAGCATTTCTGCTTAACAGCGCGGTTCTTGTCTGGCGGAGCGGGTGGGATTCGAACCCACGAGACCTTTCGGCCTAACTGATTTCGAGTCAGCCCCGTTATGACCACTTCGATACCGCTCCACGCAAATACTTTATTATAATATCATTTCAGGGGCTATTCGTCAATGATTTTTTCAAAAAAATATCGTCAAATTGTGTGGCCTGCCGCCTACAGCTGCCCGTCTGGACGCAGTGCTCCATAAACCTCGCCTTCTCCACCGCCGTGACAGCCCATAGCCTCATAAAACTTGATCATGGCCGCCTTTGTCAGCTTATGAGTCTGCGACAGAGACAGGCCACAGCGTTTGGCTACGTCGCTATAGGTCAGGTCGTGCTGGCAGCGCAGGCGGAGAAATCGTTGTTCTTCCTCCGTCAGGTTATCCAGGCATTTGCGTACCAGCTCCCGTACCTCGGACAACACGGCCTGCCGGTGCGGATCCTGCTCGTCGCCGCCCATCAAGCCTAAGGCCTCGGCGCTCTCGTCGATATGAAGAGCCGTCTCTATCTTCTCCATATAGGTCCTAAACCGCCGGCTCTCTTTCTTAAACACTCGGTCCACAGCACGGCGAAAGGCCTTGTGAGCTTCGTCGCCGCAAGTTACGTCGAAGGCATGGACGCACTCCAAAATCGCCAGCTGGGCCACCGACACGGCCTCGTCCAGCGAATCGTAGCAATATCGGTGCCGCCGGGCATATTTGCAAATCAAGGGCCGGAACTGCTGCAATATCAGCAATACCGCCTCTTCCTCGCCCTCTTGGGCACGAGCTATCCACTGGCATATGGTTTGATTCATGGGACATTCCTCCTGATTATGAATATGAAGAAAGGAGGTCTCTCACTTTTTTTGAGACACCTCCTCTTATAATCACGGCTCACATCGTTCGTCCGATGAACAAACAGAGCCTTAGATGATGTATCGTTTACGTATACCGCAATGTACAGCGATTATCTTATTTATGAACGGTACATTCTTCCTTACTCCACGCTTTCCAGCAGTTCCAGCAATACGGTGCCGTCTTCATTCAGCGTGCCGTACACGGTGCTGCGCTGTCCCAGCGGCACATAGGCACCATTCATCACTACGTCCACATGGCCGCCGGCTTTCGGTCCGCCCCAGAAACGCATGACTTCGTCTTTTTCTACAGTAGCTACTGCGCTGCCTGCAAAGGCAATCCTAGTCCCTGCCGGCTGCTGTGCGATTTCCGTTACAGCGACTGGCTGATACTGGCTTGTATCCTGCACATTGGCCATATTATAGGTGTAATAATAGGCATTATGGCTCTCGCTCAATGCATGGTCATACGCCGCGTCTCTTCCCGCATGTACGTCCACCAGCGTATCTTCTGTCCCGTCCCCGGCTCGCTGCGCAGCCTTTTCTATCTGCACTGCCGGGTCCTTATATTCTACCTTTTCCATTTTGATGAGCCGGCCTTTTTCATCTTCTACTACCTGCCCCCGGACGATAAAGGGATGCTTATTCAGCATTCGCCCGCCGTGCTTGCCAAGGTCCATGCGCAGCTCATGGCCCGCTGCATCTGTTACCCGATAAATAGTTCCTGCTTCGTGGCCGACAATTTTTACCTGCATGGTCACCGCTGCCGCATCGCCCGGCACGGCCTGTTCCGCTGCCGAAGACACTCCGGATACAGCGCTGAGACTAAAGAGCAGGCACCCTGCCGCTAACGCTGCCATATGTTTCTGATTGATTATTTTCATGACCGTTTCCCCCTCTTCCTTAGCCTCTGCCTTCAATGACTCGTACGCGCTGAATGTGCGGCGTGCCGTCGTTGTAATGGGTCAGGGTATCTACCTTAATGCGGGCCAGCTCCGGCGCAAATTCGTCGACCATGCGCTGGTCTACTTGTACGCCCTGGGTCATCAGGCGATAAATGACGGCGGCCATTTCATACCGCGTCATGAGGCGGCTGCCGTCGAACCTGCCGCTGGGGTAGCCCTCCAATATGCCGTTGCCGGCAACGGCTGCCACATAGTCGTACGCCCAGTGAGTTTCCGGCGTATCCGGGAAAATTTCCGATTTATAAATATCAAATCCCTGGCCCGTAATGCCATTGACCATGGCCTTCAGCTCGGCCATCTCGGCCCGCAGCTCTATGATTTCCTTCGCCATGGCCTTTTTGGAACGGGACTGGTGGCTATGCTGGCCAAACCGGATGCTTACCCCGGCATTGACCATTTCTTCCCCGTTGCCAATGGTGCCGCCAATACTGAACAGCGTGTCGTCATTCGGCTGATAAAAGGCGCCGATAGCCGCCGCCGTGGAATCCTTGTAATGCCCGATCCCTGCGCTGAAACTGAGCTTGTCATCGGGATCAAAATCAAGGGGATGCAGCGCTGCCAAGGCGGCCGCTCCTGCGCCGACCTTATTGATCTTATCATCCAGACGGTTTACCTTACCGTTCAAATTCGTTACCTGATTCGTAATATTTTGTTCCAGTCTGTTCAGCTGATTCACATTGACGGCATCAGTGCCTGCCGTGCCTTCTGCCACATTGACAATTTTATGGTTGTTCATGTCAATGTTATTTTCGTTGATGGTAATATCGCCGACATTTACGCTGTCATCGTTAATGGTTACGTTATCACCTACAGTAATTTTGTCTTTAGAGATATTTACATCACCAATATTAATGTGTTCATCTGTGATGCTTACACTATCGCCAACGGTTATTTCTTCGTTGACATGAATATTGTCAATACTAAGGTCTTTATTCAGGCTGATGTCATAATATTTATTCCCCTGTGCATCCGTATCCCACTTGATCAGCAGGTTGCCGTCGCCGCCTTCAGGCACATAGCCGCCGCCAAGATCAGGTTTATCGCCGACAGGATCCGTATTCGTTCCGCCAGCGGCGTCCCCATTGCCGGCAACAGGACCAGCTTGTCCCTGAGTTGCATTGCCGACGGTTTCATTGCCAGAGCTACTATCGACATTTCCAGCAGCGCCGGTATTGCCGCCAGCAGTGCTGTCCGTATTATTACCGCTGTCAGTTGTTCCCTTATCGTTGCCGTTGACCGTATGATAGTGGTCATTTTCTTTGATTTCATCAATTTGGTTCTGCAGATTGCCCGCTACCTGATACAGCTGGCTGCCGTTGATAGCGTCGGTGCTATCTGCCGAAATTCTGCCGGCAGCTACGTTGGTTATGGTACGTTCAAAACCTTTATAGCCGACACTGACTGTACCACCTGCCGCTTGCCAGCCCGCAAAATCACCAACGTGAACCTGTTGTCCCCACAGCCATTCATTATCTTTATCCCAGTTAGAAGCAGTCGCAACTAAATCGCCTTTGGATTTATCTTTGTAACCGCCAATATATACATCAATACCACCTTCTGTTATCGTATCACGAGAATCTGCGCCTAACGCAATATTGTTTTCAAATGCAATAGAAGCATTATAACCAAGAGCCGTACCTCTAATCGCACTCACAGTAGTATTACTTCCTAAAGCTGTACCATAATTACTGCTAACTATAGATTCACGTCCCCCAATAGCAGTGCTTTCTATACCGGTCTTAACTTCGCTTCTATAGCCTAATGCTGAACTATACGTTGACTTATCATCTATCTTTGCATTGGGTCCTACGGCCACACTGGCATATGATTTAGCTTCTGCTGAGCCGCCAACAGCCGTAGCATACTGCGCAAGTGCTTTAGAACCGTATCCAAATGCTGATGCCTGACTCCCCTTTACTTGTGATTGAACACCTACAGCTGATGCTTTATTAGTAGGATCACCTGTTTCTTTAGCCAGCACTTTTGCGCTATATCCGATTGCAATGGAATCCCCTGCATTTTCTGCAACAGAAGCCTGCGCACCAGCAGCAATAGAATGCTCTGCATCTTCGTGTACTCGTGCCTGATGCCCCAAGGCAATGGCTTCTGTCGCACCAGTCTCAACTTCTGTTCTTTCGTTGTTGTCAGCTACATCCCAACCGCCGCCAATAGCAATACTATACTTACTCCGAACAGCAGCTCCACTGCCTATAGAAGTACCAGATCCGGAAGATACTTCCGCCCGATAGCCAAAAGCCGTCGCATATTCCGCATTTTCTTCAATCCTTGCATAAGAACCTATTAACGTACCAAAGTTAGAGCCTGTCCCAATATACGCATCTACACCGCCAATAGCAACGGAATGGTCTACACTATCACTAACCTGTGCATTATACCCCATGGCAATAGAATGGTCCGAATCCACTCCCACTCTGGTATGTTCGTCTTGGCCGCCAGATCCAATAGCAATAGAGTTCGATGTGGACTCATCAATTTCAGCATAGCTACCAATGACTACGCCGCGCCCAGAACTTTGAGCATCCTTTCCCATCGTTGCATGAGCCCCCAGCACTACGCTGTACGGAGACTCGTTTGTCGCTTCATCACCTATAACGACAGACCCAGTAATGCTATTCCCTGAAACGCCAGCCTGAATCCCGTTGCCTATCAAGATAGATTCGTCTTTAGTATCACCTAATTGCATATCGCTGCCAAAGATTAGTACATCTGTTGCATTACCAGACAAAGAATTATTATTTCCCAAAATGATACTATTATCAAACTTCCGCGCAATCGTATTGCTACTGCCGATAACCATAGAATGATACGAAACCCAACTACCTGTAGATTCTGTATACAATTGATTGTTATTGCCAAGAACCCATGCATCTTCGAACTTTTTTACAGCATTTCCATCACCAATGATATAGTTATCTTTAGCCAACGTTCCTAACGCATTTTTATTACCAAAAATATGGTTATTAGAATTCGTTACAGAATTGCTATCGCCGACAATAAAATTATTTTCTGAACTCGTTCCTACTGTATTTTCTTCATCCAAGTAAGCTGTATAATTCCCCTTGGCATCTGTCTCCGCAGTCCACTCAGAGTTCGTTGCGGCTTCTGCCGGGACTACTCCCACTCCCGTCGTCAAAGCTAAGACAGCCAACACTGCAGCAGCACTTCTGCCGGCTTGCTTACTCGTACTCTTGGTGCAGCTGTGAGCCAGTTCTGATACGACGATATACTGATGTTTTACTTTACTCCATATCACTTTATAAATCCGGTTCATATGTTTTTCCTCCTGATACATAATGCATATTGTTACGTCCTTCGACGCTGGGCAAACCATTTCTCCCGGCAGGCCGGACTGCAAAAGGCCGTCCGCCGGTCTTTTGCTTCCGTTATTTCCACGATTACGCCGCAGTTTCGGCACGGAAAGGTTCGCCGGCTAACGGCAGAACTAACTTTTTTGGAATGTTTCCAATACAGCCGTTCACAATGAGCCGAGCAGAACTTAACCCGTCGGTCTGTCGTCTCGGTCACCCGCACCAGCTTGCCGCATTTCAGACAGCGAAAGCTACGCAGCGCGCCCTTTGCCTGCGAGGCCCGCCTGTGGTTATTAGCGCCGTGCCGGTGGGCGTACCGTCGGCAATAGGAACTGCAGTATTTCTGCGTCATTCTGTCGGCGATAAATTCCTTCCCGCATACAGCGCATATGGCCTGCCGCCTCATAAGCCTCTCCAGCCGTCGCCAGCAGAAATATACCTCATGATGCCTTTATCGAAGACACGCAAAAAAGACAGCACACGCCTATGCTGCCTGAAAAACACATCATATATAACAGGGCACACATATCCCCGGATTGTACTTACATTATGGGCACAAGAAATAGAAGGGTATAATAAATTACGGTACCCCCCCCCCCGTATTAAGAACTGCATGCATGTATGGGAATATATATGCGCTGTCATTCCAATATTTCCAACTAGAAGCCATATGATTCACCTCCTCTTTGATGACTTTTATCTTATCATGTATAGCAAATAATTACAATATCCTATATGTAGCATATACCATCAGGCTGATTTGTTCTGTTGTTTAAATTATTATGTATATCGCAAGAATATCAATAAATTTAAATTTCCCTTTTATCCTCAGGCCACCCCTACGAAATTCGGAAGCAGGCTATCTTATCGCTACCATCAATCCCCCCGTTTTTATATTGCATTTAAAGCTGGCAAAGGGAAAAAATACATGTAAAAAAATGCCTGTCCATGAAATATTTTTTTGCTGAGAGAGCAAATCATGATATTTCATGAACAGGCAAATACCTTACAATGTCCAAAATCTTACCTGCCCCTACTGTCTCCACGAGCCGATGGTTTCCATAATAGCGGCCGTGCCAGCGTTCAAGTGGGGGAAGCGCGTGAAGCCTGTCGCCCGCTCTATGAAGGTCATGTACTCGTCTGCTTCGTCTTCTATGGCCTGCAGGAGGCTGCCGTCGACGTGCTCCAGCAAAGCCAGATCGGCCTGCTCATATCGTCCCGTAAAGGTCAGGAGACGGGCCGCATCGTACGTAATGCCGCGAAAGGGCGGCAGGCAGGCCAGCTGCGTCAGGGACCGGCATTTGTCGCTCAGCGCCGCCAGTCCGACCGGTTCGGCGCCTGCCGCTGCGGCCGCTTCCTTGAGCCATCGGTCGACGACGCCTTCCAAAAAAGCAAAGAGCGTCAGCAAGGCAGCCCGTTCATACCGTCTGGCGAAGAACTCCCCTTTCGCCGAGTCTTTTTCGTGATGCCGCCGGGCTCGTCCTTTAAAGGCCTTGTAGTCCTTCCACAGCTCCTCGTACACCGAGGCCTGCAATATATCGACGTCGCCGTTTTGAAAGACCGTGACGTTGATCTTCGCTTTCATTCGTCATTCATCCTTTCCACATAAAAAGCTCCCGCCCAAACGGGAGCCTTTCTGCCATATCGTATTATGCGTCCTGCCCGTGGCCGTGCTTTCGGTTGGACGTCGTCTTTAAAAATTCCGGATCGTGCTCGGCCATGCGGGTCAGGATTTTTTCATAGCCGCCGCTGCCGTACATGAGGCAGCGCTTGATGCGGCTGATCGTCGCCGTGCTGGCGCCGGTCTTCTTGACGATGTCTTCGTAAATATCGCCGGCCTTGAGCATGCGGGCGACTTCGAGGCGGGCCGCAATAGCCTTCATTTCCTGCACCGTGCATATATCTTCAAAGAATTCGTAGCATTCGTCTAAATTTTGCAGCTGCAATATTGCCGAAAACAGCTGGTCGTGAAGATAATCCTTCAACTTTTCATTGGCGCTCATGGGCAGGTCATCTCCTTCTCTGCTTTTATCCTTTAGCGTATAAAACTCACACTTAATTATAAAACAGTTTAGACAGAATGTCGAGAAAAACCTTACATGGCGAACAAATCAATCTGCTCGTCTTCGGGAAGGTCGCCCAGGCAGCCTTCTTCGGCCATGAGCTCCAGCGCCGGCTGCGGCACCTTGCCGCGGATTTTGAGGTCGGCCTTGGAGCTGAACGGCGCGTCATTGCGGGCCGACACGATCTGTTCGGCTACGCTGACGCCCAAGCCGTCGATGGCCGTAAAGGGCGGCAGGATCTTGCCCTCGCAGATGGTAAAGCGCGTGGCATCGGAGCGGCTGATATCGACGTTCATAAAGGAGTAGCCCCGCAGGCTCATTTCTACGGCCAGCTCCAGGGACGAATACAAATCCATGTCGATTTTCGTAGCACTCTTTCCCTTGGCCATAATATCCTTCATGGCCTGCCGCTGCCCTTCCAGGCCGTGTATCATAGCCGACAGCTTGAAGGCCTTGGCGCGGATCGTAAAGAAGGCCGCGTAATAAGCCAAGGGGTAATTGATTTTAAACCAGGCGATGCGGAAGGCCATCATGACGTAGGCTACGGCGTGGGCTCTCGGGAAGAGGTAGCCGATTTTGTGGCACGAATCGATGAACCACTGGGGAATGTGGCCTTCCTTGAGTTCTTCTTCGTAATTGGATGTCTTCTGGCCCAGCTTGTTGAGCTTGTCGATGCCCTTGCCCTTACGGACGTTTTCCATGACCTTAAAGCTCGTCTTGGGTTTGATGCCGTGCTGAATGAGATAGTTCATGATGTCGTCACGGGTGGAAATGGCTTCCTTCAGCTGCACCGTGCCGGACGTGATGAGGTCCTGGGCATTGTTCAGCCATACGTCCGTACCGTGGGAGAAGCCGGATATGCGCACCAATTCCGAGAAGGTCTTGGGCTTGGTATCGACGAGCATCTTGCGGACGAAGGACGTGCCGAATTCGGGAATGCCCAGGCTGCCGACTTTGGAGCCCAGCTCTTCTTCCGTCACGCCTAAGGCCTTGGGCGTGCTGAACAGGCTCATCGTCGCCGGGTCGTCGAAGGGAATGGTCTTGGCGTCGACGCCGGTCATGTCCTCGAGCATGCGGATAACCGTCGGATCATCATGGCCGAGTATGTCCAGCTTGACCAGACGGCCTTCGATGGAGTGATAGTCGAAGTGGGTCGTAATGATGCCGCTGTCCTTCTTGTTGGCCGGGTACTGGACAGGCGTAAAGTGATGGACGTCCATGTCGCGGGGAATAACCATGACCCCGCCGGGATGCTGGCCCGTCGTACTCTTGACACCGGTGCAGCCGCTGACCAGGCTGTTGACGTAGGCATCGTTGACCTGCATACCCCGGGCGGCGGCCCATTTCATGACGTAGCCGTAGGCCGTCTTGTCCTTGACGGCGCCGATGGTGCCGGCGCGGAATACGTTGTCCTTGCCGAACAGTTCTTCCGTGTATTTATGGGCCTTCGGATGGTATTCGCCAGAGAAATTCAAGTCGATATCGGGTACCTTGTCGCCGTCGAAGCCCAGGAAAATCGCGAAGGGGATGTTGTGGCCGTCCTTATGCAGCTCTGCGCCGCACTTCGGGCATTTCTTATCGGGCAGGTCGAAGCCGCCGCCGACTTCCCCCTTCGTAAAGAACTCGCTCCACTGACAGTTCGGGCAAACGTAATGAGGCGGCAAGGGATTGACTTCCGTAATGTCGGACATGGTCGCCACGAAGGACGAGCCGACGGACCCACGGGAGCCTACGAGGTAGCCGTCGTCATTGGAATGCTTAACGAGCTTATGGGCGATGTAATAGAGCACGCCGAAGCCGTGGCCCAGGATAGACGTAAATTCTTCGATGAGCCGGTCCTCGACGATTTGCGGCAAGGGATCGCCGTAAATCTTATGGGCCTTTTCATAGCACATGTTCTTCAGGGCCTCCGACGAGCCGGCAATCTGCGGGAAGTACAGCGTTTCCTTCGGCACGGGGCGCACGTCTTCAATCATTTCATTGACCTTGTTGGGATTGGTAATGACGACCTCGCGGGCCCGTTCTTCACCGAGGTAAGCGAATTCTTCCAGCATTTCGTCAGTCGTGCGCAGGTACAAGTCGGGCTGGAATTGGGCGTCCTTAAAGCCCTTGCCGGTCATGAGAATTTCCCGGTATATCTTGTCTTCCGGGTTGAGGAAGTGGGCGTCGCACGTCGCGACAGTCATCTTGCCCAGCTCGTCGCCGATGCGCAGAATCGTGCGGTTGATGTCCCGCAGGCCTTCGTCGTCGGGCACGTATCCCTCGCGGACGAGGAAGCTGTTGTTCGTCAAAGGCTGGATTTCCAAATAGTCGTAGTAATCGGCAATCTTCTTCAGTTCTTCATAGGGCAGCTTCTTCTGCACCATGGAACGGACCAATTCGCCCGCTTCGCAGGCCGAGCCGAGGATAAGCCCTTCGCGGTACTCGTTCAGGACGGCCCGGGGAATACGGGGACGGCCGCGGTAGATGTATTTCAAATGGGAAATGCTGACCAGCTTGTACAGGTTGCGGATGCCGACCTGATTCTTTGCCAGGATGATGATGTGGTAGGACTGGTCGATTTTTTCGTCGAACAAGTATCCTTCCATGCCGTAAATGACCTTGATGTTGTTCGTCTTGTCCGTCGACAGCTCCTGCAGGAGTGGGAAGGACTGGACTACGCCGTGGTCTGTGACGGCGATGGCCGGATGGCCCCATTTTTTGATGGTCTTAATGAGCTGCTTGACCGTAATCAAGGCGTCCATGTCGCTCATGACCGTATGGAGGTGGAGCTCGACGCGCGGCGTCGGGTTGTTGTCTTCCCGTTCGACCGTAACGCCTTCGTCGTCGGCCATGATGTCGTTGGCGTTGAAGACGTAGTCGTTGACATACGTATCGTATACGACGTCGCCGCGCATGCGGACGTAGGCCCCTACTTTCATGCGCTGGGAAAAGGTCGCGTACTCGTCGGCAGACATGGCGTTTTTCTGGCGGAACTTGCCGCCGCCGTTTCCGACGGTCAAAAACTGACGGGCCGAGATACCGTTCGTCGAGTCGGCAATCTGGAAGGACAGGAGGATGCGCTTCGATTTCAGCTCGCGGAATTCAAGCTTGACGATTTTCCCCTTGATGATGACGTTATTTCGTTCTTCGCCGAGGATTTCCGTAATAGGCGTCACGTCGCCGCCAAAGGCCTTGCCGTACCAGACGCGGCTGTTGCCGCCGTCGGCGGATGCGCTGGCTCCCCCTCCTGCCGGAGCCGACGAGCTGCGGGAGCTTCCGCCGTCGCAGGCGGCCTTGCAGGCTTTTTTATAGTCTTCGTCAAACAGCTCGGCGTCTTCTTCGTACAGGCTGTCGTAGCAGTCCTCGTGCGGAATGCCGTAGCCGTCCAGATCGTCCGTATAGACATTGGCTACGCTGCGCAGCCCTTCGTCGTCGCCAGCCGCCGCTAAGGGCAGGTCGCCGCCGTGGTGAATCGCCATGACCTGGTGCACGACGTCTACCTTTCCTGTTAAATCCAGGCGGCTGCATACCTTGCGCCGCAGCAGGGCCATATCCGCCACGGCCCGGTCCGACTGGGTACGGACCTGCCAGGCATGTTCGGCCGGCGAAACACAGATTTCTTCGACGCATACCGTATGATCCGCGTCGAGGGGTATAAGCAGCTCTTGCTTAGGGACAATATGCCATACTTTCATCAATCGTATATCCTTTCAGAAATATCGGGGTCGCCCTGCCGGCGATCAGCCAGCTAAAAGGCGAACATATCGTGAGGCGCGTTGATCAACACATCCTGAGGCTGCAGGTCCGACGTCTGGACGACCGTTTCCGACGCCGGCCCGTTGGTGACGATGATTTCATCGTTCGGCGCGTAGTGCGATTCTATCGTATCGGTATATTTGTCACCGTCCGTATAGTTGACGGTGCGGCGGATGACGATGTCGTGGCCGTCGTAGCCGACCTGCTCGCAGACGTCGAAGGCGACGGCGTCGCTGTGCCTGCGGATGACCTTATGAGGCAGGTTCTGCAAGTGAATCGTCTGGAAGGTCGTCGTGCACGTATCGGCGTGGTTGCCCAGGATGTACGTCGTCACCGTATTCGCGCCGGCAACGGTGTAAATATATACGGGATGCTGGAAGGGATTGGTAAAAGCGAAATCCAGCGAATTGTCGGCTACGGTCGCGTCCATGCCGACGGGCACGTACGCCGCCGGGGCAAAATGGGGCGCCCGGCCGGCGATAAACAAGCCGGCCCGCAGGACGGCATTGAACAGAGTCGTGCTGACCTGGCAGACGCCGCCGCCGGCATCGGGGACGAGCTTGTTGTCAAAGTATACCGGCGCGTCCTTGTATCCCTTGTCGCGGGTCCGCGTGCCAACGTAGCCGTTGAAGGAGAAATCCTTTTGGGCCGGTACGAGAGCATGGTTGAGCCGCTTCTGGGCAATGGCGATATTTTCATTCCGATCCTTGTTGGAGTCGTCAAAGTGGGTCGTGTAATAGGACAGCACCGTGTCGATATCCTTTAAGTCCCCTTCCTTGACAGCCGCTTCCTCCCGCGACTGGATTGGCGCTTCCATGTCCTCCGTAACGCCGCGGTCCAGCTGGTCGTGAATCTGCTGTTTCAGCCCGGCATCATCCAGGACGATGCGATCCTTTTCCTTGTGAATGGACACGGTCTTGTTGTCGCTGTTGGGCACGGCATAGGCGTTTTCCGGAGCCTTGTCATAGACATCGTGGATCTGCTGAACCCGTTCGTCCAGCTTTTCTTCATCCACCTTGAGGGACAGGGGCACGTCTTTCCCGAACCGCAGCGTCGCGACGACGTCGTTCAGGCGCTGCCACGGCGTGCCGCGGCGGCCGACGAGATACACGTCGTCAAAGATTTTTTCCTTGTCAAATTGCAGCTCCAAGTCGTCGAAGTCGATCGTCTCGTCTATGTCTTCGCCGGTCAGGCGAATCGTCCGGCCCTTGAGCTCTCCTTCTTTATCGTCTACATACTGGCGCGCCTGTTCCTCCGTCCAGTCCCGCACGGGCTGGCCGTCGAGGGTCACCTTGTCCGCCGCCGCGCTCTGAGCAGCAAAAAATCCGGCGAAGGCCAGGACGCAAAGAGCGGCGACAGCGCCAATCGCCTTCTTCCACGGCCGCCGTTTCTCGACGATGCCGTGCTTTTCCCGATAGCGGCGGCGATAGTCCTTCATGCGCTCTTTGCGCGCCTTCTTTTCTTCATCATCCAACGTTAAACCCTGCCTTTAGTGCGGCAATACAGGCAGATGAGCGGCCCGATGTCGTCTATCGCCGCCGTGCCTCTGCGAATATTGCGCTGTAATGTAAATATATTGGTAATCAATTCCTGTAACTCTCTTATTGTCCAATAGGGAGCCGCTTTTTGCAAGTGATATAACACATATTTTACACTTCTGCCCTTATTGATCTGCGTCATGATGGATTCACACTGGCGCTGGCCCATGCCGGCTTCCTTTAATTCCTTATATGCCAGGAGCAGGCGCAGGCGGGACATCATATAGCCCACATTCTTCAGGAACAAATCCTGCCGCGAAAACAGCCCTTCCAAAAAAGGCACGACGTGCCGGCCGTCGCGGCGCAGGAAATAGTCCATAAAGGTGAACAAGTTTTTCTCCATCGTCCCGGCGAACAAATCTGCCACGTCGGCTTCGTCGACGCTGCGCCGGTCGTCGTCCAGGGAAATGCACAGCTTTTCCAGCTCGGAAAAGACGTACAGGAGGGAAATCTCGCCCCAGGTCTGAAACAATCCGCGCAGGTACTGCTCGGCCCGCAAGGTCAGCTTCTTCCCACGGCCTTCCAGGAAATCGCAGACGTAGGGCATGACGTTTTTCTCCGTCACGGCCTCACCTGCGACGACGTCGGCCATAGGGCGCAGCTCCTTGAAAAAGGCGCAGCCCGTGTCTATGTTTCCCTTGGTATAAAACAGGACGCCGTTTTCATCGGACAGGGTCCGCAGCTTTTCCAAAAACCACGTCTCTTCCTTGGACAGCTTGCTGCGCGACCGGCCGCCGCGCTTTATCGGCAGGAAGGGGCACTCGGTCCATACGACGACGCTGCCGCCGCCGAACAGGCTCGTCCCTTCAAAGGCCTCGACGACGGCCGCCGCAGGGGCGTCCTTTTTGAACTGCCGCACCGCCGCGTCGCCGCCGGCCCGCTGTTGGCAGTCGGCAACGAAACGCCGCCGGGCCTGCTCCATCAAATATTCTTCTGTTCCATATATCACTGCTATTGGTTTCATCGTTTACTCTCCGCCCTGGGCCGTAAAAGTCGTAAAAGTCCATTCGCCCTTTCGATAGATTCCCGTAATCTGGCCGTCGCGAGCCGGCGAAAACCAGGGGATATCGTATAAGGCCGCCCCTTCCGTCCATTCGTCGTACCGTTCGTCATGGCCGCCGCCGCGATAGAAAATCAGCGCCGCAGCCCGGCTGGGAAAGGTCTTCTCATCGTACGGCGGCAGCTGGCGCAGCTCGATACAAGCACCGTCGGGAAGCCGTTTCTGCGGCAGGCCGTCGTACAGGTAATAGGAAATCGCCCCTCCTGCAACAGCGATGGGTCTGGCGTCGTCAGCCAAGCGGCACGGCCTGTCCAAGGTAAAATTGGCCTCTATCTGGGCCGCCGTTTTCTCCGGCTCGCAGCCGGCGACAGTACAGCCGGTCAGACGGAATACGCCTTCGTACCGCAATGCCGGCGTCAGCGTATAGGCTGCCTGCTCAGGGTTCGCCCAGGAACTTTTATTATACCACAGATAGGCAGAATCATCATCATAGACGACGCACGTCGCCTTATCTTGTCCCAAATCGAAAACGTGGACGACCGCCTCAGGCCGGTGCAGCTGCGCCCAGCCCCAGGAACCGAGACCGGCGACGGCTGCCAAAATTAGCAAGATACGCCGCTGCCTAGGCCAGACGAAAACGGCGGCAAGGGCCGTATACCAGGCGGCGACAACCGGCAGAGACATGGCTCCGGCCCAGAAACGGCTGTGCGGCAAGGCGGCCAGAAAATAATTTCCCTTCACGGCCAGGGCCAGAAGGGGCGACACGCCGTGCAGGACCATATGGGCGACGGGCTCGCAGAGAAAGCCGAGAACGGCGGCAGTCAGCCCCAGGACGATGACCAGATCCAATACAGGAGCGACGAGGAGATTGGCTGCAAAGGAATAAACGGGAAAGGCATGGAAATTGGCGAACAGCAGGGGCAGCAGCAAGACTTGGGCGCACAGACATACGGACAGGCCGTCGCGCAGCAGCGCCGGCAAGGCGGAAAACCACGGCCGCACCTTGCCGCTGAGGAGGACGATGCCCGCCGACGCGCCGCAGGACAGGCGGAAGCTCAAATCATAGAACAAATACGGGCTGTACAGCAGCATGAGCAGCACTGCCGCCGCCAAAGCCTGCACGCTCGCGTAGTCCCGCCGGGCCCACAGGCTGAAGGAACAAATCAGCCCCATGATGGACGCCCGGACGACGGGCGCGACGAATTCGGCCATCGCTCCGTATAAAAGAACGAAGCCCGCCGACAGAAGGAACTGCCATTTTCCCCGCAGCCCGGCTGCCTGGCCTAAAATCTGCACGACCGACAGGAGCAAGGCGATGTGCGATCCCGACACCGACAGGATATGAATCAATCCCGTCACGCTGAAGCTCTCAATCAGCTCCGGCGGCAGCTCGTCGTAATGGCCGCCGAAGAGCAGGCTGCTCAGGATGTGCGCCCCGTCCGTTCCCAATACGGCGCGGAAGCGGTCCGTCATGGTTTCGCGCAGATTCGCCAAGGTATGACGCCATCCCTGCGCCGGCTGAAGCAAGGTCAGGCCGCCGTCGTCGCCGTAGCCTTTTAAGAAAATGCTTTTTTCCTTGTCGCGGTGCTGTGCATCGTAGGCTCCGCCGTTTTTATAATACCGAATGGGCCGCAGGACGCCGCGGAAGGCGACGCGGGCCGAAGGCTGAAAGGACGGATCGGCCGGCGCCGTCACATACACTGCGCCCGCTCCTTCCCGGAACGTGCCTTCGCCGGCATGGGCGAAACGCTCCATATCGACGACATAGCGGGCCATCGTCTTGCCGTCGGTTTCGTAGGTACTGCCTTTTTCCCGGAGCGTCCCTTCCATATAGATGTCGGCTCCGCTGACATAATAGGGCAGCCCGTCGTACTGCTCCGCTGCCAGCTGCAGCCGCGCGCCGCCGGCCAGCAGGAAGAACAGCAAAACCAGAGGCCAGGCCCAGCGCGTCTTTCTCGCCGCTGCGGCTAAGAGGACGGCGGCAAGACAGGCGGCAGCCCATTCCGTCAAGGATACACCCAAAGAATCTGCCGCTGCGATGCCGATGCAGAAGGCCGACACAGCCCCCAACCCCCGGTACATCATATCGTCACCTTATCCTGCAGTTCTTTATATTTCGCTGGTCCGATGCCCTTGACCTTCTGCAGTTCCTCTATGCTGGAAAACAAGCCGTGCTCGTCCCGATAAGCAATAATCTTCCGGGCCATAGCCGGCCCGATGCCCGGCAGCTCGCCCAGCTTTTCCTCATCGGCTTCGTTGATATTGATACGGCCGTCATCTGCCTCGCCGACAGGCGGCGCGCCGTTCAAGTCGTACGGGATATGGATATGCATTCCGTCAGCCGCTTCATCGGCAAAGTTGACAGCCGCCGCATCAGCATAAGGCAAGACGCCTCCGGCGGCATGGACGGCTTCGCCGACGCGCACCGTTTCGTCAAAGGCGTATAGCCCAGGCTTGCGCACGGCGCCGCTGACGTAGACGTAGGCCGACCGGGGCTGAGGTGCTTCTACAGCCGGCACAGCTGCTGGTTCTTCCAGCCAATCCGGCAGTGTCCCCTGCCAAACGAATAGAGCCGCCAGCAAGCAGACTCCTATGAGCACTTTCTTCATATACAGACCTCCTCATTCAGGTATTTCTTCTTCACTTCTCGGTCTGCATCGGCCCTTCCTGCCGCCGTCATCAAGTTTAAGCTCCTTCTAATCTTCGTCTCATAAAGGGCCTCATATTTTAATATTTCTCCGTCATTCTCCGCCGCCGGCCAGTTATTTCGGTCAAAAACGAGCAATCCTATTCCATCGTCTTACATTTTGTGATATGATAAGTACATTCATCATGGATATAGTTTTAAATATATTGGAGGCCAGAACATGAAAGAATACAAACCGTTCAAATCAGGTAAAGTCCGCGAAGTATACGATGCCGGCGACAGCATCATCATGGTTGCGACCGACCGCATTTCCGCATTCGACCACATCCTGAAAAACCAGATTACGAAAAAAGGCGCGATCCTCACGCAGATGTCCAAATTCTGGTTTGATTTGACGAAAGATATTATTCCGAACCACATGATCTCCGTCGACAACGCCGACATGCCCGAATTCTTCCAGCAGGAACAGTTCCTCGGCAACAGCATGAAATGCAAAAAGCTGACCATGATCCCCATGGAATGCATCGTCCGCGGCTACATCACCGGCAGCGGCTGGGAAAGCTATAAGGAAAACGGCACGATCTGTGGCATTCAGCTTCCTGAAGGCCTGCAGGAATCGCAGAAGCTCCCCGAACCGATCTTCACGCCGAGCACGAAAGCCGAATTAGGCGACCACGACGAAAACGTCTCCCTCGAACAGGGCGCAGCCGTCCTCGACAAGACCTTCCCCGGCAAGGGCATGGAATACGCCGAAAAAATCCGCGACTACACCCTCGCCCTGTACAAGAAATGCGCCGACTACGCCTTGTCCCGCGGCATCATCATCGCCGACACGAAGTTTGAATTCGGCCTCGACGAAGAAGGCAATATCGTATTAGGCGACGAAATGCTCACGCCGGACAGCTCCCGCTTCTGGCCCCTCGAAGGCTACAAGCCAGGCCAGTCCCAGCCGTCCTATGACAAGCAGTTCGTCCGCGACTGGCTCAAAGCCAACCCGGACAGCGATTTCCTCCTGCCCCAGGACGTCATCGACAAGACGATTGAAAAATACGAAGAAGCCTATGAAATGCTGACAGGCAAAAAATTCGATAAATAAGCAACAAAAAAATGGATTCAGCTCCTCGCGCTGAATCCATTTTTTGTTATATCCCACAGCATTACAAAGCAATCAAAATTCCAGTACCATCTGAGGCGACCGGCATGACGTTATATGCCGGTCATACACCTCGTCCTCAGGCCGCACATACCCGCCCAACAAAGGCGACGCCGGGTCATGGATTCTGCTGACTTCTCGATTTGCGCCGCCGGCATAGCAGTACCGGCAGCCTCCTCGGCATGTACGGTAGGCACCGATGTCGATACTTTCCGCACAGCCGCAGGCCGGCCGCTGGTTCGCATCTCGCTTGACCAGCAAGGGCTGTTTCAAAAGCTGTTCAAACAAGGTCTTGTCGATGCAGCGACCATGAGAAATTCCGTATTCAGCCAGGTCCAGTTCTTCGGCACACGTTTCCATCTGCAGGCCGTGTGCCCGGCAAATCGCCGCCAAGGCACAGGCCAGCCGCCGTTTCTGCGCAGCCGGAAAGGGCTTTAGACCCAGGGCGGCCATAGGACGGCTGATCTGGGGATAGTAATCAAGAAAGCTAATGACGCACCGCCTCGTATACGGCGCCAGCTGCGCTGCCAGCTCGGCAAAATACCGTACATGATACGCTTCCGTATATTTAGAACTGAGAAATACAGGGTCGTACCGCCAAATGACCCGCTCCGGCCCGATGCGGCGCGACAGCTCTTGAAAAGCCGGAATAAGGCACTCCCGCTTCGACGGAATCCCCGGTTCCACATCGCTGCCGTATGCCGTCAGGGTGTACTGGAAATAATAGGCGTACTCTTCCAACTCGCCCAGCCTCGCCAGCATAGGCGCGGGGTTCTTCGTCCAGAAGACAAAGCCGTCGACGACGTCGGGATGCAGGACAATGCGGCTGACGCGCCGTTCATTCACAGGCTGGCGCACCAGTACATAGCCGTCCCGGAGGCGGTTCCAAAACCAAGGAGAATAATAGGCCGGTATATCCGTCCGCCGGCTGACGCTGATAATCATAGTCCCCGCCTTCCTGCTGCCCTTTAGTCAGCTTCAATATCCATAAAGTCAAAGGCATCTACGTCGAACAAGCCCGTATCCAAAAGCTTAATCTGCGGGATAACCGGCAGGGACATGAAGCACAAGGTCATGACGACGTCCACGTCCTCGTGGATGCCCAGTATTTCATGACCGGCCGCATAAATCGCTTCGGCTTGTTCTTCCACCCAATGGCCATCCCGATCGCTCATGAGGCCGGCAATAGGCAATGGCATAGAGGCGATGATGGCTCCGTCCAGCACGACGGCAATGCCCCCTTCCTGGGCCGCGACGGCTTCGACGGCCGCCGCCATGTCGTCGTTGTTCGCGCCGGCGACGATGATGTTGTGGGAATCGTGGGCAATGGATACGGCCACGGCCCCCTTCGTCAGTCCGTAGCCCCGCAGCAGGCCGAGGCCGACATTGCCCGTGCCGTGATGGCGTTCGACGACGGCGACCTTGACGATATCGGCGGCGTCATCATATACGAAATCGCCTGTTTCATCGACGGCTACCGTCGCCGTCCCTTTGCGAGTCACGACGCTGCCGGGAATAATATCTATCGTGTGTACCGACGGCGAAGGCAAGGTCATGCGCAGCTTGTCGGCAGAAAAACCGGCCAGATGCACGGTGTGACGGACAGCCCCGGTGTCTGCCCGCGTAAAAGGCGGAATATACGCCCCTTCGGACGCGACTTCCTCGCCGGCAATGAAGGTCTTCCAAACGGTAAATTCCTGCAAATCGTCAAACAGAACGACGTCGGCCCGTTTGCCCGGCGCCAAGGCTCCGCGGTCTGACAAGCCGTAGCATTCGGCGGCATTGAGCGTCGCCATGACGATAGCGCCTTCTGGCGAAATGCCGTGCCGCACGCACAGCCGCAGGTGCTCGTTCAAATGGCCCTTGGAAAATATCGTTTTCAAATGCAGGTCATCGGAACACAGCAGGAACCGGCGCAGGTTCTGCGGCGTGACGGCGCCGATGAGATTCGGCAAATCGCGGCAGGCCGAACCGTTTCGCAGGAGGACGTACATGCCGAGGGAAATTCGCTCCAGCGCTTCCTCGGCAGTGGAGCATTCATGGTCCGTCCGAATTCCGGCAGCGGCGTAAGCCTGCAGCCCGCCGCCATGGAGGCCCGGACTGTGACCGTCGACGAGCTTGCCCGCTTCATGGGCTGCCGCTAACTTGTCCAGTACGTCGTCCTGGGTCGCCGTGACGCCGGGATAGTTCATAAATTCCCCTACGCCCAATATGTAACTGTCCTGCAGAGCCCGGGCCAGCTCTTCCGCGCCGATGACGGCGCCGCTGTGGTCGAAGGATGTCGCCGGCACGCAGGACGGAGCCATGAATTGGATGTCCAACACGGTCTGCTCCGCCGCTTCGGCCATATACTGCAGTCCGGCCAGCCCGCAGACATTGGCGATTTCATGAGGGTCGGCAATAATCGTCGTCGTTCCCCTGGGTACGACGAGGCGGCCGAACTCCTCCGGGCTGACGTAGGACGACTCGATGTGAATATGGCTGTCGATGAGGCCCGGCGCGGCATATCGCCCTCCGGCGTCGACGACGCGCCGCCCTTCGTACGAACCGCCGATGCCGGCGAAGACGCCGTCTATGACAGCAATGTCTCCTTCCCGTATGGACTGGGTATACACGTCGACAATACGGCAGTTTTTAAGGACCAAGTCACAGGGAATGATCCCTTGGGCCGCTTCAATTCTTCGTTTCAACATGTCTTTATATGCAGAAGCCATAGGTAATTCTCCTTTGTTTGCCAACTATACGTACTCCTATTGTACCATACCCGCTGCGGGGAAGCCAAAGCATCTTACTGAAAAATATCTTCTATATAATAATTTTATATGGTTATAAAAAATATTTTTACCCTTCTCATTGCTATTTTGACATGAAAAGGATATAATCATACCTATGTTTTTGTTTTATTTTTATAATTCATAAAAGGGGTGCATTATGAACTTCCTCGACCGCATGTTCCACTTAACGCAAAACGGCACGACTGTAAGAACTGAGCTCATCGCCGGCATTACGACCTTTATGACCATGGCCTATATTCTGGCCGTCAACCCGACGATTCTGAGCGCCGCCGGCATGGATAAGGGCGCCGTCCTCACAGCGACGGCTTTAGCCTCCCTCATCGGCACGCTGTGCATGGCCTTCTTTGCCAACTATCCCTTCGCCCTGGCTCCCGGCATGGGCCTGAACGCCTTTTTCGCCTATACCGTAGTCCTGCAGATGGGCTATACGTGGGAAATGGCCCTGGCCGCCGTCTTTGTAGAAGGCGTCATCTTTATCGTCCTATCCTTGACGAACGTCCGCGAAGCCATTTTCAACGCCATACCGATGACCTTGAAAAAGGCCGTGTCTGCCGGCATCGGCTTGTTTATCGCCCTCATCGGCCTGTTCAACGCCCAGATCATCGTCGCCAACCCGGCTACGAAGATTTCCCTCTTTTCCTTTAAGCAAGCCGTCGCCGACGGCACCTTCCACACCGTAGGCATTACGGTACTGCTGGCCATGCTGGGCATCTTGTTTACGGCCTTTCTCATGATTCGCCACGTCCGCGGCAACGTCCTCTGGGGCATCTTGTTTACGTGGATACTGGCAGTCCTCTGCGAACTGACCGGCCTGTACGTCCCCAATCCGGAACTGCACATGTACAGCGTAATCCCTGACGTATCTGCCGGCGCGGCGGCCTTTGCTCCAGCCAGTATCGCTCCGATCTTCGGGCACCTCGATTTCAGCCGCCTCTGGTCCGTCGATTTCCTCATCGTCATGTTCGCCTTCTTATTCGTCGATATCTTCGATACCTTAGGTACGCTCATCGGCGTATCCTCCAAGGCTAACATGCTCGACGCCGACGGCAAGCTGCCCCGCATCAAGGGAGCCCTCATGGCTGACGCCGTCGCCACGACCTTCGGCGCAGTCCTCGGCACCAGTACGACGACGACCTTCGTCGAAAGCGCTACCGGCGTCAGCGAAGGAGGCCGCACGGGCTTGACGGCGTTGTTCGTCGCCCTGTTTTTCGCCCTGTCCCTGTTCCTGTCACCTCTCTTCATGGCCATCCCGGCCTTCGCCACCGCGCCGGCCCTGGTCATCGTCGGGTTCCTCATGCTGACCTCCGTTGCCGGCATCGACTTTGACGATTTCAGCGAAGCCATTCCGGCCTACATTACCATCATTGCCATGCCCTTCTGCTACAGCATTTCCGAAGGCATCTCTTTCGGTATCATCTCCTATGTCATCCTCAACGTCCTGACGGGAAAACGAGAAAAAATCAGCCTGCTCATGTACATTCTGGCTGTCATCTTCATTGGAAAATACATCTTTTTATAATCTGCAAAAAAATCTGCCGTCCTACGCGTTCGTTCCGTAAGGCGGCAGATTTTTATATACTTTATGGATACCTTATCTTGGCAGCTTCATGTACAGCAGCGGATAAGGATTTCCCTGCTCGTCCAAATCCGACCGTTTATACACCGTAAATCCCATGCGCTCGTAAAAGCCGACGGCCTGGGGATTTTGCTCGTTTACCGTTACTTCCCAAGCCCCGTATCGTTCCACAGCCTGCTGAATCAAGGCTTTTCCAATGACCTTTCCCCGTTCATCCGGCGAGACGAAAAGCATTTCAATGCGGCCGCCGTCCAATCCCAGGAAGGCCGTCATGGCCTGCTGCTCGCTGCGAGCCACGACTAATACGGGCACGCCGCCCAGAGCCTGCGGCACATACTTCTTAATGGCCGCTATTTCGTCGGCCGATAAAAAATCGTGCGTCGCCTTGACCGACTGTTCCCACAGTTCCGTCAAGGGCTCAATATAGGCATCTCTGTTCCCTTTAATTTCTATAATGTTCATTATATCTCCTAACTACAAGAAACACCGCTTATGTGGATTACGGCATAAGCGGTGTTTCTGTTAACGCGCAGTACTTACACTATTGCAAATTTTTCGTCAAGAGCTCGTTGACGACGCCGGGGTTAGCCCGGCCCTTCGTTTCCTTCATGATCTGGCCGACGAGGAAGCCGATAGCCTTCTTCTTACCGGCCTTGTAGTCGGCAACGGACTGCGGATTGGCTTCGATGATCTTCTTGACCAATTCTTCCAATGCGCCCGTATCGGTAATCTGTACCAAGCCCTGTTCTTTTACGACATCATTGGCCGACTTGCCGGATTTCCACATTTCAGGCAGTACCTTCTTGGCGATCTTGCCGGAAATGGTGTTCTTGGCGATGAGCTGGAGCAGTTCGGCCAGCGCCGCCGGCTGTACGGGCGCATCGACAGCGCCTACGCCGTTTTCATTGAGGAGCTTGGCAAACTCGCCGAGCATCCAGTTCGAAGCTGTCTTGGCGTCGACGCCGCATTTGACGACGTCTTCGAAATAGTCTGCCGTCTGCTTTTCCAAGGTCAGCAGGTTGGCGTCGTATTCCGGCAGACCCAGTTCGTCCATGAAGCGTTTCTTGCGGGCGTCAGGCATTTCCGGCAGTTCCTTGCGGACTTCTTCAATGTATTCCGGCGATACTTCGATAGGAATCAAATCCGGTTCGGGGAAATAGCGGTAATCGCTGTCGCCTTCCTTGACGCGCTGGAGAAACGTAACGCCCTTGGCGTCGTCCCAGCCGCGGGTGCACTGCTGAATCGTGCCGCCTTCTTCGAGGATCTGAGCCTGGCGGACGGCTTCGTATTCAATGCCCTTCTGCACGCCGCTGAAGGAGTTGATATTTTTCAATTCCGTCTTCGTGCCGAGCTTGTCGCTGCCGACAGGACGGACGGAGATGTTGGCATCACAGCGCATGCTGCCTTCTTCGAGGCGGCAGTCCGATACGCCTAAATACTGGAGAATGGAACGCAGCTTTTCCAAATAAGCCCGCGCTTCTTCGCCGCTGCGCAGCTCCGGTTCGCCGACGATTTCCAGGAGAGGCACGCCCGTGCGGTTGTAGTCGACGCAGGACGAATCGGCCGTGTCGATGCTGCCGCCGCTGTGAACGAGCTTGCCGGCGTCTTCTTCCATGTGAATGCGGGTCAGGTGGATGCGGCGCTGTTCGCCGTTGACTTCGATATCCACGTAGCCGCCCTTGCAGATAGGCAGGTCAAACTGGGAAGTCTGGAAGTTTTTCGGCAAATCGGGATAGTAGTAGTTTTTGCGGTCAAATTTGCTGTACGGCAAAATGTCGCAGTGCAGCGCCAGCCCTGCTTTGACGGCAAAGTGGAGCACTTCCTTATTGAGGACAGGCAACACGCCGGGCAGGCCCAGGCAGACCGGGCAGACGTGGGTATTCGGTTCGGCGCCGAATTCAGTGCTGCAACCGCAGAAAATCTTTGTCTTCGTTTTCAGTTCGACGTGGACTTCCAAGCCGATAACGGATTCGTATTTCATTATAATTCAACCTCCCCCATAGGCAACGGCTTGCGCAAGTCCGTTCTATTCTGTTCAAAGGTGTAGGCTGCACGGAGCAGCGTTTCTTCATCGAGGGCCTTGCCGATGAGCTGCATGCCGATGGGCAGGCCGTTCTTGTAGCCGCAGGGAATGCTGAGTCCCGGAAGTCCTGCCAGGTTCAGCGTAACGGTGCAGACGTCGCCTAAGTACATGGCCAGCGGGTTGCCGCTGTTCTGGCCGATCTTGAAGGCCGTGTCCGGAGCCGTCGGCGTCAGGAGGACGTCGCATTGCTTTAGCGCTTCATCGTAATCATGCTTGATAAGCGTGCGGACCTTCATAGCCCGCAGATAGTAGGCGTCGTAATAGCCGGAGCTCAGGACGTACGTGCCGAGAAGGATGCGGCGCTGTACTTCCGGGCCGAAGCCTTCGGAACGGGTCTTGATATACATATCGACGATGTCCTTGCCTTCGACGCGCAGGCCAAAGCCGACGCCGTCGTACCGGGCCAGGTTGGAGCTGGCTTCGGCCGGGGCGATGATGTAGTAGGCGGCGATGCCGTATTTTACGTGAGGCATGCTGACCGGCACGATTTCCGCGCCTAATTTCTTGTACGTTTCAATGGCTTCATCCAAGGCCTTGCGGCATTCGGCGTCGAGGCCTTCGCCGAAGAACTCTTCCGGAATGCCGATTTTCATGCCCTTGACGTCGTTGACCAAGGCCTGTTTGTAGTCCTTTTTAGCCTGCGGAATAGACGTCGAGTCCTTAGCGTCATGGCCGGCAACAGCATTCAATACGATGGCGCAGTCTTCTACGTCGTTCGTAAAGGTGCCGATCTGGTCGAGGGACGACGCAAAGGCGATGAGGCCGTAGCGGGAAATGAGGCCGTACGTCGGTTTGAGGCCGACGACGCCGCAGTAAGCCGCAGGCTGGCGGACCGATCCGCCCGTATCGGAGCCGAGAGACCATACGCATTCGCCGGCAGCGACGGCAGCAGCCGAACCGCCCGACGAGCCGCCGGGAACATAATCCAGCCCCCAGGGGTTATGCGTAATCTGGAAGGCCGAGTTTTCCGTCGAGCTGCCCATGGCGAATTCATCCATGTTGGTCTTGCCAAGGCTGACGTAATCGACGTCCATCAGCTTTTCAATAACCGTCGCATTATACGGCGATTTGAAATTTTTCAGCATCTTGGACGCGCACGTAGCGCACTGTCCTTTAATGCAGATATTATCTTTAATGGCCCCGGGAACGCCAGCCAGATCGGCAATCGCTTCACCGGCAGCGATTTTTTTATCGACGGCAGCAGCCGCTTCCAGCGCAAATTCGCGGTTATCCGACAAAAAAGCCTGAACCTGCGGTTCTACGGCGTCTTTGCGGGCAATATAGGCTTTTGTCAATTCAACGGCAGACAGTTCGCCTTTGACGAGCTTGTCGTGTAATCCATGTATCGTTACCACAATATCCCTCCTTAATCCTGAATGACCTTCGGCACTTTAAAGTAGCCGTTTTCCGGTTCCGGCGCATTTTGCAGCGCTTTATCATTGGGCAGGGACGTATGGGGCACATCGTCGCGCATGACATTGGACATGGATACGGCATGAGCCGTCGGCTGTACATCCGTAATATCTACCTGACTCATGAGATCCATATACGATAAAATGTCGTTCAGCTGTTTCCCGACAGCGTCAATCTGGTCTTCCTTGATTTCCAAGCGGGACAACAGTGCAATTTTCTTTATTTCTTCAGCACTGATTTTCATACAGACACTCCTCGCAGAAAAATTTTAATACGTATTTACAATAGGATATTATACCATATGCAGGACATAAAATCATCCTATTTTGGTGAGAATAGCCCAGACAGAGAAAATAATGAAACTTTACATATTCACAATTATGCCATGATACAGTACAATGATAGTGAACAGTAATTTATCAATAAAAAATAGTCTTTTATGATATACTGCATATCCCTAACATCTCTCGCTAAGGTATAATTTGTATGGCGAATGCGTGAAGATTGCAAAAGTTGTAGTTCCCTAATATCTCTCGCTAAGGTATAATATCCACTGTTGAGCTATACATGAGCAAATTGTTGTAGTTCCCTAATATCTCTCGCTAAGGTATAATAAATATGTACACGTACAGAAAAGAAGACGCGTTGTAGTTCCCTAATATCTCTCGCTAAGGTATAATCAGCGGTTTATCTACCATCTGCCACATGGTGTTGTAGTTCCCTAATATCTCTCGCTAAGGTATAATACTATCGGGAGAAATAACACCGAAATGCGAGTTGTAGTTCCCTAATATCTCTCGCTAAGGTATAATCGATAGCAAATACATATACACTGGCCATAATGTTGTAGTTCCCTAATATCTCTCGCTAAGGTATAATACGGCAACATGTTATGCGACAGCATATTATGTTGTAGTTCCCTAATATCTCTCGCTAAGGTATAATTCCATATATCTTCAGAAGTACCACGTTTCCGTTGTAGTTCCCTAATATCTCTCGCTAAGGTATAATCTGTACAGCCCTAACCATACAGCCAATATGGTTGTAGTTCCCTAATATCTCTCGCTAAGGTATAATGCAAAAGAAAAGCGGCCGCCATTATTGGATGTTGTAGTTCCCTAATATCTCTCGCTAAGGTATAATATACCTGCTAAAAAGCACGTTGCACACTTGCTACGACGTGCTTCTTAGTATGAAAAAAATCATCGGAAAAGCAGAAAAAGCGCCTCTTTCGAGACACTTTTTTCGCAAAAATTACAACACAACGATTGTATTTTTCTTCTTACTTTCATCTAAATCGGGAATTTTTTCACCGGCGAATTGTCAAGCTAAGTGCAACTTTTTAGAGTAATGTACTTCGTATGGCGT
>ENA-OWPN01001152-OWPN01001152.1-human-gut-metagenome-genome-assembly--contig:-NODE-1152-length-26832-cov-4.611868_pt1 | contig 26832 bp, 26 predicted proteins | sample MGYA00248266_ERZ651850 | MGnify/ENA primary metagenome ERZ651850 (study PRJEB26924, sample SAMEA4378296) | human gut metagenome | biome: human gut; feature: human-associated habitat; material: faeces... | reverse complement strand
GCTGGGGATTCTGCTGTTTCTGATCATCAGCCATGTGCGTCCCCTGTACGGCGTCATGCAGGGCGCCATCGACCTGGTCAACCGGATCATACAGGAGAACCTTACGGCCGTCCGGGTCGTCAAATCCTATGTCCGCGGAGACTATGAGATTGAAAAGTTTGAGGAGGTTAACACCAATCTCCAGACCACGGCGGAACTACTCGTGCGAGAAGACTTGCAGAAATTCTTCACGCTCCATTAGCAATCATTGATAAACGTCGTCCAAAACCAAACGTTGCGGAAGCTATGAACATCATTGGGGATGTAAATGGTAAAATCGCTATTGTGGTAGACGATATTGTGGATACGGCAGGTACCTTAACTGCAGGTATTCAAATGCTGTATGATAAAGGTGCAACGGCTGTATATGCTTCCTGCATACACGGCGTTCTTTCCGGGCCGGCTATAGATCGTCTGAAGGCTGCCAACCTGGCAGGCTTTGTATGTACCAATACAATTCCTCAGGATGACAAGGCTGCATTGTACCCGCAAATGAAGGTATTATCTGTAGGACCTGTTCTCGGACAGGTTATCAAGGCTGTGGAAGAAAGCAGACCAGTCAGTGAAATCGTTGCGAAATACGCTGAATAAGAATACATAGAAAGGAAACTGTATGCTGGAACATTTCATAGAGTCCATGCTGCCGGAGATTGTATCCATACTGGAAATCATCGGTATCATTGTGATCACCATCGGATCGCTGAAGGCGTTTTATCACTATATCAAAGCGCTGTTCACCCATAAACATTATCCGATCCGTATCGAACTGGCAAATGCTCTGGCATTAGGTTTGGAGTTTAAAATGGGTGCCGAAATACTAAAGACAGTACTTGTCAGAAGCTTTTCGGAAATCTATATTCTGGGAGCCATCATCCTGCTGCGTGCCCTGCTGTCTTTGATGATTCACTTTGAAATCAAGACGGAAAAGGAACACGGATCAGCGAGTGAGGCTTCACCGAATAATTATTAACATGCTGCTATACGGGTAGTACAGGCTTATATCTGATATGGAAACATAAAAAGCAAAAAGATTTAATATTGTAAAATGGTACCTTAGTATAAACTGACGCATACGATGCGGACACTTATCAGGGTGCCATTTTTATAAGTCTGTTACGATTTAAAGTCAATGTATAGAGGTAGGAAGCATATAAAAAATCCCTTGTATGCAAGGAATATCCGAAGTCAAAACGAAAGTGAATGCCTTACATCATTTCTTCTGATACGAACCATGTACCCGTATTTGGAATCCTTTAACACTATTATTAGCTACTGTGAAAGCTGTGGTGCATTTATTCAAAACAAGAAAATCCATAAAACGTAATGAGTAGGAGTGAAAACAGTTCTGTAAAATGTGAATAGCCGTATGGTAAAATTTGAAAGCTTATCCTGTATAAAAGAACCGCCTGTAATGCTATGCGGTTCTTTTGCTTTATTTCGTCCTGTAGAATATAACAGACTCATACGGACGCAGTGTCATTTCTGTTTGCAATCTGCTATCCTTGTAATTACTGAGTAATCGTTCATAGCCGTCTATGTCCTTTAGCTCGACATTGGTTTTTTCAGGATAGAAATTGCTGAGTACAAGAAGCTCATCATCAGCCGATACACGTTTGTAGGCAAATACAGCTTTATGTGTCTCTAATATAGGGATAAAGCGGCCATCCTGAATGAGCGGATACTCCTTTCGCATACGGATCAGCTTCTGATAATGATAAAATATAGAGGCTTCATCCTGCAACGCGTTTTCCACATTGATCTCTTTGTAATTATCAATCACTGGTATCCATGGCGTCTGATTTGTAAATCCTGCATTTTTCTCAGCACTCCACTGCATGGGTGTTCTTGCGTTATCACGGCTTCGTTCCTGCAAAACATGGAGGATTTCGTTTTTACTGCGTCCTTCGGCTTTGAGAATTTCATAGAAGTTTGTACTCTCCACATCACGGTATTGGGAAATATGTGTATAATAGGCATTCGTCATACCAATTTCCTCTCCTTGATACACGTATGGCGTACCACGCATACAGTGGAGTGTGGTTGCCAGCATTTTCGCGGCTTCTATTCGATAATTTTGATCATCACAGAATCTTGACAGGGCACGTGGCTGATCGTGATTGCACCAGAACAATGCATTCCATGCATCTGCCTCCTGCATTCCTGTTTGCCAGTCATTCAAAAGCTGCTTCAGCTCCATGAAGTCAAACGGCATAAGCTCCCATTTCTTTTTATCCTTATAATCCACCTTTAGATGATGGAAGGTAAATACACTTGTAAGCTCATGTGCTTGAGCGCCGGAATAATGAACGCAGTTCTCCAGTGTGGTTGAGCTCATTTCTCCTACTGTCATACTGTCTGTATCATTTCCAAAGCTGTTAAGATTCAGTTCCTTTAAATATTCATGTATATGCGGGCCATCCGTATAAAACTGTCTTCCATCGAATAGATTCGGATCATCCTCAAAGCAGCTTTTTGAAACCAGATTGACAACATCAAAGCGGAAGCCATGAACACCCTTACTGCGCCAGAAATTGACGATATCCGCAAGCTCCCTTCTTACCTCAGGGTTATCCCAGTTTAAATCAGCCTGTGTGACATCAAAGAGGTGAAGGTAATATTCGTCAAGCTGTTCTACATATTCCCATGCAGGCCCTCCAAACTTAGACTGCCAGTTTGTAGGAGCACTGCCATCCGCTTTTCCTTTGCGGAAGAAATAATATTTTTTGTATTTTTCTTCTCCGTTTAACGCTCTTTGAAACCATTCGTGCTGTGTAGAGGTGTGATTAAAGACCATATCCAGCATAATGTCGATGCCGCGTTTTTTTGCTTCCCTGCATAATTGTGTAAAATCATCCATGGTACCATAACGCTCATCTATTCTTAGATAATCCTCAACATCATAGCCGTTATCTCTTTGCGGAGAAACAAACATCGCATTGAACCAGATATAATCTATCCCAAGCTTTTGCAGATAGTCCAGTCTGGAAATTACACCCTGCAGATCTCCCCAGCCATCACCATTGGAATCCTGGAACGATTTTGGGTAAATCTGATATACTGTTTTTTCTTTAAAATTCATAACAACCTCCTAATTGTAAGTGATGATATGTTCATCACCTGCTGTAACCTCTTCATTTACCTTGTGCAGCTTAACCCTTGTGCCATCTGTAAACACGATAGGAGAAACAAGGGATTTTCCTTTTCCTCTGATATAGGCAAGATCAACCTCAGCTATAAGATCTCCCTGCTTAACGTTGTCTTTCAGCTTAACATGCGAATGAAAGCCTTCCCCATTCAGTTCCACGGTATCCATACCGATATGAAGCAGAATTTCCTTACCATTGTCCGTCTGTATACCATAAGCATGTCCACTTGGGAATGCCATTACGATAGTTCCGCTTAACGGTGCGTAAATTCTTCCATCCTGCAGGTCAATAGCAAAGCCGTCTCCCATGGTCTTTGATGAAAATACCTGATCTTCAACAGCTTCCAGAGGTACACAGATACCGCTCATCGGAGCCTGGAATCTTTCTTCTGCTTTTACAGCTTTCATTGTTTCCTTCTTTGATGACAGCTTCTTCCTGCCGACAATAAGCGTCAATACAAACGGAATGATGATTGCAGTTGCCATAGCAGCAAGGAAAGCGAGCCAGAACTGTGATTTTATGGAAATGATACCCGGCAAGCCGCCGACACCGATGCTGAATGCTTGTACGCCAAAGCCTACGGATATGACAGCAGCTGCACTGGAGCCAATCATGCCACAGATCAAAGGAAACCCGTATTTCAGATTGACACCGAACAGCGCTGGTTCTGTAACTCCAAGATAGCAGGATATCAGTGCGGGGATATTGATTTGTTGTGCCTTTTCATCATTTTTTTGTAGAACAGCCATAGCAAGTACACTAGAGCCCTGTGCAATATTGGATAAAGCAATCATCGGCCATAAGATTGTACCACCAAACATATTGGTCAATGTGGTGTCTATGGCATTGGTCATATGATGAAGTCCAGTCATAACGATGGGAGCGTATACCAAGCCGAACAAAGCCGCAAATAGAACACCAAAGCCGGAGGTAAGGCCGTTGTATACCGCATCGGCAATCGCATTTCCAATCGTCCATCCGATCGGCCCTACCAGTGTATGGGCAATGATAACAGCAGGTATCAGAGAACAGAAAGGAACAACAATCATGGAAATGACAGCAGGACAATGCTTACGAAAGAATTTTTCAAGATATACAAGAACAAAGCCAGCCAGCATAGCTGCGATGACCTGTCCCTGATAGCCGATCATCTGAATCTGTGCGAAGCCGAAATCCCAGACAGGAATATCCGAGGCTTTTGTGGCTGCCACCTGGAAGCCGTTTAAAAGCTGCGGGGAGACCAGCGTAAGACCGAGAATGATTCCAAGAATCTGTGTCGTACCCATTTTCTTTGTAATTGACCATACGATTCCCACAGGAAGCATATGGAAGACCGCTTCGCCAATCAGCCACAGGAAGCTGTAAAGGCCATTCCAGAATGGCGATAGCTGTGCCAGTGTCTGTCCGTCAAACATGGCAATTTCTCCAATAATATTACGGAAGCCCAATATCAGACCTCCGCAAATCAGAGCGGGAATCAGAGGGGCAAAAATTTCGCCAAGGGCTCCCATCATACGCTGAAGAATAGTCTGATTGGATTTCGCAGAGCTTTTTAAGGTATCCTTGGAAACTCCGTCAATTCCTGCATATGCTGTAAATTCATTATAGAACTCACTGACCTCATTACCGATAATGACCTGAAACTGTCCGGATTGTGTGAATGTGCCTTTTGCACTTGGCAGTGCTTCAATTTCCGCAATATCTGCCAATGCAGGATCCTTGAGTACAAAACGCATTCTTGTGACACAGTGCGATACCGCCTGTATGTTTTCTTTGCCGCCTATATAAGTGAGCAGCTTCCTTACATCTTCCTGAAACTTTGCCATAAAACCCTCCTTGAACTTGTACGTACATCTTTTACACCTATAGTATAACTTGTACGTACATGTGTGTCAATGGTTATTTTGAAATTTTTTAAACTATATATCGGATATGTGACATCAGTGTTGTTTCCGTTATTGCAATAAAAAACCAGTCCTATGAACTGGTGTTGTAAAACATGTAACGTGTTACTATGAGTTGTTTTCCTCTATGCCATTTTCACCCTTCTTGCAAAATCCTTGAACCGGAATTTATCCGGGCGGTGTCTTGAATTGGTGTATTGAAAAATACGAGCATCATCCAGATAGGTACAGGATTCCACATTTACAACCATATCATACTGCTTCATATCCAGAACCTTTGTATCAAGTCCACTGACATTCTGACAGGTTATCTCCTTTTCCGCATAGGCGATTTTTAAGTGTAGTGTATCTTCGATGTAGGCATAAAGAGAGGTCTTTAAGATATCCTCGTTAAGCTCAGGAACAATTGCTGCATCCAGTACATCCGTATCCAGAATGACGGCCTCATGATCGATAAAGCGTACTCGCTGAATCAGCCATATCTTTGCATCAGCATCCATATGAAAGATACGACGAATCCGTTCATCCGGTTGTGTTTTTTCCAGACAGATAACCTTTGTAGCTACATCCTGCTCCATTTTATCTGCGAGCTCCTTAAAGCTGATTACACCGGAAACAGGAAAGTCATAGCGCTGTCGGTCCAGAACGATACTCCCTCTGCCTTTGGACTTTTGTATATAACCGTTTTGAGCCAGCAGCAGCAGAGCTTTACGTACCGTGTCTCTGGAGGCACTATAGATTTTCATAAGCTCATATTCACCAGGAAGCGTATCTCCGGCATTGTATATGTTTTGCTCTATTCTTCCAAGAATATCACGATAAATCGCTTCATATTTTGACATATTCATCACCTATGCTTGATTTTATCATGTACGTACACATTCGTCAAATAAAGAAAAATCCCATAAAGACGGGATTTTATATATTCATTTCTTTTTTTACCTGCTCATAAACCCTATGCGTTTCATCATCATAGCAGACAAGATAAACCGTTGTTACAGTGCGTATTGTTTCTGATACAGTCTGTAGTGTTTGCAGAGCAATCTGTGCCGCAAGCTTCAATGGAAACCGGTATGCTCCGGTGCTGATTGCAGGAAATGCAATGCTTTTGATATGATATTGCTCAGCCAGCAGCATACAGCTTCTGTAACAGCTTTCCAGCAACATTTGCTCATTCTGTTTGCCACCGTGCCAGATTGGTCCGGGTGTATGGATTACGTAGCGGCAGGGGAGCTGATATCCCTTTGTTATCTTTGCCTCTCCGGTTCTACACCCGTGCAATGCTCGACATTCCTTTAGCAGCTGTGCTCCTGCTGCACGGTGAATGGCCCCGTCTACCCCGCCGCCTCCCAGCAATGAGGTATTTGCAGCATTAACGATTGCATCCACCTGCAGTCTGGTAATATCAGCGGTAAGTATTTCTATTTTCATACGCTCACCTAGCTGTGAAAAATTGTCTGAATGAAGTTCTTTGGTCCATGCTCATACAGCAGAACAACGCCTTCCTTACCCAGATCACGATAAATATCATCAAAATAAAACATACCTGCAACAGAAGGAAACTGATTCCAGAATTCCTGGGATACTGCACTTACCAGTATTTTGTGCTGCAATGCCTTGGTTTCCACCTGCAGTGCCTGTGCAAGGAGTCCGAAGGAGCGCTCCTTATGAGCTTCATATTTCTGTGTATAAAATTTATAATTATTACAGGATTCATTCCATGCAAGATAATTTGCCAGACCGTTTGTAAAGGCAAGGTGGTTTAACAAACTTAGATATTTACGGGAACGAACAGGAAAGCGTTCATGTATCAGAAATTTGGAGAGCTCAAATGTCAAATAATTTTGCAGTATATAGGTCATTTGGGATACGATGCGGGTATAATCTGCAATGTGGATAAGGTCGATGAGGATACAAAAGCTGTCCTCCGTTTTCACAATGTGGTTTTCTCTGGTACCGACTACAGCCATAATCGTGACATTCCTCAGTTGTTCCTCATACTTTGGAAAAACAGCCTGAAAAAGGTCTTTGTTAAAGGTTGGAAATTCTTCTACGATGCTTTCCAGCTGCACATCCAGCTCACGTACAATATCTCTGCGCTTTGGATCAGCTATCTCATATCCCTGCAAAAGAGAAAAGGCTTCCTCATGTGCCGGATTTCTGCCTTCCAGATAGGCGGCAGCTATTTGACGATCATACAACATAAAAGACCCCTCCTTTTGTATTCCATTATATCACGTTTCTTCTTTCTGCGTGAATGTTTTGCCAGGTTCCTTATAAGATGCGCATTTACGGGAAAGCTAACTGCGAGGATGTGATAAAATGAAAAAAGAAGTATGGCGGGATGTGATTTTGAGCAGTGTTGCATTTCTGGCACTGATGTGGGTGGCATTCTTCTGGGCACAGAAGTATTTTCCCATGGAACAGGATACATCCGCAGTAGCAAAGGTGGAAGAAAAAAAGGTCGCATATCTGACCTTCGATGACGGCCCAAGTAAACACACGCAGGAGATACTGGATATTTTAGAAGCCTATCATGTCAAGGCGACCTTCTTTGTGACCGGCAGCAATCCGGAATACTATGATCTGATTCAAAAAGAGGATGCACTTGGACATGCGATCGGTATTCATACCTTTTCCCATGATTATGGAAAAATTTATTCCAGTGAAAAGGCTTATTTTGAGGATGTAGAAAAAACCAATGCATTGATTGAAAAGCAGACAGGGCATAAGGTGAATATTCTTCGCTTTCCAGGCGGTACGAGCAATACAGTGTCCAGAAAATACAGCAGTGGTATTATGAGTACACTGGCTTCTGCAGTGACAAAGAAGGGATATGCGTATTATGATTGGAATGCTTCCAATGGTGATGGAAACTGCTATGTGGGAAGTGATACACTGATCAACACGGCATTAAAGGAAATACGTGATAAAAAGGAGGTCATGATTCTAATGCATGACGGTACGGGCAATAAGGCAACTGTAGAAGCTCTGCCTGTGATTTTGAAAAGTATGCAGTCGCAGGGCTATGAATTTCGCATTATTGATTCCTCAACACCGGAATTTCATCATCATATCGCAAACTGAAAAAATGTGATATACTATATCATATGCAGTTGCTTAACAGGTGATGGAATATGAAAATAACAAGAGAAAAAAATTTAGATGAAATAAAAAACGGATATACAAAGGATAAACGTAATTTTTATCACTGCAATTTCTGTGATGCAGTGTTTGAAGATGGGGAAATCTTTCCTATTAACGGTCATTTCTATCGTGCGGAAAAGGCGGTACAGATGCATATACAGAAGGAGCACGGCTCTGTTTTTGAACAACTGCTGCAGCTTGATAAGAAGTCTAGCAGTCTGACCGATGTACAGAAGAAGCTGTTGCAGTATATCCATGAGGGAAAAAGTGATAAGGAAATCGCTTCCCTGACAAATACGAGTGCTTCAACCGTACGGCATCAGCGTTTTGTTTTTCGTGAAAAAGCAAGACAGGCAAAAATGTATCTGGCTCTTTATGAATTATCCGTTGAGGGTATGATGGATAATTTGCTGGAGGTACACGATCATGCAGCTCAGGTGGATGAGCGGTATGTGGCAACAAGTGAAGATGAGGAACAGGTGTTAAAAACGATGACCCTGTCCACTGAACCGCTGAAGCTGAAGCAGATACCGGCAAAGGAAAAGAAAAAAATTATCATTTTGCGTAAAATTTGTGAATTTTTGGAGCCTCATCAGGTATACAGCGAAGAAGAAATCAATGCATTTTTAAAGCAGATATTTGAAGATTTTGTATCGCTGCGCAGGTATTTGATAGAGTATGGATTCCTGCACCGTACCACGGATTGCCAGTTCTATTCTATGGATTTGGGTAAAATACGGGAGGTGGAGGATCATGAATGAAAGTCTGCACTGGTATGAGAATGAAGAGCAGATAAAGCATATCACGGGCACTATGCGAATACGTTCTTTCTGAAACAACGATGAAAGGAGGAGCATATATGCATTGCATCGTATATGATTATTGGAATGCGATTCATGAACAGCGGTTTGATGATGTAAGAGCACTTTTTCATGAGACTGCACAGATTACATGGCCGAATACACAAGAGGTTTTTAAGCTTGATGATTTTATTTATGTGAATGAAGTCTATCCCGGTGAATGGGAGGAAGAGGTACTGCACATTTATGAAGCAAACGATATCCTGATCAGCGAAGCATCGGTCAAAGGAAAGGATATGACCTTTCTTACCATCGGTATTTTTCAAATCCGCAATGGGAAAATAGCTGATTTACGCGAATACTGGACTGCTGTTGAGGAGATACCGCAATGGAGAAAAGAGCTGTTAAAGCAGGATTAGGGAATGCGTGCATTCCCTGTTTTTTATTGCCGCCATTCACGGAACTTATGTACACCATTCGATGCATTGTAATTGTTTAAACAGGCGCATATATTATCATAAATGTGTTAGATGGTATCTAGCGATCATATAAGATACTGGCAGCTTCTGCTGTTCGTCCCATTCGGTGGAAGCATATCGGTATAATTGTAAAGGAGCTGGTTTCATGAAGTCTGCGAAAGGTCTTACCAGCATAGCATGCTGGCTTATGGCGATTGTTCCAGGCGTGTACCTGATCAGTTATCTCGGAATTCGGTATCTTCATATACCATCTGCATATTATTATCCAATACTGGCGCTGGCTGCTGCCGGCTATGCAATATTCCTGTTCCTGGTACATCGGCTGATACGCCGTGTGTACAATTCCTGGCATAGCCGTGAGGAAGAACCTGCGGCAGACTGCATGAACAGTGATCAGTAGGACGAAAGGGTTATTATGTAAATAACCTTTTTTTCTTGCCTTTTTGTGGTACAATAACGTGGTAAATGGCAGGTGTTTTTATGTTAAATGATACAATCGCCGCAATTTCAACAGCGGCTGTGGATGGGGCGATCTCCATCATCCGAATGAGTGGAACTGATGCGTTGTCTATAGCGGACAGCATTTTAAATTTCAATATCAAAGAGAAAAAAAGCCATACGATCAGCTATGGTTATGTATATGATCAGGAGCACGATGAGCTGATTGATGAGGTCCTCGTCAGTGTTTTTCATGCACCGAAAACCTTTACGTGTGAGGATATTGTGGAAATCAACTGTCACGGGGGAAGCTTTATAACAAAGAAGATCCTGCGGCTGTGCCTTGCTCACGGGGCACGGCTGGCAAATCCGGGAGAATTTACACAACGTGCATTTCTGAACGGGCGTATCGATCTGACACAGGCGGAAGCAGTAAATGATATGATTCAGGCAGATACAAACGAAAATGCACGTATGGCTATGCAGGGCATACGGGGCAGTGTGAAAAAGCTGCTGGATCCCCTTCTTCAGGAGCTGCTGGATATCATTGCCAATATTGAGGTGAATATTGATTATCCGGAATATGATGATGTGGAACAGCTGAGTACAGAAATCATACAGCCAAAAGCCAGAGCATGGATGAAGCGTATACAGAATATCCTTGACCGCGCCCAAAGCGGACAGCTTCTGAAAGAGGGAATAAAGACAGCAATCGTTGGAAAGCCGAATGTCGGAAAGAGCAGTCTTCTGAATGCGCTGCTGGAGGAAGAAAAGGCGATTGTGACGGATATCGCAGGGACAACACGGGATATCGTAGAAGGACATATACACCTTCAGGGCTTAACCTTGAATTTGATTGATACGGCAGGAATACGGGAAACAAGCGATGTGGTGGAACAGATCGGTATACAGCGCAGTCTGAAAGCTATTACCGATGCACAGCTTGTTATCGTCGTATTAGATAACAGCCGTGCACTGGATGAACAGGACCGGGAGCTGCTGGAGCTTACTAAAGATAAGACACGCATCATTGTTTATAATAAGACAGATGTATCGAAGCGAAGTGACGGCATCTGTATTGCAGCGGCAAAGGGTGAGATCGAAGCGCTTATCGCAGAGATTCATAAGCTCTTTGACCGGCATCAGCTTGTTTTACAGGAGCCGCTGCTTCATAATGAGCGGCAGATTGCGCTGATGATGAAGGCAGAGAACAGCATGCATCAGGCACTGGAGGCTATGGAAGCAGGTATGGAGCTGGATATTGTGGAAATTGATATTCAGAATGCATATACATCATTAAAGGAAATTCTGGGTGAAGTTCATCGTGAGGATTTGCTGGATACTTTGTTTTCCAACTTCTGCCTTGGCAAATAACAGAAAGGATAACGATATGAATACATTGATTGATACGCATTGTCACATCACCTGTGATGCATTATATGAGCGCATTGATGAGGTGCTGGATCATGCAAAGCGGGAAGGGATAGAGAGGATGCTCATCGTCTGTACGAATTTTACAGAATATGAGCGGGCACAGTACCTAAAGGATCGGGAGCCGGAACGCTTTGATATTGCGCTGGGCTTTCACCCAAATGATCTGTATGATTTTAAAGAGGCTGATTATGTGCGGCTGGAAGAGCTGCTGAAGCAGGATCGGCTGATAGCGGTGGGAGAAATCGGCTTAGATTATCATTGGGATGATGTAAAGCCTGAGGATCAGAAGGACGGCTTTGTAAGGCAGCTTCAGCTTGCCCGAAAATATAACAGACCTGTATTGATTCATATGCGTGAGGCTACTAGGGATACGTTGGATATTTTAAAGGAAGCTGATTCTGTGAAAGGCATCATGCATTGCTACAGCGGTAGCAAGGAGGTTGCACAGGAGTTGATAAAATCAGGATTTTATATTTCTTTTGGCGGCCCGCTCACATTTAAAAATTCTAGAGGCGCTCCGGCAACAGCGGAAGCACTCCCGTTGAACAGACTGTTCGTGGAAACCGACAGTCCTTATCTGACACCGCATCCGTTCAGAGGCAAACAAAATGAACCGATGTATGTGCGCTATACATTTGATAAGTTATGCGAAATTAAGGGTGTGGATAAGGAGCAGGCAGCTGAGCAGCTGCGGAAAAACTATGAGGATTTGTTTAATCTTTAATATATACTTTTGATTATCTGCTCATATCTTATTAAATGACCGCAAAGCCTTAGTTTATCAGCTTTACGGTCATTTTCTTAATCATATGAAACCTTATTGAGGTTGTCTGTGTATTTTTATAAAACCAAAGCTTTGAATGAAATCCTAAATTATATAAAATGTACTGTGTTTTTTAAAAATTCAAGCAGCTCAATTTCTTGCTTGGAAAGTGCAGTACTAGAAGGAAAAATCGCACATACATTCATTTTGAACGCATTATCTGTTATCGGAATATAACAAAATTCTGGATTCTTTGAATTGGATGTGAGTGTTAAAAGTGAAAAATGTTTATTGTTTTTCAGTACTAAAAATAATTCATCTCTATTCTGTACTTTTAGGGGACGCTTAGAGTCGTATATATTTCTAAGTACAGATTTTTTCGGTACTGCCGTATAATAAGTCAAAGGATATTCAAGTGCTTCACTGATAGAAATACTTTTTTTGTCAGCAAGGGGATGAGTCTTACTAACAATAACGTATAGTTGTACGGCTTCAAAAAGCATATGATATTGTAAATTATATTGCTTTATTTCCTCTGCAAATCCATTGAAATCCCCTTGATATGCCGGCATAACTCCAATATGTGCTTTTTGACATATAACATCATTTATTGTTTCAACTGGATCTGTTCTGCGAAACATGTCAGAAAGCAAAAATCCCTGTTCCTGAAATTTAAAAAGAGCCTCAAGAATATATGATAAATAAATGAAATAGAAACTGTTTTATTCGTGTCGGATAATGCTTCTATTTTTTTATATTCCGCGATAATATTTTGGGCTATTTCAATAAACTTCTCCCCCTTTTCTGTTAATTTAACACCTTTTGATGTCCTTATGAAAACTGGAAATCCTAATTCCTGCTCACATCGTTTTACGGTATTGTATAGTGAGGGTTGAGAAATGTACAGTCTTTGTGAAGCACTGTTAATTGAACCGCATTGAGAAATCGTAATAAGCAGTTTTAAATGACGTATTTCCATGCTTTAATTTCCTTTCAGTTATAATGTATATGTTATAACAGATATAAAAATATACTGCAAGACAAATATATGAAAAAGGGTTAAAATACTTATTATAAGATTTTCAGGAAAGAGAGTGAAAGAATGTATTCTTCAATTTATGCTGAAAGCAAAGAAATGTATAATGAACTAGTAGAATGGCGTAGAGTTCTTCACAAAATACCTGAATTAGGGCTTGAGCTTCCTAAGACGGTTTCCTTCGTGAAGAAAAAAATGATGGAATGGGATATTCCCTTCGAAACAAAAGTTAATGGAAATAGTGTTATCGGTTATATTGGTGCAGGAGATAAATGTTTACTTCTTAGAGCAGACATGGACGGGCTTCCTATGCGTGAAGAAAGCCAACTATCTTTTGCTTCACAAAATGGTAATATGCACGCTTGCGGACATGATATCCATACGACCGCATTGCTAGGAGCAGCAAAAATATTAAAAAAACACGAAAAAGAATTAAAGGGTAAAATAAAGTTATTGTTTCAACCAGGAGAGGAAACATTTGAGGGAGCTAACGCAGTTATTGCTGAAGGAGTAATGGATAATCCTAGAGTAGACGCAGCTTTTGCTACTCATGTGGCGTCCAACATTCCTGTAGGAACAATTGCTTATGGAACTATGACAGGAACATCTGTATTTGGTTTTAAGATAACGATAACGGGAAAGGGTACACATGGTGCTATGCCACAGAATGGAATAGATCCTATCAATGTCGGGGTTCATATTTATCAAGCATTGCAGGAGTTAATCGCACGTGAATGCGCTCCAAACAAAGAAGTAACATTGACAATTGGGCAATTTAACGCTGGAACGGTAAGTAATGTTATCCCGGAAACAGGTATATTACAAGGAACACTTCGCACATTTGATAATGAATTAAAACAGCATTTAATTGTGAGAATTAAGGAGATTGTGAATCATATTGCCAATGCTTTTCATGCAAAAAGCACGGTGGAGGTTTTAACAGATATACCTGTGCTCTGCTGTGATGAAAAAAGAAATATGGAAATTGCTAAGGCGTTAAGTTCTATGAATGCCAAATTTAATATAGTATCTGGATTACACACAACTGGTTCTGATGATTTTGCAGTGTTTGCAGATAAAGTACCAGCTTCTTATTTTATGATAGGAGCTAAGGCTGATTCAGATAATATTTATGCACATCATAATCCCAAAGTATGCTTTAATGAACAAGCTTTACCAATCGAAGCTGCGGTATATTCATGTGTAGCTTTGGAATGGGAATGATTAAAAAAAAATAAAATTGAAATCCACTGTACAGGGAGAGCGTAGGTCTATTTTTAAGGTTATCTTTAACTCTATGTTTTCGACTTGTTGGGGATATTGAAGTACCGTATACCATTTTTTCCTTTTCAAGAGTTTTGATAAATACACAAGGAACGACGATATCCATTTACTTGCTTTTCAGCCAATGTCTGGTATAATAACAAAGTTTGATTATAAAAGTAAATGGAGTGATTGGATGAAAAGAAGAACAAAGCTTTTACTTGGTATTGGAATCAGCTTGCTGATAGTCGTATTCGGTGGTCTTGGCTTTGCCGGGAATTATTTCTATACACTGGCGATTGATGCACATAGTGATAAAAGTATCGTCTTTGGAAACGAGAAGGAGGATCCTGAAGCTGTGCAGGCTTCCAAAGCCTCATATGAGGAGATGCTTGCTCGTGATACAAAGGATGTATGGATGAAAAATAAGGAGGGCTATAAGCTGCACGCCTATGAAATCCAGAATACAGGGAGTAAATGGATGATTGTTGTACATGGTTATATGAGTGAAGCGAAAAATATGTCAGAGGTGGCAAATCACTTTGCTGATGAAGGCTATCATGTCCTGATTCCCGATTTACGTTCACACGGGCAAAGTGAAGGAGATTCCATTGGTATGGGTGCCTGGGACAGTGACGATATCGTAGAGTGGTGCAATTACATCCTGAAGCAGGACAGCTCAGCACATATCGGCTTATACGGCGTGTCTATGGGGGCAAGCACGGTGATGATGGCAAGCGGTAAGGAAAGCCTTCCGTCTGCTGTCCGTGTCGCAGTGGAGGATTGCGGTTATACGAGTGCCTGGGATGAATTTTCATTTCAGCTGGATGATTTATTCAATCTGCCTTCCTTTCCGGCACTTGATGCGGCGAATCTTGTCACAAGGCTGCGCGCAGGATATGATTTGAAGGATGCAGATGCCCTGTCTGCTGTTAAGAGGAAAAAGATACCGATACTGTTTATCCATGGAGACGCAGATGATTTTGTACCTACGGAAATGGTGTATCCGTTATATAAAGCCGCTACAGGTGAAAAGGAGCTCATGATTGTAAAGGGGGCAGCACACGGAAAAAGCAGAGATACTGATCCAAAAGCATATTGGGATAAGGTTGATGCCTTTCTTCAGAAACACATATAGAATAGGAATGTGATGGATTTCACAAAAACGCTTGAAATTCGGACAAAAGGATTCCTAAAACAGGCAAAAAGTGTTATATTATTAGGGAATACAGGAGGTATTGAAAATGAGTAAAAGACCAGTAGTATTAGTGGTTATGGACGGTGTTGGAATCAGTGATTCCGAGTTTGGAAATGCCGTAAAAAAAGCGTATAAACCAACATTAGACGACCTGTGGGAAAACAGCCCGCATACAGAAATTAAGGCACACGGCCTTGCAGTCGGACTGCCGACAGATGATGATATGGGAAATAGTGAAGTAGGACATAATGCGTTGGGCTGCGGTCAGATTTATTCCCAGGGGGCAAAGCTGGTAAATGAAAACATAGAGACTGGAGAAATCTTCAAAACGGATACCTGGAGTGGTCTTGTAAATAACTGTAAGGATGGAAAAATGCATTTCCTGGGACTGCTGTCTGATGGAAATGTGCATTCTCACATTAACCATTTAAAGGCTTTGATTAAAAAAGCTAAAGAGGACGGTGTGAAGGAAGTGCGTGTACATGCCTTGCTGGATGGACGTGATGTTCCGGAAACAAGTGCATTAACATACGTAGATGATATTGAGGCTTATATGGCTGAGCTGAATGATGACAGCTTCCATGCCTGCATTGCGAGCGGCGGCGGACGTATGACGATTACAATGGATCGCTATGAAGCAAACTGGGCAATGGTGGAACAGGGATGGCATGTTCATGTTCTTGGTGAAGGCAGAGAATTTGCATCTGCCAGAGAGGCTATTGAGACATATCGTGCAGAAACCGGTGTCGTTGACCAGGATCTGCCTGGATTCGTTATCACGGAGGATGGAAAACCAATAGGTACGATTGAGGATGGAGACAGCGTGATACTGTTTAACTTCCGTGGGGACCGTGCACAGGAAATCTCTCTGGCATTTGACGGTGATGACAGCTTTGACAAATTTGACCGTGTTCGTATGCCAAAGGTTATGTTTGCGGGTATGCTGCAGTATGATGCTGACTTGAACATTCCGCACAATTTCCTGACATACCCTCCGAAAATTAAATATACCTTAACGGAAGAGCTGTGCAAGCACGGTATCCGTGAATATGCAATCAGTGAAACACAGAAATTCGGACATGTTACGTATTTCTGGAACGGCAACCGTTCAGAGAAATTCGATGATAAGCTGGAGGATTATGTGGAAATTAAATCTGATGTCATTCCATTTGAACAGCGTCCTTGGATGAAATCTGCCGAGATTACAGATGTTTTGTGTGCAGCAATCGAGTCCGGAAACTATGATTTCCTGCGTACAAATTATCCAAACGGTGACATGGTTGGTCATACAGGAAACTTCGAAGCGACAGTAATCGGTGTGGAAGCTGTAGACCTGCAGCTGGCTCGTGTGAAAAAAGCAGTGGATGCGGTTAACGGTATTCTGATTGTGACTGCCGATCATGGAAATGCAGATGAAATGTATGAGAAGAAGAAAAAAGCAGATGCTCCAATAAAGGCAAAAACCTCTCATACGCTGAATAAGGTTCCGTTTATCATTTACGGTGCAGATGTTGAACTGAAGCAGGATGAAAATCTTGGTCTGTCCAATGTCGCTTCTACTGTTGCAGATTTACTGGAAGTAGCGCCAAATGAGCATTGGAATGAAAGCATTATTAAGAAATAAATAGAAGTACAGGGAATGCAAAAACCGATTTATGATGAGTTTCGTATTCATTTAATCGGTTTTTTTCTATCCTTTTTGCATATGAGAAGCCGTATGTAATCAGGGAAACGAAGCCCTGTTTACCCAAAAGGAAAAACTACCTCATTTATTTTCCCCATAATTTTTTGAGGGAACAATGCGTTCATGATATTCTTAACATGTAAAATGAAGGAGGGATATGATTGTATACAGCAGGAATTGATATCGGCGGAACAAATACAAGAATTGCCATTGTGAACGAAGCCTATGAGATCATGCAAAGGGTGCAGTTTTCAACGGATACAGATAATCCGAATGCAACACTGAAAAAAATTCAGGAGGTCGTACAGGGCTTTGGAATCCATGTTGACGGGGTTGGCTTATCCTGTCCGGGGCCGCTGGATTTAAAGCATGGGGTAATTCTCGATACACCTAACTTAAAGGGGACATGGCATGGCTTTGCAGTGAGTGAGGAGCTGGCAAAGCTGCTAGGGGTACCTGTATATCTGGAAAATGATGCAAATCTGGCCTGCCTTGCAGAGGCGGTTCTGGGACAGGGGAAGGACTGTACCTATGTGCAGTTTCTGACCGTTTCCACAGGTCTTGGTTCCGGTCTGGTCATTGATAAAAAAATTTATCAGGGAGCGCATGGCTTTGCACATGAAATTGCAAATATACCGTTGTGGAAGGACGGGCCGCGTCATGGTTCCATTTATCCCGGCGGTGTGGAAGCCATCTGCAGTGGTACGGCAATAACAACGCGTGCCATGAATGCCGGTCTGACAGTTCAGCATGCCGGAGATGTCTATACTCTTGCACAGGCTGGTAATACTTATGCAATAAAGATTATGGAGGACGCAAAGGAATATCTTGCGAATACCATTGCCATTATCTATGCATTTATCGATCCGGAAATCGTGATTCTGGGGGGCAGTGTTGCGATTAAGATACCGGGCTTTGTTGAGGATGTGGAACAAAGAGTTAAAGCAAAGGTGTATCCGAATATACAGCCGCTGGTAAGGGTTGTGAAAACAAATCTGAGCGAGGACAGCGGATTGCTCGGAGCAGCCTGTCTTGCGTTTCTTCAGGTGTAGAAGCTGCAGACACAGGAGGTGTCTATGAAGTCTGAAAAAGAAAATTATTATATAAAGGAAATACTGAAAATCCTGGTACAGGGCGATATCGTCGCAACAGGGAAAATAGCTTCCATGATTGCTCTTTCGGAAAAAGCTACCCGAAACAAGCTGGAGCATTTGCAGAACTATTTACAGGAAAATCAGCTTGGCTCGATTGAAAAGAAGCCACGCGTTGGCATCTGGCTGAATATGAATGAGGAACAAAAGGAAAAAATGCTGCGGCTGCTGGATGGTGCGGAGCATTTCAGTGTAGGCTATGACGCAACACAGCGGGTCAGAGAGACTCTGCAGATTTTCTTTCGTATGATGCCACGAGAAACAATTACAACACAGAAGCTGGCAGAGGAGCTGTATCTCAGTCCCCCAACAGTATTGAAGGTGATAAAGGACTGTGAAAAATGGCTGAGGCCGTATGGGATAGAAATCAACAATGAACGCAGCCGCGGCTGTTCACTGAAATATGATGAGACGAGCTATCGGATTGCACTGAAGGACTATATCATGCTCGATCATGATCTGGATGAAACCCGCAGACAGACACAGGAGTTTTTCTCTAACATCGATATTGATTTAATAAAAAAAGCAATCATCGAGACAGAGAATGAATGGAACTATCGCTTCACGGATTCATCCTTCTATGAAATACTCATTTACTGCTGTCTGGCTTATCAGCGCAAGGATTTCAGTACACCGCTTAGAATCGCCCAGGAGGATCAGGAAATTCTGGAGCGCTATAACGAATATCCGTTTACGATTGCCATCTTTAAAAAGCTGCATGAGAAAATGCATGTCATCTTCTCAAATGAGGATGTCATGTTTCTGGCAACTCAGATATTATGCTCAAAATTTATCGGCATCAGCAATGCTGTGGATATGATCTCCAATATCTCCAAATATGATCAGAAAATATTGAATTTTATTGATGAGATGCTGGTGACCATCGGAAATATTCTGGAAGTGGATCTGACAAATGACAGTAAGCTGCGGGAAAGTCTGATTTTCCATATGCGGCCAACTATATTCCGTCTGCGTTACGGTTCTCCGCAGAGCAATTCACTTGTGAATTTTATAAAAACGGAATACAAGACCGTATTCCGTGCAGCGTGGTCGATTTCCATGATGTTTGAGAATTCCTTCGGTTTGCAGATTACAGAGGATGAGCTTGGATATATCGTACTTTATATACAATCTGCACTGGAAAGACGAAATCAGCGCTACAGCGCAGTGCTTCTTGCGGAGAGCAATCTGGGACATGCACAGCTTCTAAGCGAGCGTATCCGCAAAACCGTACCGGAAATCAGCAGTCTGAAGGTTATCAGCTATCATGATTTCAAGCTGTACGAGCATCCGGATGAGGATATTATCATCAGCTCCAAGCTGTTAAAGGAAACGGATAAGCGTGTTATCGTCATACCGAATCTGTTAAGTGATACGGGCATCGGTATGCTGCGCAGCTTTATGGATAATCTGAATCTTCGGGTATCGGAGGAAATCAATCCCTTTGAGCCAATCTGCTTTCAGTTGTTTTCACCGGAGCTGATGTTTATCAATGAACCCTTTGACAGTAAGGAAGCTCTGTTGAAATATATGTGTGAGCGTATGGAACTGAAGGGCTATGTGACAGGAAAGTTTTATGATTCTGTCATGGAAAGAGAACAAGCAACAACGACAAGCATTGGAAACCGGGTGGCGCTTCCCCATGGAGCTATGAGTGAGGTTAATGAATCCCATGTCGCGATTGCTGTTTTACCGGAGCCGATTGTATGGGATGATGACCGTGTGGATGTGATCTTCCTACTGGGCTTTAAAATGTCAACACATGAGGAGATTCGTAGAATACAGTCCTTCTATAAGCAATATATATCGCTGATAGAAACGGATAAAAAGGTAAAAATCATACGCAGTAAGAAATCGAATCTGGAGCTGTATCGTTATCTGATACAGTAAACAAGGCAGCACAGGCAAGTGTGCCTTGGCATATACAATCATAAAAAATTTATCAGGAGGAAAAGGATATGCAACTAATAGATGTATTGGATGAGAGAATCATCGACTTAAACGCAGAAGCGACAAACAAGGATGAGGTGTTGACCCTGCTTGCAGGCAAGCTGAAGGATGCCGGATATATTGCGGATGTTGAGGCTTTTAAAAAGGATATTTATTTACGGGAAAGCGAGGGTACTACAGGAATCGGTAACTATATTGCAATTCCCCACGGAAAGAGTGATTCCGTAACACAGGTCGGTATTGCAATTGCAAAGCTGAAGAATGAAATTGAATGGGAAACGCTGGATGATAAGGGCGTTCGCCTGGTCTTCCTGTTCGCGGTAAGCAATGATCATGAATATGCACGCAATCACATGCTGCTGCTGGCAGATATCGCCAGAAAGCTTGGCAACGATGAGGCAGTGGAACGCTTGTTAAAGGTAGAGACTGTAGAAGAATTGAAGGACATATTTGCAGGAAAATAAAAAGTACCACATTTATCTTCCCTGAAATTTCAAAGAGAAGAAAAAAGTGCAGTATTAAAAATACCACAATGAATCGGAAGGAATGTCAGAATCATTTTATAATATAGACAGTTAAGGAAAGGAGGACGTACAAATGAATATCGTTGCAGTTGCAGCTTGTACATCCGGAATCGCACATACGTATATCGCAAAAGAGAAGCTCATTCGGGCTGCGGAAGGTATGGGACACACCATCCATGTGGAAACACAGGGAACAATCGGTACAGAGGATGAGTTAACACCGGAACAGATCAAGGCCGCAGATGTTGTCATTCTTGCCATTGATATTGCGATCACAGGCACGGAACGCTTTGAGGGGAAAAAGACAGTAAAGGTTCCTACCAATGTGTGTGTGAAAGCGCCGAAACAGCTGATTCAGAAAATTGAAACAGAATTAAACAAATAAGGAAAGAGAGGAAAAAGGATTATGAAAAAATTTGGTGCTGAGCTGAAACGCCATGCCCTTACCGCCATCTCCTATATGCTGCCGCTGGTAGTTGCATCCGGTCTTCTGATTGCCATCGGAAACCTGATGGGCGGAGAGGTAGTCACAGATTTAAGCAAGATGTCGATTCCTAGTGCATTGACATCACTCGGTGTATTGGGAATGGGGCTTCTTCCATCATTTATCGCAGGTTACATTTCTTACTCCATAGCAGATCGTCCGGGTATCGCTCCAGGTTTCCTGATGGGGCAGATTGCTTCCTTCCTGGGAGCCGGCTTCCTGGGTGGTATGGTTGGAGGTTATATCGTTGGTTACATCGCATTGTTCATCAGAAAGAATCTGAAGGTTCCACACTGGGCAGAGGCACTGATGCCGATGATGATTATACCGACATTATCTTCTATCATTGCAGGACTTCTGATGTACTTTGTCATCGGTACACCAATCGTATGGTTAACAGAAGCATTGACAAACTTCATCACAGGTCTGGATCAGAGCTCCAAGGTACTGTACGGCTTTATCATCGGAGCACTTGGATGTCTGGATTTCGGAGGACCAATCAGTAAGGTACCGAATCTGATTTGCGACGGCTTACTGCTGGAAGGTATTTTAGAGCCGGAAGCAATCAAGGTGCTTGCCGCCATGGTTCCGCCACTGGGAATTACATTATCACTCGTTATTTCTAAATTTATCAAAAAACGTATCTATACCTCAACCGAGGTTGAAAATATCAAGGTAGCCTTCCCAATGGGACTGTGCATGATCTCAGAGGGTGTTATTCCTATTGCTATGAATGATTTGATCCGTACAGTTATCTGTACATCCATCGGCTGTGGTGTTACAGGTGCAATCAGCTTTACGCTGGGTGTTGGAAGTGCCGTACCATCCGGTGGTGTCTTCGTTATCCCGGCTATGAGTAATCCATTCGCAGCACTGCTTGCCCTGCTGGCAGGTACCTGTGTGACAGCTGTGCTTCTGGTACTGATCAAGAAGAAGAGAACAGAGGCAGATGAAGTACAGGTAGAAGAAGTAGAGGAAGAAATGGATTTATCAGATATCACATTCTCATAAAAAGAAAGAGGGATCGCAATGTATGTATCTATGAAGGGCATGCTGCAAAGAGCCAATGCAGGAAACTATGCAGTCATGGCAATCAACTGCTTTAATATAGAAACCGCAAGAGCTGTTATTAGTGCGGCACAGGAATTAAGAGCTCCCATCATTGTGAATATTGTTCAGGAGCATATGGTGAATCACTGTGACAGCGAGCTGATTGCACCAATCGTGAAGCTGTTGGCACAGCGTGCAAGTGTTGAGGTTGCGTTAAATTTTGACCACGGGGAAGAAATCGGATATTTGAAGAAAGCACTTCAGGACGGTTACTCCAGCGTCATGGTGGATGCCTCCCGTTATGATTTGGAAGGTAATATTCGAATGACAAGGGAAATCGTCGAATTCGCCAAGCAATTTGATGCCTCTGTAGAAGGGGAAATCGGATGCATGGGGGGCAGTGAAGGCGGCAATTATACAAGTGACGCCATGAAAACAGATCCGCAGCAGGCATTGCGTTTCGCAAAGGAAACCGGCATTGATGCATTGGCGATTTCCTTTGGATCCTCTCATGGAAACTATCCGGAGGGCTATGTTCCTGAATTTGACTTTGAACGTCTGAAGGAAATCAAGGAGCTTACGAAAATGCCGCTGGTTCTGCATGGAGGCTCCGGTTCAGGGGACGAAAATATAGAAAATTGTGTAAAATACGGAATTAACAAAATCAATGTCGGCTGTGATTTCATGAATGCCAATGTTGACAGTATTAAAAAGCATCTGGAAAAAGACCCGGACATCAATTACTGGGTGATGATGCATCAGGTTGAAATAGACAGTCGTGAGATTGTCAGACATTATATCAGATTATCTAAATCGGAAGGAAAATCCCTGTAAGGGAAGAAGGAGCTAAACCTATGTTAATGAATATGAAGGATTTACTTGAAGTCGCACAGAAGAATCATTTCGCTGTACCTGCTTTCAATATCGGAAGTGACCAGCTGTTAAAGGCTGTTATGAAAAAAGTGAAGGAAATGAAAAGCCCGGTAATTCTGGAAATGAGCCCGGATGAATTCAACTTTGTTGGTGATGCACAGATTCAGGCAATGATTTATGAAGCAGCACATACAGATGTACCGGTATGTATCCACCTGGATCACGGAGATACTTATGAAACTGTAGTACGTGCCATTCGTGCAGGTATGACATCTGTTATGATCGATGCTTCCACATTGCCTTATGAGGAAAACGTCGCAGTTACAAAAAAGGTTGTTGAAACTGCACACATTGCAAATATTTCCGTAGAGTCAGAGCTGGGAACAATCGGTACCACCGGAAATTCCATTGAGGGCGGTACACAGGGGGTTATCTATACCGTTCCAGAAGAAGCAAAGCAGTTTATCGAGGATACCGGTATTGATACCTTTGCAGTTGCTATCGGTACAGCACACGGTATTTATCCAAAGGATATGAAGCCAGAGCTGCGTATTGACATTTTGAAGGACATCACGAGCCAGGTTGATGTGCCTCTGGTACTGCATGGCGGATCCAGCAACAAGGATGAGGAAATCGCAGCTGCAGTACAGAACGGTATTTGTAAAATCAATATCTCCAGTGATATCAAGGTTGCATTCTATAATAAAGCACGCGAGGTTCTGAATGCAAATCCTGGATACCGTGAGCCTCTGGAAATTTATCCGGAAGCAATGGAAGCATGCGGTAAGGTTGTTGAAGAAAAAATCAGATTATTCAATTCCAACGATAAAGTGAAATATTACTACTAGGATATCATACGAGATTGGAATCAAAGGGAATTATTTATAAAGAACAGAAAGGGCTGGTTCAAGAATATATGAATCAGTTCCTTTTACTGTTAGGATACAGAAAAAGCAAGACAGTGCGCATCGGTACTATCTTATAAATATGTGGATGCAGGATATTTCTGATGGAATTAGATATACGTTACGCTGTGTTTTACCAGGAAATATTATGAAATGACAAATAAACAGCTTATGATTATTGTGATCTGAGGACGCATAAGGATGAAAAATATGTTCCAAACAGATATTTTGTGTATACAATCATCATAAGAGGTATATCATCTGCCAAAGTACATACAAATGAAGATTTATTTGTTATAATAGACATAACATACATTGAGGTGAGGTACATGAAAGAGAGTAAGCCAAAATATCTGGAAATTGCTGATGTTATCCATCAGGAAATTCGACAGGAAATTTACAAGCAGGGAGATAAGCTTCCTGTTGAACGGGAATTGCAGGAACGCTTCGGCGCAAGCAGGATGACAATTCGCCATGCCTTGCAGAAGCTGGAACAGCAGGGCGTTGTTAGGATTGACCGGGGACGCGGAGCTTTTGTTATGGATTTAATGATTCAGCGGAGTAAAGAAATTCTCGGTGTTACAGAGCTGATGGAGCGAAAGGGTCTGAAATGTCACAGCAAGGTATTACACCTTGAGAAAATCAAACCGGATGAACATACCCGGGAAGCAATGAATCTGACAGAAGAAGATGAAGTATACTTTCTGCATAGAATCCGTTATGCAAACGATGAGGCAATCGCAGTGGAATACGCACACATTAACGCAAAATATTGTCCCGGTCTAGAAATGTTTAATTTTGAAAGCTTTTCTCTATATGATGTGTTCTATGAGCATTATCATCTGGATTTATCCTGGGCAAGAGATGATATACGCGCTGACAACATACGCGGAGAGGATGCCCATATTCTGCTGCAGGCGAAATCAGGCCCTGCGCTCATTGTATACAATACGGCCTATGATTTGAACAATGATCCAATCGAATACACGAAAACGATTTACAATTATAAGATGTTCACATATACTGTAGTAAGTACGGAAACGTCTAAGAAGTATAAGAAGTAATAACCAACACAGACACTGAAAGGTGTCTTTTTACAAAGGAGGAAAGCAATGAAGAGTACAGAAAAACAGCTTCAGAGCCGGGGAAAAGCATCCTGTGAGGATATCAGAACACTGCAGGATATGGAGTATTCAGAGAAGCTGCGTATGCTGAATGCTCCCTCTGCCGGTATGCGTAGTGCTGCGGCTATGAGTCTTATGGATATTGTTGATACTGTGGCAGATCATCTCTTACAACAGCTCGCAAGGGAAACATGTCTGTATACACGCATAGCAATCTGTCAGTCTCTGGAAGCGGGAAGCATAAAAACAGCTGAAAAAATGGGAGAATACCTGGGGAAAATAGGAAAGAATCAGTATAAAAGAGCAGAAGAAACGGTATCCGCAAAGAAATCCTATCCTCTGCCGCGTGATATCATTGCCCGCAGTATGGGAAGGATGAACATCACAGTACTTCCGGTCTTATTGAGTATTTTAAACGGGTCAGATCGAACCGCTATTAGCGAAGCACTGGATGCGGCAGGATATATGCTGTTTTATCATCCGGCAACTGCCACAAAGGAGCTGTTTACGATGTTCATGGGGTTTGCTGAGAAATGGAAGGAGGATCAGCTCCTCATGTGGAAGCTTCTGCTATGCATGTCGGCATTTCCTTTTGAGGAGGCTTTGCAGCTTCTGAACGTATATACCAAACGTGCAGATCCGCTGGGAGCACAGGCAGAGCGCTCGTATAACATTCTTAAAGACAGAATAGAAAAGGGGAGACTATGACACAGAATATATTTGATAATGATATTTTTTTTAAAGAGTATATGGATTTACGGTTTCATAAAAAGAATTTGAATGATCTGATTGAGCAGCCGCAGATGAAACGTTTATTGCCGGAAATAAAAAATAAAACGATTCTGGATATCGGCTGCGGCTTCGGTCACAACTGTTTAAGCTTTGCCAAGGCAGGTGCCAGGCATGTTACAGGAATTGACATATCTGTAAAAATGCTAGAGATTGCACATAAGAGCTTCTCACATCCGGTAATCGACTACCTGCTTATGAACATGGATGAGTTACATACATTGCAAGAAACATACGATTTAGTATACAGCTCTCTGGCTTTCCACTATGCCGAGGATTTTACAGCCTTGATTCACAATATTTATGAGCTTTTAAACCCAGGCGGCATTCTGTTGTTTTCCCAGGAGCATCCTCTCATGACAGCATCTCAGGGAAAGGGAGGGCATTATAATCATGATGAGAACGGGAACTGTATATCCTATACGTTTTCCGATTATGGCAGGGAAGGAAAAAGAAGCGGCTTCTGGTATGTGGATCATGTGGAAAACTATCACCGTACCATGGGGTTGATAGTAACAACGCTTGCACATGCCGGATTTATGATTGAGGACATGGTGGAAACATTGCCCGATCAAAAGACATTGAACGAGTATCCGGAATTGAATAAGGAATTTATCAAACCGACCTTTCTGATTCTTCGGGCAAAAAAAG
>ENA-OWPN01001140-OWPN01001140.1-human-gut-metagenome-genome-assembly--contig:-NODE-1140-length-27093-cov-3.653155_pt1 | contig 27093 bp, 18 predicted proteins | sample MGYA00248266_ERZ651850 | MGnify/ENA primary metagenome ERZ651850 (study PRJEB26924, sample SAMEA4378296) | human gut metagenome | biome: human gut; feature: human-associated habitat; material: faeces... | reverse complement strand
CGAACAGGGCCTCGGCCAGGGCCTTGGCCAGCTCGGTCTTGCCCACGCCGGTGGGCCCCAGGAACAGGAACGAGCCGATGGGACGCTTGGGATCCCGAATACCGGCCCGGCTGCGCAGAATGGCATCGGAAACCTTGGTCACGGCTTCATCCTGGCCAATAACACGGCGGTGCAGGATATCCTCCAGGTGCAGGAGCTTTTCGCGCTCGCCCTCCATCAGCTTGGCCACCGGGATACCGGTCCAGCGGGCCACAATGCGGGAGATCTCCTCCTCGGTGACCTTGTCACGCAGCAGGGTGTCCTCCTTCTCCTCGGTCTCGCTTGTCTTTTCGGCCTCCTCCAGCTCCTTTTGCAGCTGGGGCAGTTTGCCGTATTTCAGCTCGGCGGCCTTATTGAGGTCGTAGCGGTTCTGCGCCATCTCTATCTCGGCATTGATCTTTTCGATCTCCTGCCGCAGGCTCTGCACCTTGCCGATGGACTGCTTTTCATTTTCCCAGCGGGCCTTCATGCCGTTAAACTGCTCCCGCAGCTCGGCCAGCTCCTTTTGCACCTCCGCCAGGTGCGCCTGGGTCAGCTTGTCGGTCTCCTTCTTCATGGCGGCTTCCTCAATTTCCAGCTGCATGATGCGGTGCCGCAGCTCATCCATTTCGGTGGGCATCGAGTTCATTTCGGTCTTGATGAGAGCACAGGCCTCATCCACCAGGTCAATGGCCTTATCCGGCAGGAAACGGTCGGTGATGTAGCGGTTGGAAAGGGTAGCGGCGGCGATGAGGGCGGCATCCTGGATCTTCACACCGTGGTACACCTCATACCGCTCCTTCAAGCCGCGCAGAATGGCAATGGTATCCTCCACGGTGGGCTCGGCTATCATAACGGGCTGGAAACGGCGCTCCAGGGCGGCATCCTTCTCGATGTACTTGCGATACTCGTTCAGGGTGGTGGCACCGATGCAGTGCAGCTCGCCACGGGCCAGCATGGGCTTCAGCAAGTTACCGGCATCCATGGCGCCGTCGGTCTTACCGGCGCCGACGATGGTATGCAGCTCATCGATGAAGAGGATGATCTTGCCCTCGCTCTGCTGCACCTCGTTCAGCACGGCCTTCAGCCGTTCCTCAAACTCGCCGCGGAACTTGGCACCGGCCACCAGGGAGCCCATATCCAGCGAGAACAGGGTCTTATCCTTCAGGTTTTCCGGTACATCCCCGGCCACGATCCGCAGGGCCAGCCCTTCGGCAATGGCGGTTTTACCTACGCCGGGTTCGCCGATAAGGCAGGGGTTGTTCTTGCTCTTGCGGGAAAGGATGCGGATGACATTGCGGATCTCCTCATCCCGCCCGATGACGGGATCGAGCTTCTGGGCGCGTGCAGCCTCGGTCAGGTCGCGGCCGTATTTTTTCAGCACATCGTAGGTTTCTTCCGGGGTATCGCTGGTGACGGTACGGTTGCCCCGCACCTGCCGCAGCGCCGCCATAAATTTTTCCTTGGTGAGCCCCGCTTCCCGGAACAGGGAGCGCAGGGTATCATCGGTTTTCTCAAAGAGTCCGAGCATCAGGTGCTCAACGGAGGTGTACTCATCGTGCATCTCACGGGCGATCTTTTCGGCCTCGTTCAGGGCCTGCTCCAGGTCGCGGGAGAGGTACATCTGCCTGGCGCCGCTGCCGGAAACCTGGGGCAGGCGCTCCACCGCGGCGGTGAGCTTCTGCCGCAGGGCGGCAGGCTCCACACCGGCCTTCTGCATCAGCTGGGGGATGAGCCCCTCTTTCTGCTCCAGCAGGGCAAGCAGCAGGTGCTCCTGCTCGATCTGCTGATTCTGCCGGGCGGAGGCCATCTGCTGGGCGGCCTGCACGGCTTCTACACTTTTTTGGGTGAATTGGTTGAGGTTCATAAAACATCCTCCTCACATGGTGAATTTGCTTGTTTTATACGGCGACATTCCGCCGCTCAAAGTATTCCCGGTACAGCCGTTCGATCTTCGCTTTTGTTTCGCGGGAATCCGGCTCCGGTTCCGAAAAATACAGCTTGAGGGCTGCATCGAAGGTGGCAATATAATCGGCGATGAGCTCGCCGAGAGCTTCGCTGCCCAGCAGCAGGCTTTGGGGGGTGGGGCTTTGCAGCATCAAAACCCGGAGATAGCGTTCGCCATCCACCAGGCTTTGCTGCCGTCCCAGGAAAACCGTTTCCACGGTATCCCACAGGCCGTAAAAATTGACCATGGCCATGATGAGCTGGGTATTCTGCGTCCGCAGCGAGACCCGGAGGGTGCCGATGGATTGATTATCCCGGGAAAGCTCCAGGCTGTAACGGACGGTGGGATTGTACTTGTAGCGCAGGGCCGTCCGGAGATTCATCATCCCGGCGGAGGCGGCCTCCGGCAGCTGGAAGCCCGCGGCGGATTCGAAATGGCGGCGGACCTCCGCAAGGAGGTGACTCATGCGCTTTTCCGGGGTGATAAGACTGGCGTATTCGGCCAAGATCTGGTTGACCATATTGCTGCGGTTGGTGCCGCGCTGGTAGGCCAGCTTATCGATCTCATGCACCACATCCTCCGAGAGGACGAGGGAATAGACATTCTTTTTCATGCCGCCGGTTCACCTCCTTTTTCGGCTTGCAAGGTTATTGTAAACAGAAATGTGAAAACTGTCAAGCGATTTATATAAATTAAATTGCAAATTTTTTGTGAACGGCGGTTTGCGGCCGGCCGGGGAATGTGGTAAAATGGGGGGAGAATTCCGGTGGGGAGGGGGGCCGCGCCCGCGCCCGCAGGGCGCGGAAGGCGCGCGAGCGCAGCGAGCGCGTACGCGCGTGTAACGCGCGCGCGACCCCCAAATCTGGATTTTGCAGGGAGTGGGGAAGGACAATGTGGGAAAAACTGAAGGCGACGGGGAAGCCCATCCTGCTGTATGGGATGGGGGACGGGGCGGAGAAGATAGCCGCCGAGCTGAAGAAGCGGGAGATCCCCATAGCGGGGGTGTTCGCGAGCGAGGGCTTCACCCGGGGGCAGGAATTTATGGGCTGCCCGGTGACCGACTACCGGACGGCCAGGGAACGGTACGGCGAGATGGTGGTGCTGGTGTGCTTTGGCACCCACCGGCTGGAGGTCATGGCGCAGATAGAGAAGCTGGCCGGGGAGCAGGAGCTGTATGCCCCGGATGTGCCGGTGGCGGGGGAGGAGATCTTTACACGGGAATACGCGGCGGCGCACCGGGCGGAGCTGGAAAAGGTATACGGTTTGCTGGCGGATGATCACTCCCGGAAAGTGCTGCGGGATGTGGTGGAATATAAATTGACCGGTGATATTAAACTGCTGCGCGGGTGCGAAAGTGAGCCAAGGGAGGCGTGGGAGAACATCCTGCGGCCGGGAAAAGAGGAGCACTACATGGACCTGGGGGCCTACACCGGGGATACCATAGCGGAATTTATAGGGTATGCGGGGGAGTGGCGGCGCATCACGGCGCTGGAGCCGGATCCTGTGACCTTTGCGAAGCTGGAACGGAATACGGCGGGGCTGCATGATTGCATTCTGTACCGGCTGGGGGCGTACAGCCGGTACGCGCGGCTGCCCTTCGCGGGTGGGGCTGGGCGTGGCTCCCACCTGGCGGCGGGCGGCGCCATGACCGAGCTGGACAGTGTGGATAACATCCTGTGCGGGCAGACGGTGAGTCTCATCAACATGGATGTGGAGGGGATGGAGGCAGAGGCGATAGCGGGCATGGCCAAGACGCTGCGGCGGCACCGGCCGAAGCTCCTAATCGCGGGGTACCACCGCAGCGAGGATCTGTGGCGGCTGCCGCTGGAGGTGCTGGCTATTCAGCCGGAATATAAGGTATATGTGCGGCATTACCCCTGCCTGCCAGCGTGGGATGTGAATTTTTACTTTGTGTAAAAATGGCGGTCGGCAAACTGGGCATACCGTAAAATAAAGGTAGGTGCAGGGGCAGGCAGCGGAGCCGCTGCCGGGCAAAGCCCGGCCTCCCGGCGTCCCGTTGGGGCGCCGGGGTACGCCCGGTAACGGGCGTGCGGCTCCGCCGAAGCGGCCCGCGGCAGGCAGAAATACCGGGAAACGCGGGCTTTTTTTATTGTAATGGGGCCCGGTTTGTGGTAAAATATATCCCTATGAAATATAGCCAAAGGAAGGACGAAACACTGTGGCAAGTTTGAAAGAGGAAATCAGCCGGCGGAGGACCTTCGCCATTATCTCCCACCCGGATGCCGGTAAGACCACGCTGACCGAAAAATTCCTGCTGTACGGCGGGGCGATTCAGCTGGCGGGTTCGGTAAAGGGCAAAAAGACCGCGCGCCATGCGGTTTCCGACTGGATGGAGATCGAAAAGCAGCGCGGTATTTCGGTCACCAGCTCGGTAATGCAGTTTGAGTACCAGGGGTATTGCATCAACATTCTGGATACGCCGGGACACCAGGACTTCAGCGAGGATACCTACCGCACCCTGATGGCGGCGGACAGCGCCGTGATGGTCATTGATGCGGCAAAGGGCATAGAGCCGCAGACCCGAAAGCTTTTTAAGGTGTGCGCCATGCGGGATATTCCCATCTTTACCTTTATCAATAAGCTAGATCGTGAGGCGCGCAATCCCTTTGACCTGCTGGAGGAGCTGGAGAAGGAATTTGGCATTGGCACCTACCCGGTGAACTGGCCCATTGGCTGCGGTGTGGATTTCAAGGGGGTATTCGACCGGGACCGCCGGGAGATTCTGGCCTTTAATGAATTCCACAACGGGCAGAATAAGCTGGCGACCATCGAGTGCGACATTACCGATACTGCGCGGCTGGATGAGCTGCTGGGGCCGTACCAGCGGCAGGCGCTGGTAGATGACATCGAGCTTTTGGACGGCGCGAGCTATGAATTTGACCTGGAGAAGGTGCGGCACGGCAAACTCAGCCCGGTGTTCTTCGGCTCGGCGCTGACCAACTTTGGCGTGGAAACCTTCCTCGAAAACTTCCTGAAGATGACGACGCCCCCACTGCCCCGCAAGACCGCCGATGGTGTGGTGGATCCCTTTGACGAGGGCTTTTCTGCCTTTGTGTTCAAGATCCAGGCGAATATGAACAAGAACCACCGCGACCGTATTGCATTTATGCGGATCTGCTCCGGAAAGTTCCAGAAGGACACCGAGTACCTGCATGTGCAGGAGGGCAAGCGCATCAAGCTGGCGCAGCCGCAGCAGATGATGGCGGAAAACCGCGAGATCATAGAGGAGGCGTATGCCGGCGATATCATCGGGGTGTTCGACCCCGGCATTTTCTCCATCGGGGATACGGTGTGCGACCCCAAGATGAAGGTGCAGTTCGAGGGAATTCCCACCTTTGCGCCGGAGCACTTTGCGGCGATAGAGCAGGTGGATACCCTAAAGCGCAAGCAATTCGTGAAGGGCATTACCCAGATTGCGCAGGAGGGCGCCATCCAGATCTTTACCGAGCCGGGCGGCGGCATGGAGCGTGTGATTGTGGGTGTGGTAGGTGTGCTGCAGTTTGAGGTGCTGGAATACCGGCTGAAGAATGAGTACGGTGTGGACATCCGGCGCAGCGACCTGCCCTATGGGTATATCCGGTGGATCGCAAGCCGCGACGCCGACCCTAAGACCATGACGCTGACCAGTGACACCAAGTGGGTGCAGGACCTGAAGGGCAACAATCTGCTGCTCTTTGCGAGCGAGTGGAACATCCAGTGGGCGCTGGAGCGCAACGAGGGCCTGCGGCTGACGGAATTTAACAGAGAATAAAAGAAAAGCGGCTCCGGGAGGGGCCGCTTTTTGGTGGGATGGAGGAGGAACCCCGGTGGGGGGAGGAGGCCCGCAGGGCCGGCCGCCGCAGGCGGCCGTGGGCGGCCGAAGACCGCCTAACCCCGGCGAAGCCGGGGTGCCCTGCGGGCCGTAAGCTTGCGGGTTGCGCAAACCGGCCGGAAGGCAGAAAGAGCGACCCTGTGACGGGTCGCTCTTTTGGCGCGGGGGAAAATTATTCGGCTACTACAATGGGGGCGTCAGGGGCGTTCTTGCGGACGCTCTCAATGCCATTGAGGCAGCTGGCCTTGGCCTTGTAACCCTCAGAGGTGGCGATGATCTCGCCATTGCGGGCCTTGAGGCGGAAGCGGAACTCACCGGCTTTATCGGTGTAAACCTCAAACTTGGGGTTGGTGACGGTCTCGAAGCCCTCAACGGTCTGATCCTCCAGCTTGGCTTCTACGGCATTTTTACGCACGCTCTCGATGCCCTTTTTGCAGGCGGCATCGCCGGAATATGCCTCGGAGGTGGCAATGACTTCGCCGTTGCCGGCTTTCAGGTCGAACTTAACGCCGCCGTTTTTGGTTTCCTTCATAACAAACTTGCCCATGTGACAGACCTCCTAAAAGAAGTTTCTTGGTACTTCTATGTTACATTGTTTTGGGTAGGAATGCAAGCAAATGAGCGAAATTCGCCGGGAAAAGGTTTTCTTTTGGGCAGAATCGTGGTAAAATAGGAACGGAATTCACAGCGAAAAGGAGTGACTGACCATGCAGATGGTGGAGATAAACAGCAAAAATGTGGATAGCATCACCCGGGAGGGCAAGACCTACCTGTACTTTACGGCGGGGTTCAGCCCCTTTGCGGCGGCCATGGAGCCGGTCTATCAGAAATTTTTGATGGAGGCGGAGCAATACGATGTGAAGGTGTGCCGCATCAATGTGACCGATGATATCGCGCTGGGGGAGCGCTTCCATGTGAAGGACCTGCCCACTATGCTGGTGTTCCGCGATGGAATGCGGGTGCACATCACCGAGGGTATTGTGCTGCCGGAGCATTACACCAATTTACTGAAGTTTTATTGAGAAAAAAGAAAGCCTGCCGCTTGGCGGGCTTTTTTAATAACCCGAAAGATGGGGACAGTGGGAAGGCGGGCGCGCCGCAGCGGGGAGGGCTGCCCGTCAGGGTCAGCACGACAAAAGCGGAGGGGCGCCCGCCGTGGTGCGCGGATAGAAAGACTCTGAAAAGAGCTGGCCGGGGGAGAAAAAACGCGGTCAATAAGGGTGAAGTACTTCAACCCAAACGAAAGGAGGCAGGAGCATGAAGGACGAGGAAATTCTGCGGCTGTACAGGGAACGAAGCGAAACAGCTTTAACCGAAACCGAGCGGCAGTACGGCGCCCTGTGCGGCACCATCGCCCGAAATATCCTGCGGAACAGGCAGGACGCCGAAGAATGTGTGAACGATACATGGCACCGCGCATGGAACAGTATCCCGCCGGAGGAGCCGAGAAGTTTGGCGGCTTATCTGGGACGCATTACCCGCAATGTGGCGCTGAACCGGCTGGAAAAGCAGAACCGACAAAAGCGCGGCGGCGGAGAAATGACGCTGATCTGGGAGGAGCTGGGCGAGATGCTGCCCGACCGGGACACCCCGGAGCAGCATTGGGAGCGCAGGGCCATAGCGGCAGCGCTGGAGCGCTTTTTGCGGGGGCTGACCCCGGAGGAACGGATACTGTTCCTGCGGCGGTACTGGTGGGCGGAGCCGCTGAAAACGGCGGCTGCACACAGCGGCATCCCCGCGCGGCGGGCCAGGAGCATACTGGAGCGGCTGCGGCGCGACCTGCGCAACGAGCTGGAAAAGGAGGAGATTACGCTATGAAGCGAAAGGAACTGTGGGAGCTGCTGGGCGAGGTCCCGGCAGATATGATAGAGGAAGCGAGCATTCCCCGCAAGGGAAACAGGGTGCTGTGGCTGCGGCGGGTACTGCCTCTGGCGGCCGCTGTGGTGCTGCTGACCGCTACGGCGGTGGCGGCGGGGAAATACTTTGGCTGGAAAGACATACTGGGTACCCCGACCAAGGGAGTGGAGGAAAACACCGAGCCGCTGGCGGTGCAGGTGGATGCCGGGGACATCACCTTTACGGTGACGGAGGCGCTGGCGGATGAACGGGTGCTGTACCTGCTGTGGGAGATGCAGGCGCCTGCGGCAATCTTTGATGAGAGGAGCACCGTGGATGGCCGGCTGGACTTCGGGGAGGCGAGTGTGGATGCAGGCGGCGGGATGATCTTCTCGGCGCAGCCCCCCAAGGAAAAGAGCAATATTCTGTGCGGCTATCTGGTGGCGGACTGGAACGACGCCATGCGGGGCAGCACCGCCCACCTGCGGGTAAGCGGGCTGGGACATCTGGAACGGACGGGAGATACCTTTATTGCGAAGGTGGATATGAAAGCGCTGTGTGACAGCGCCGTGCGCAAGGGGGTAGATCTTGACGAGTGGATCTCGAACTACCCGCAGATGATAGGTGACGGTGAGGGCAGCTATGAGGTGTGCAACACCGATGGAGAAGTGGTGCAAACCATTGATATGGCGTACTATGAAGATGGCAGGCTGTATGTTTTTGCACGCAGCAGGGAGGACTGTACTGAACCGGACAGCCCGCCCCATGGAGTCCTTTGCGACAGCACAGGGGAGAGCGTGGAGAATGTCGGGGGGTCTGGCGGTATTTACCATCATGTGATTTATTATGATGTGGCGGAGGAGGAGCTGCCGAACCTGCAATATATCCAGCCGGGAAGATGGCAGTGGGTGCCGGACTACGACGCCGAGTGGGAGGTCAGCTTTGATATCCCGCAGACGGTGAAGAGTGTGGGGCTGGCTGCGGCAGAGGGAGTAACGGTGAAATGCTCTCCGGTCTCGATGGAGATTACGGTAGACCGACTGATAGACCTGTCGCTGGGCTGGGCTGTGTATTTGAAAGACGGTACAGAGGTCGAGCTGAGAAGCAGAGACGGGAATCAAACGGCAAGAAAAACAGAAATGAAGATGATATTCTGCAGGGCCATAGCGCCGGAGGAGGTCGAGGCGATCTACTGCGGCGGAGTCAACCTTCTGCGGCAATCCCCCGCAGCGGAGGACGAACCGGCTTTTGAGGAGATATTTGACCGATATTATTACAGGGAGCCGTTTGCCGGATACCGACTTGAGGAGCCGGTTCGGGGTGTGACGGCATTCTACAGCCGACAGAAAGGGACCCCGTTTACCGCACTGCAGGCTGGAACGGTCGTATATACTGCGGAGAAGGGCTGGAACCAAGGAATGGGTCGGTGTATCCTGATACGGCAGGAAAACGGACTGTATGCGGTATATGCCCATTGCGAGGAGCTTTATGTGCAGGCAGGCGATGAGGTGATGCCTTATACGCAGCTGGGTACAACGGGAGACAGCGGAAATTTCGGAAACGGTTCTTCGGGAGTTTTCGGCATTGAGTTCAGTCTGGTGCGGGAGGAGGATATAACACTGAAGACCGCCCGGGACGGAACGGTGACGAGCTTTACGGTGGGACATAACGCGTACGAGAACCCTGTTCTGCCGATGGAGACCGAGGAATGGACAGAGGACAGCGCATACATTGCTCCGGCGAAAAACGGGACAATGACCCAAGGAGTAATAGGGACAAGCTGTCCTACCTACCGCCTTTTTGAAGCGCCGGCCGGGACTGCGGCGGTGGCCATGCGGGACGGCGTGGTGGAACAGACTCCGCCGGAGTACAAGGAGCGATGGATCGGTCTTATGGGCAGGCAGCCGGTATTGATCCGGCATGAGGACGGCAGCGCGATCCTGTACGGACACCTGAAAAATGTGACACTGAAGCCCGGCGATACGGTAAAGCAGGGTGAAAAGCTTGGTGAGTGCAGCGACAGCGGCGATACATGGGCAGCGGGGGTCGGCGTGATATATTACTCTGCTTCTACCGCAAAATAAATAAAAGTGTGGAAAATACCCCCGGCCAAAACGGTCGGGGGTGATTTTATGGCGTTATGGGGTCAGCACTGGCTCATCAGGCGGATGTAGAACTCCACCGCACGGCCGATGACTTCGGTGCGGATCCGCTCATTGTTGCCGTGGATGGTGCTGCGCTCCTCGGCGGTGAGATCCATGGCGGAGAAGCGGTAAACATGGTTGCTGACAGGGCCGTAATGGCGGCTGTCGCTGCACTGTACCATCAAGTACGGGGAAACAAGAGAGCCCTGCCAGGTGCCCGCTACGGCGGAGGCGACCTTATCCCATGCGGGGCAGTCGGTCTCACTGATGGGACTGGGGTTCATGCCCTCGACGCAGCGCAGCGTTACGGCGTCATTGCCGATGACCCCGCGGATGTATTCCATGGCGCTGTCCATGGTATCGGCGGGATTAAGCCGCATGTTGCTGACCATGGAGGCGCTGGGCGGGATGACATTGCTGGCCTTGCTGCCCTGCATCTGGGTAAAGGCGACGGTGGTGCGCATCAGGGCGTTCAGCTCGCCGCCCTGCTTTTTGCACAGGTTATCCAGAATACCGCCGAAGAGCCAGAGGTTGGCGAAGATCATGCGGTAAAGGAAGGTGGAGTGGCGGCCGAGGGTATCAAACATCTTGGCGGCCGGGGCGGTGATGTGCATGGTAAAGGGGTGATTTTCTACCTTGCAGCAGGCATCCGCCAGTACTCCCACGGGGGTGTGGGGCTTGGGCGCGGAGGCGTGACCGCCGGCGGAGGAAACGCTGTATTCCAGGTTCATCATGCCCTTTTCGGCAATACCGATGAGCGCGCAGGGCTGCTTGACGCCGGGGAAAACATCCTCGACCACCGCGCCGCCTTCATCCACGACAAGCTGGATATTGATATTGTGCTCCTGGAACCAGTGGACGATATTGACGGCGCCAGGGCCGTTGATCTCCTCCTGACCGGAGAAGGCAAAGTAAATGTCCTGCTCCGGCTGGAAGCCTTGCGCAATCAGATGATCGGCGGCAGTCAGCACGCCGTTAAAGGTGACCTTGGTGTCAAGGGTGCCGCGTCCCCACAGCACGCCGTCCTCAATGATGCCCTCGAAGGGGGGCTTTTTCCAGTTCTCCTCCTCCACCGGGACAACATCAAAGTGCGCCATCATGACCGAGGCCTCATCGTGGGCCTTGCCCGCCCAGTAGAACAGCAGGCCGCGGTCCGGCAGGCGGGTGAGGGTGCATTTTTCATAAACATGGGGATATAATTCCGGCAGCAGGGCGATGAGCTTTTCAAATTCCGCCGGATCCTCCTTGGCGGCATCGGTGTAGCTGACGGTACGGCAGCGGATGAGCTGCTGAAGGTTGGTTACAGCGGCCTCTCGGTCAAATTCGACGGGGGCATAGGTCCTGAAAGCTTCGGCCTTGGGACGGAACGCCGCGGTGCGCAGCAGCACCACAGCCAGCAGCAGGACGAGAACGGCCAATATGATATACAGAACGATCATGACAGAAAACCTCCTTGCAGTATTTTATGGGATCACAGGATCCCCTTTTTATACAGGATGCGGGCCACCCCCACGGTAAACAGCACGCTGACCGGCACCATAATGCCGACGGTGCTGGAATTGAGGGCGGGAACGAAGATGAAGAGAACCAGCATCAGGCAGATGGGAGCGATGGAGAGCTTGGCGTTCTTTGAGATGAACACCACACCCAGGCCACCGAACAGGGCGGGCAGGATCTGCGCGAAGGCGGGGGCCAGGGCGGGGCTTTCCAGCACCGGGGTGAGCGGGATGATGAGAATGACGCCCAGAATGATGATAACGGTGGTGACGATACTTGAAACGGCAATGGCTACGGTGGAAACGATCTCGCCTTCCTCGCTGTTGGCTTTCACATCGGCCTGCTCCAGCGCGTTGAGGGCACAGGGGAGCTTGAGATTGCTGATATTGCCGGTGACGAAGGAAAGGTAGCTGCCGCCCGCGCCCAGCATGGGCACATAGGTCAGCGTTTCAATAAATCCGACCGCCCAGTACATGGGGGCGGTGGCGATGAGGCCCATCAGCAGACCCTTGCCATCGGCAGGGGCGTGGAAGATGATGGAAACGGCGGCGGGGAACATCAGCAGCAGAACCATCATCGAAAGGTTCCAGACGCGGCCGTAGTGATGGACGGAATCCATATAAGTCATATTTGCTTTTTTCATGGTGTGATCCTCCTTTCCCTTAGGACAGCCAGCCGGTAATGGGAATAGCGGAGGCCATGCCGAGAATAAGACTCATCGGCAGGGCGTAATCGCCCACCCAGTGCCAGCCGGTTTTTTTCATGATAAGGCCGCACAGCGCCATAATAACGGCGGAAACGATCATAACACATACCGGGATAAGGCCGGAGGGATCGCCGTGGAAGATGGTGCCGAAATCGCAGAACACATAGCCGAGGAAAGCGGCGATCATACCGATGAACAGGGCGGAGGAGAGGATATCGCCCCAGCGCTTATCACGGTTTTCTATCTTGGTCATGCCGCCCTGCAGCTTTTTGCCGATGAGCGGTACCAGCCAGATGCCCAGCATGATGCTGATGGTCATGACCCAGGCGATGGTGACATACTGGGAAGCGGTAAGGGCGGAAACCTGCCCGAAGGTGAGGCCCATGGCGCTTTCGGCGTTGGTGGCGGCAATGGTCTCGTAGGAGAGGGAGCCAACCACCGAAAGGCGCAGCCAGGGCAGCGGCAGGCCGAGGTCCTTGGAGAGGGTGATGACGCTGATGACGATGGCGACGGCCGGGGCGATGGTGAAAACGCCGGCGGTGACCATGGTCTTGCGCAGCTTTTGCTGGTCCATGCCGATCTCCTTGCTGCGGCGGACGGCCCGCACCAGGAAGAACACTGACTGTGCCAGCACGGCCAGGATGATAACACCGGCCAGTACGAACAAAATGGGGCTATTGACGGAAAAATTCACACACTGTCACTCCTTTTGCAGAGATTTGGCAGGGGCGTACCGGAGCGGTGGAGGGCTGCCCGGAAGGGCTGGCCCGACCGTATCGGTGGAACGCTCCTTATAATGCAATATTTTAGCACATAAAAGGGCGAAAGGAAAGACAATGTTTACAGGGGATTGGCATTTGTTTTTGGAGGAGGTACACAAATGGAGGCGAGATAGGGTGCGGGCGCCCGCCATGCCCCCTGCAAAAAGCCCTAAATGGAAAAGCCGTGCCCGCCCCACAGGGGGGAAGGACACGGCTCTGCAAGAAAAATCAGATGTATTTCCACTGTTCCACATCAAAGACCCCGTGGGTGGTGATCTTGAGGGCGGGAATGACCGGCAGGCTCATAAAGGAAAGGGTCATAAAGGGATCGATGCCCGGGGAAACACCCATGCGGTGGGCGGCGGCCTTGGCCTGCTCCAGCAGGTCGTTTACCTCCTCCAGCGGGGCGTCACTCATTAGGCCAGCCACCGGCAGCGGCAGCTCAGCGATGACCTTGCCCTCGTGCACGACTACGGTGCCGCCCTGCATTTCGGCAATGCGGTTGATGGCAAAGGCCAGGTCGGCGTCATCGGCGCCCACGGCGATGATATTATGGGAATCGTGGGCAAAGCTGGTGGCCACAGCGCCCTGCCGCAGGCCGTAACCTTTAATGTATCCCAGGCCAATGTGCCCGGTGCCATGGTGGCGCTCCGCTACGGCGATCTTTAGGATATCATGGGTGGGATCGGGGGCAGCCGCCCGGCCAAGGTTCTGGGTGATGATTTCGCCCGGGACGATGCCGATGACCGGCAGATCTCCGGCGGCCAGCTGCTGCGGCGTGACCGGCGCAATGCGGAAGGTCTCGTGCGCGCGGCGGGAAAGGCTGGGCTCCACCGCGGGCGCGTCAAAGGGTAGAACCTCGCCATCCGCAAAGACGCAGCGGCCGCGCTTATACACCTCCTGGATATTGAAGTGACGGAAGTTATCGAAGACCACCAGGTCGGCCAGGTAGCCGGGGGCGATGGCGCCTTTGTTGTTCATCAGGAAATAGCGGGCTGCCTGATGGCTGGCCACCTTGATGGCAATGATGGGATCAACGCCGCAGGCAATGGCTTCCCGGATGATATAATCGATGTGGCCGCCCTGCAAAAGATCCAGGGGGTGTTTATCATCGGTGGCAAACATGCACCGGGAGTAGTACTGCTGATTGAGCAGCGGCAGGAGTGCCCGCAGATTCTGGGCGGCGGTGCCCTCCCGTATCATGATGAACTGGCCGAGCTGCAGCTTTTCCAGCGCATTCTGGCAGGTGCTGCACTCGTGATCGGAATAGACGCCGGCGGCGATATAGGCGTTGAGATCGGCGCCGGAGAGATCGGGTGCGTGGCCATCGATTTTTTTGTGGTGGGCCTGACTGGCCAGGATTTTGCTGATGACTGCTGGGTCGCCATTGATGACACCGACATAGTTCATCATTTCCGCCAGGCCAAGAACTCTAGAGTGGTCATACAGGTCATCGATGGCCTGATAATCCAGCGTGCAGCCGCTTTCATCCAACGGCGTGGCGGGCACGCAGCTGGGCAGCATAAAGTGGACATCCACCGGCAGGCCCTCGGTGGCCTCCAGCATATAGCGGATGCCATCCACTCCCATGACATTGGCGATCTCGTGCGGATCGGTGATGACAGTGGTGGTGCCGTGGCGGATGACCGCTCGGGCAAACTCGGCAGGGGAAACCAGGCTGCTTTCCAGGTGGATGTGGGCATCGATGAGGCCGGGGCAGACAAAGCTGCCGGAGACATCCACCTCTTTGCTGCCGTGGTAGCTGCCAATGCCGGCGATGAGCCCATCGGAAACAGCGATATCCCCATGGCAGAAGTCATTGCTGAACACATTGAGATAGGTGGCGTTTTTGAATACGATATCGGCCGGTTCCTCCCCGCGCGCCACGCGGATGAGGCGGAGCTTGCGCCCCAGCTTGCGCTCCACGCACTGGGCGGTGGTTTCATGCGGCTTCATGACAGTCCCTCCTTTTATTTATACTGGGTGTTTTTTTCGATGAGCTTTTGGTAGATACGGTCGCGCATCCAGGGTTCGGTGCAGGCGGCCAGCGCCTCTCGCGGGGCGAACCACCGCACACCGCTGTTTTCATCGGGCTTTACCCGCAGCGGCTCGGTATCATCGGCTTCGATGAGATAGGTGCAATTGAGATGCAGGTGGGAGGGGACATACCGCCCTCGTTTTTCGTGTCCATCCACGGTAAGAATCTCGACCGAGAACAGTTCACGACTGACGGGGCGGAGCGTTTGCAGTCCGGTTTCCTCGGCTACCTCCCGCAGCGCGACCGCCAAAAGGTCGGTCTCTCCATCGGCATGGCCGCCGGTCCAGCTCCAGCTATTGTAGATGTTGTGATAGATCATCAGCACCTTATTCCGCGCGGGGTTCACCACCCAGGCTGATGCAGTAAAATGGGCGGTTTCATTCTGCCGGGTAAAGCTATCCGGCTGCTTTAGCGCGGCCAGCAGCAGCGGCAGATCGTGTTGCTCCTGCTCATTGTAGGGCCGGTAGGCGGCAAGGCTGGCTTGCAGATCGTGTGGCATGGTGTTTCCCTCCTTGGCAGAGTGGATGCAGCGGGCAGGTATGGGGGCGCGGGGCAGGCCGCCCTGCGGGCGGCCTTACACGGCCCTACGGGCCGTGGCTCCGGCGCAGCCGGAGCGCCCCGCGCCCTGTGCCGCCCAGTCCGGTTCTGTCTCAAATTATACCACGGGCGGCACAAAGAGAAAAGCCCCCGAGGGGGCTTTTTCATTGCAGTAGGTTTAGTCGTGCCGAATGGCCTCCAAAGCGGAGATCTTAACAGCGCGGTTGGCAGGGATAAAACCGAAAACAACGCCGACCATCATCGAAAAGACCATCGCCACCAGCACCAGCCACCACGGAATGATGGAAACCGCCCCGCCGTTGCCGAAGCTGAGCCCCAGCGATGCCAGAAGGTTTGCTACGATCGGCACATTGTTTAACAGATAGCTGATCAGGAAGCTGAGCCCAACGCCCACCACGCCGCCGATCAGACCGATCATAGCGGATTCGGTGAGGAACATGGCGCGAATGGCGCCCAGCTCGGCGCCCAGCACCTTCATGACGCCGATCTCCTTGGTGCGCTCATAGATGGACATGACCATGGTGTTGGCGATGCCGATGGCGGCAACAAAGAGGGAAATGGCAGCCAGACCGCCCAGCATGGTCTGAATCATGGTAAGCTGCTCATCAAAGTATTTGCGGGTGTCCTCCATCGAGGAGCACTGGAAGCCCATATCGGTGATGGACTGCTGCACTGCGGCAACCGATGCAGCGTCTACGCACTTGACCCGTACCTCATCATAGTTGGTGGTGTCTGGAGCCTTTTCACCGCTGATCTTGTAGTATTTCTGCTCCAGCGCCTTCAGCTGGTTGATGTCCATCAGGAGGCACTCACTGGTCTCCCAGCCCTTATTCCAGTCCTCCACCATCACGCCGGTCACATTGGGGGTGACCTCCAGGCCCTTTTTCGGGTTGCCGTTGTTGTCGTAGCTTTCGCTGTACAAAACCAGCTTATCCTTCATGATATCCACAAAGGGCTTTTTGGGGTTGCCCATGGCGTCGGTCTGGTTGCGATCCACATAGTTATTGCGTTTTTTCTTGGTATCCCGGAAGGAATACGCCACATTGGCGCCCGCCACCATGCTGTAATCCTTTTTGCTGTCTGCGAAGGAGGTGCCGTCGCTCAATTTATAGCCGAGAGCGTCAAACGCCTCGGGGTAGATGCCGATGATATTGGTATAGGCCGCATAGCGCCCGTTGCGGGATTTCAGCCGGAAGCTGACCCGGCTGCTGTAAAACGGGGTCGCGATCTGCACATGATCCATCGCCTGTATTTTGGAGAGGGCTTTATCGTCCAGCTTGGTCTCGCCTCCGCCGTAATTGTAGACATTGATGATGGTAAGATCGCCCCACTCTTGCAGCATCTGCATCATGGATTCCCGCGCACCGATGCCGAGTGAGACCATCAAGATGATGGCGCACACGCCGATGACAACGCCGATAACGGTCAGGGCGGTACGCACCCGGCGGCGGGTCAGGTTTCGCAGGCAGACGCTCAGAAGGTCAGATATCCTCATCTTCGTCTACGCTCTCCTTTTTATTTTTACGCAGCTTCAGGTACACAAATACGCCGGCAGCCACTACCGCCACACCACCGATGACCCAGAACCACGGGAAACCCGCAGGCTCTTCCATGCCGGGGTCAGTGCCGGGATCCATACCGGGGTCGACGCTGGGATTGCTGGGACCCCATACATCCTCATAGCTGGTCACCTGCGTGGTAAAGGGCACCGAAACGGTGCGCTGGTTCATGTTGGTATCCTCGTAGGTGATAATGACCTCACCCACCAGCTCGCCCTTTTCATTCCCGGTGATGTAGAAATCGGCGCTGGAGGTGGTGCCGGAGGCAAGATTGCCCAGATACTGCTCCTCGCCGTTATTGGAAAGCCCCTCGCAGTTCAGCTTGGCGGAAAGATTGTAGATATCGGTACGGCTCTTATTGACGAAGTTGACGGAGAGGTTATTTTCCTCGCCTATGAAGATCTGTTGGGGCAGGTCGATGCCGGTCACGGTAAAGCGGTCCACCTGCAGCACCGGCATACTGATGCTCTCGGTGGTCTTGGCATTGCGGCGCACGCCGTTATCCAGGTAGTCATAGGTAAAATCAACGGTCATGGAATGGGACTGGGCCGCCGCAGTGGGCTTCACGGTCACATTCACGGTCTTGGTGATGGTGCCCTCGGCTGCCAGCGATTCGATGTAGAAGGAATTGGAGCTGCTGGTCAGCATCATGGCATCGGGCAGGGTCATGGTCACCATCATGTTTTCCACGGCCATGGTCTTGCTGGTATTGCGGAAGGTCATGGTGATATTGCGGGTCTCACCGGCCACCAGGTCGCCCTTGCCGTAGCTGTAGCTGCTGATGATGACATAGGGCTGCGCCGCGGTGGTCTCGGTGTCGGGTTTTTCGTCGTCCGGCTTGGTGGGGATGATGGTGGCGTTATCGATCTTGCAGGTTACAATAGCATTGTAGTTGCCCTGGGTAATGATAAGCTTCAAGGTGTTATCGCTGCCGCCCACATAGTATACGCCGGTCAGCTGGATTTCCATACCTTTATCGGTGCTGCCTACTGTCCATTTTTCAATTTCAGCACCGGCGCCGGAGCCAGCCAGGAAGCTGCTGTCGCCAGGGGTGGTAACAGAGAAATTATTCTTGTCGTAGCCGGTGGAGCTGTAAAGCTTCAGAAAGTCATTGTCAGTAACATACAGGGTCAAATCAACATAGTTGCCCTTTACAATCTCAGAGCTGGGATTGACCTTATCCGCAGGGGAGCCGGGATATTTGGTGTACTTTTTGTTATTGGCCATGTCCTTGTGGTACATCTGCCAGTAGTAGCTGCCGCTGCAAATAGCATCCAGCCGGAAACTGTCAGCGGTCTTTTCGCCGCCCAGGGTGCTCTTGGCCTGGAATACAGGGGTAATGGTTGTGTTGTTGGTGATTTCAATTTCGCCGAAATCTGCAACAGGCTTTGCATCAGTATTGCCTACTTTATATGTAGCACTGACAAATTCATAGCCAGGGGCAGCATTAAAAGTAACTTTAACTTTTTTCACATCATCGGGAAGCGCTTTGGACTTAGTAGTACTGTTAAGGGTACAAGTTGCAGTCCCGGTACTTCCTTCTTTTGCTATATTATATGTAAGCGTAATGCTGCCGTGCTCCAAAGAACCATCAGTGGCAGAAACAGTATAGGACGCTTCAGCCGCCATCGCTACGGTGCCCAGCACCATGGCCAGCACCAAAATAAATGTCAGGATTTTGCTTATCTTTTTCACAGTCATACTCCTCCTTGGCCGGTGGCCAGTGTGTTATCGGTAAATTGCAGGGTCTCCGGCAGCTCCTCGGCAGGGGCGGCAGGAGGGTCTTGGATCGCCTTGGCATGGCGGTGGTCCTCATTGGAAATGATGCGTCCATCCGAGATGGTCACGATGCGGTCGCAGTATTCCGCCAGGCTGCGGTCATGTGTCACCAGTATGATCGTGGTGCCCTTTTCCCGGGCAAACCGCAGGAACATCTCCATGACCTCTTTGGTCGTTTTGGTATCCAGGTTGCCGGTGGGTTCATCGGCAAATACCACCTCAGGATTGGTAACAAAGGCGCGGGCAATGCCCACGCGCTGCTGCTGGCCGCCGCTCATTTCATTGGGACGGTGGTCCATGCGCTCGCCCAGTCCCACCTGCTTTAGCATTTCACGGGCGGCTTCCTCACGCTTTTTGCGGGACACCCGGCGGAACATCAGCGGCATGGCCACATTTTCCACAGCGGTCATCCCCTGAATGAGATTGTAGGACTGGAACACAAAGCCGATGTGCTTCTGCCGGAACACCGCCAGCTGCTTTTCGCTCATCTTGGAGATCAGCTCTCCCTTGATTTTTACCGTGCCGCGGGTGGGCTTTTCCAGCCCGGCCAGCTGGTTCAGCAGGGTGGATTTACCACTGCCGGAGGTACCCAGTATACAGCACACCTGCCCCTGCTCGATGGTCAGGTCGATATTATCCAGAGCGACTACCTTTTCATCGCCGGTCCGGTACACCTTGCGGAGATTTTTGGTCTCCACCATGTATTGCACATTTTTTCCCCCTCTCGCAGAAAAATCATATTTCACTAAGATAAGTGTACAGTTTGATGGATTTTATTGCATCCAAAAACAAAAAATGCAAAAAAATTTTGCAGCAAACTGTACTACTGGAGCTAATACAGTCAGCATACCATTTTGCCCCTATATAGTCAACGCAGTTCACGGTGAATTCATAAAATATTAAAGAACACAAAAAAGCTCCCGCACCTGTTACAGTGCGGGAGCTCCTGTAAAACTGTTTCCTGCGGCCGTTTGCAGCCGGCGCAGGAGCTTGGGGAATGAGCCGAAGGGAAAAGAAAATGAGGACAAAACGAAAAAGTATAAAGAAGGATGAAGATAAGGAGGAGAAAGAAAAACCTTCGGCCGGGCTGTGCGCCCTTATTTATTCCACACCTTTATCATATACGGCCAATGTGATGGCTGTGTGAAGAAATCAGGAAAAATCGGAATGATTTTCTTCACTTTCGGCGGTTAAAGCGGCATCGGGCGGCAGCAGCGGCAGCCGGAACCAGAAATCGCTGCCCTCGCCCAGGGTGCTGGCTACGCCGTATTCGGCGCCGTGGGCCTCCAGCACGCCCTTTACAATGGAAAGTCCCAGCCCGGCCCCCACGGTGGAGCGGCGGTGGTTTTTATCCACCTTGTAGTAGCGGTCCCACACATAGGGCAGGCTCTCGGCCGGAATGCCTTCGCCGTGGTCGATGACCTCCACCTTCACAGTCCCATTCTCGATGGTCTGGCGCACCAGTACGGCCCGGTCGGCCCCGGCATAGTTGATGGCGTTATTGATGAGATTATACAGCACTTGGGTCATGCGCAGCCGGTCGGCCATCACCATGGCGTCGCCGTCCGCTTCCAGCGTGATGGCGTAGCCGTCATGCAGCACCAGCTTGGCGTACCGCCCCATAATGCCGCGGATCATCTTGGTGAGATTGAGCGGCTCCGGTTCGGGGGTCTGCGCGCCGCTTTGTAGCCGGGAAAGATTCAGCAAATCATTGACCAAATCAGTCAGCCGGCGGGCCTCATCTATGATGATCTGCACATTTTCCGGGGTATTTTCACCCGGCAGATCGCGCATTACCTCGGCATAGCCGGTTATCATGGTCAGCGGGGTGCGCAGGTCGTGGCTCACATTGGCGATGAACTCCTGCCGCAGATGTTCCACCTTGCTCAGCTCCCGGCTGGCATAGTTTAGGGTGTCGGCCAGCTCGGTGACCTCCCGGTAGGTGCCGCCGGTAAACTGCGTGCCGTAATCGCCGGTGGCCAGCTGCTTGGCGCTTTTGGTAATGCGGGTGATGGGACGGGAGATCATGGAGGAAAGCAGCAGCACCAGCAGGATGGAAAACGCCGTCATGATGACCGTGATGATGACCAGCTGGGCCCGCAGTGTTTCCACCGTGGTATTGATGGGCGTGATGGTGGCATCCACCATGACCATGACCGGCTCGGCGTCTTCGTCCTCTCCGCGCGTGGTCAGAATGCCGTACAGCAGCTGCTCGGTGGAGGCGGCCTGGGCGGTTGCTTTGCTCTGCATGGCGGGGGAAAGCTCCAGGAGCTGATAGTTTTCCAGCACGGTGCCGCCGTTTTCCTGCGCCTGCCGGAACAGCAGCGCCGCCTGATCGGTAAGCAGCATGTGCAGGATGCAGGAGGGCTGGTTGCCGGAGGTCAGTACCGGGGTGCCATCCTCCCGCACGATGTGGACACAGATGAGATCCTGGCGGGTCAGGCGGTTCACCTCGGTGTAGAAGTTCTCATCATTGATGCTGGCGGCTACTTCCTCGGCGGTATTTTTAATGGAGCTGGTCTTGATGGATTTGTAGAAGCTCTCCAAAAAGACGATCTGCAAAAGCCACAGCAGCATCAGCAGCAGCGCCACGAACATAGCAAAGCTGCCCACCAGTCTCCAGCGGATGCCCAGGTGGGAAAAACGGCTTTGCTTATGCTGCGGGGCAGGGGAGGACTCAGTTGGCGTCTCCGTCTGCATCGCTTTCCGGCTCTGCCACAGTTTCAAAGCGGTACCCAACTCCTCTTAGCGTGATAATGCACCGGCTGTACCGGCCCAGGCTCTTGCGCAGCAGCTTTACATGGGTATCCAGCGTGCGGTCGTCGCCGTAAAAATCATAGCCCCACACATCGTGGATCAGCCGCTCGCGGGTCAGGGCCACGCCGCGGTTGCGCACCATATAGAAAAACAGGTCGTACTCCTTGGGAGACATCTCTATGCGCTGCTCGTCAATGAAAACCAGCCGCGCGGTAAAATCCACCGTCAGCCCCTCAAAAACAAAACGGTTGTTTTCCTCGCCGCCGCTGCGCTTGATGATGGCGGCCACCCGCATCATCAGCTCCTTGGGGGAAAAGGGCTTGACCACATAGTCATCGATCCCCAGCTCGAAGCCGTGGATGCGGTCATATTCTTCGCCGCGGGCGGAAAGCATGATGATGGGCGTGCGGTTGTATTTGCGGATTTCGCGGCAGGCGGAAAAGCCGTCCAGCTCCGGCATCATCACATCCATGATGATGAGGCTCGGTGCGGCACAGGTCGATGGCCTCCATGCCATTGGCGGCCTCGGTGACCCGGTAGCCCTCGAATACTGCGTATTTTTTAATGATCTCGCGGATCTTGGCTTCGTCATCCACGACCAGGATGTGATACATGGCGGTTACCTCCTTTGGGGGTGCAGGCTGGCATTCGGGCGGCCCCGTGCCTGGCTCCGCCGGGCTGGGGCAGCCCCCTGCGGGGCCGCCCTCCGGGAGCCTTCGGCTCCCGCGCGGGGCCGCCCGAACCCGGCTTCCTGCAATGTCCATGGTTATTATAGCATACTCTCCCGCGCCGATGCTATAACCTTTACGAAATGTTAATATCTTTCCTCTTGCGTTCGCCCCGTTTTGCGCTAAAATAAGATTAGAAGCCCCCGACCGACCGGGCGGTCGGAACATCTATCCCCCGGAAATGGAGAATCCTCTATGCTGTCTCGTCTCAGTGTCAAAAAGCCCATGACCATATTCGTCTGCGTGATGCTGGTGCTTATCCTCGGTGTCATGTCCTTCATCAATATGACCACCGACCTCCTGCCGAATATGGATCTGCCCTATGCCATCGCCTATACCACCTACATCGGCGCCAGTCCGGAGCAGGTGGAGCAAAGCGTGACCAAAACGCTGGAAAGCGCCCTGGCTACCACCAGCGGCGTCAAGAATATCACCAGTATCTCGCAGGAAAATGTCAGCATCGTGGTGCTGGAATTTGAGGAAGGCACCGGCATGGATTCCGCCATGATCGAAATGAACGCCAGCCTTGATCAGATCGCCGGCTCCCTGCCCGAGGCCGCCGGCAGCCCGGTGCTCATGAAGATCAATCCCGATATGCTGCCCATCATGGTATTGGCGGTGGATAGCGATAATATGGCCCGAAACGAGCTTTCGGAATTCACCTCCTCCACCATCATCCCGGCACTGGAGCGGGTGGATGGCGTGGCGTCCGTTTCCGACAGCGGTCTGGTGGAAAGCCAGATTCGTGTGGAGCTGGATCAAGCCAAAATCGATGAGTTGAACGATAAGGTACTGGCGGCCATTGATAGCTCCCTGGCCGATGCCGAAAAGCAGCTCAAGGATTCTCGCAGGCAGATCAACGACGCCAAAAAGAAGCTGGAGGAGCAAAGCGGCACCGCCTATGCCCAGCTGGTGGCCGCTGCCCAGCAGCTGGCCGATGCCAAGGATCAGGCCTCCCTCGGCTCCACCCTCACCTCGGCGGAGGTCAAGGCCATTCAGGCCGTGCTGGCCCAGTACGATAACATGGTAAATCTGCGCGATAGCTACAATGCCAGTGAAGATTACGCCCGTACCCATCTTTCCCCTGTAAAATATGCCGAGCTGCAATCTCTGCAGCTTACCCGCACCCAGCTGCGTGCCCAGCTGAAAGCCGCCCAGGCCTCGCTGGAGACCGCCGAAGCCACCCTCAAGGAGATCGGCAGCAGTGAAGCCGCCCTGCAGCAGGATGTGACCAATGCCAAGGATGCGCAGGAAGCCGCGCAAACCGCCTACGATGAAGCGCTGGCCGGCGCACCGGAGCGTCTCAAGGACGATCCCGGCTGGAAGGACCTGCTGCGGCAGGAGCAGGAAAAGCAGGCGGAGGTGGACGACCTCCAGGCACAGCTGGAGAAGGACCCCGATAATACCGGGCTGCAAGCCCAGCTCAATACCGCCGAAGCCGAGCTTGCCGCCATCCAGGCGGAGCAGACCGCCTATATCAACCGCAATGACCCGCAAACCGTTGCCGCCGCGGAAAAGCTCTCGGCTGCCGAGGAGGAGGTGACCCGCGCCAACGCCCGGCTGGAGACCTTCCAGCAGGCCACCGAGGCGAAGGCGGAGGCCGAGAAGGCCATCGCCGACACCACCAAAGCCATCGAGGAAAACGCCGCCGCCATCAAGAAACTTTTGGGGGAGGAAAACGGCAAAAAGTGGATCGAAAGCCACGATAAGGTGCAGGATGACTACGGCACCATTACCGAGCTGAACGCCGCCATCGATGCGCTGGCGCCCCGCATCCCGCAGCTAAAAAAGGAGCTGGAAACCGCTCAGTCCAGCCAAAAGGAGCTGGACGCCGCCCTTTCGCAGCTGGATAAGGCGCAGAGCCAGCTGGAGACCGGCAAGCTGGAGCTTTCTCAGCAGCTCATTCTGGCCACCCTGCAATTACAGCAGGCCGAACAGGCCCTGAATGAAGCCGAGGAGCAGTTCCGCCAGCAGCGGGATGCCGCCTACAAGGCCGCCGGGCTGGACGGCATTCTCACCCAGTCCGCCGTTTCGCAGCTGCTCATGGCGCAGAACTTCTCGATGCCCGCCGGCTATATCCAAAGCGCCGAGGGGCAGAATGCCCTCAAGGTCGGCGATAAATTTACCAGCCTGGAGGAGCTGCAGAACTGGGTGCTCTTCCAATACGATGTCGGCGATGTGGGGGAGATCCGCCTGACCGATATCGCCACTGTCCGCCTGGCGGATAACGCCGAGGAGCTGTACGCCAAAATAAACGGCAATGACGGTGTGCTGCTCACGGTACAAAAGTCCTCTGTCGCTTCCACCTCCGGTGCCTGCGATAATCTCTATGCCGCCATGGCCCAGCTGGAGGAAAAATACGATGGCCTGCACCTCACCGCCCTCAGCGATCAGGGCCAGTACATCGATCTGGTCATCAGCTCGGTGCTGGAAAATCTGCTGTTCGGCGCGCTGCTGGCCGTCATTGTCCTCATGCTGTTCCTGCGGGACTTCCGCCCCACTATCATTGTGGCGCTCAGTATCCCCATCAGTCTGCTTTTGGCGGTGGTGCTTATGCACTTCACCGGCGTCACTCTAAATATCATCTCCCTTTCAGGCCTTGCCCTTGGCGTTGGCATGCTGGTGGATAACAGCATCGTTGCCATCGAGAATATCTACCGTCTGCGCCAGCTGGGCTACAATGCCGCCACGGCGGCGGTTCACGGCTGCCGCCAGATTGCCGGGGCTATCACCGCCAGCACCCTTACCACTGTCTGCGTATTTGTGCCCATCCTGTTCACCAGCGGCCTTACCCGGCAGATCTTCGCCGATATGGGCCTGACCATCGCCTATTCACTGGGTGCCAGTCTGCTGGTCGCCCTTACCTTGGTGCCCGCCCTTTCGGGCAAAATATTGACCCGCGATACCGCAGGGGAAAAGCCCAACCGTCTCCTGAACCGCATGATAGCGGGCTACGAAAACCTTCTGCGGAAAGTACTGCGGCACAAGGCTCCCGTTCTGCTGGGCGCGGTGGCACTGCTTATTGCCAGCGCGGTGCTGGCGGTCAGCATGGGCACCGCCTTTATGCCGGAAATGGATAGCCCACAGGTGTCGGTCTCCATCGAGATGCCGGAGGACGCCACCCAAAGCGAAACATGGGCCATGTGCGATACCGTCCTGGAGCGGATCCTTACCGTGGATGGGGTGGATACCGTCGGCGCCATGGAGGGCCAGAGCATGATGAGCATGGGCGGCAGCAGCCTGTCCATCTATGTGCTGCTGGGTGATGACCGCAGCGATTCCAGCCAGGAGATCGCCAAAAAGATCGAGGAAGCCTGCGCCGATCTGGACTGCACCGTTTCCGCCAACGGCTCCACCATGGATATGAGTATGATGACCGGCGGCAGCGGTATTCAGCTGGCCGTCACCGGCGATGATATGGATGCCCTGCGGGCCGCCGCCACCGACCTGGCCAAAACCCTTTCCGCCGTGGAAGGGGTCGCTTCGGTCAGTGATGGGCAGGAGGACAGCAGCACCGAGGTGCGCATCACCGTGGATAAAGCCAAAGCCGCCGAGTACAACCTGACGGTCGCGCAGGTCTACCAGCAGGTGGCCGCCGCCGTTCTTTCCCAAACCACCGCCACCGATATCACCGTAAACGGCAGTGACCTGCCGGTTGTGGTCGTCCCCGATAGCGCAGGTATCACCACCCGGGAAACGCTGGAGGAGCTCCGCCTGACCGGTACCAAAAACCAGGAGGAATGCGAGGTCCGTCTTTCCGAGATCGCCGCAGTGACCGAGGCCGCGTCCGCTTCCGCCATCCACCGTGAAAATCAGGCCCGTACCGTCACCGTCACCGCCCAGATCGCCGATGGCTACAACATCGGTTTGGTGAGCCGTGAGGTGGAAAAGCTGCTGGCCGATTATGAGATGCCGGAGGGCTGCTCCTATGCCATTGAGGGCGAAAATGAGATGATCCAATCCACCATGAGCGACCTCATCCTGATGATCGCCCTGGCCATCGCCTTCATCTACCTCATCATGGTGGCGCAGTTCCAGTCGCTGCTCTCGCCGTTTATCGTGCTGTTCACCATTCCGTTGGCCTTCACCGGCGGCCTTTTGGCCCTGTGGATCACCGGCAAGGAGCTCTCAGTCATTGCCATGCTGGGCTTCCTTATGCTCGCGGGTGTCGTTGTGAATAACGGCATCGTCTTTGTGGATTACGCCAACGGGCTGCGGCTGGAGGGGATGGAACGCGCCGAAGCGCTGGTACAGACCGGCCGCGACCGCATCCGCCCCATCCTCATGACTGCCATGACCACCATTTTCGGCCTGGCTACCATGGCGCTGGGCCTGGGCGCCGGCGGCGATATGCTGCAGCCCTTGGCCATCGTTACCATCGGCGGCCTGGCCTACGCCACCCTGCTTACTCTGTTCATTGTCCCAGCCATTTACGATATTTTCCTAAAGAAAGACCCCAAGAAAGTTGTCATCGAGGAGGTAGAAGAGGTATGAACTTGCCGGAGAAAAAGGCCGCAGTGTTCCGTGCGGTATTAAAGCTGCTGCGGCAGGGCCGTCCGCTGGGAGATTTGAAGGTTTCTGAGATCGCCGAAGCCGCTGGCATCGGCAAAGGCACTGTGTACGAGTATTTCCCCTCCCGGGAGGAGCTGCTGCGGGATGCCATGCAGTACAGCAGGGCCCAAGGCTTCCAGGAGCTCTACGCCGCCATTTCCGACGCCGAGGGCTTTGAAGCCCGCTGGAAGGTCATCGAGATCACCGCCCGCCAGCTGCTGGAGTGCAGCTCCGTTTTCTTTTCACAGGTGCCCTCCATGGGGTTTCCGCAGGCCGCCCTGTATGATATCTGCGGCGGTCCGCAGGAGCGTGCCGATACCCGCCGCATGATCGGGGAGATCATGAACTGCCTGACCACTGCCACCGTGGAGGAGGGCCTGG
>ENA-OWPN01001139-OWPN01001139.1-human-gut-metagenome-genome-assembly--contig:-NODE-1139-length-27119-cov-2.838346_pt1 | contig 27119 bp, 22 predicted proteins | sample MGYA00248266_ERZ651850 | MGnify/ENA primary metagenome ERZ651850 (study PRJEB26924, sample SAMEA4378296) | human gut metagenome | biome: human gut; feature: human-associated habitat; material: faeces... | reverse complement strand
TGTTGCTTTGTGCATGTATAGCCTGATGCCTCTGGCTGGTGCTGTGTATGCAGATCCATATACATTTGATGAGAGCACAGGTACCATTACAGATTGTGAGAAGTATGTTTCCGGCAGATTAGAAGTTCCATCAGAGATCAATGGACATGTGGTAACAACTATTGGCAATCAAGCATTTCGTCAATGTTATCAACTAACAGAAATTGTTTTGCCCAATACGATAACAAGGATTGATGGCTGGGCGTTTGCATATTGCGAAGGCTTGAAAAGTGTGACATTGCCATCCAGCGTGGAATATTATAGTCCCTCATTTTTTAGGTGCTCTAACATGATGGCGATTAACGTGAGCGATGCGAATCCATATTTTTGCTCGGTTGATGGGGTTTTATTCTCCAAGGATATGCAAAAACTGATTGAATATCCTTGTGGGAGAGACGGTGGTTATCAAATTCCATTTGGTGTTAAAACTATTGGAGAGGGGGCCTTCGAGTGGAGATCAAGGTTGAGCGGCATTTCCGTTCCACAAAGCGTAAAAATAATGGAGACAGGCGCTTTCTCAAAATGCTTTAATGTAACAGATATATATTACCAAGGATCAGAAGATCAATGGAATGCAATTAAAATAGGTGACTCTAATCAGTGGAATAACGCAGTAAAAATTCATTATTATATTGATTTAGGTGCAGGTAATGTAGATGATGTAGGCGACACTCCCTCTTCTTGGGCCGTTGAAGAAATTGAAAAAGCTCGTAAAAATGGGTTGATTCCAGAGAATCTGGATGAGGGGTATCAAAATAATATAACTCGTCAGGAGTTTTGTCAGCTTGCGGTAAAAGTGTTGGAGGCAGCCGTTGGGCGGCCTATTGATGATATCCTTGACTATCATGGTATTTTGATTAACGAATTGCAATTCGATGATACAAATGATAAAAACATTTTGGCTATGAATGCTCTTCATGTCGTATTTGGCGTTGGGGAAGGAAAATTTGAACCCGACAGAACCATTTCTCGTGAAGAAGCGGCAACTATGCTCACCCGTCTCGCAAAGGTTTTGGACGCAAGACTGCCTAATGAAGCTAAACTAACCTTTGGTGATCGGAGCGAAATTTCGGAGTGGGCGTATGACAGTGTTATCTTTGTAAGTCATGTTTCAAACAATAATGGATTCGCCATTATGGGTGGAACAGGCGATAATAAATTTAGTCCCAAAGGCACTTACACGAGGGAACAAGCTTTCCTTTCGTTTGGCCGTCTCTTCGATGTAGTAAAAGAATGTACAATTGATAGTATTGTTGTGGAAAAACCCATTGAGGGCTAATGCATAGCCTGACGGTGAGTATAAAAAATTTGATTTGATATAAGGGAGGAAAAGAATATGATATGTGAGATATGAAAGAATTTATCTTTTTTAGTAGAAAATGAGTTGCAAGGGGTGCTGGCAGTTGGCTGTGCTCTTGTGCTTTTGGTATTGGCGACATCGGGAATGCAGATATCAATAGCGGAGACTTGCAGGAGATGCAGGAGAATTGTTGAGCTCATGATATGGATACTAGCAAGGTCAAAACGTGCAAGTAATAATTTTGCTTCGCTTGACACCGGTGTTTTATTTGGTTCGAGGATATCGATATCCTAGTAATAAATGTTGGCCGGTTATGGTTCTTGGGTTTGAGTTTCTTGCAATCATCTATATGTAGAGTTTGATGAATATAAGAGTAAATCGGAGCAGCTCTTTGCAGTGTTAGCAGGAAATTAACCTCAGCCAGCTAAGCATTTGGTCAGAAAGCGAAAGATGTTATAGATATTGCTGAGATTCGTACAGAAATTATATGGAAAGAGCATGCAGCAACCGATCTTTACTATCATAATGGGAAATTGTATATTGACCAATATGCAGCAGGCTGCAAAAGTGAATTTGCTGATGCGTTAATTGAATATGAATGTGCTAGTTATTGGATTTGCGATGGGAAAATGGGATGATAGGTGCAGAAATGTGAATATATGCAGCGGTGGATTAAGAATTTGAGCTGGATTTGTACATGTTGTGGGAGAAATAAAAATAAAACGGATCAACTGTCTCTTACTTTTTCCCCTGACGATGCTGGCCGCTTTGATAGCGTGTAATGGTCAGTCTGGAGAGAAGCAAGTCCTTCGTGATGCAATGGCTGATTTGATATCGGAACTCAATGAAGGAGTTTCAAACAATTGTTAATAAATGTCGGCCTAGTCAACGACTATGCCACCACGAAAATTTCATACATAATTAAGAGAGGGGGTTTAATGGTATTTTGGGATAACCTTAGTCAAAAAGCATCTGAAACCACTGCAAAAGTAATGCAAAAGGCAAAGGGAATGTCTGATATTGCAAAGTTTAATCCAATGATTGCTGAGGAAGAGACACAGATTAACAATGTTTAGTATCAAATCGGCAAACTTTATGTGACCATGCATGCACATGACCACGAAGAAGAATTTGCTGGCATGATTGCTTCGCTTGCGGATGCAGAAGAAAAGGTTAAAAGGTATCGCGAGCAGATTCAGGATATCAAAGGTGTCGTTCGATGTCCGCAATGCGGTGCGGAAGTACAATCTGGTTCTGCATTTTGTAGTTCATGCGGTACACCAATGCCTAAAGCTAAGCCAATAAATACAGACGATTTAGTACGTTGTGACAGTTGTGGTGCTATGGTAAAAAAGAGTGCGTTTCTGCACCTATTGTGGCAAGCTAATGGTTCAGGTAACAACAACTGAGTCAACGAACACAGCAGTGGTTGAGAATGAGACAGCAAGTGGGGTTTGTCCAAAGTGCGGTGCTCCAATAGAAGCAGATGTAGCTTTTTGCACGGAATGTGGAGCTAAACTTCGATTACATCATATGGGCGGCATATATAAATGGCCTTTTGTGGAAAATGCGGTGCAAAGTTAGAGGGAGGCAAATTCTATCCTTCCTGTGGCGCGCCTGTGGAACCAGAGCAAAGCGAGACTACGACCATAACTGCTGGCCCAGCACAAAAATCAAATATGTGGATAAAAGTTTCAGTTGCGGTGAAGAGAAGGCAACCAAACATTATGAAAACTTGCTCGGAATGATGGTTTTTGTTTGTGACGATTGCTACGAAGGTCTACAGTAATTATAAATATAGGAAGGGATAACAAATGAAGAAGTATAAAAAAGTTGTAGTCAGCATGCTGAGTCTCATGATTCTTGCTGTGGCGCTGATAGGTTGTAGTTCAAAATCCGCATCTGATTTAATAGTGGGCCAATGGATTGTACCGGGTGAAGAGGATCGTGCAGGAACGACGTCGGATTTGGTAGCCTTGGAATTTTTCAGCGATGGAACATATGTCTCAAATCGTAGCAATTATTCAGGTGGTTATTCTATCGATGACGATAGGATAAAGCTTGATGGTGTCTTAGCTGAGCCTTTGACATTTACCTTTGAATTAAACGAAGATACTTTGACATTTTATTATGATGATGGCGAGGTTATGAATGAATATCAAAGAGTTGAGTAAGCAATTTTGCATCGCCCCATTGAATTAAAAGAAAGAAGGTTGAAAATGTTAAGGATTAAATTAGGTATTTCAGTGGGAATGTTAGGCGCAGAGATTTATTTTTAGCGGCTATATAGTGGCTGCCTCATAGCAGAATATATACTCATCTTTGAAGAAAATAGTTGGCTGAAGAAGAGCAACAAAAGGCGGTGGATCAGTTTCCATTGCCTTTTGTTTCAGATTAAAGGATTAGGAGGCAAATATGCGAAGGGCAAAAGAGAAGAATCGACGATTCCATGAATTTGCAGCCATGATAATATTTTTTTTCATATTGGTATTATTAGGTGCGTGCGATAACAAAGATGTATTGCCGAACGGAATGGAGGCGACTGACAACAACTCTGCAGATTTGCGAGAATATATAGAAGAAGCTTATGGTTTTGCAGACAATCCGGTATATGGAACATGTATAGCGCATGTACAGAACGGATATGGCTCAACTTCTATAACATATGATGAGAAATTTAAAGAGTATTCACAGGGGGGAGCAGTTTTTTATAAAGCGGTTGCACCTGATGAAAAGATAGAGGGATGGGTATGTACCTATCTGGCGGATGATGAAAATAATGGAATTGCATTGAATGCGACCTATTCCTACAGCGTAGAGGGACAGGATGCTGACTATTATGGCGTCACATTGGCAATGCCGGCAAAGATAAATCGCTGTTATGCGATTATAGGTGACGATGTCCTTGCAAGTGTGCAATTAACCGAACAGGAAGATGTTTCGAATAAAGATGAACTGATATATAGCGAAAGTATTGCAATTTATAGATTGACAGATAGCGGACTTAAAGATTTGTATACGATTAGTCGCACTATAGAATCCAATGAGAAAGAGTTAAAAAATTTTGTAATCAGAAGTGATGCTGAGCAAATTATATATGCGGCAGGATATAGCAGTTATACAGCAGATGGGGCTGAGTTTGTATCAACGCAACAGGAATTTTGTGATAGGGCAAATGCACTGCTGAAGAACTGTTCGCTAGATTGCATTACTTTAAACAAGACATCGTGGAATAACAGATGGTATGGAATGAGCATTGATGAGAATGGCATTGGCAATGACATGGTTAAAGTGGATTTTGTGATTTCAGAAGCAACAATAGATGAAAACGGCGATGAAGTGAACGATATTGTAATCACGATGAATGATGAGAAACAGCGAGAGGAAAACATGCCGTTGGAAGAAATAGAGGATTTCCCTGTTACATATAACCATACTACTGAAACAACGCCGCAAGAACCCATTGTTATGCCAGAAAATGTACCGCAGTCAATAGATGAGGATGAGTTACAGAATCTGAGATATTTCAATATAGACGGATTTTGGCATTCGACGGATAACAGATATGTGTATTACATTTATACACAACATCCGGACTCAGGATTTGGAACGCTGTATTTTGCTGATTTGGAGGGGCGCGCAGAAGCAAAGCATGGACAAGTTAAGCAAACATCATCATACAGTGTGATTCTGAAGGCAATGGAGGATGATGTGTTTTCGCCGGAGGTGTTTGCAGCGAACAATCAATTAGTGTCGGACGAGATCGTTCTTGAAAAAGTAGATGACAGTATTGCATCGAATCTTTTCGGTACATGGATTAATGAAGATGTAACGTATACATTCGATATGGATGGGAATTATCACGTGAAGACATCAGAAGATTCTGATTGGGGTAAGTATTTCGTAGTGAGCGAAAGCGAACTTGTTCTAGGTGAGAGATTGGACAATCTCACGTTGTGGCCATATGAGATTGATGGTGACACACTAACCATTAACAACACGTTTTCATTAAAGCGGCAATGAATGCAGTTGATTGATAGAAGATAACAAGGAGGATGAACAATGTTTTGCTGGAAATGCGGTAAGGAAGTATCTCCTGATTCAAAGTTTTGCGAATATTGTGGCAGCGTATTGAATCATGGGCAAGTTGAAAATGTAGCAGCTATTCCACCCAAAAAAAGAAAACGAAAAAAAGTTATCATTTCAGTCATAGCGGCTGTGCTGGTTGTTGCAATTGGAGTAGGGGGATTTTTTGAAATCAAAAAGATCCTTGAGAGTACAACCGAAGATGAAAGAGCAATATTTGCTATTGAAGATCAAGGCTTCTCTACACCTGAGGAGCTGGTCGCTGCATTTACTTCTGCCTTGCAAACCCTAAATTTTGATCAGGCGCTTACCTGTTTCGATATTGTCAATGCTGCACAAAGCAATGTTGGAGTTGGAATAGAACGTAGCGGAATTTACTCGGTGACAAATGCAAGCGCTTGGGGGCAGCTTCCCACTGAGCATGAATCATATAGGGCATATATACCGTTAAATGAGGTTGGACGGCTGTCTTGTAGCCAGCGTGACATAATATACTTCATATTTGATCTTTTGCTGGGAGACAGTAATTTTACCGAATTGCAGGATATTGCCGATTCAAAAATGGTAGCATTTCCCGCCGATAACGATACTTCAGATGCAGTCACATATGCTGATCTTTTTGCAGAGCTCGATCCAATGCAACTTTCAACATTAAATTTCGTAGAGTTAATTTATGTCGATCCGGAAGTGCAGGATGATGAACGCAATCGTCAAAATATAGCAAAGGCATGTGAGCAATATCACTGTGATGACGTAGAACACTATTACGTCATTTATACATTAAATGGCCAATATTATTGCGGTAGTATGATTCTCCATCATTATGACGAAGGCTGGAAGATTTACACATTAAATAGTTCACTGGCATATATGGGAATCGGCGAAGTCATTCCGATATCCAGACAAGAATATCTTGATCTTGTGCAGACCCATAAATTAGAGAAAAAGGAATAATATGTGAGATGTTAACCGATTGGAGGAAAGTATGGCTAAATTTTGTGGGAAGTGCGGTGCAAAGCTGGATGAGACTACAGGGCTGTGTCCAAATTGCAATGCGGAAGATGCGGAAAAAATTAGTGAACAGGAAAAAAATGCGTCCGGCATATCTGAAAACCTAAGTCGTGCTCAAATTCAAGGAGAAGCATCCCAAATACTTAATGAGAAAGAACAGAAAAAAGAAGATAAAAAAGCGGGTAAAAAGGCAAAGAAAGCCCAAAAAAAGGAAGCCAAGAAGGAAAAACGTGCGCATTGGTCCACTGGTAAGAAAATTCGCAGATTTTTCTTAAAGTTTGCATTAATCGTGTTGCTTTTTTTGATTTTGGTTACTGGAATCATAGGAAGTTTAACTTACTTTGGATTTGTAGAATTTCCAACGGTGACTGAAGTCATTGAAAAATTAGGTCTAAATAGTGAATCAGACATTGCCAGATTATTTGAGGATTTTGCAAATGAATATCAGGTGATTTCTGAAAACGAAGATGGAACATATACGTTTACAATTGAGGCCCCTGATTTTGCCAATATACTTAAGCAAGAAATAGAAGTTAATCCCACAATGACAATAAATTTAGAAAATATAACCCTATTGATCAATAAATATCCTGATTTGAAAAAAACGTACGAGTTTACTGCAGCAAGTAATGAGCAGGATGATATTCAAAAAGCGTTCTTACAACAAATTTCTTATGATTTAATGGTTGCTGCAATTGTGGATACGCCAATATCTGAAGCTCAGGGGCAGGAGGTAGTGGAATGAAACGTATATTAAGTTTAATATTGCTGATAACACTAATTTTTACTCTATGTCCAACATCTGCTTATGCAGTAGATACGATGACTGATAGCCAAATCAATCAAGTTACGCAAAATATGATGAACCACATCAGCAATCGTGACTATACATTACTTGTGAATAATAAGTATCGTCAGTATCCCAATTTTATAGAGGAATTTAATTCTAATATATATGCGACTGCTACTATGGAGCTTATAAATGAATTAATTGATAGTGGAAGCGTATTGGACATTGAAGAAGATAAATATATGGAGGTTTTAATAAATATAATGGCTGTTTCTGAACATGATAATGCATCAGACATGGCTATACAAAACCAACAGGATAATCTGAAAACCTTTCAAGATTATGCGATGGATATTGCAGAGATGGGTGCCAATGTTGCTACGGTTATGACGGGCAATACATCTCTTGGAAGCTTAGGAGAAAATCTATCAACTGCTATAAGTGGACTAGATACACTGGCTAAAAATACAGATAACTGGATTGGTGCGTTAAGTAATCTTGAAACAATTGTGCAAAATTATGAAAAGCATGAAATTTTTTTATCTGCAATTGAGAATGAAAGTGAAGGGAATTTAAAACAGGCTGCTGCAAAATTAAAAAATGCTATGTCCACTGCGATGAAAATTAAGTTGGATACATACACGGAAATATCTAATGAGAATTTTAAAAATTACTCGGAATTCTTTTTTGAAGACATTTTTTTTAAGACGCTGAAAAATACGCAGGAATATGCAACAGATAATGCATTTGCATTTTTTGTTGATGGCGGAAGTTCTATTGTCGGCAATATTAGTGTGCTCAATGCATCCTGGGAGTTGGGCAAACAAATCGGTACGCTTATAGGAAATATAGCTGTTGGGGGAGAGAATCTCATAAATCGAGTAAGAGAAATTAAAGTAGCAACTGATATACGCCGAGCATTGTCCCTAAGTATGATCAATCAAGTGGCTCAGTTTACAACCGATTACTCTTCCAATGAAGCGCAGGAAATGCTATACGAGGAAGTAAGACAGTATGTAGCACTTTCGGAATATATCATAAATTGTGATATGCGTGGCGAATATTGTATGTATAGCATTGTGGCAAACGATGCCGGATTGCTTTCTTGGTTTAATAAGAAATCGGCTGAGGAAGCAGAACAATGGTATTATGATTCTTGCGAACTATTGCAGTCTACACAAAAAAAATATTTTGAAAACATATTAAATTATAGTAATGATATACCCTCTAACGCCGTCGTATTTAATAATCATTTCTACACAATTTACGATTTTTCACCTATCGCATCTGCAGAAACGAACACTTGGGAAAATGCATTTGAATATTGTGAAGGCGTAAATGGTTATCTTGCAACCATTACATCAAAAGAAGAAAATGATTTTTTATTTGATTACATGACAGAACAAGGATATGATAGTGCTTATTTCGGTTTGACAGATAGTTCTTGGGAGGGGCACTGGGAATGGAAAAATGGCACTAAGTCAGACTATAATAATTGGGCATTAAATGAGCCAACCGGAAGAGACGGAGCAAATTATGCGAAACTATCTTCTGACTATCCTGATGGGGCTTGGTCTGATGGTGTATTTAGTAGTTCAGATAGCGGAGGAACAGCATTTATTTGTGAATGGGAGGGTACATTTAACTCTGACAATATTACAAATATCCCAGTTAGAACAACCTCGGATGAACGCGATATCGTCCTTGTACTTGATGTTTCGGGCAGTATGTCGGGAACACCTATGAATGAAACAAAAAAAGCTTCTACCAAATTTATTAATACAATTCTGGATGAAAATGCCAGCATTGGAGTTGTAACCTATGATAATACCGCATCTATGTTATCTGATTTTGCTGTGGATAAAACGTATTTGACAGATGTTATAACAAATATCTCTGATGGTGGAGGCACGAATATTGAATCCGGTTTGGCAGAAGCAAAATCCATGTTGGATAGTAGCAATGCCAAGAAAAAAATCATTATTCTTATGAGCGATGGAGAGCCAAATTCTGGAAAAACGGGAGATGAATTGGTTGCATATGCAGATAGTTTGAAAAATAATGATATACTCATTTATACTTTGGGATTCTTTGAAAACATGGGGAACGAAAAGTCTTCAGCACAAAACTTGATGGAAAAATTAGCCAGTGATGGCTGTCACTATGAAGTCGCCAGTGCGGACGATTTAGTTTTTTTCTTCGAAGACATGGCGGATCAAATTAACGGACAAAAATATATTTATATCCGCATCGCATGCCCTGTTGATGTTTCTGTCACCTATAGTGGAGAAACCTTATGCTCTGCCAAGGAGAATCTCAATGACCGAACAGCTTTTGGCACATTGACCTTTGAGGATAGTGAGAATGAGGCAACTGCCAATGAAGATGACCGTATTAAAGTTCTCCGACTCAAAGAGGGGGCGGACTATGATGTGCAAATTGTTGGAACGGGTCGAGGAATGATGGATTATACTATTGGCTTTATGGATGAAAACGGTAATTACAGTGATTTCCGCCGATTTGAGAATGTTAAAATCACTAAGCAGACGATCATCGATACTATTGCGACGGTTTCGGATGAAAGCATCCTGAACATAGATCAAAATGGTGATGGAAAGTATGATGTGAGATTGCGTGCGGAGGAAAATGGATATGGTGAGGAAATAAAAATACCAATCTGGATTTATACGGGAATTGGCGTAGGAATAGTACTTTTAGTTCTTGTTGGACTAGCCGTGGTAAAAATTCGTAAGGGCAAAAAGAAAGACAAGGTGCACTCTTAATATGGCAAAATTTTGTGGAAATTGTGGGGCTAAGATGGACGATAATGATAAAGTCTGTGGTCAGTGCGGGACGCCGGTAGATAGCGAAACAAAAACATCTTCAGTGAAGATTATTGACATGGAAAGGAGAAAACGGAATAAAAAACTTTTAAAACTTATTGTTGTGTTAATCCTCATAATAGCGGTAGTTGCCACCGCAATCAATGTGGTAACCAAGTTCATGGGGCCGAACGGCCTGCTTCGCAAAGTTATGTCTGCATATGAAGAGTATGATATCGATACATTGGTATCATTGTCTAGTGATATATATTATTATGGTGAAGATGCCTATGTAGAAAATTATTTTAAAAATATAGTGGGAGCAACACTGGATTTGTTTGAAGCTTCTATTGGCCATGACTACCAAATTTCTTATGAAGTTAATGCAACATACACAATGTCTAAACGTAACACACAAGAAACGCTTGAAGAAATTCAGAATACTTATCCTGATTTTGATGTTAGGATTATCGACAAAATTATTGTTTCAAATATAACCGTAACTGCGAAGCGGGGGAGTGATTCGGTAGATGAGGAATTGAATGTCATTATTTCGAAGGAGGATGGCGCATGGAAATTACTATATATCGAATGATGCATATTAAAAGGAGTTGAGATTTTCGTAACTGTATAAATGTAAACGTCGGACGGTAAAAAATTCAAAACGCCGGAAACAGAGACAGCTTCAGACATAGCGACTGGCGAGGGATTTTATTGTTCCGATCGGGAGGGAGGACAGCAGAACGGACTGGTTCAGCCCACGCCGCTTCAAGCTTCACCAATGCAAAACATTTACATTGCATATAGTATATACTATACTTGTAGTGCAAGGAGACGTGGCAAATGGACACTAACATGATGTTTCGCATTGACAGCCAGACCAAGGCGCGGATGACGGAGATCTGCAATCAGCTCGGCATAACTCCCTCCACGGCGTTCAACATATTTGCCAACGCTTTTGTGCGCGCTGGCGGAATGCCGTTTCCGGTCCGGCTGGAAACTCCGGCTCCTGAGATGACACGAGAGCAGATGCTGGCCGATATAGACGATATTGTGGACGATTATGCACAGGACTACAAGAAAATGTCCGAATAACTTGGTACACAGAAAGAGTAATTGTACGATCAAGGCCGACATCGCTTACACAGCACATATCCCTGTTCGATCAGGGCCCCCCGCGAACCGGAATAATTCTCCCGATTGGATGGCTTGATATCCTCCACGCTGGAGCAGCTCGGACGATGGAACTTGCGCGTGTTGTGATTGAGCACATAGCTTGGCGCCTCCTCGGGCGATACTTGCTTGGTCGGCTCAGGAGGGGCTTCATCTGCCAATGCGCTCTCTCCGGTGGCATAGTCGATCTGCACGCCGGGTTGGACGTTGAAGGCATAGACACAAAAGCAAATTCCTGTACCGCTGTCCTCAACCGAATAGCCCTCCATGAGAACACTGCTTGCCAGCAGATTATCTCCCTCGAAAACCGGTGTCACTCGATAGAGCAAATGGTTGCCAGCCTGCTGCACATAATTGGCTACCTGATTCTCAAACGGCAGCATTCCCTCGATATTCAGATACCGCGTGCCGGTGATCAGATCGCGCTCATTTTCATTTTCGGTAGTCAGCTGATAGCCAATTAAATGACAACGATTATATATGATGTGATCGATCGGTATTATAAGGGGCAGAATGTGTCCTTGGCCGACCTCGATTTTTTAGCGAAATGCTGTTATGTTCTGGATTGCAGCGTTTCGGATCTATTGGAGTATCAGGCTCCGGAAAATACCGAACCGCCGGATTCGGTCTAATATGCAAAAAACACCTCGCAATCGGAGATCTCTCCAACTGCGGGGTGTTCGCTTTATCCCAGCCGTTTTGTAGTAGATAAACAGATTTTCAATCTCTTGGGTTGCCGTACAAAGGCAGCACGATTCGTTACTGCGTGACGAGGTAAATGTCCTGCTTATCAAAATAGATTTCACTGGTATGTCCGTAGATCTGCATCATATCATTCAGCTTTTCCGAGAAAACATGGACACCGGGATTGTCGATTGCGGCAAAGGCTTCTACGACTTTCCGCTCGATTTGCACAGCATTCTGTTTCATTTGCTTTTCGCTGTCTTGCAGAAATTCATCCACAGAACCTTCCTTGACAATCGGTATATTCTCGATGACTTTACCAACCGCTTTGCTGGCGCATCCGATGCCCTTGAGAAGATTTGTTTCCAGAGAGGCATCACTCAGCTTTTCTAAATAGACAGAACACTGCGTAAAGATATCTCTATATGTTGCAGCCATTTTTTCGATCTCGTCTTTGGCAAAGCGGATGTTTTCCTCCTTAAAATCGCCGCTGAGCATGACCTCAATAAACGATGCCATCGAAAAATATAAAGTGAGAGCCGAGTCACCGTTCTGAATGCAGGAACAAGAGAAGCAACACCGGCCCCTAAGGTGGAGAGCTGCGAGATTGGAATGCGGATAACCGGCTTGTCCCAAATATTGGCTCAGGTGTCAAAAAGAATGCCGTCAGCTATTTTTATCAAATCCGTATCACAGCTGTTTTGCTGCTGTGTGTGTTTTGAGTCACGCGAATCAAGCAATTCTTCCATGGTGTGTCCTCCGTTTAGATCATAGGATGGTATTCTTCTATATCGCACTTTGCCCTTGGCATATCTATAAGAAATTATTCTCTTTCCATTTTAAACCAATGCTCTATCGTTCGGCAAGTCTGTTCCTAACATTCTGCTCCGTTTTGGAGGAATATGGCGGAGAATGAAGAAAGCTGCATGGACAAATGCCATGCAGCTTTTCTGTCAATTAGACTGCCTGATTTTCTTCACGCTCGTTTGCCTGACGCAGACGCCACAGGTAATGACGCACAACAACCTCCGAACGATTATGACCCAGAGATGCAGAAACACGCAGCAGTGCATCGCGACCCATGTATAACCCTGACTATCATGATACCGGGTAGGACGGGATTTACCGTTCTCCATGGTGCGTTCGCGGCCGCCCTTGGTCCAGACCGTCTTTTCATCAGGATACTTCATACGATTGGGATTGCCAGACAGATGATAGTGATAGACCTTTCCATCGAACCAAAAGTTAGACGGACGGATCTGTTCCGCTTCATCGCGGCGCAATTCGGTGATGCGGCAGATCTGCATAATGTGGGCCACAGCCATAGGACCGTACTTAAAACGGTGCTGCAACTGGTTCTGTACTTTTCTTCGGTATAGCTGCGGCTATGGGTGGTATCTTCTGCACGAACGGTCGGACGGTTGTTGTGCACCTCATTCATCGTACAGCTGTGCACAAACGTAAGCGCTGCGGTATACAGCTTGATGGTTGCCGGTGAATAGGCGTGTGTGTCAATCAGATACTGGATAAATTCATGGTCATAATGACGCTTATGTGCAATCGGAAGACGATTGCAGTCAGTATGATTTTCATCCATCCAACGGGCATAGTGCGTCAGGCAGTTTGCATAGCTGTTAATTGTATCGTCGATTGCTTTCAACAATATTTCCGCTCCGTTCATGAAAATCCATCTGCTGAAAAGCAGGCGTTTTTCCTTCGATCTAAAGTTTTCATAACAGATTTTGCTCACCCCTTCATAGCATTTCTGTGGTTTGAATAGGGTAGGAGCCTAGCAAGTTCCGGTCATTGTCTATCGTTCCTCCTTCGACTGACCGTTCGGGAGGGAGACGATTTTGCGTTCGATCTCAGGTGCCTGATATATCATACCTCGCATTTTCGCTGCGCCTGAATCAGCAGATGAAACAAAAAGAGGAATATTTATTGTTGCAATTTTTAAGCATTCGGTTTTTTATAGAACGCCAAATATGAGATACAATAGTGGCATATCTTTGGGATTGGAGGAAAATCGGATGAGCGAACGCAAAATCACCCCGGAACAGATTAACGCCTATCGTCGTCACCTGCTCACCGAGGAACGCAGCGAAGCGACAATCGAAAAATATGTACGCGATACCAACGCATTTGTAACTTGGATGAACGGCAGAACGGTCACAAAAGAACAGGCAATCGCATGGAAAGCCTGCCTGGTGGCACAACACTATGCGCCAGTTACTATCAACGCGATGCTTTCCGCGCTCAATGGCCTGTTCCAGTTCTTGGGGTGGGATGAATGCCGCGTTAAATTTTTGAAAATTCAGAAAAAGATGTTTCAAGACACGCAGCGAGAGCTGAGCCGGGCAGAATATGAGCGATTGCTGGCGACGGCAAAAACGCGCGGCCAGGAACGGCTTGCCCTGCTGATGGAAACCATCTGCGCCACGGGGATTCGTGTGAGCGAGATTCAATATATCACAGTGGAAGCAGCCCGGCAACGGCAGACGCAAATTGCCCTAAAAGGGAAAATCCGCGTCATTCTGCTGCCCAAAAAACTTTGCAAAAAGCTGCTGCAATATGCAAAAGGGCAAAAAATAACTTCCGGTAAGATATTTCTTACCAGAAGCGGTCATGCAATCAATCGGAAACAGATTTGGGCAGAAATGAAGGCATTGTGCACTGCGGCAGGAGTCCAGCCCTCCAAAGTGTTTCCCCATAACCTGCGCCATCTGTTTGCTACGCTTTTCTATCGGATCTGCAAGGATATCGCACTGCTTGCGGATGTGCTCGGTCATTCCAGTGTGGAAACTACGAGGATCTATCTGCTGGCTTCCGGTAAGGAACATATCCGGCAGATCGAACGACTGGGCCTTATCTTATAGGACGGAATCAATATTTTGTCTCTACTTTTTGCTGAGCAGCAACCAATGAAAAGTAGTTCAATCGTGTATAGTTTACCATTAAATTCTGCTTTGCGCAAGATTTTCCTTTTGTTAGGCATAATAACACTGAGTCGAGGGTCAAAACGCACCCCCGACTCTTTTTTTTGCACCCAAAAATTTATGGGAAATACTTGAAAACCAAAAAATCTGTCAAATCACCTCTTATATATAGACAAAATATTGATTCTGTCATGAAGGAGGTGGTTTTATGTTTGGTCGCTCCGCATCGCTGATGGAGACCATAGAATCGGGCTGCTTGATACTGCCTGATTGCAGCATCTGTCTTTACAGACGCGAAAATGGCTGGCACAAAGCGCAGTGTCCATTCTCAACAAGAATTTCCGTTTGCAGCAATAAAACATGCAGTATTTGGCGCAAGAACGTTTGTATCTCCTATCATAGGAAGCCTGTACTCGCTTAATGGAGCGCTCGAATGCATCGCATAAAGCGATTCCGGCACAACCGGAAAAGAGATGAGACAGCCTGACCATCACACTGGCGGAAGAAAAATATGGATGTCCATGTGTTGTTTGGGCATTGAAATATTTGCGGTGTGTAAGTCAATTCCACAGAAGGAAAGAAAGGAGAATTTATATTTGACATGAGAAGGGCAGATATCAGAAAAAAAGCACTGGCTTGGTTGCTTAGCGCATCCATGGTTCTGGGGTTATTCCCAGCCACCGCGTTGGCAGCGAACCCTGCTCCGGTGCAGTCGCAAAACAATCCGTCCGAAGAGACTGCAACGGTGGATGTAAAATACGGCGACGTAAATCGTGAGACGGCTACCATTACGTACCACAAGAAAGGTATTGGTGCCGACCCTGTGAATTTGATATTTCTGGTGGACACTTCCACTACTGGGCGTAACTCTCACAAAGAATTGGAAACAATGTTGAATGATGTTGGCTCTGCCTATATCTACGACTACGGCGCTAACTCCACAGTACGTGTGATTACATACCAGAACACAGTGAAAGACAGCGGCACATTGTCCGGTAAATCCGGACTGTCCGGCTATATTGGCAACCATGGCATATCCGGCGAGGGTACCGCCAACGAGCCGGCAGCACTCAAACAAACGATTAAAGCTGTGCAGGAAATGCAAAACAGCAATCCTACGGTTGTATTCTGGGTGTTGGGCAGCCAATTTGGTGAGCGAGACGAGAGTTTAATCGAAGATCAGCTCAAGACGCTGGATCAAACGCTCGGGGCGGAAGATGCACTCATCACTTGGCAGCTGTCAGATACACCCAATGAAATGCTGACTCGGTATGCGACACATCATGGAGATGCACACGATCCGAATGCGGATATCATTGCCGCGCATGCAGAATCCGATCCGACGATTTTCCGTGCGGAAATGGCATCTGATTTGGAGGAAGTGGTGCATGACCACTATCACAACATCAAGTTTTCTCTCCATCTGGCCGAGGGACAGACTGTGGTATCCAAAATCACCGGCGCACACTATGAGTCAACAAGCTCCTATATCAGCATGACGGCCGTCCCCACGGCAGACGGACAAGGGATTGACGTCCAGCTGGAGCATGTTTGCCGCCAGACGGACATTGATTTCGTAATAGATGTGGAACTGAACCCTGATAAATACATTCAGGAAACCGTAATCCCGGCGGGCACCATTACTGCACCGGAAGATCATTCCAACGGCGGTCTGCACACCGGTATCTTTGATGAGGGAACGGTTTATGGCCTGACGATGCATATGCCAGCCGCCGTGATTGACCGTCGCAAGAGCACCATGACATTTAATGCCGCAGGCGCGGGCACTGCGCCGGCGACCATTGAGCAGCTGGTCGGTACCTCTGTTACCATTCCGGATGGGACGGGGCTGAGTAATGCCGGCAGCAGCTTCGGTGGTTGGAACGTGGTCGGCGGCTCAAACGCCGGCACGCATTATAACGCGGGTGAAATCACAACCATGCCGGAAGGTGACGTTGTTTTGGAACCGGCATGGGGACATATAGAAGCCGAATTGGAAGTTGGCTCTGTCAGCGAAGCGCCTCCACCGGGAAATAATTTGGCGCTGCAGGCCAAGGCCCGCTATGAAGAAAACAGTCTTCTGGATTTCACGGGCGTGACGGTGGAAGGCGGCGGTACGGTCGGTCTTAGTGATATCAATAGTTTTTATGTCATTGATTATCCGGTACAGTATGACATCATTCAAGATGCATCTGACCCGGACCGCATTAAGTTGACCAATGTGTCAAACGCTGTGTATGCGCGCCATGTGGGAGCAACAGAAAGTGACCGGGTAGCAGCTTATCTAGTACGCAGCACGGAGGCAGGCAAATATGATATGTACGTTGCCGGTCCCGGCGGTGTAACCGCGCCCGAGGATTCCTCCGGATTTTTTTGGGGAGGAGATAGTACTTGGAGTTATGATGATACATGGGCAACCAGTGTCAAATCCATCGACCTTTCCGGGCTGAACACCGGTGGCGTCAAAAATATGAGCCAAATGTTTGAATTTTGTCTGGCCTTAACTAGTATCACTTTTGGCAAAAATTTTGACACATCAAACGTAGATAATCTGTCATCCATGTTCTATTATTGCTGGTCGCTGCAGCAATTGGATGTGTCGGGCTTTGATACGCAAAGTGCAACAAACATGTATAGCATGTTTTACTATTGCTCTGCTCTAAGGCAATTGGATGTATCACGCTTTAATACAGAAAAAGTGACGAACATGTCCAACATGTTTCGCAATATGCAATACATCGATAAGCTGGATGTATCCAGCTTTGACACCTCCATGGTCACCAATATGACTGGCATGTTTAGCGCTTGCCGAGCCACAGAAATAAAGGGTGTGGAGAATTTCGACACATCAGCGGTCACCAATATGAGTGAAATGTTTTCCGGCTGCGATCTGAATACGTTGGATTTGCGTAGCTGGAATACTTCCAATGTTGAAAATTTCCAAGGAATGTTCAAGGGATGCTATGCCCTAACGACATTGCAATTGCCCGATCCCTTCGTAACCAGCAAGGCCAAGACCCTTGATAATTTATTTGCGTCGGATAAAGTTCTGACCATCCCGGATGTCAGCAATTGGGAGACTTCTAATGTGGTCGGAATGAGTGAATTATTCTCCGGATGTGAAAAGCTCACCTCGGTAGATTTGACAAAGTGGAAAACCGATAATGTCACGAGTATGTATGGCATGTTCATAGGCTGCAAAAATCTGACTGAACTGGATTTGAGCAGCTTCAACACAGCCAACGTGACCAGCATGTATGGAATGTTTGCAAGCTGCGAAAAACTGAAAACGCTGAAAGTGAGTAATACCTTCACAACCGGAAAGGTAACCACCATGGGCAACATGTTTGCTTATTGTTACGCATTGGAGACCATTCCGGATGTGGTATCCCACTTCGAAACTTCCAATGTCACAAATATGGGGTATATGTTTGCTTATTGCAATGCATTAACCGACCTGACCTTGGATTTTAACACCGCTAAGGTCACGGATATGCATGGTATGTTCCTGCGATTGGATAATCTGCAAAAGCTGGATCTCGGCGATCAGTTTAACACCGCAAAGGTCGCAAATATGGCGAATATGCTTTATGAATTACCCGTATTGACCAGTCTGGATCTTGGCGGACAGTTTACCATTGAAGGTGTTTGTGACGGTGACCAAGTATGGGCTCTTTTCGATGGACTGCCATTGGAATATATCGAAGGAGTGCGTTTAGGCGAAACGAACAAGATTACCGAAATAGAAGGTATGTTTTTGGGTTGCCCTAAATTAAAAAAAGTATCGTTTGTTGTTCCGCAGGATGGTGCAAGATTTGACGAGCTTTCCTCTATATACAGAATGTTCTCTGATTGTCCTTTGCTGGAGGAAGTTGACTTGGGCAACTGGATTCTGCCCAATCTGACCAATACACATATGATGTTCATCGACTGCCCTGCGGTGAAAAAGATCAATCTGTCCTGGTCGGGCATTCGTTCGAAAGCGGACCTTTTCACCATAACCGATATGTTCGGTAATATCACCGGCAGCGCTACGCTGGAAATCGGCAGCGATCCCACCTCTCAGGATGTTATGAACAAGATTGCGCAGGCGTTCCCCGGCAGCGTAACCGTCAATGGTTTACCTTGGTCTGCATCCAACGCAATTGCTCTGCCAGAGTTACCAGCCAATGAGCTGACTTCGGCACCGGAAAAGGTTCCCCCGCAGGAGAACGAATCCAGTGAATCAACCGAACCTTCGGATACACCGACCGAACCCTCGGAGGATATAACGGGTGAGCCGGAAGTAACCCAGCCGCCGGAAAGCAATACGGATGAACCCGAACAGAATCCGGAGGAAACGGCGCCTTCGGGCGAAGCTCAGCAAACCCCGCAACCTGACGGCGAACAGCAAACAATCCCTCAGGAGCCTGCGACTTCGGAAGAACCCTCGGTCGTGCAGCCGGAAACCAATCCGGAACAACCCGATTTGTCAGAGACCACTGGCGCTTCTACGGAAAACAATGTCGCTCTGACAGAGTGCGCCACCATTCCGACTGCGCAGAACTGGAAGGCCTCTGCTCCTGTGATGCGGACTAGCGGAGAGGGTGCAGCCGAACGGGCAACCGACAGTGCGTCGATTAAAATTCATCCCAATAGCACGCCGGCGGGTTCGGCCATTCAGTATCGTCTTCGGATAAAATATGTTGGCGGCATGGGAGCGCAAAGCGGACAAGTTCAGCTCAATTTCCCCATTCCGGAAAAAGTACATGTTCTGACCGACTCTGAACTGAGCGGCATGACCCAGAAACCGACCGATCCGGATACCGGAAAAGAGATTACAGCTGACGATTTGCTTGTTCTATCTGATGTGGAATACAGCGATGATGCTGCGGTCGGCTATTTGGGCGGGCGCGTAGTAGAGGAGCCAAAAATTGTAGATGAAAATGGGCAGAAGTATCTCCGGGGTACCTTTGAAGGTCTTTTTACCGGCAATGAATACGAAATCGCTTTCTGGTGTGTGCTGGACAGTAAAGCCGTAGCAGATGACGGCTATACCTATTGGGACGGCACTGCCTACGCCCAAGACAAAGCCGCTACGGCAGCCTCTAACGTCTATCGACTGTGGTATAAGAGTGGTGACGATACCCCCGATCCTCCCACGGCTACCGAGCATGCTGTCACGTACAAATTTGAAGGAGCAGTGCCATCGGGTGTAACACCGCCTTCGGTGGAACTGCATGCCAAAGATGAGACGGTGACCCTCCCGTCTTATAGCAAGCCGAGCACGGTTCCTGATTACTATACCTTTGACGGCTGGTCCTCCAAGGATGTATCCATTGGTAATAGCAGCTTTACGATGCCCGACGCCGATGTGACCATCATCGGTACTTGGAGCATCAATGAAGCGAGCGCTCCGAAAATTACGGTAACTTATGAGTATACCAATAACAATGAGGCGCAGCACATCCCTGACGGTGCACCGACCATCACCCCAACGCAGCAGGTAATGGTGGGCAATACCCATGCGATCGTTCAGATTCTGGAACACGCAGATCATCATATTTTTGAGGGTTGGAAACCCGCGCTGACCATCGGCGGCACATCCGTTACATTGAACGATGATAACGCAGACGGTATTTACACCGGTGCGTATAATGGTACGACCTACACCATCAACACCACCGGCGTACTTCAAACGGAGCAATTCCGGGACGCGAATGGAGCAGTCACCGTATCTTACACCGGCCCTTGGCATCCTTATACGGGCAACATTCAACTGGATGCCAACGGTGGCGAGGGAACTATGGCTGAGCTGCGCAATGTTACTTGGGACACAAAGACTGTAACTATTCCGCAAAATACCTTTACCTATCCGGTGAATGGCTATGAATTTGTTGGATGGGCCACATCACCTTCCGGAAATGCCTCCCTGCAGCCAGGTGATTCTGCCGCAGGTCTGATTACGCAGGATGGTGCGACAGTGACACTGTATGCCGTTTGGAAACGGTCCTCCTTCGAGGTGGGCTATGCTCTGTCCAATGTAACCAGCAGCAATACTGGCACAACCGTTGCACGGGGCGATAGTTATACCACTATTCTGGCCCCATCTGATGGTTGCACAATGGACAAGGTGAGTATCACGGTAGGCGGGCGCGAAGTCGCGATCGACCCCAGCAGTTATGATGCTTCCACAGGACAAGTAAATCTATCCAATGTGGATGGTGATATCATCATTCGTGCTTCAGCAGTTCCGATTACCAAGCCGCCTGTCACACAGCATACCATTACCGTATCCGTCACCGGCGGTACAGCCAGCCACAGCGGTGCTGTGTATGTCAATGATGGCGACGATTTGACAATCACTTTTACACCGAATGCAGACTATGTATTGAATAGCGTAACGGTTGACGGAAGCGCAGCAAGCCTGACCGGTAACGCTTACACATTTGCCCATGTGACAGGCAATCACACAATTTCTGTTGTATATCAGAAGAATGGTTCCGGTGGCTCCGGCGGTGGCGGAGGCGGCAGTTCTGTTACCGATAAATACCCTGTTCATGTTGAGGATACCGGCAACGGCACCGCAACTTCGGATAAGCAGGAAGCTGCACCGGGCGAGGTTGTCACGGTCGATACCAACGGCACAGTTGATAAGATCACCGTGACCGACAAGGATGGAAATGAAGTGCCGATTACCGACAAGGGCGACGGCTCGTTCACCTTTGAGATGCCGAATTCCGAGGTAACGGTAAAGGTTGAGTTTGAACCGCTTCCCGAAGTGGCAGATCCGAATGATACCGGCGTTGCGGATTGGCTTGACACTGTCAACCACAATTCCTATCTGAATGGTTATCCGGACGGGACCTTCCAGCCTGGCGGCAACATGACCCGCGCGGAAGTGGCGCAGATGTTCTACAATCTGCTGCTGAACAAGGATGTTGCGATCACCGTATCGTTCAGTGATGTGAATTCGGAACGCTGGTACGCTACGGCGGTGAATACACTGGCGTCCCTCGGCATCATCACGGGTGTGGGAAATGAAAAGTTTGCACCCGAACGAGCAATCACACGTGCGGAATTTACGGCCATTGCCATGCGTTTTGCCAAGCTGGACAAGACCGGCATCAATATTTTCTCGGATGTGCAGGAAAGCGACTGGTTCTACGATTATGTGATTGGCTCCATTCAATACGGCTGGATTACCGGTTATTCAGATGGTACGTTCCGTCCCAACAACACGATCACGCGTGCGGAAGTCACGACGATAACCAACCGTATGTTGGGACGCGCAGCGGACGAAACCTATGTTGGCAACAACAGTTCTTCCCTGCGCTCGTTTGCGGATGTAACCGGGACGCATTGGGCGTACTATCAGATCGTGGAAGCCACGAACAGTCACGAATTTGAGAAAGCAAATGGTGCGGAGACTTGGAAGAATCTCAAATAAGGGTTTAAGACCATTTACGCTTTCATCACCAGTGAAAAAGTTTTTCCCGGCCAGCAACGGTTTCGTTGCTGGCCGCTTTTTATGCAGCACACAGGTCCGGAGCGGAATTATGCTCAAGTTAAGCAGAAGTAGAAAGTCTGTTCCATTGCCTTATTACCTACCTTTGGATCGCATACTCGATGGCGTGGAATAGAATCGGATAAATTTGCTCGTGGGCTGGCAGGAGATCCTTCAATAACGGATGATATTCCCGGTATCAGCGACCGCAGCAATCAAATTTGGAAAATGGTATAACAGCTTCTTCGTGCTGTTACAGATTATGAAGAATTTTTGGGAGTTTATCAACAAGACTGACCGTTGTCGGTCTGCCATATCACAATAATCCTTAATCTGGTTATATGATACCCGATACTAGTCGACAGGTCCGCTGTGATTTGGCTTCCTCAAACCAATGGTATTGCTCTCGAAACAGGAATGCTTCCTTTCTCCGGACACGGATCGTGTATCAAATACCTGTCCCATAGACTTTGAACGAAGCTGTCTGACGGGCATCCAACACCCGCTCTACGGCAAATTTGCAGCTGTCTTCCCACCGTATCAACGTGGGAATGATTTTGCCGTCGGTGGTCCATTCCGTCGCAATACCGACAAACACTTTTTGCATGTTTTCCACCTCCTGCGTTAAAAAACCAACCGGGTGAATGATGTAGTCTGCTTTGGCATCGATCCCGGCTATTGCCTTGCCTTGCAGCACAACGGCCCGCCAGATGCAATGGATTCCGAACCGTTCGCTGCCAGCCACACTGTCTGCGCAAAAGAAACAGGGCGGTATGGATGATCTCGCTGGTGATATCGGTCGGCTGCTTGAGATTGCACTGCCGTTCAAACATTTTCCTGAGCGTAGATTGGATATAGTGCAAATTCACCTGTGCCAGCTCGCCAGAGGATAATGCCGTGCCGCGCTTCGCCATCCCCGGCGACCGCAACCGGTTTGTCTTGTACCTCAGGGTGGTACGGGCACTCAACCGAGGCGTAGAAAGAGTTCATATTGCTGTGCAAAATCGTGCGTCCCATATCCTCACCACACTTTGATTTGCAACAAAATAGTAGAACGTTGTGCGTATTTGTCAATGGGAAGTATTGAAGATAAGGGGGGCAATGATTTGGCGATAGCGATCATGAGCGAATCGGCCGGCAAACGCTGAAATGGCTCTCGGCTATACTGCGGTTTATTTCGGAGCGTATATTCTGGTATAATGGTGAAAAGGCGGTGTTGACACGAATAAGATCTTTGTGAACAAAATTTGGTGCAATCGGTGCGGAGGGGAAATAGAGAGCCGCCATAGGCGTGATTTCCGTATGTGTCAATGTGGTGCATGTGCTGTGGATGGAGGGCGTGACTAACTGAGACAATGCGGCAAGCGGGAGGATTGGACAGAACTGTCGATGTGTGAACCTGTAAACAAGGTAGGATAGGTTGCGTAGTGAGCGTAATAAACCTATCTTTTAAAACGGCATAGTACGCGCAGAGAAAACTTGAGGAGAAACGGCAAAAATATCAATAAGAAAATGGAAAAGGCGGCACGGGAGCAATGCTCCGTGCCGCCTTTTTTATAAACGCTAAAGAATATTATTTGATCTTGGCATATTGCTATCAGCTTTATCAAGCAGGCGTTTTGCAGAAGCTGGCGATAGGACATCTCCTAGTGAAACTTGACATCTGCACAAAGATGCATTTTGCCTGATAAAAGGAGATGAAGCGAAACGCACGAATCCTTAGTGCGGGTATTAGTCTGCTTTGAGTTCTACGAGGACCTCAATTTCGCAAGCAATTCCGCCCGGCAGTGTATTAACACCGATGGCAGTTCTTGCAGGCATGCCGACTTCTTCGCCAAACAGCTCTACCAGTAAATTAGAACCGCCATTTACGACTTGCGGTTGTTGTTCGAAAGAATCTGCACTGTTAACGAAAGCAAGCACCTTTACAAATCGTTTAATCTTATTCAGATCCCCGGTCTTGGCATGCAGATTTGCAAGAAGGTTGAGCATGCAGTTATAAGCGGCTTTCTGGCCTTCTTCCAAAGTCAGATTTTCGCCTACACGACCAATAACGGTATTGCCGTTACCAAGATCGGGCCCGCAACCGGAACAATACAGAAAATTCGAACCAAATTCCTGTACCGGCGTATAAACACCGCCCTTGGGAGGTGGAGCGGGTAGGGTAATTCCTTTTTCTTTCAAAGTGTCATAAACGTTCATGATAATCTCTCCTTTACATGTTTGAATGAACAATATGAAATCGGAATATGGCAATCCTATATCGTAGATTTACGAATGCTTGTCAATAGGTGATTTTCCGGTTCCTTGCGGTGACTTCCCATTCGCCTACAATTTCGCTGTTCGCGACTACGATTACGGACGGATACAGCGCACTGGTCGGGCAAATATGGGTTGGAATGACAAAAAGTTCTTCCCCCACTTTGGGACATTCATCTTCGTGGCCTGACTTCATGCGGAAGGTCCAATGCTCTTCGCTTTGGAACATCTCTTCATAGTTTTCAATCCCCAGCAGTTGCCCGCGGATACCTGCCGGATCGGCCGCGATACCCTTGTAGCCGAGGTCGAGGGAGAAAGTGCCTTCGCAGGGGTTGCTAATCACGCGCGTCAGGATAGCTGCTGCGGGGACGTAAGGTAAATCGGGGAACTTCTTGCTGTATCCGTAGTCATGTACAAAGATCGTTCCGGGCGAATAATAGACCGCTACATTGTTGACCTCTTCTTGCTCTGCAAGATTGGAAGCGGCATGGCAGGGGAAGGATGGGGATCCGCCGATAATGACCAGCGAACAGGTCGGATGCTCCTTGTAAATTGATTTTAACAGCGGAATAAGTTCCCTGTCAACATGGTCGGATTGGGCTTTCCTGTCATGGTAATCGTGTTCGGTGCGATGTCCGTCATAGCAGTGCAGTCCTTTAAGAGTAAGCCCGTCCATGGCCGAACAAGCGTCGCAAAAGCTGGTTAGGTTGGAAAGCGGAACACCGGTACGATTCATGCCCATATTGACATCTACCAAAACGTCCACATTTCCGAGAGAAGAGGCTCTTGCTGCTTGGCCCAGCAGGGAGAGCATGTTCAGACAGTCTCCGATCGCATAAAAATGCGTATCCGGAAATGCTTCGGACAGACGGATAAAACGTTCGATGTTTGGACCCACCAGCGGGTACGAGAGCACAATGTGTTCCGCACCACAAGAAGCGGTCATTTCCGCTTCGGCGATTGTTGCGCATTTGAAACGACGGATACCGTATTCCATAGACAGACGGATCATTTCGGCCATCTTGTGGCTTTTTACATGTGGCCAGAGGTGTTCTGCGCCGTGAGCAGTCTCAACCGCTTTTTTGAAATTGCTGCGAAGAATATCTCGGTAATAAATAAGAGCGGGAGTAATAATATCTTCGCTTCCTTTGAAAGAGTAAGACGGTTCCATGTTTGCTTTTCCTCCTTTATCCACTGAATAATATAGGCGCTTCTCTACAAATGTGCAATAGATTTGATAAAATGTTGAAATGAAAATCTGATAATTATTATTTTACACAAAAAGTTGAAATAGTCAATCAGATGAAAAAATAAATAGTAAAATTGTGATATTAAACAATAATTGAATTAAAAAGTTATATAAAATATAGATATTAGATTACATAGAGGAAAAACATATTGACAAATTGTTGAGACGAAATTAGAATCAATTCAAACAATTTGTTTAATCCGTGTTGTAGGAGGTAATGAAATGGAAGGGAACTTTGGAACGTTTTTTCTGATCGGCTTTGCGGCTTATGTTGTTCTGATGATTGTCATTGGATATGTAAGCAGTAAGGGGAAATCCAAAGGAAAAGGCTATTTAACGGGAGGTGGACAGTTACCGTTCTTCTTGATCTTCGCCACAATGGGCGCAACACTGATCGGCACAGGATCTTCGATCGGTGCAACAGCAAATGGATTTAAGATGGGTTTCGGTGGCGCTGCATATGGACTTGGAGCGGCACTTGGCGTTCTGACGCTGGCATGGATTGCGCAGAAGACAAAATTAAGAGAAAAAAACTTTGTAACTATGGCGGAAGAAGCGCAATTCCATTATAATGGAAATAGACTTGTGAAGAACGTCATGAGTATCATGATGTATATCATCGAAGTGGTGTGGCTGGGTAACCATGTCAATGGCGGCGCGACTTACTTGAGCTATGTTACTGGGGTGGATTTGGTAACAGCGAAAGCAATTGCAGTTCTGGCGTTTGGCGTATATGTAATCATTGGCGGCTATCTGGCGGTTGTTTGGACAGACCTGATTCAGCTGACCATTCTGGTTGCCGGTTTCATTGCTATTACAGCGGTGTGCCTTCCGATGGCAGGTGGCTGGACTGGTATCACAGAGGCGGTCACTGCAGCGGGCTTGGAAGGTAATCTGACTTTCTATGGTGTTGGCACCATGGGCGCAATGGCTTTGATATCGCTGATTTGGTCGATTTTTATTCCCTGCTGGGGCACACCAACTTACCGGATGAGAGTTTATACCGCAAAAAGCAATAAAACAGCAACCAACGCGTTGAAGATGTCCGGCCTGTTGCTTCTTGTATTCTCTCTGCTTCCGGCAATCATCGGCATGGCTGCTTTTACAATTGCGACAAACAACAATGCTACATCGGTTCTGGAACATCCGGATTTCGCTTTCACCTATATTGCAACGACTGCATTGGGCCCCGTTTTGGGACTGCTGTTCATGATTTCCGGCCTTTCTGCAACTATGTCCTCGGGTGACTCCGATGCGATTGCAGGTGTTACGATTGCAATCCAA
>ENA-OWPN01001134-OWPN01001134.1-human-gut-metagenome-genome-assembly--contig:-NODE-1134-length-27189-cov-3.624309_pt1 | contig 27189 bp, 25 predicted proteins | sample MGYA00248266_ERZ651850 | MGnify/ENA primary metagenome ERZ651850 (study PRJEB26924, sample SAMEA4378296) | human gut metagenome | biome: human gut; feature: human-associated habitat; material: faeces... | reverse complement strand
TGTTGTATCCTTTAGAAAAAGCACTGCTTCCGTACCGGAGTAGGCACGAAATACAAGATAGCCCTCACGATTCAGAAGCTCCTCTAACAGATTTCCGATATGTATATCATCATCTACAATCAAGATTGCTTTCAATATAATTCCTCCTCAACATTTTCCATAGAAAGTCACCACATATTTTCCTTATACAGGTATATTTATATAAATATATGGTATCATACAAGCTGAAAAAAAAGAAGCATGCAATCCGATAGCTCTTATTCAAAAAGGGGATTGTGAATTTCCTGACTGCATAAAGGGTACACTACCTCAGATACCGACGGTATTAGCCCTGCAATCGTAAATAGAAATATCCAAAAATGAATAAGGGCTGTTTTACTACGCATCCTTCATTTCTTTATAGTTTCTTTCCTCTCGCCACTTCTATGTTAAGAAGGTTTGCTACCCCTTCTTACGATCGATCCATGTATGCTGCAGGAACAGACCACAAATGGCAGTCACGACAGCACCGGCTAATCGCGCTATCCATACATTCAAATCAAAGGCATAGAGTATTTTCATCGCAAAGTTTCCAGCAGCAATTGCCGCTGGAAATATTATAATCCATGTAATAGTAGTTCCCTTTGTGTTATCTAATTTCATATAGCTGCGTCCTAATCAACTGGCAGAGATGAATGCGAGTATCAACAGAAGTATCATCACTGTGAGGACAGATAGGATTCTTTTGGAAGAATCACGTTTTTTATCTGCTTCTCCGCCATGTTCATTTTGTGATAACATCATTTGCATATCATTATCAACAAGTGCGTCAATACCAATCTGCAAGGCTCTGGACAGAGCTAGCAGCTGCCGTGCGTCGGGTACGGTCTCATTCAATTCCCAGTTTGATATCGTCTGTCGTGTAACTCCGACCAGCTGACCCAGCTGTTCCTGTGAAAGCTGAAGCTTTTTTCGTGATTTCAAAATATTTTTTCCTAAGTCCATGTTGACTCCTTTCGCTTGTAATCATATCTTATTTCCTTACTTTATTTCTACCAAAGCTTTTTGGAAGCTTGTCAAAGATTTTTAACATTTGTATAGAAAATATGATATTGTGCTGTTTTTCCCCTCATCAAAGCAACACTGCTATTGATATATAAGATGTATGCCTGTGAAGCTTTCTGTACAAATACCTGTATATATAATATCTGTAAATTTCTTTATCATAAGAAAGGCAGCAGATATGCTACGTACTCATTTAAATATCCTCTGTAGCTGCCAGTTATTCTGGTTCTTTCTCACGTCAAGATACAAGAAGGATATGAGATATAAAACATCGATTATTTTGTATTTTATGCTTCCCATATACCCAGATTCGAGAAAGATCCGTGTTATTCATTCTGCATTTTCTTCTGCATTACATCATAGCAAAGAAAATCTCCGGAGCTGGTCTGGATCATATGAAACTCGGTTTCCTGATAGCCGCGTTTACGATAGATTGCCTTTGCAGGAAGGGATGCATCCAGTGTGCAACGATCATACTGTGAAAAGATTGCATGCTCTGCAAATTCCATAAGACTGCGTCCATGCCCCTTTTTCTGATGCTGTGGCAAAACAAAGAGCCTGCAGATTTCATTTGCCTTGATTGTAACAGTACCAATTGCTCTTTCCTCATCATCGAAAAGGAGATAGACACTGCCGGATTTGATGTCATGGCGGATATTTGCATCCTTATGGTGTGACAGAAAAAAATCAACAGCTCCATTCGGATAATAATGCGGATAGATTGCCTGTATCGTTTCTCTTGTGATCCTTCTCACTGTCTGTACAGTGCTTTCATTCAACAGCGCTTTACTTATATCGTTGTTATTTCTGTATGAACTACTCATATATACATACCTCCTTTTAATAGTTGACTAAGCTGCTTTTAGTCTGTAAGCTCCTTATTGTATTCAATCTACAATGTAATGCTTTCATTTGTTGTCGCATGCTGTGTATGCTTTTTAACGGCGTGCTGTGTTAGACGGTCCCAGCCTTTACACTTTCTATAATGTTCATTATATAAAACAAAAAAGGCAATGTACAGTTAATTTTGTACAAAACCATTTTCTTATTGCTTGCACTGTAGTAGAATACCTCCATCGTGAAAATTGCTCTTTTAATAACAGTATGTGATATCTTACATACAGCTATATCATTCTTTTTCTGCGCAGGGAATTTCAAATGTCTCTGAATGAAAATTAGAATAATACCTCCCCTTCGTTACTGTAAATTTTAACACACAATAATCTGGATCTGTCACACCCTTAGGATAATACATGGTATCGCCCTCTTTCCATATCATATCCTTACTTTCCTGATCCTCAAGGACCTCTGCTGTCCCCAGCAGCATCACTCCGCGGAAATAGCGTTTATCACAAAAATAAATGCAAGCTTTGGAATTCTTACGGTACTGTGCCACTCGCATGGAAGATGTATTCGTGGTAAAGTAAAATGTATGTATTCCCACCCTTTTTCGCGGTGGAAGCATTGCTTTGGTGTTTGGAAAACCATCCTGATCTACGGAGCTGATAAATGCAACGCTCTGTTTATCAATTAGCTTACCAATCGTTGTTTCACTGTCTCGCATCATAACAATCACCATCCTTTACCTTATTGTAGCCTGACCTTCTCCTCCTGTACAGTACCCACTTTTTTGTAACTATGTATTGAAAGCACTCATAAAAGTCCTTTATCCTTTAGAAATTCCTCACGGCCATCCTCAAGCATCATTTCCATGCCGATAGCCTGCATGATTTCAATTGCTTTCAGCATTTGTTCTCCACGTTTGGTAAGCGAATATTCGACATGCAGGGGATAACCATCATACGTTTGCTTGTCTACCATTCCATACTCGATCAATTCCTTTAGTTGTTCAATCAGCATTTTCTGTGTAATATTTAAAATCTCTTTTTTCAATTCAGACAGAGATTGCTTTTTCTTGCCAAGCTGCCACAATATGATTGGCTTCCATTTTCCCTTAGTTATATCATGTGTTAACTCTAATGGACATGTGTATTGTTTACGTAGTTTCACGCTATCTCCCCTTTTCTGAATTTAATATATGGTGTACAGGTATGAAATAAATTGATACAAATGATACAGGGAAATCTATGAAGCTGTGTTTAGCTTGCGAAAGAATAGAGTTGTTCATGCTCTGAAAAAGCACGAAACTTATGAATAGCCTTTTATGATGTCTGACATTTTCCTGTTTCGAATGGTGTTTTATGCATGGTATAAGAAGGTTATCTGAGTGTAGAATCATGCTTTACAAATGAAGAAGATAAGCAAAGCTTGCATATTGCAGCTATTTATGATAGCTGTGATGGGCAAGCTGATTATGCATCCAGCTTCATGTACAGTAAAGGATAGGGATTGCCCTGTTCATCCATATCACTTCGCTTGTATACGGTGAATCCCATATGCTCATAGAAGCCTTTTGCTGAAGGATTCTGTTCATTTACCGTTAATTTGTTAACCGCATATGTTTTCATTCCATACTCCAGCAGGGCTTTCCCATACCCCTGTCCTCGTTCCTTTGCAAAGACAAACAGCATCTCCAGCGTTTGACCTGCAACGCCCATGAAGGCAATCGGTATCTGCTGTTCATTAACTGCAACTATTAAATGCGGAATCTCCTGTATTGCCATTGGGATATATTCTTTAATCATCGCGATTTCATCTACAGAAAGAAAATGATGTGTTGCCTTAACGGAAGCTTCCCATATTTCAAGGAGCTGTTGTATAAGAGTCGCTGTTCTTTCTTCAATTTCAATAATATTCATGGCCGCCTCCCGTTTCTATTTTTGCGCTTGGATACCTCACATAATTTTTAGTGTTAGCTTTTGTAAATGATGTGGACTCCACTACAGACCATCATATCACTATTTCTCACTACATCCATAATATTTCTATAATTCTTCAAAACTTCTATTGGATCACGCTTCCTAGATGTTGCATTAAACGCTGCTTTTTAGAGATTCCATTTTCATACTTTTATACTGTAGTTTGGCAAGAATATAGACATCGTAATAATCTCTTGGTCTGGTTGTAATCACCTCTTGAAATAGTGGTCTCAACTTTTCCGCCATAACGGTTTCAAGGTTATGCGCAAGCACAAAGATTTCTCTGTCCTCCAGTAAGAGCTTGAATCTGTATTCAATCTCCCTCGATGTAATCTTATCGTCTGTGATGATATCCAATTTTAACGGTATAGCCATTGGAGGATAGTTTGCAGATAATGAACAATATCCGGTGTACTCATCACCCTCTCTTATCTCACCATTTTTCTTAAACTTAAATATTACATCGTCCTGTACATCAGTTTCGCATATATTAAGAAACATCTTCTTGACGCTTTCTTCGTTAACTGGCTAACCTTTAATTGTTACATCCATATTCATAAAGGCACGAGTATCCAATCCGACTAACGCGGAACTCAAAAAACCACCTTTTAATAGGAAACACTGCTGATATTTTGAAACTGAAATTCTTTCAAGGGTTCTCTTCAATATAAAATTCTGCAGCACTAGCTGTGCTGAGATATGTTTGTCTCTTGCTATATTCTTAATCAACTTTAAGCTGCATCGCATTTTTCATATCAGCAGCTCCAGATATCTTCTTACCTTTTCTTCAACATGAAATTTCTTCGCATATTATGATAAAAGCGTTATGTTCTTATCTTTCCTAACTGCATATCGTTTAAATGCTCCGGTAAAAACTCACGTATCGACTCCTCTGCGTTTACGCAAAATGTCACATAGTGTTTGTTCCATGGCATAGATTGTTATTATATTTCCACCTGGAGATTTCACTTGTGAATTCCTACATCGTACCATTTTTTCTTTATAGTCGGAGAGGATATTCCTTCATTCTTCGGATTTGTAAGATTATAGGCTTCAGGAAATGTCATATCAAATCTGTTTGGTGTTAGATCTGTAGAATCTCATAAGAACAATGCTGTTTCATGAGAAAAAACACCTTTTCTAAAACGAGTCTGTAAGTTTACAAACTCATCTTCCCATACCTTCGGTAAAATATATACACCACGTACTGCTCGCTCTAGCTTTCCAGAATCTACAAGAGCCTTTATATTTCCACGAAGTATTCCTCTATCTGTAATATCAGCAGTCGCAACAACTCCATTATTTTCTTTTGCTATCCGTATTATTTAATCTGATACATTCATTTCGTCACCTTTTTTGACTTTTATGCTTGTTATTGTATATCTCCCAAGCATAAAAGTCAATAATTACATAAACGGAATGTAAAGTAGTGTGATTTGGAGAAAGGCTCCAATCTAGGTATATGCTAGGTCTTAAATTATAGAAGAGCTTGTCTTAATGAAATACGGTAATTGCTAATACAAAGAAGATGTCTCTGTATAGATACTTTAAGAACTTTGCGAGTTTATAGATAATAAAGATAACAAACAAACTGCTCAGAAAATGACAATATTATATATGAAAAAAAACAACTAACTTTATAAAAAAATACACGATATATGGGCTTACCGACTATAACATTAATCTATATTTCATCTATGACTCCTTCTAATATCAGAATACCAATTCTTTTGCTACAGTTAGTAATTTCTTGAACGAATCCACAACATCTCCTAAATCAGAATTTGCTCCCCAGCTAATACGCACCGAGCTTTCGATTTTCTCAAGTGGAATTCCCATCGCAGTCAGAACATAGCTTGGTTCATATGATTTAGAATTGCAGGCAGATCCATTAGAAATTCCACAATACTGCTTAGTTGAGAGCATTAAAGCTTCTGAGGACACTCCATTAAAACAAATATTCAAGGTGCTTGGTACGCAGAAATTTTGATTTCCGTTAATTTCGTACTCGATGCCTGATGCTTCAAGAGCTTCAAATAAAGCTTTCTTTATCTTTAAGCACTTTTCCTGGTTTTGCTTATACTCCGTAGCGACCAATGAACACGCTGTTCCAAGTCCAACTACCAATGCTACCGGTATTGTTCCTGGGCGAATTCCGTGCTCCTGTTGTCCACCATACATGATTCCCTTTACAGGAGGTAGCTTGTACCTTTTTCTTCTCAAAACCAATGCACCAACTCCCTGTGGTCCACATATTTTATGAGCACTCATAGAAAGCATGTCATACTTAACCTCTTTCAACTCATCTACTAATTTTCCAAAACTTTGAGTTGCGTCAATATGCAAGAATGTATCTTTATCTGCAAGGAAGTCTCCTATTTCCTTTACAGGTTGAATGATACCAGTCTCATTATTTACATGCATGATGCTCACCAATAAGGTATCATCTCTAATCAACCCTAAAACTTCATCAGTAGAAATTCTTCCATCTATTTTCGGATTTACATAGGAGACATCAAATCCTTGCTGTTCCATCGCTTTACAAGTACCCAGAACAGCTTTGTGTTCAAGAGATGTAGTTATTATATGCTTCTTATCAGTTTTTTTGGCATATTCCCTTAGACCCTGAATGGCAATATTATTACTCTCAGTGGCACCGCTAGTAAAGAACACATCCTCTTTGCTAACACTTAACAAAGAGGCAACCTCATTTCTTGCAGCTTCAACAACTTTTCTTGCATCATCTCCAAAACTGTGCGTTCTGCTATCTGCATTTCCCGGTATGCTTCTATATATTCTTATCATTTTTTCAAGAACACGTTCATCAATTGGTGCTGTTGAATTAAAATCCAAGTATATTCCCACTGACTACACCTCCAAAACAAGGTTAAATAGGTCATCTAAATTTTTTATAAAATTGGTTCCCGACAGATAAGAAATTCCTCTTTCTAAGTGTAATTTAAAATATTTAGAAACAGTTTCATCATCTATAGGAAGATTTTTCTCGAGACACCAAGCTTGAATCAGAGCCTCATATAATTCGCTATATTCACCGCCAAATGTATACCAAGACATTTCCACATTACTATCTGCAATAATAGGAATATCTGTAGGAATCGTATTTTCTTTTAAAGAATAGCAAAGTGCCCATCTGCATAATACATTCCAATTTTTAATCCCAGTTTTACCTTTCAGTCTTGAGAGGCGATCTTTTGATTGACTAGAAAGCCTAATTTGTTTAATTATCATATTAACCTCCATTCCACCGCTCTCGCTTACGGCACAAATAGTGTTGAAAGTAACGTGCGAGTTACGCTACTTCGTAGTATCAGATATGAGGAGAAAGTAATCTTACAAAGTACGGAGAGATGAGTCATATATCATACCTTTCTCAAATCTAAAAATAGTATATTAATAAGTGTGAGCATCATACTTCTAGCTCATATAAATGGTTCTTGAATCTGCACATTCATTATTTGTGTAGTAAGTAAGCTATTTCTTTCATCTTACTCTTTATGACGAGAAGAATTATCATGAAAGTTGTTTAACCTGTACGTTGTGACGTTAATGTTCACATATATATTCTTGAGCCAAAATCATATCCACCGATAGTATCATCAAGCCATATTATTAAAAAACGTTTCTCCACAATCAAAACTCAAGTCCACTTTTTCAATCAGTGGCTCAATGATCATAATTGGCATGACGCCTGTATGGTAAGTACCTGTTTTCAATTCTTGAAGACTCCTATCACTGATCCAAAATGAACCAAAGCGGTCTACTATAAAATCAAACACGAACATATCAAAAAACGTTGTGATAAGAAACGTGCCATCATTGCAATTGCCAGAATGATACTTACTGCCATTTACTTTATGTTTAAAAATGGTGAAGCATTCTGTCCTAGTGATTTATATAAAATAGATACGCCATGAGATTTAAAAAACGAGCAAGAAGAACATACTATCAAACAAACCACTAAGTTTCTTTTGTCAAAAGATATCACAGATTTAACTACTGTTTCTGCTATTCCTTGCAAATTTTCAACTACTATCTTCACTCCTCTTTTTGGAGCTCTCTTTTTTCTCGTGTTTTTTAATTCTTTCGCACTAATCACTTAAGAAATAGCCTTTCTTAATTTTTGAACATTTCAGTTCATCATCGTATACCAATGTAAATTCATCACCAACTGTATCTTTCATGATTTCATAATAATTCTGATCAATTTCCGAATCTGTTGATAGAATTATTGTCTGATCACTAGCATTAGGAAAATATGTTTTAATTAAAGCTATTCGATGTACAGAATCCATTCTTGATAGTGGAGTGTCAATAATTACAGGTAGCTTTTTCTTTGAACAAATTGCTAATGCCCATAAAAGCGAAATTACCATTAATTGTTTTTCCCCTGCAGACAAGGATTCCTTTTCCACAACTTGATTTTCAGCATTTAAGTAAACAAAATCCAAAGTAACTGCATCCATATCAATTCGATCAATCAAATTCTTCTTATTAGCCAATAGTTTGTAACACTCCGTCATCGTCTTGGCCAATATCCCGATTTTCTTCTTTTGCAAACGGATTTTATACTCTGCCAGAGCCTGTGATGCATGGTGTGCATATTTTAAAATTCTTTCGTTATCATCATAGCTTTCTAGGTTTGATAGCATTTTCTCGACAAAATGATTATACTCAGAAGTTGTCCTCATAATATCGCCATTTAGTTTAGTACGTTGCTTTTGAGCAATTTCTAAAGAAACTTCATACTCAATTATTTCCTGCTCAAGCGTTTTGATCTTTTTATAGATTTTAGATATAGCCTTTTCATCTATATCAATACTTAAATAACTATCAATCTCATCTATCTTGGCGATTCCTTTTTGGTAAATAGCCATATTCTGCAACATATTACCTTGTGCTTTTCCCAAACCACTTCCAAGCAATGTTGTTAGTTGATAAAAACTCTGATCAGAAATATCAAAGATAATTTCTGTACTTTCTTCAGCCGCCTCATTTTCTATATAAGCTATAAAGTCTTTTACATCTCTTTTGTCCCCATTATCGTTGTATGTTTCAAACATGGAATGGATCTTATCAACAGTGTAACCAAGCAGCTTTGTTTCATGTTCTTTAGCTGCTTGTGCTCTTATATTTTCAAGCAGATCCTTTACAAGCATAAGTGGTAATTCACTTGCAGCTACTCCAATCAAGATTTCTTTCACCTGTTCCACCTTTGCCGCAATAGCTGTTCTTTCTGTAAATAAATCTTGTCTTTGAACTACAATATTGCCGCCTTTTGATCTATAATCAACTTTTGCTTTTTCTAATTTCTTTCTAGTTTCTTCAATCTGTTTTACCATTTCAGCAATGCGATCATCTTTGATTTGTAGTGCAACCTCAGCTTGATTTTTTCTTTCTCTAAGAATCTTTAATTCTTCTGTATGAACTTGATCATTGGCTCTTTTTGCAACCCTATTTACAATTCGAGATATATCATTATCTAAAAGGTCAAGAACGGATATCCCCAAAAGAGTCTTAATTGACTCTTTCATCTGAGCATTTGTATTTTCTACAGCTAACTCAGCAATTTTTTCTCCATCAAAAAAGAAGAAGTTAGACAGACCACTAGGAAGAATATTTTCTATAAACATCGCCCAGTTATCAGTTAAAAACTTATTGTCCTGGCCATTCTTTTTTACCTGTATATTTTCTCTTGTTCTTTGCCCGGTACCAAACCAAGAACGTCTTATTAAGTATTTTTCATTCGTCTCGCTTTCTAGCTTAAACTCCAGCTCGACATAAGTTTCTAAACTTCCATCAGCAGTATTTACAAATGCCTTAAGATACTGCCCATAACTTGAATAATTACTTTCGTTATACGCAAACGAATTTGCACCATACAAAGCAAGTAAAACTCCTTCCAAAAAGGTTGTCTTACCTCTACCGTTCATACCACCAATTAGAACAACAGGCTTTGAAGATTCAAATTCAAATATATTATTCCCAGCATATACCCCGAAATTATTAAATATCAATTTTGTTATGATCATTAGAATTCTTCTCCTGCAATATCAGACTCTTCTTCAGAGACTTCGCCATCAAATTCTTCTGCTTCGCTTTGAATGTGAGCAAAGAATTTATCATTAAATTTTCCACCTAATTCTTTTTTTCTTATAACTCGATCTTCATAGTACTTTGTTGCATCTTCTTCATTCATATAAAATGTATGAGAAATGCACTTTTCTAAATCATCTAAAATACCTTTTCGTTGATTAAGACTATTTGATTGATTTTCTATATCAATCATGCTGTATAGCATTTCAAAGGTAAGTTCTTCTTCTGGAAACAGATCATCACAGACCGATTTCAAGACATCCCACTCTTCTTTTCTGAATGCTTCTGAACCCACCCATTCTGGGTCAATAAACTTTTCTCCCATCACTCTTTCGAATATTTGAGGCAGAGAATCGTCAAACTCGTGCTTTTCATAAACCCATATACGACGAATAGCTCGTAGTTCCTCTATCGTTATTAAAGAAACATCATCAAAACCTACTGGACCTTCTTGCTTAATTTCTTCTTGAATATAAAGTAATTTTTCCAACCATGCCTCTCGAATCTCTTTCTTGTAAGGTCCATGATGTAAACGACCAAAACTTCCTTGAAGAAATCCTCCCATTTTTCTGAAACTTCGCCTTCCTCTATCTCGTTCTTCATCGCCAAATTCATTACGAAACTCCAGCAACGGTGTCATCCAAGCTTTTTCATCATCATTTGCTATCATTGCCTCCATAGATTTATCTTTTTCTACCATTGTGCAAACCCAACATCCAAACCTACTTCTACCACAACTTGGTAAATCTTTTTCTACCATCATTGGACATTCATTGTCAGCAGTTGCTCCTTTATACAATGTAAGCAGTTCTTGATTAGAATATCCCCAAGGATTTTTATACTGCATCAAGAATACCCAAACATCATCATCTGTCCACTCAGCTAATGGCGCAAAAACTAGTTCGTTTACCATTGTTGGATTGGGGCTTAGCAACTCTCTAACTCGTTTCTTTTCGTAATTCGCCATAGTTTTAGCACGATTAGCACTTTCTGCTTTTCGTGTTCCTAAAACCATAATAATCTCACCGTGTTCAGCAATCCTCTCTTTAACAAACTTGTTTACAGGTTGGATTTTTAATCTATCTGTACACCATCTGAATTTTTTCCTAGGAAATGGATATCCTCGTCCTAAAAGATTCACCCAAAATGTGTTGTCATATTCAGGAGTTAATCTATGTGGTACAAATGGTAATCCCTGTTTATTTGCAGCATCTTCCATTTTTTTCAAGGACTGTATAGCCCACTGAGCAACAACTGGAGATTCAACAAGGGTGTCTGTATTTATAATATGGATTGTCTTTCTCCTATCTTTTACAGGAAGTCCTTGAATAGCTAACCACACAAGTTGAAGCGTGGCTGTACTATCCTTACCACCTGAATAACCAATAACCCAAGGAATATCATCAGCCTGATACATATCCTGCACAGTCTCCATCAATTTATTTATATATTCTCTATTTATCGACATTTAATATCATCCGTCCATTCATTTATTTATGCTCTGTAAGAATTTCTCTTCGCGCATTGATTCATCACCATCAAGTGGAATATTCAAGCTTGCTTTAATAACATTCGCTGTCAAAACAATCGCCGCATCATTGTTTATCATTCTTCCATTTACACGGATGGTTCTCAATTTCCACGACGGAGCACTTCGTCTCCAATCAATCTCTCTCAATAAACGCAAACGTTTCGCCATATTTTCATCTTTATGAGTATAGAAATAATTTCCTACTCGACCTAAAGACTGGATAACCACTGCTTGTGTAATTATATGATTTTCTCTTAAATCAACTTTGCTGATTTCTTTATTTTGGAGTTCATTCCACTGTGGTATATTTTCTGCAACCAAAGTCCAAAACTCAGTTAAGAATTCTTGTGCATCTCCTGAATTATTCTTTTGAATTATTCTTTTGTTTGCTGAATAAAATGTATTCAAAGTAAATAAGTTTGAAGAGTATTTCCCTAAAATATCCTTTTCCTTGTCTGTGTACGCATTGATAAATGGCACTTTTGAAATAACATCTCGTGTAATTACTGCCAAATCGTCTCGAGAATCATATAATTCCGCAATAGAATTCGAGGTTTTAACAGCATGTTTATTCAAATCTGTGAAAATCTGCTGGCTCCGCTCTAAACCTTTATCTTCAAAAAAAACTACAGAAATCGTTTCGTCACCAAGACTTTCATCATTTGACAAAGCTTCTAAAATAGCAGCTTTTCTATGCTGTCCATCGTTAATTAAAAAAACAGCATCCATCGAAATTTCCAAAACACCTATATCGGCATTCTCTTGTACGGAAACAAACCTGAAATTTCCATCTATAGATGCTGCTAAAGCTGAAAACACATAATCATCTCGGTTATCTAATATATATTTGCTGATAACTGGTATTCTCGTGGTATTTAATCGTCGTTGCGCCCTGTATTCAGGCAAAACATATTCATCATCCAAAGGAAATAATCTCGGAATCATCTTTAACGGAACCATTCCTATATAATACTCTCGCTTAGCTTGGATTCCTTTAACCACGGGGAAACGATATATAAAGTCCATAACAACCTCCTCTTACAGCAAAACGCTATACTTAAGTAGTATACTTAAGTATAGCGTTTAATTTATGTTTTGTCAATAAATTATAAGTCTACAAAGCTTTTCTTATTCACCTGGAAACATCGATTTGTAAAGCTCCCAGAATGCATTATCATGAATATATCTATGTTTGGAATTACCTATTTTCACGATACTATAATGCTTATTAAGCCCTTTAATATCGTTGTAAAGAGTTTGGCTATCTGCACTCTTTCCTTCTACTTGAAACACAAATTCAACATCAGAACTTTTCAAATCAGCAACATTATGTACGACCCATGTCAAAATGTACTTTGAATAATCATCTTCTCCTGTACCAAAATGTTTTAGAAACTGTGTCGACAAAATTGTACCAACACCAAATTCTCTACCTTCTTTGAGAATTTTTTTCAATGCTGGGAAACCTTCACTCATAAAATTATCCGCCTCATCGACCAATATCAACTTAGTTATCTGGCGATATTTATGATCGAGTTTACTTGATCCTGCTGCCTGCATTTGTGAATAGAATAAATCAAGTGTAATTGCTACGATTAAACTCTGAATATCAGAATCATATCCAGATAAGTCAACAACAATGACCCCCTTTAACAAATCAAAAAGTGATTGTGTCTTACTTGGATTTCCTTCGAAAACTTGGAATTGGTAAAGCTTATCCATTGCTGCTGCTAACGAGTCATTCTTCTTTATATCCTCATTATTAAAATACAAACTATATACCATATCAAAGGTTGGAGGCGTATTATCCCAGGTTGCTGGTTTTTCTGGCATAATGCCTCTTGCTGCATAAGCATCTATAATACACTGGAACAATGTATTCTGTTGTTTTGGACCTAACGAATACACCTTAGATAATGTATCCTTAAATGCGTTTGCCGTGTGTGTCGGTAGCAAAGGCTTAAACACTTTTGATTTTGTTAGTGATAAAGGATTAAAAGGTAAATGATACGGTTTTAATACCGTTGCATCTGTAGCACGAATAAAATCTTCTTTACTTTCGTTATAATCTCCTTTGTAGTCAAAAATCAAAATACCAATATCATCACTTTCAAAGTTATCTTTTCTATTTTGATATAACTGCGTGATCATAGACTTTGTGAATTGTGTTTTACCTGTTCCCATAGTGCCAATGATGCCTGTGTTGGTATGAAAAATCTGCTCTGTATCATTTGGACACCAATAAAGCGGTTCACCATTTGTGATGTCTGTTCCAAATAACACCTGCATGCCTTCTTTTGCTTCAACTGAACTAACCTGCGTTACGGCTTGCTCCTCAGCTTTACAGAAAGTCCCCAGCTCAGATTGTTTATTTTCAGCATTGCGCTTCACAGGCTCTTCAGCAACCTTGCTCATTTTTTCATCAACGGTATTGCTAGCTGGCATGTACACAATTTTTACCGAATTTTCACATACTTTACTAAATATATCTTTTGTACCAGATTCAGGCACTGGACGATATTCTATTTTCAAACGTTTCGGCAATTCTTCTGTAGCAAGATCAAGCTCATTATCGATTTCCTTTGCAGATAATACCATATAAGAAGAACCCAACTTTTCAGGCATTTCAAGCAAGCATACACCATCTAAATCTAGTTTACCAGACTTATTCAAAACATTTGTTCCAAAAGATATCACTGTTCCTTTCCCAATAAAAGCATCCATCTCATCAGAAATTGTATATCTTTCATTCAACAAATCCTCTCTGTATTTATCAAGAACAGCATCCCAATCTTCATCAGGATAGATTTTATAAAGCTTTAGCTTTTCACAACAAACCAAAATTAGCTGCATGAAAAAGTTTCGAGACAATTTTCGCTCCAACGTATTTCTACTTTCATCCGGCCAAAGTGCTGACTTTAAGCCACTATAAGTGTTTTTAACCTGTTCTCTAGCTTTATCAATTATATCTGCCTGATTTAGGCCTATTTTAACTTCCACGGGATGTAAATATATTTTTATATTATCCTTTGGTCCTTCTATCCCAACCATTAGAATATCATCACTTGTCGGACGTTGTTCAAAACCAAGATTTTTCGCAGAAAGTAGACCATCTTTTTGTGATAATCCTGCACTACCGGAAACTCTTAACATTTCTTCTAACGAAATTGGAATCCATATAATATTAGGGTGACTGTAATATGCCATACACAATTTTATAGCAGATAATATGCTCATTTTTTCTCTGCTAAAATAACTATCTACTGCACCTGTCAACTTCTTTGCAGTTATTAAACGAAGCATCCATCCGCCGTTAATCGCATTAAACAAGCTAATTATCCCATTTACATTATCGGTACTAGCTATCACACCTTTTTTCTGAAGCTGCTCATATATAATCTCGTTATATTGATTAGATTTTTGAGTAACTGTAATATCATCATAGCCACTTGCTGATGTATATTGATCGCTATAGTGAATTATCATTAATTCGTCGTCTTCGTTATTTTTTTTCTGAAAAAAGGATAAATCTACTTTTGGATCAACAAATACAACCCAATTTGATGATTTATAAATTTTACCCAGTTGTCCTTCTTGACCCTGTTCTATTTCCGTAAAGATACTAGAATTTGGTTCAAATGAACTACCAGAAAAAGCAACTCTAAACATTGCATTATAGTATGCTGCAACTCTAATCAACTGATTATTCATCACATCAGCATACTTTGTACCAAATCCAGTTTTGTACCATTTATCATTTAACACCGATGGAGTTCCAGATGTAATTCCATCCAAAGAAATACCAGTTGTAATTGTATCCATTCTGCTGGCACCAGTATTCTCAGAAGAAGCCATTTCAAAGAATGACAAGTGGGCATATTCATATTCCTGTTCATGTGGACTCTTATAGAAACAACGAACTTTATTTATCATTACTAACGCAAGTTCACTTACATCATCAAGCTCTTTCTCGCTATAATTATCTCGTATGTATTGTTTCAACTTATTCATATCAGCGAGCAATGAAAATTCATTATAATTTTCTTTATTTGCATAAACTTTAATGTCAAAGCTTAGCATATCCTCATAATCAATACCTTCTTTAGCACTCTGAACATAGTATTGGATCAAGCCTTGGAAAATCTCTCGACAATCCCCCATATTGATTAAATTAATACATAACAAGTGATTTCCTATATCATCAAACAGAAATGGGAAATGTTCTTTATATTGATTAATTTTATCGCAAACCATTTTTTGTACAAAGTTTCTTGCGCCTAAATATCTTTTATTTGACGCTGGAGCATAGTATCTCCATTCAGGAGAATGCTTTTGCTCTATGGCATGATATAAATTCTTTTCTGGATCTTTCACAAACGGTATTAAATACAGAGCAGTAAGTTTTTCAATCAAATTTTCTCTAACACTTCCCACATCAATTTCATCTAGCAGCTTCAATTGATAGAGCACATTCAGTGGGTGCAGTGAACTCATTTCTATCATACGTTCATCCGAATTTTTCACAAAACAACCAAGCAGTAATATGTGGTTATCCTTGTCCTTTAAAGATTGCCCCGCTTTAATATTCTTCAAAGTTTCCTCAATTACATCAACATAGGCCTTTGCGGCTTTATATAATTCAGAATTCATTTTATAATATGCCAAGCTTGGAATAGTCCTTAAACGCTCAAATTCGTCAAGAAGATTAACATAAGCTTTCTTTACTTCTGGAGATATCATTAATGGATATTCGTCATATCCATCAATTGTTTCATATATTGCAAGCCAATGCTTTTTTACAAATATTTCTTCTTTTTCCAAAGAAGTTTTAAATGGGCCTCTTGCAAAATATTCTCTTGTTCCTACTACAATTTTATTATCAGATCTATATTCTAAGCTTTTCGCAAGTTCATGTTTTAGCTTAAATGCTGCAGCACCAGTTAATTCCACAGGTTTTAACAGATCATCCTTAATCTGCAATGGAATTAGAGTAGCACCAATTTTTAAGACACAATCCAAAATTCCTGTATCGGCATCAATTGCCTCCTCACCAATCAACACATTCAATGTCTTATTGTGGGATGCTTCGATTATCATATTCTGTTCAAGAATAATTTTTTCTTCGCATTCCTGATTAGGATTGATGGTAAAGCTATCTTTGAGTCCGAAAATCTGTAACTTTCCATTTTTTATTTTTTTTGTGGTTGAAATAACATAAGCCGTCTGTATATTTTCTAAATATACTGGTAGCACATTCAAAATACATATTTTCAATGTGTATACTATATTGTTATTCAAATCTTTTACTGTAACAAATGCAAAACTACATCCGATTGGCTTGATTTTGATAATGATTTTTTTTCCTAATGTAGTCAGTGTTGCTCCTACACATTCTTCTACCCAATTCGCTTTTACGGATATGCTTGTTGATATATCTATCGTTATCTCAGCTTTACAATCCGGATTGAAAATAAGTATATTCTTCTTACGTTGTTTTGATTTTGTTTCTCCATCACTTCTCACAAACAACAATGAATCTTCAACAAATGAGTATTCTATAGGCATACCACTATATGCACTTATGTCAGTATCATCAATAACAAGAGGATTGTCTAATTTCTTTTTTAATTTATCTTGTGATGCCTTTACAATGTCATAGGTTAAATCATCATACCATGTCAGTGATTTTCTTTTTTGCGAAACAACATGTTTTACTAATTCTCCGTCAAACTCGTTTCCAAGTTCTTCTTGTATATTGCCATGTTTATAAACTCTATTGATTTCTTCAAAATATTTATGATTTTCTTCAACTCTTGCCCTGATTTTCTTAGGTTCTTCCATGTTTTTTATACTTGGGTCAGGAAGAAGATCGAAACTAGGGTAATCACTATCAATTACATAACCTCTCCCTAACACCGTAAGAAACTCCGAATACTCAAATAATGAAGATTTGTCGCTATATCGATCTCCCTGTTTTCTTTTCAACTCAACCTCTAATAAAGTTTTTTCAGCTACAGAAAGTTGTGCTTTATCAATATCTTCATTGATTTTATCAATAATAGATTGTGCATGAAACGGCATCCCTTTTGCAGAAAGATCTCCTGTTCCACTAGTAATCGTATCAATAGCAGAATGAGTTATCATTAGAACTGGAAATTTATCTTCCGTCAGCTCAGCATTTCTTAATGTCGCCAAAAAATCATCAGTCATTCCATTTATTTTAGAGGCAACAACAACCTGCATCTTTTCAGAAATTCTCACAGTGAATGTTGAATAAACATCGCCATAAGAATAACTGCCTTGCATACCATTTTGCTTGGTCACATTCCTTAACGCCGTATCAACACCACGCACCATTTCTTCTGTATCTAATTTCAAACAATAACGTTCACCAGATTGGAGTCCATCTCCTTTCTTTTGAAAAAAACCTAGTGTATTATTTGCAATGTAATTATAAAATTCGTTTAACATATTTTGCATCCCCACTATCACTCTTCTTTTCAATCAAATTGAGCTTTTCATAATAAATTGTTACCTGTTCCTTAGATATATCATCTAGGAAAATACCACGTTTTTCAAATTCATCAAAAACATCTTTTAAACGCATTTGTTCACGTTCTTTAATAGATATTTTAGTCAAGAAAATTAGAGTTTCTTCTGATAATCCCAACATCAGACCACTTCGACCTCGACTCTTTAAAAATTTATGACAAAAGCGTTCAAACTTAGCGGAATATGAATTATAAGCTCTTGATCTTCCTGTGTTTTCAAACTGACTTTTAATACTATCGAACAAAAATTTTACTGCTGCTCTGACAGCATCATCGTCATCTATTTTTCTGATTTCGTTCATTTCTGAACAATCAGTTATTGAGTGACGATACAATTCTGTAACCTCATCAATCTTTTCAGCTATTTCTTTTGCTTGATCAGGGTTTTCGCATATATATTTTTCGAGCGCAATGTAGTCCATTTTATCAGAGTCATCTTCTGTATGGTTTAGAACTTCAAGCGTCACAGCATGGGCAAACATTTTTTCTACAGCATATTGCAATGTTTGCCAACCATAAGTAAAGCATTGCCTGCTTTGACTTGTTTTCTCCCAATCCAAACAAAAATATAGTGGTATATTTACTTCACGTTCACCCTCCAGGAAACGATCTAATTGTAAGCAGGTTTGAGCCGTATAAGAAAAGAAATATAGTTCTAACAATGATATAAGATACTCTCTAACTCTATTTTGATTGCTTAAAACATATCTTAAATCCGCTTCAAATTCCTTTAACACTGCGGTAACAACACGATAATATGGAATATCATCCGTCTTTCTATTTTCAACGCCTGATAAATGCCTCAAAACCAATCGTTCAAAAACATTAGTTGCTTCAAGCTCTTTTCTTTTAGCTTCTCCGACCAATTCTTTTAAATTTTCTTTTTCTCCTAATACATCTACTAAAAAATCTGCGACCTTTTCCTCATTAACTTCTTTTTGCGGAATGTGCGAAAGCATCTGTAAATTTAGCGGTCTTAATTGTTCTTTCGAATCAAAAAACAGTTGTTTAACAGTTTCATAGAATAGCTGTTCTTGGCCCGGTTCAATTATTGTTTCAGATTTGAGTTTTTCAACAAGCTCCGAGACTGAAATTTCAACAGGTTTCTGATCTTCTATTCTACACAAGAATGCTCCTATTAATTGAGACAAATCATCAACAGGGGCGCTATTAGGTTGCGTAACAAATGGAAATAGCTTAAATCTGTTGCCTGTTTTATGAGTAAGCTTTCCATTTGAGTGAAACATTTTTCCATTTCTAAATTCAGTTGCACTCAAATTATATTTCATTTATTTCACCACCTTAAATTCAAATCCGAAATCATTTTCTTCAAAAATCAGTTTGTAATTCTTATCACTATCCTTAGGACGTATTGTTACACGGCTATCTTTATTTCCGAGTTCGATTAGCTGCTGAACAAAACTCACAAAGTCAGTATGTCTGTTTTTATCTTGCATTGTCGGTCGATATCCCGCCTTCATATCACAGATTAATTCATACAGTGCAAAGTCAATCTTGATTAGTATAGGATTTGTATTTTCCTGTGTATCTTTTTTGTATCCCAACGTAAGAATAGGTGAAAATCTTTGAATTTCCCCATTGCTTTTTTTAGCATTTTTATTGATGGCAGCCTTAATCTTTAATTCTTCTAAAATCCAATGGTGTTCATTGGATTCGTCTATACAGATATAGTCTCCATCAAATTCACCATTCCAATTAATGATTGATTTTTTAGTAGCTTCATACAGTACCTGAAGCTCTCTTTCATTACCGATATTTTGGCTATAGAGATATTTCAAATATTGTTCGAATCGTAGTTCGTCTCCATCCTTTTCTGTTATCTGTGTCATAGATCGAAGTCGTGCAATAAATCGATATGCTATTTTTTTTAATTCTGGCTTAATTCCACCAAGAACAGAAACATCCGAAATCAAATTCAAAATAATATAGGGAGTAGTTTTTGTTGTATCCTCAAAAACCTTTTTTATGTTATCCAATGAATGGAATCGAATCATTTCTTCGTCTGCCTTTACACTTCTTTGTCTTAGTACATCGAGCTTTCTTATTGAGTTAATCAACGGAGAGATATCTTCATATTCATTCATCAACATTGGCGTCGTCCAGCTAATATAATCATTAAGGAACTGAACATCAGAAGTCCCAACAGCAATCTTAGTTTTTTCAAAATCTGGATGAACAATCAAATCATATAAGAGATTCAGCACATCACGAGTTGCCACAATCGTTTTATCAATAATCACTGCTTGTACGATTCTATAAATCAACACTTTTTGAATAGTTGGATTTGACAAAAATTCAAAATTGTGGCGTACAGGACAGCGTTTACATAATGGACAATTATCTTCGTTTTTATATGCTTGATAGAACGGATTATTATTCTCATGACTGAACACTTTATTCAGTAACATCTCCAGAAAATTAGTCTGTATTCCATTTTCACTTAACGAAAAAACTTGATAGTCTGCAAAACTAATATGCTGAAAGAAACTTCCTTCTATGTAACCTGGTTCTTGAGCATAGCTTGATAAAATCCCATTATCTTCAACATATTTACGAAGTTTTGAAAATGCTTTTCCTTTTTCAGATTCGATAAAGTTATTCAACGTTCCCAGATTAATGGCAATTATCATTTTCTTACCATTTTGAATTTCATAATGCTTATCGTCAAAATCAATGAGCTTCTGTGCAAGCGTATCTATAGATGTCAATGTAGGCTCGCTGCTCTCAGTTGCATCATTGTATAATTCATAATTTTGAAGCAAGCCTTCATCATCATAATTGCTCATATAGGAAATCAAGTGCGATTTTCCATCCCCCGCACTACCACATAACAACACCAAACATTTACCTTGCTTTTCATTTACATTATGAAGCAATTTTCTTAATTCGATTTCAACTTGTCTTTCTACATGCAAATACTCCTTAAAATGGTTAAAAGCATTTGTATTTTCTACAGACTCAGCCGATGACTTACGCAGTTTACTAAGCTGCATTATAAACTCACACGCCATTATATTTCCTCCATTTTTTTGTTTGTATTTACAGTAAAGTCTTCAACTATTTCTATGAATTTATAGGGATATCCTTTGTATAAATCATATGCATCACAATAAAAAACTGAATTACATTTGAGATCCTTTTTTTCATAATGTATACAATATGCATTGATAATCCTGTTAAATCCTGAAACTTTCATCTACTATCAAACCTTTTACAGTTGCCCTATATTACATAATTGCAGACGATTTGCTGAATTTATCAGCATCAACACTTAATGTCTATCCTGATTTAAAATACAGGTCATATTGATCAGCAGTCTCTTCTAAAATCCTATTTAACTTTTATCATCATAATCCTCAGTTGGTTTCTTAATATATTTTCCACTTTTGATTTTTGCATCTGCTGGCTTTTTTGCATCACTTGGTATTGCCCAAGCAAAACCAATTTTAATGGCTCCTTTAATTCTATTTTCAGGAATAACACTTGAACACGTCTTCTTGATACTCTCCATTTTTTCGTCCTATAAATACAAATTCTCAGTATTAATAGTAGCCACTATTATAAATTATAATCCTACCTGTGAATAAAATCAATACAGACTATTGCTCTATTACAAATTTTTACAAACCATTGCTATATTACAATTTTTATGCTCACTAATAGCATCATAACAGATAAGAACCTCATTCACACTCATAAGCAAGCAAAAACGGAACATAAAGTAATTTTCACTCCATCGCACACAATTTTGAAAAAAGGGCGCTTTAAATAGGTGTGGTTGTGGCATACCTTTAAACTTATGTGTTGACATTTTTGATTTATCTAATGAACTGATATGGGTATCCTTTTCTTATACAAAAAACCTTTGTGGTATTATTCTTTTGCCAAGAAAATACACACAAAGGAGGTTTTAACCTATGTATGATTTTATCACAAATTTATTCAATTTAGACAAGAATATGATAAAATTTGTTAATATCGTCTCTTTTCCAGTTGTCACTCAGCTTCATATCTCTTTAATTCCTAAACGTTTCCCTTGTCCTTACTGTCATGGTGTGGATCACTTAAATGGTTATTCAAAACCTAAAGTTATTAATCACCCAAAATGATAGACAAAAAATACGTCATTGTTTTCAAGAATAAACGTTATCAATGTAAAATCTGATAAATATACAAAAAATACAATCACTAAATAACGATATCTGATTGCTTTTCTCAGCATATAAAAACAGATGACTCTAAGGATTTTCTACTTCCCTTTTATCATCTGTTTTTTTCCCCACTCATTTGCTTAAAGTGTCATTTTACAAAACCACACTCTAGTTTACATTACCGAAAAAAGTTATAAATATCTCAATTCGCATGGTTAACGAGCTTGTGAAATTTCAAACAACTTTTCAGCAAATCTTATATATATAAAACTAGTACAAGACTCCTATGGAACACTCTGACACTTTATCGCAGCCATCACATCGTTGTCGTATGAGAGCTCCTTCTCCAGAACCTTTTCCTTCATCGGTGCGATGTTCTCTATATGGACTTTCAATTTGTATTTCTCCTCGACGTACATCTTGATTTGTATATAAGTCACACGCCCAGGCTTTTTCATATCAAACACGCTGACGTTGATTCCGACATGCACGAAATTCTTCACTTAAGATTTATGGGTTAAGAGACATATCGATTCCACGTGAAATGTATGCGGAAAAAGATCCACCGGTACCATATTTCCATCCACCCGATACCCCATACGCTCCAGCATCTGCAAATCGCGCACCTGCGTCTGCGGATTACAGGAAATATACAATACCTGCCTCGGCTTCATGCGCACCAGACTCTTGATAAATTCCTCACTGCTCCCACTCCTTGGCGGATCCATAATCACGACATCCAGCCGCTTCTTCTCAGCCGCAAGCCTTGTCATATAACGACCGGCATCCTCACAAACAAAACGGATATTGGAAATCCTGTTGATTTTGGCATTGATCCTCGCATCCTCCACCGCATCGCGATTGATTTCAACCCCGACCACCTGCTTTACAAACTGCGAAACATACATCCCAATCGTCCCAATACCGCAATACGCATCCAGTACCGTTTCCCTTCCACTCAGCTTCAGCAGCTCAACAGCACGCCGGTACAACACCTCCGTCTGCTCATGATTGATCTGATAAAAAGACTTCGCAGAAATACGGAAGGTCATCCCGCACAATACATCCTCAATATACCCAGGGCCATACAGCACCCGTTCCTCATCACCCAAAACCACACTTGTTTTTCGCGTATTCACATTCTGCACAATGGTCGTGATTTCCGGATGCAGCTTCCTTAACTCCTGTATAAAATTCTTCCTTGCCGGAAACACAGGGGAATTCAGCACAAGAACAACCATTAGCTGTTTACTCACTGCACCATAACGCAAAACCACATGCCGCAGCAGACCTCTTCGCGTATCCTCCTCATAAGGCTCTATCCGCAGCCTCCCCATCAGCTCCACAATGGTTGCTACAACATCGTCGCAAGCCTTTGGATGCAGCAGACATTGCTTATAGGGAATAATACGATGCGAGAATTCCTCATAAAATCCGGCCTGTATACGTTGCTGCTTATCCCTTTGAAAGCCAATAATCATCTTATTGCGATAATGCCAGGGCTTTTCCATACTAACGATATCCTCTGTCTGCAGCCTTAATCCCTTCGCTTTCCTGCACAGCTCCTGCATACTGCGATTTTTAAATTTTTGCTGTCCCTGCGTACTCATATGCAGCAGCTGACAGCTTCCACAGCGTGCATAAATCGGGCATTGTACAGGAACACGATCAGGGGAAGCTTTCTTAATTTCCAAAACCTCCCCAATATATCCTTTGGCAATACGCTTTACAATTTTAACGCGTACCTCCTCCTGCTTCATAACATGACGTACCAGCACAATATCCTTTCCGCAGCGCAAAATTCCATTATGTGCTTCATCCATTCCCTGAATGATGCCGGTAACCACCTGATTATTCTTTAACATAGCTTCCCTCTTTCAACAGCGCTCTCGCCTCAGCAAGACATTCCTCACCCGTAAACAGAATACCATGAATCCCCATGCGTGCAGCCTGTTCAATATTATGTTTATTATCATCCAGATAGAGAATCTCCCCGCTTTGCAGGTGATAACGCTGCAGCAGTACCTCAAAAATATGAGGATCCGGTTTATTTGTTTTCTCCTCATAAGATAGAACCGCACCATCCGCCAAAGGGAAAAACTCCTGTGTCTCTTTCAAATAGTCCGCAGAATCCTTACTGATATTCGATAAAATATACACACCATACCCGCTGCTCTTTACTTCCCGCAGAAATGCAATGCTTTCCTGCATTGGCTCCATCAGCTGCAGCCAATTCTTTAATACGATATCCGTTTCCTCAACCATATCTGGATATGCGGCATGATATACTTCGTAAAGATCCTCCAGCATCCAGATTCCTTGGTCATATTTTTCCCATGCCTCGTGCGTGAAAATCCGTTCGCATATCCTATGTGTTTTTTCTTCTGTTTGAAACCACCGGATAAAATAGGCCTCCGGCATAAATGTCATCAATACGTTTCCTATATCAAATACAATATGTTTTATCATTTCCTTACACCTGTCCTCACTGCATTTATTATACTATAAGAGACCTGTGCTTGACAGCAATCTTATGGCAATACTGCAACTTATTTATCCTCAAAGCTATTTCTTACAGCGAATCTATAATCATACAGCTTAAATTGAATATACTTAAAGTACAAAACGATAACCACCTCCCCACTATATGAATTACTTCCTGCGTTCATCGAATGCTCTTTTAAGAACAAGGAACTGATAAAGCATTGTGAATCAGTATAGCACATAACACACTCTGCATTAAAAATACCGCAATACAATCATGGGCATATCCTGGCATATGAATTTTAAGAAACCGCCAGCGATTCCCAGCACATGCAAACCACCATATGCGTGTATCCGTATAAAAGCATTCTTGTGCAAGCAGAAAAAAAGAGATCTATGACCTCTTTTCTTTACTTAATCTACAATTTCCACAGGCTCCGCCTTTGCAGCTGCCGTGTGCTCCTTCACCTTGGAAAAGCCTGCGCGCAGCATAACGGTTGATGTATATACCGTTACACAGACAACAATCCACTTCAGCACATCCAGCGGCAGCGATTTAATCAGTAAGGATGCAACCAGCGTTGCAATTGAACCAAAAATTGCCATGGATAGTGCGGATTTACGATTGTACGCGCCCTCCTTGATAAACTTCACAGATGCAGGCGGCATCAGAAACGCACAGGACCCCATCATGATAGGGAATGCCACATCCGGAGACATCCCCAGCAGATATACCAGAACCATGCAAGGGTTGTACAAGCCAACTCCTGCAGTCATCAATGCGCCCAGGATGAAGTTGACGATTCCTGCAACAACCAGCTTTCCACCCGCCAGTCCGATTGCATCTCCGCCAATCGGCATCAGGTTTAACAGACTTGCCAGCATAATGCAGGCGGTACAAGCCAGTGCAAACCCCATAACCAGACGGATTTTCTTCTCTGACATACGGGATACCACACCTGCACCAAGTACAGCGCCCAGCATCGCAGCAGCCAGCATGACAACCAGTGTCCATGCCTCCACCTTTACAACGGTTGTGAAAATCAATGCTTGCAGCAGTACCGGAATACAGTTGGCAACATTCATCGTTCCCGGTATCAGCTTGTCTCTTGTCTGCTTTGTGAACTTCAACAGAGCAGTCTGCGGAGCAAATGCTCCAATCCCCAGCGGATCAAAGAAATTTACCAGCGCTCCGATTGCACCGGTCTTCCACCAGGAAGTATCCCCTTCAAACTCATCCTTGTGTTTGATCAGGTCATAAGCGAAAAATGCAGTGTATCCGATCAGCAGCACGATCAGCAATCCAATAATAATTGTAGTAATATCCATAATCTTCTCTTTAACTCCCAACGTACGCTCTTGCGTCTTCTCATCGTTTCATTTCCGTATTGTATCTTTATCTTTCATTAAAGTACATACCCGCATCCATCAGATATGCACTCTTTCGCTATTGATTGCGCACAGCAGACATATCACAGCTTACGCAGCACATACGCATAGCTATATTTTGTGACATATTATCTCAACAACGGTTTACTTTGACATCTCTCTTGATTTATCCGCACAGGCCTTCATACCCTGCATGATACTGGAGCGAAAGCCTGTCTCCTCAAGCTTCGCTACAGCGGCGATGGTTGTTCCTCCCGGTGAACAAACCATATCCTTCAATTCTCCCGGATGCTTACCGGTATTAAGAACCATCTGGGCGCTTCCCAGCACAGCCTGCGCCGCAAATTTATAAGCCTGTGGCCGTGGCATTCCTTCCACAACTGCCGCATCTGCCATTGCCTCAATCATCATATAAACATAGGCAGGTGAGGAACCGCTGACAGCCGTTACCGCATCCATCAGATGCTCTGGAACAATTTCGCTTTTTCCAAAGCTGTTGAAAATAGCCGTTATTTCCGCAGTTTCTTCTTTTGTTACATTTTTCGCTGGCGCAATCGCAGACATCCCCTCACCAACTAGCGCCGGTGTATTCGGCATCGTTTTCACGATTTTAATATCTCTGCCAAACAATTCGGCAACTGCTGCAGAGGATTGTCCTGCCGCAATCACAACAATGATTACATTCTCTTTTACAGCATCCTTAATCTGATTGATCACAACCGGATACAGGAACGGCTTTACAGACAGCACGATAATATCACAGACACCAGCCAGCTCTGCATTATCAGTGGTCGTGTTGACACCATAGCTTTCCTGCATACGTGCAAGACTTTCCTCGTTGATATCGGATACATAAATGCTTTCTTTCCCAATCAGTCCGGCCTTGATGATTCCCCCGATCATCGCACCACCCATATTACCGCTGCCGATAAATCCAATGATTTTGTTCATAAATGATTTTCCTTCTTTCTTTGTTTCTGCCTACGCAAAACTCTGCTCTGTACGGTTGATAATCTCATCCTGCAATTCCTTGCTTAAATTACGGAAGTGGTCGGAATATCCTGCAACACGCACAATCAGATCAC
>ENA-OWPN01001127-OWPN01001127.1-human-gut-metagenome-genome-assembly--contig:-NODE-1127-length-27319-cov-3.971941_pt1 | contig 27319 bp, 17 predicted proteins | sample MGYA00248266_ERZ651850 | MGnify/ENA primary metagenome ERZ651850 (study PRJEB26924, sample SAMEA4378296) | human gut metagenome | biome: human gut; feature: human-associated habitat; material: faeces... | reverse complement strand
CATATGATCTTGGCGGTGGTACAAATGATGCCAACAATCCATCAACGTATGATGTAGAAAGCAACGATATTACACTATCTGCTCCAACTAAAAATGGTTATACGTTCGAAGGTTGGACAGGTACGGATATTACTGGAACAAGCAAAAATGTTACGATCCGTAAAGGCTCTACAGGAAAACGTGAATACACAGCAACATGGGAACCTGTCACTTACAGCATTACATATGTCCTTGATGGTGGAACAGTAGCGACTGCCAACAAGAGTGAGTATACAATCGAGTCAGAAGCCTTTACATTGATCAATCCAACTAAGAAGGGTTATAAATTCTTAGGATGGAGCGGAACCGGAATTACTGGATTGCTAGAGACGGTAACCATTCCTAAGGGTCAAACCGGAGAGCGCAGCTATAGCGCAAACTGGGAGAAGATAACCTATGCCATTACATATGATCTTGGCGGTGGTACAAATGATGCCAACAATCCATCAACGTATGATGTGGAAAGCAATGATATAACATTATCTGCTCCGACCAGAAATGGTTATACGTTTGAAGGCTGGACAGGTACAGATATTACCGGAACGAGCACAAATGTCACAATCAGTAAAGGCTCTGTAGGAAATCGAACGTATACAGCGAACTGGAAAGCAATAACTTACCAAATCACTTATGATCTTGATGGTGGAACAGTAGAAACCGCCAACAAGAGTGAGTATACGATCGAGTCAGAAGCCTTTACATTGACCAATCCAACCAAGAAGGGATATACCTTCACTGGATGGAGCGGAACGGATATCACAGATAAAGCAGATACGGTAACGATTGCAAAGGGTACTACTGGTGATAAGAGCTATAAAGCAAACTGGTCGATCAATACATATACGATCACCTATGACCTTGATGGTGGTACTAATAATGTAGATAACCCTAGCAATTATCAAGTGACTGACAGTGATATTACGTTGAAATCACCTGAAAAAAAGGGACATGCTTTTGAAGGATGGAAGTTGAATGGAACAGGTGAATTGCTGACAACCGTGACGATTTCTTCCGGCAGTACAGGAAATCTTTCTTATACAGCAATTTGGAAAAAAGTGAACTACACAGTGACCTTTGATTCTCAAGGTGGAAGCAGCGTGTCGGAAACAGGTGCAGATTATCAGGAGACGATCACAAAGCCTGATGATCCGACAAAGACAGGCTATACATTCGATGGCTGGTTCAAAGAGAGTGCATGTACAAATGCATGGAATTTTGATACGGATGTCGTTGAAGAAACCATGACGCTGTATGCGAAATGGACGATCAACGAATATACGGCAACCTTTAATGCCAATGGCGGAGAAAGTGTCAGCCCTGAAACAATCAAAAAGAACTATGATGAAGCATTAGGTGATCTACCTACTGCCACAAGAACCGGGTATACATTTGAAGGCTGGTATACGAAGGCAAGTGGTGGAGATAAAATCGACATAGATACAAAAATGCCTGCTGATGGTGCGACATACTACGCACACTGGACAGTTAATCAATACACGGCGAAGTTCGATGGAAACGGTGGAAGCAATGGAGCAGATATTACTGCTGATTTCGATTCAAAACTAGGCACACTTCCAACCTCTTCAAGAACCGGATATACCTTTGATGGCTGGTTTACGGCAGCGGATGAGACCGGCACAAAGATTACGGAAGAAACAACGATGCCGGTAGATGGTGCGATCTATTATGCACATTGGACGATCAAGCAGTATACAGCGAAGTTTGACGGAAACGGCGGAAGTGATGGTGCGGATATCAAGGTCGATTATGACACGAAACTAGGAACACTTCCAACATCTACGAGAACCGGGTATACCTTTGAAGGTTGGTATACTGCACAAACAGGTGGAACGAGGATCGATGAAGATACGAAGATGCCACTCAATGGAGCGACGTACTATGCGCATTGGACGATCAATCAGTATACGGCTACCTTCAAGAGCAGTGATGATCCGACAGATGACAAGACCATTACAAAAGATTATGATGCAGAACTGGGAGAATTACCAGTCGTCACAAAGATGGGGTATGACTTCAAAGGATGGTATACAGCACAAATAGGTGGAACGAAGATCACAGAGACGACGAAGATGCCTGCGGATGGTGCAACGTATTATGCACAATGGACAGCTCATGAATATAAGATCGAGTATGACTTGAATGATGAAGGTACAGGTAAAGCTAAGAATGATCCTGCCAATAAAGAGAAGTATACGATCGAAGATGAAACATTGACATTGAAAGCACCAAGCTGGTCAGCCCATGTATTTACAGGCTGGACATATGATGGTATGAGTGATCCTTCTATACCTGAAATAGAAGTTAGCATTCCGAAAGGAACGACAGGAGATTTGAAATTTACTGCAAACTGGCGAAAGAGTGCTCATACAGTAACCTTTGATTCTAAGGGTGGCAGTGAAGTTGAAGCACAGGGAGCTGAAGATAACGGACTTGTACCGGAGCCAAGTGATCCAACAAAAGTAGGATATACTTTTGACGGTTGGTATACGGCAGCTGATGCAAAATGGAATTTTGCAACAGATACAGTAACCGGAGATTTAACATTGTATGCGAAATGGAAAGTCAATGCGTATACGGCAACCTTCAATGTCAATGGTGGAAATAGTGTAACACCGGAAACCATCACGAAGAACTATAAAGAGGCACTCGGTGAGCTGCCTACAGCAACGAGAATTGGATATACCTTTGATGGCTGGTTTACAAAAGCTGATGAAACAGGTAAAAAGATTACCAGTGAAACAACAATGCCACTTGATGGTGCGACTTACCATGCACACTGGACAATCAATGAATATACTGTAACATTCAACAGTAATGGAGGAAGCGAGTGTGATCCAATCAAGAAAGATTACAATACGAAACTAGGAACACTTCCTATTCCAACAAAAGTAGGATATACCTTCTTAGGCTGGTACACAGAGCTTGAAGCTGGAACAGAGATTACAAAAGATACCCTTATGCCGGTGGACGGCGCAACCTACTACGCACATTGGAAGATCAATACCTATACTGTGAAGTTTGAAACAGATGGGGGAACAGCGATCGAACCAATGACCGTAGCGCATGGCGATAAGCTGGCAATGCCGGCAGATCCAGAGAAAGAGCTGTATTATTTCAGAGGTTGGTACTCTGATAAGGAACTAAAGCACGCATATGATATTGATACCTCTGTAATTACTGACATGACGCTGTATGCAAAATATGAGGCTGTGGTTTCAGGTAAGGCGGAAATCAATATCGATAAGGACAGTCCGATTCAACTTGGAAATAAACAGGAAGAAATCATTGAAGCTGTTCTTAGTGAAAAAGAATATCACGATTATCGCTATGGAAAAGATGTAAGCATCCGTATCGAATGTAATGAGATCGAAGAGGATGAGCGTGATATTGTAAAAGCAGTCTTGGATGGCAGAACGATTGCGAAATACTTTGATATCACGATCTACAAGACGATCGACGATAAAGAAGTACAGGTTGATAAACTTCGCAAAGTCATTAAGATTGTACTGGATATTCCAGAGGAATTATATCCTGCTCAGGGTGTCGTAAGAGTCTTCGATGTGATCCGTATCCATGATGGAAAAGCGGAGATACTGGCAGATCTTGACAAGGATGAAAAGACGGTAACGATCGAAAGCGATGCTTTCTCAACGTATGTGCTCTGTTATACAGACAGTAAAGAAGATACTCCTGTGATTGCACCTGCAGAAAAACCACAAACAGGAAGTAAAGAGCCTGGAAATGGTGAGTTCAGTTCACAACTGCCATCAACTGGAGAGTATGAAGAAGAAGCTGAAAAACCGGAACATGATTTGAAAGAAGAAAAGGAGAATGTCGCTAAAAAGAAGGAAGAAGCAAAGAATACGATTAACTACTTCCTGCTTCCGATTGCTTTACTGCTGACAATCTGCATTGCTTTTGTCATAAGAATCAAACACAGATCCAATAAGAAATAAAGTTGGAAACGTAAGCAAATAGAGTGCGAGAATAAATATACATGATATTTTCGCACTTTGCTTTTGAAAAACGGTATGCAGTAAGCCATATCAGAAAGGCATGTAGTACATGAAGTTATTTAAGGATAAGAAGAAAAAGGTAAAGAAAAAAGAGAAGAACATGATTATAAAATGTGGAAAAGATGATGTGAGAGTGTATCCAAAGGAAACATTGCTAGTATCTAATTTAAAGCATGAAGAATGATAAATATTCAAAGATATAAATCGTTTTAATGCAGTATGCTCTAATGATGTTAAGTTTGAAATTTTTGATAGGAATTTTGGCAAATTGTTTCTTATCGTGAAATTTGATAAGACTAGATCAAAGGAGACAATATGGAAACTAAAATAGAAATTGATACGATCGACTGTTTGGGTGATGATCTAACAGCCATTAGAAACAGTCTTGAAGAATTTGCTGAAAAAGATACGATGATAGCCTGTAATGGCATAAAGGCAGATGCTTCATTATTGTTACGATTTTATGATTATCTTCTAGAACTGAATCGACAAAAGCTAAAAGCGAGTCAGAAAAAAGGAATTGAGAAAGCATTACAGAGAAAATCTGAGGGAAATGGAAATTACGGCAGACCGAAAACTGTTTTGCCAAATGATTTTGAAATGCGCATTAAAGCCTGTCTGAATAAGAAACAGAAATTATCTGATTATTGTGATGAAACACAGATGAAAAGATCGACTTTTTATAAATATGCAAATCGGATAAAAGAGGCAATGTACACGGAAGAATTAACTAGATTCAAACAGAATTAAAAATTAAGGAGGGAAAAAGCATCACTTAAATATCATGGTCTATTGATCCTTAATTACAGAAGGGCTCGCGGGTACAATCAAACGAGCCCTATTTTATTTAATAGGAAAGTTCTCTTAAGAAAAGATGAATAATTATTTTTCCGTAACATGATGACGATGTTGTGTATATAGTATTACTATAATTTAACAGACTATGTTTTACATGTGGAAGCTGTGGTTTCACTGAAGCGAAAATAAGCTGTCCTGATTAGTGAGGATGCGGGCTTTTGATCCAGCTCACATCTTTTTTTTTGGTTTATGCATATACGGAATCAAAAGAAAACCATCTATGTAAATAAGGAGTTGTCTCTGGTATGCTATTCCTTGAAAAACGAGAGACTTTTATATAAATCTTAACTATTTTGTACAATTTGCTGATGAAAAAAAGTAAATGACTGATTGTGTTCAGCCATAAATATATTCCTCTTTTACATGAAGTATAGTATAATAATCATAACTGAGAGCTTGAGAGGGGGCCATACATGAATTCCCTGAGTAAGAAACAGAAAACACACACGCTTCTAACAATTGTTATCCTTGTTCTCATGATTCTGACAATGACAGGTCTGAGTTTTCTTATGGTTCAGCGTAGTAAATCCCTTATCATGAATGAAACACAGCGGTATCTTTCAGAGCTATCCAAGCAGACCTCTACCCGCGTTGAGCAAAACATTGCCCGAAATATGTCTCAACTGCGTGAGGTCAGCTCTAATTTATCACAGGTTGCGACCAATGATGCAATCGGACAAAAAATCATAGATACATCACTGGAGGAAAACGGATTTTCCTGGATTGGCTATGTGAATCAGAAGGGAACTCTTTATATCAAAGACCATACCAGCGTCAATATCGGTAAGCTGGATGTTGTCCGTGATGCCATGCATAAGCAGCAAAGCGGTGTTAGTAAACAACTGGAACAGCTGTATGGGGAGGATGGAATTCTGTATGCGGTACCCTTTTATGTAAAGGGTGAGACAAAGGGGGCAATGGTGGCATGGAATAGTACTGCGGATTTACAGCTGTTATCGGATACAGATACATTTAATGGAGTCGGCTTCAGCTATATCATTTCGCAGAATGGTGAATTCATTGTGCATTCCAGTAATCGCTATGCTGTGTTTCAGGAAAAGGGGTTTTATGAAAGCATTGAGGATGTTGCGGATATCGACCGAGGAAGCTCTTTGCATACGATGATGGCAGATCTTCAAGCCAGAAAAAGCGGGACGCTGCATTATACTGTTCATAAGGATGTTCGTGGTGAATCTGAGGAACGTACCCTGTATTATACGCCACTGCAGGAGGGAAGCTGGTATCTGCTGTCCATTGCACCGAGTATGATTTATGCGGAGAATATTCAGGGCTTTACAAACTTTTCTGTCATGATCAATGTGTTTATCTTTCTTGTATTCGGTATTCTGATTATATATATACTGTTTTCCAATAATAAATTCAATAAGGAAATCTATCGGGTAGCCTACGTGGATCCAATAACCGGCGGATTTACAGCACCGCGATTTGAAAAAGAGCTGCAAAGATTACTCAGTGACTTTCATCCCTTTGCATTTGTATCGCTGGATATACGTAAATTTAAGCTGATCAATGATTCCTTTGGAAGCGGTGACGGCGATCGTGTCTTGCACTATGTACACGGCTGCCTGCAATCAATATTGAAATCGGATGAGTTTGTTGCCAGAATTTCTTCCGATACGTATAATCTGATTTTACAGACAACGGATGCTGCAGAGATTAGAAGGCGTCTTGAGGATGTGACAGAAGCAGTCAATTCCTATAATCAAACAAGAGAACATACGTATTATCTGCCATTGGATTGCGGTGTGTATATCGTTACGGATAGAAGTATTGATATCGTCAATATACGAGACCGTGCAAATACGGCAAGGAAAAACAATAAGAACCAGACAGGTCGTTATGTGTGCTCCTGTGTATTCTATGATGATCTGGATCGTGTGCAGATGCTGAAGGAAAAGAAAATGGAAAATACCATGGAGCAGGCACTTGCGAATGGTGAGTTTATTGTATACCTACAGCCAAAAATCAATCTTGCAAAGAGTGAAATTGTAGGTGCTGAGGCATTGGTACGCTGGAATTCCCCAAAGGATGGACTGATTTCTCCGGGAGAGTTTATACCGTTTTTTGAGAAAAACGGATTTATTGTCAAGCTGGATCTGTATGTGTTTGATTGCGTATGCCGTCTGTTAAAGGACTGGAACGCAAGAGGAATCAAAGCAGTTCCGATTTCTGTTAATCTGTCGAGAAATCATCTTTCGGATCCGCAGTTTCTGGAAAGGTTTGAGGCTATACAGAAAAAATATGGGGTTGCTTCCAGTCTGCTGGAGTTTGAATTGACGGAAACGGTTGTATTTGAGAATCTGGAGCTGTTGAAGAATGTCATTGAACAAATTCATGCTGCAGGCTTTCAGTGCTCTATGGATGATTTTGGAAGCGGCTATTCCTCTTTAAATGTGTTGAAGGAGATACCGGTGGATATCTTGAAGCTGGATGGTGTTTTCTTTGATAAGGAGGGCGATCCGCGAGGGAATGATGTCGTTGAATCAGCGATTGAGCTAGCCAGAAAGCTTGGTATGAAAACGGTGGCTGAGGGTGTTGAAACATTTTCTCAGGTGGAATTTCTGAAAAATGCCGCATGTGATATGGTACAGGGATATGTTTTCTCAAAGCCGTTGTCGATTGAAAATTTCGAGATTCTTGCTTTTTCTGCTACTATGAAAAAGGCAGGTAAAAACACTACCGAGGAATGATAGGAGTGTAATGAAATTCATAGGATGGATACATTGAAAAATCATGGAAGTGCCTGTTAAGTCCCTTGGATGATCCCTGCAGGTGATGGTAGTCATATTGCAGTATCATTGCTTGTGTGGGAAGCGTCTCATATAAATTTGCTTTGGAAATCTGTTGCAGTTTACAGGTTTCTTTTTTTATAACGGAGCTTTATAGCGTATGCCGGTCTTATTTTAAGATAGATTGAAAGCTGCCACGTTCATCAAAAATGAAAAAGCATAAGAAAAAGGGAATGCTGCTATAGGGAGAGAAAAAGAAAAGGATGAACCAGACTACTAGCTGGATATAGATATGAATGGCTATAAGTGATTTTAATAGAGCTTTTATAAGAAAGCTACTTTGCAGATTATGATGAGCAGCTATGTCAGTAACACATCTATCTTTTGGATTCGTCAGGGAGTCGTTTGCTTTTATCTGTAGAGTATAAGGAGATTAAGCATAAGGAAAGACGGGGATGTGATTTTAATTCGCCTTTGGATTACTGCGTTCTTAATTATAAGAGTTGAAATGATCGATGTGTGTGATGGGGATACATGATATGAAAATACTATATTGATTGCTTGCCAAAAGCCTCGGATATAAGAAATTCCAGTTTTATCAGGAAAGACGTAGTGACAGATAATCATGTAATGAGGGAGTTTTGTTTAAAGTCTTTTTATTTCACAGCTTTTGTACTAGAATAGAAGAAGAACAGTAAAGGAGGGCATTATGAAAGAGATCATCAAATTGAAGGATTTTCTGGATTTTACATTTTTAAGCGATTTGACGTTTGCGCCGGATGAGGAGCATGGTGTTTTTGCCGCAAGCAAATGTGTGGAGAAGGATAACAGCTATCAGACATATTTATATGTGACAGATGGAAATACAGTGCGTCAGCTAACCAGCTATGGAAAGGAGCAGTTGTATATCTGGGAGGATGAGGAAACTGTATTGTTTGCCAATATGCGTGATGCTGAGGATAAAAAAGCCGTTGAAAACGGAGAGGAACGTACCTGCTTCTACCGAATCAATATTCATGGCGGTGAGGCAGTCAAGGCGTTTACTATTCCATTACAAGTGACCTCTATTAAAAAAGTAGCAGCTGGTGAATATGTGTTCTGTGCTGATTATCACCTGAAATATTCCTGTATGTATATGCTGGATGAGGCTGATAAGAAGGCTCTTTTGAAGGATAAGAAGGAAATGCAGGACTATGAGGTTCTGGATGAGCTGCCTTTTTACGGAAATGGTCAGGGTTATACAAATAAGAAAAGAAACACATTGTTCCTGTATCGGGAGGCTGAAGAAGATATTATTCGGATCAGTGATGAGAACTGCAATGTGTATGATGTGGAGCTGTCTGAACAGCGGGATATTGTCTATTATACAGGTGAAAGCTATGTGCAGAAGCCGAAGAATAAGGAAGCTGTATATGCCTATGATTTGGCGAAGGCGAAGGGACAAGTCATTCTGCCGTCAAAGCTGTGGTCTATTGGAAAGATATTACCTTGGAACGATTGTATTCTGATGATAGCCAGTGAACAGAAAGCCTATGGATTAAATGAGAATGGAATGTTTTATCTGTTACATCCGGATACGGGAGAGGTAAGTCTGCTGGCTTCCTATGAGGATGCGACAGGCTCCAGTGTGGGAAGCGATTGCCGCTATGGTGGCGGAACAAGCATCTGTTTGTATAAGGATACTGTGTATTTTATTACGACCTTGTTTAACAGAAGTGCAGTTTATGCATTGAATGACAGGGGAGAAATTACTCCGGTATATGATACGGAGGGAAGTGTTGACACCATTGCGTTTGCTAAGGAGCAAATGTATTTCATCGGTATGCAGGATATGCGGCTGCAGGAACTGTATGTATGTGATCTGCATGGTGAGAATCGCCGTCTGCTGACAGACTTTAATGAGGCATATTTTGCTGAAAAGGATGTGCGGCCGTGTGTGCCTTGTAATATTCTGCAGGGGGATATGGAATTGTATGGCTGGGTTTTGGAGCCTCGAGACTATGACCCAAACAAAGCGTATCCTGCAATTCTGGATATTCATGGCGGCCCTAAGACAGTATATGGAGAGGTATATTACCATGAAATGCAGGTTTGGGCGAATAAGGGATATTTTGTGTTCTTTATGAATCCGCGTGGAGGAGATGGCAGAGGAAACAGCTTTGCGGATATTCGTGGTAAATATGGAACGATTGATTATGATGACCTTATGAAATTTACGGATGCAGTTTTAAAGAAATATCCGGCAATCGATGCAGAGCGTGTTGGTGTAACTGGCGGCAGCTATGGCGGATTTATGACAAACTGGATCATTACGCATACGGATCGGTTTCAGGCTGCAGCAAGTCAGCGTTCAATTTCAAACTGGGTGAGCTTTGCACATACTTCAGATATTGGAGAAATGTTTGGTGCAGATCAGCAGGCTGGAGATACCTGGAAAAATGTGGAGAAGCTGTGGTGGCATTCTCCGTTGAAGTATGCAGATCAATGTAAAACACCTACGCTGTTTATCCACAGTGATGAGGATTTCCGTTGTCCGTATAGTGAGGGCTTGCAGGTGTATAGTGCGCTATGTGAGCACGGAGTGGAAACGCGTTTGTGTATGTTCCGTGGGGAGAATCATGAATTGTCCCGTAGTGGAAAGCCGAAGCACAGGGTTAAGCGGCTGGAGGAGATTACAGCCTGGATGGATACACATCTGTGTGATTGACAGAGAATGAAGAAAAGAGCAGTACTGTTGTGATGATTACAGGGGTCTGCTCTTTTTTGCTTATTTTCCGGAAGGGGATTTAGGATGCTGATGGATGCATTTTGGTACGTGGTATCAGCAGTGTGGAATGTTGGTATGATTGGATATTTCCGAGCTGGTTGTGCAAAGGTCATCCTCACTGAGATCATGTATGGAGGAATGTCCACTGATTCTTGCGAAGGATTTTAGTTCTTCTCTTAATACATTTAGATAGTTTTCCAGACGCTTTGCACCTTTTTCTATGGAGAAGTTTTTACGCAGCTCTGGATCCTGCGTCGCGATTCCCATAGGGCATTTTCCATTGTGGCAGATACGGTATTGCTGGCAACCGATGGCCATCATGGCAGCACTTGCGATTGCTACAGCATCAGCTCCCATAGCGAGGGCTTTTATCATTTCACCGCTGGTACGAAAGCCTCCTGTGATGATGAGCTCCTGGGACATATGATGTTTATCCATATATGCCCGTGCTCTGGCTAATGCGTATACGGTTGGTACGGTAGCATTATCTTTGAGATATTTCGGTGATGCGCCAGTTGCACCGCCACGACCGTCAATGGTTATAAAATCAGGCTGAGCATATGCTATCCATTCCAGGTCAGCTTCAATATGCCCGGCAGCAATTTTTATACCAATCGGCCGGCCTTCACTGCGTTCTCTCAGGGAGGATACTAGATTTTTTAAATCGTCCTTTGTTTTGATTTCTTCAAATTTTGAGGGGGATATGATATCTTTATGCAGAGGCTTCCCGCGTATGGCGGATATTTCTTCAGTGACTTTTTCTGCAGGAAGATGACCACCCATGCCTGGTTTTGAGCCCTGCCCGATTTTGATTTCAATAGCGTCACTGCGTTTCAGATTTTCATCCGTTACACTGTATTTGTTGGGAACATATTCAAAAATGTATTTATATGCATGATTGATTTCATCCGGCAGGATACCACCTTCTCCGCTGCATTGAGCGGTATGTACAGCAGCTGTGCCCATGGCAAGTGCTGTTTTCGCTTCTTTTGAAAGGGCGCCGAAGGACATGTGGGATACGTAGACAGCATGCTCCAGAACCATCGGTTTACGCGCGTGTTTCCCTATGATTGTTGTTGTGTCAACAGCGGCTTTATCAGCGAGCGGTGGATTGGATAGTTGACCGCCTAATAGAAGGATATCGTCCCATCCGGGTACGGGTTTGCGGGTACGCATTGCTTCTATACGGCTGGAGCCATGGACAGATATCTCATGAATGAGTGACATATTGGATTCGAGTGTATCTTCTTTTTTGGCATTTTTTTGAATGGACAGTGTGGATGTATTTTTATTTGTGTCGGTTATCTGTTTATCACTTTCTTCTGTTTTATCAGCCTTAAAGCATGCTTTTGGAGCAGTGCAGAGAGGACATGACCAGGTATCGTCCAGGTTGTTCCAAGGAGTACCTTCCACAGTTTCGTCATAGATATAGCCACATATTTCGCATACATATTTCATATAGTAAATCTCCTTTCTGTAAGCGTTTTCCTTTGTATAAGGTAATTGTACGCTTGTTGAAAGGAGATTGCAAATGGTATTGTGACTATGAGGTGATTGCAAATAAGTTTGAATATATTCATTTATCTGTGAAGAGGTTATTGAAAACATATGAGATTAAGAAAAGGGGATAAGGTATTAAAGTTCACAGGGTCCACAAGGACCCTGACCGTATTCTGTTTACTTAACCCTAATACACTAGCAGATTTAGATCCACAGGATCCCGCAAGGACCCTGACTGGGGGACTTCTGCTTCAACTGGAGCAAGCACACCATTTAGATCCACAGGATCCCGCAAGGACCCTGACACAAGAGGAATGGACATATTCCGCTATGAAAAAATTTAGATCCACAGGATCCCGCAAGGACCCTGACCCTAGATACGATGAGCTGTTCGAGCCATGGATAATTTAGATCCACAGGATCCCGCAAGGACCCTGACTGTGAGATTTATAATAAACAGCTGCAAATGAAACAAAACATCTTATTTTCATTAAATAATTTAATCATCATTCCATGAAAATAGTTACATTTGCTTGATTAAAACAATTTCTAAGCGCGAACCTCCCAGGGATTTCATGTGAGCTTAGGGTTCGCGCCGTTCAATTGTATATATAAATCTCTCTATATCCATATTATAACAGATTCTTTAGAGGATGATTATGTAATTTATGGTCAGTTGTATATTTATATAAGTATACAGCGCTGGAAGAAACTAAAATCTAATCCACAGCTATTGAAGGGAATGTATTTTTCTTTTATAATGGGGGAAATTGATAAATTAGAAAAGAGGAAGAATATGAAATTTTCCAAACGAATGGAAACACTTACGGAAAGTGTGTTCAGTAAGCTGGATGAAGAAAAGCAGAGAATGCTCAGCAATGGTAAGGCGGTATATGACTTTACAATTGGATCACCTAATATTGCACCTAGTAAAGCAGTTATGGATGCATTGATAACAACCGCTCAACAGCCTGAAAGTTATATGTATTCCTTGCATGATACAAAGGAATTCAGAGAAACTATTCAGAAATGGTATAAAACACGTTATCAGATAGAACTAAATCCAGAAACAGAAATATTATCACTTCAGGGTTCACAGGAAGGTCTGGCCCATGTTGCACTCGCATTATGTGATGAGGATGACATCGTGTTAATTCCCTCACCGAGTTATCCGATCTTTGCGAATGGACCTAAAATAGCCGGAGCTCAGCTTTACGAAATGCCAATGCTGAAAGAGCATGAATACCTTATACAATTTGACGCAATTCCAAAGGAAATCGCAGACAGAGCAAAAATGATGATTGTATCCTATCCAAATAACCCAACCGGCGCAACAGCTCCGGATACATTTTATGAAAAACTGATTCAGTTTGCGAAAGAACATGAGATCATTGTAATTCATGATACGGCCTATAGTAATCTCGTGTTTGATGGAGAAGAAGGAAAAAGCTTTTTATATTATGAGGGCGCAAAGGACATAGGCATAGAATTCAATTCCTTCAGTAAGACCTATGGTATGGCAGGAGCACGCATTGGTATATGTGTAGGTAACTCAGAAATTGTTGGTATTCTGAGAAAACTGAAAAGTAATATAGATTATGGTATGTTTTTACCGATTCAAAAAGCTGCAATAGCTGCTCTGACACAGGATCAAAGCATTGTGAATGAAACACGCGTGACATATCAGAAAAGAAGAAACCGTATTGTCGAGGGAGCGAAGGAAGCAGGCTGGGAAATTGAAGCATGTAAGAGTACCATGTTCTTATGGGCTCAGATACCGGCTGGATACGGTAACAGTGAAGAATTTGCCATGCAACTGTTAAAAAAAAGCGGTATGCTTGTAACTCCAGGCAGTTCCTTTGGCGCATATGGGGAAGGCTTCGTACGTATTGCGTTAGTACAGAGTGATGATGTAATTGAACAGGCACTGCAGGCTCTAAAGGACAGCCGTTTCTTCCTGAAATGAAAACACTGATAGCAATTGGAGGCGGCAGCTTTCAAAAACAGGAAACAAGAGCTATTGATATGTACGCGATAGCAAGATGTGGAAAGTCAAAACCGCGTGTATTGTTCCTGCCGCTTGCAAGCAGGGACGATCAGGGATATGCCAAGCGCTTTAAGCAGTATTATCGAACCCTTGGCTGTGAGGTGCAAGCATTACGGCTTCTGCATACCAAACTGCATATCGAAGAAATCTATGATACATTTCGCAGACAGGATATGATATATCTCGGGGCTGGTGATACCACATTCCTTATGGAACAACTGCAGTCACGCAAACTGGACTTGCTGTTGCATGAGCTGGCTGATCTGGGAATTGTTATATGCGGACTCAGTGCTGGAGCAAATGTGTTATTTGAATATGGCTACAGTAATATTGCAACGGATCGTTATGATATCGTAAACGGAACCGGGTTGATCAAGGGAGCTTTTTGTCCGCACTATCAAAAGCAGGAGTGGAAATCATTTGATACAATTTACCTGAAGCCTGGTTTACAGAGGATTTGCTGTAAAGATAATCAAGCTTATGTTGTAGAGGACGAGAAAGCGTTTTTTCTGGAATGAAGATGCCTTCTCGTTTTTCTTTTGATTTCTTTTTCTATGAGTAATATAGGTAAAAAAATACTTGCAAATTGTTTCATTTTTGTCTATAATGTACAAGTCTTATAGAAACATCGTATATACTTTCGACATTATGGTGAAAGCGTTTCTACCTGAAAACCAATTTCAGACTACGATGGAAGCATATATACGAATACTGCAGCTTGCGGTGTTTTTTTGTTTTGGGAGACGGAAAAGAGGGAATTATGTTAGAAAAGATATTTAAGTTAAACACGAAGCAGACTTCTGTTAAAACTGAAGTACTTGCCGGAATTACCACCTTTCTGGCTATGGCCTATATATTAGGTGTAAACCCGTCCATTCTGCATGATGCCGGTATGGATCGCGCATCTGTTTTTATGGCTACTGCTATCTCTGCAGGCTTTGCCTCCGTCGTTATGGGGCTGGTCGCAAACTATCCGGTTGCCTTAGCTGCAGGTATGGGAGTTAATGCATTATTTGCCTATACGATCTGCGGACAGATGGGAATGAGCTGGCAGGCTGCGCTGGCTGGCGTATTTATTTCCGGTCTTATTTTTATCGTGATTTCAGTTACTGGTATCCGTAAGGCAATCATCAATGCCATTCCAAAGCAGTTGAAAATGGCGATTGGTGCCGGTATTGGTTTCTTTATTGCTTTTGTTGGACTGAAAAATGCTGGTATTGTTGCCAGTAGTGCATCTACTTTTGTAACAATCGGTGATTTTTCAAATCCTACAGTATTGCTTGCCCTGTTTGGTATACTGCTTACCATTGCTCTGATTGTAAAAAAGGTTCCTGCTGCTGTTTTTGTGGGCATGGTAATCACGGCTGTAATCGGTATTGTGTGCGGAGCTGTATTCCAATTAAAGGGTATGCCGGCACTTCCTGACAACTTTTTTGAAATGAATTTCCATCTGAATGCGGCTGGCTCTTTCGTAGATGGTATTGGAGAATTGTTTGCGAATCCGTTGAATGCATTTATCGTTATTTTCTCCTTCCTGTTTGTTGATTTCTTCGATACTGCGGGTACTCTGGTTGCAGTTGCGAACCGGATTGGACTGGTAAATGAGAAGGGTGAATTGGAGAATGTGGAGCGTGCGCTGGTAGCTGATGCGGTAGGTACAGTTGCCGGAGCCGCTTTAGGTACCTCAACGGTTACTTCCTTTGTGGAATCTACTTCTGGTGTTGAAGTTGGTGGCAGAACGGGTTTGACCGCATGTACGACGGGAATTCTGTTCTTTGTATCCATTCTGTTTGCCCCAATTGTATTATCTGCTGTGACCAATGCAGTAACTGCTCCTGCTCTTGTCGTTGTGGGAATTTTGATGGCTCAGCAATTAAAGGAAATTGAATGGGATAACATGATTTATGCGACTGCCGGTTTCATTACTGTAATCATGATGATTCTGACGTATTCCATTTCCAATGGTATTGCATTTGGATTTATCGCCTATGCAATTGCAATGACTGCTGCCGGTAAAGCGAAGGAAGTTCACATCACGGTATGGGTATTGATGGTGATTTTCCTAATCTATTTTGCACTGCCGCAATTTATGTAGAAAAAGATTTTAAAATCAGAAAAATAATGATATTATAATACAGGAAATATCAGTATTTCGATGACGCCGATACTATACATATTCGATATGGTATCGGCTTCTTAATAAGGAGGATACATTTATGGCTGATAAGATTATCGTACTTGACTTTGGAAGTCAGTATAACCAGCTAATAGCACGGCGTATTCGTGAGTTTGGTGTTTATTCTGAATTGCACCCGCATACGATGACACTGGAAGAAATTCTGGCACTGAAAGATGTCAAGGGAATCATTTTCTCTGGCGGGCCAAACAGTGTATATGATGAGGAAGCATTCAAATGCGATCCTGCAATTTTTGAATCCGGAATTCCTGTTCTTGGCATCTGTTATGGTATGCAGATGACACATTTTATGAATGGCGGAAGTGTGAAGGCATGTGAAGCAAAGGAATACGGAAGAACAGAGATCACGGTTGAAACAGATTCGCCGATATTCAAAGGACTGCCGGAAAAGCAGATTGTCTGGATGAGTCATGGCGATCAGGTGGATACATTGGCTGATGGCTTTGTTAAGGATGCATACAGTGATACCTGTACATTTGCGGCTACAAGCAATACAGAGAAGAATATTTATACGCTGCAGTTCCATCCGGAGGTGCGTCATTCTGAGTATGGAAATGAGATTCTGAAAAATTTCGTATTTGAGGTTTGCAAGGCAAAGAATGACTGGTCTATGCATAGCTTCATTGATATGGAGATTGAGAAAATCCGCAAGACTGTTGGTACGGACAAGGTGCTGTTGGGATTGAGCGGAGGCGTGGATTCCTCTGTTGTTGCGGCATTGCTGCATAAGGCGATTGGGGATCAGCTGATTTGTATGTTTATTGATCACGGCTTGCTGCGCAAAGGCGAGGCGGAAAGCGTTATGGAGACATTCGGACGCGAGATGAATATCAATCTGGTGAAAATCGATGCAAAGGAGCGTTTCCTAAGTAAGCTTGCTGGTGTGAGTGATCCGGAGAAGAAGCGTAAAATCATTGGGAATGAATTTGTGTATACCTTTGATGAGGAAGTGAAAAAGCTGACATCGGGTGAAGATATCAAATGGCTGGCACAGGGAACTCTGTATACGGATGTAATTGAGTCAGGAACTAAGACTGCGCAGACAATTAAGTCGCATCACAATGTAGGCGGGTTGCCTGAGGATATGCAGTTTCAGCTAATTGAGCCACTGAATACGTTATTTAAGGACGAGGTTCGTGCATTGGGGACGGAGCTGGGATTGCCTGATGAGATGGTGTGGCGGCAGCCGTTTCCAGGACCTGGATTGGGTATCCGTGTGCTGGGCGATATTACAGAGGAGAAGCTGGAAATTGTTCGAGATTCTGATCTGATTCTGCGTGAGGAAGTTGCGAAGGCAGGATTGCAGAAGGAGATTTGGCAGTATTTTACATGTCTGACGAATATGCGTTCCGTTGGTGTTATGGGAGATCAGCGTACATATGATTATGCGGTAGCTATCCGGGCGGTGACTTCAATTGATGGCATGACAGCGGATTGGGCGAAGATTCCGTATGAGGTGCTGGATGTAATCAGTAATCGTATTGTGAATGAGGTGAAGCATGTGAATCGGGTGGTGTATGATATTACGAGTAAGCCTCCGGGGACGATTGAATTTGAATAGTATACAGAACTAAAAAATGCCTTTTTTCAGGGCATTTTTTTAGTTCCAGGGAGTTTTTGATATCACGAATTAAAATTGAACAATTTCAATTTCTTTTGAGATAGCAGTACATAACACAAATCTTACGGGAGTATATTCAGTAAAGAAATTTTGTATCTAAATAGAATGAAGTTTTTGGAATAATCAAGCAAAACCGTCTTTATACATAATAAATAGAGGTGTCTTGAAAACGAAGAAATGAAGATCGTTAAGGCTATTTTTTTGCTTGAAATTGAAATCATAATTATTTTAATGTATCATTAGGTGTGATAAAATGTGTATGTCTATTTACAGATATTTATATAAGAGTTTTCCTTATCACAACATAAATCAGATCATTGAATAAAGATATAAGAGATATGGAATATTTAGAGAAAGTAAAAGAACAGCTAAAGAAAAAATACATAGAAAAAGGATGCATATATTCTAAAGCAGGCGAAATTGATTTTCTACAGCAAGCAGGATGAATTCTTAATATTACTATCAGGGACAAAGAAAATTATAAATATGCCAATTTGATAATATAGATGTATTCTGTAAGAGGACTGAAACAGGTAACATAAAGGAAAGCTGAACTTATAGCTACGCTATTACAAGAATCGGAGGTCTCAAAATGGATGAACAATTTATATACATCGTTTTGGAAATCGTATCAGAAATACCCAGAGGAAATGTCGCAACCTATAAACAAATTGCAGAATTAGCCGGCAGAGAGCGAAACGCCAGACAGGTTGGCAAAATTCTTTCCGCAGCCTCCCTGTATGGCGAATACCCCTGCCACCGTGTTGTAAACAGTGCCGGCAGAACTGCACCCGACTGGGACGAGCAGACAGATCTTCTATTGAATGAAGGCGTTACCTTTAAACCCAACGGAAACGTTGATCTCAAAGCCTGTCAATGGAAAATCTAAAAGATTCCTATCGCAACATACAAAAAGTAAAGAAGACGCATAGCTAACAACACCTCATATTTTTCCATACCGTATGATAGCGTATTCGCACATTTTGCACAAAAACAGCAAATCTTTTCATGAGAATCCATCATTTTCCGAAATAACGCTAACAGATTCAGGAAAAGTGTTTTATAATGAACCTAATAAGGGAGCATCCCCTTAAAATCTATCATACAAGGAGCAAACGATTATGGAAAAAAACATTCGCCTGGTTATATGTGATATTGACAGTACGCTGGTCACTTCGGAAAGGGAGCTGACACCAAGAACAAGAGCTGTCATCCATCAGCTGCACACAAAGGGTATTTACTTCGGCATTGCATCCGGCAGACCGCTCGATGAACTGGCGAAAAAAGCAGGACTATGGGGAATTCAATATCCCTTTGATATTCTCATTGGCATGAATGGCTCTGAGCTCTGGGACAACCTGCATCAAAAGGAATATAGCTATTTCAAAATGAAAACGGATTGGATCAGGGAAACCATGGAGCTGATGAAGCCCTTTGATTTCAACTGCTTTATTTACCGCGATGACTGCCTGCTCTGTGAGCGTGACGATGCGCAAATGCGTAAATCTGCACTGACCAGTGATAAGCGCATGGTTGTTGTGGATTCTCTTTCCACCATGTATGAGCAGGAAAATGCCAAAATCATGTACCGTGTGAAGGAAGACATCGTAGATGATATTGAACAATATCTAATACAGCATCCCTCCCCATATTACAAGGGCTTCAAAACGCAGCCGACACTCATTGAATTTGCCGATAAGCGCGTTTCCAAAGCCTATGCCTTGAAAAAATTTTGTGAATTCAACAGGATAACACCAAAGGAGGTGGTTGCCTTTGGTGACACGACCAATGATAATGATATGCTGGAATACAGTGGTCTTGGCGTCTGCATGATCAATGGCAGTGATGATACCAAAGCGATTGCGGATGATATAACAGAATTCAGCAACGATGAGGATGGCTTCGCTATTTATATGGAAGAACATTTTTTGAAATAGCAATGCAAAAGACTAATCACCTAGGCAGCTTCAACTGCCAAACCCCGAAAGCATACTTTTTACAAAACGGGTAGAGATAAAACGGTATAGAGGGCTTTATAAAGCTGTTGAACATCAATACATGGGAAGGAGGAGACTATGAGAATAGCCATTGTTGAGGATGAATCCGCACTTGCAGAAGAACTGCATGCACTCCTGCAAAAGCTTGGCACATATATCATAAATCTGTTTTCCAGCGGAGAACAGTTTTTATTCGCATGGGATGAACAGCCTTACGATCTAGTGCTTTTGGATATCCAAATGAAGGGTATGAATGGCCTGGAAACAGCAAGGAAGCTGCGGGAAAAGGATACGCATGTCCACCTGGTCTTTTTGACAAATGATCCCTCCTTTGTATTTGACGGCTACGAGGTGGATGCTGTCCGTTACTGGCTGAAGCCGGTGCAGGAAGATAAACTGAAGCAACTCCTGGAACAACTCGAGGTACCAAGACCCTATCTGCTTTGGATGATAGAGGGAGAACTGCATAAGCTGTACGAGGATGATATTTATTATATGGAAAGTGATGGACATTATGTCCGCTGCCATCATCGCAAGGGGGTATATCGTATCAAAACAAGCTTTCAGAAGGAATGTGCAAAGCTTTCTGATGCTTTTCTGAGCTGTCATCGAAGCTATTGTGTCAATTTGAATCATATCCATGTTCTGCGCAGGGATGGCTGTGTTCTGGATAATCAGGAATGCATACCGGTAAGCAGAACGATGAAGCAGCGGCTGCAAGAGGAAATCATGAAGCGCTGTCAGAGGGAACTATTATGCAGATTTTGATTCTTCCAGTCCTGCTATACCACCTGTGGCAGATCAAACGGCAGACAAAACGGCTCCTGATCCATGCTATTTTATCCCTTTTTCTGTTTCTAGCCATCCTGCTTGTAAACGTCCAGTGGCTGTATGCAGCTGTTTTATTGCTAGTGCTGCTTTCGGATACAAGAGGACAATATATGCTTCACGCTTTTGTGCTGGCTTTAACCCTTCTGACATGGCCGTTATCCTATGCTCCGGCTGTATGGACACTGCTGGAACTGGGGCTGGTACTCTATGATAAGCTCATGGTGAAAAGCTATGAACAGCATCTGCAGGAATACCAGAACAAGGTTTTTGACCGTCAGGTACAGGAGGTCGAGCATATGTATACGACGATGCGCGGCTGGCGGCATGATTATCATAACCATCTTCAGAATTTGAAAGCAAAGCTGCGCAAAGCAGAGATTGCCCAATCTCTGGAATATCTGAATGAACTGGAACAGGAGCTCGATGATATCCATCAGTTAGTGGAATGCGGCAATGCGAATATGGATGCGATTCTGAATTCAAAGCTTTCTCTGGCTGTTGCACAGGGAATTGAAATTCATGTAAAGGCAAATGTACCTGAACAAATTGTAGTTGGAGATACGGATATGTGTGCATTGCTTGGAAATCTGGTGGATAATGCAGTGGAGGCCTGCGCAAAGGTAAAAGAGCATCCTTTCCTGCGTTTATACATCGGATTGTATAAGGGACAGCTCTATATTTCCTGTACCAATGCAACCAGTGAAGTTGTGCGGAAGCTGGATGAGGAATATGTGACAACCAAACGCGGAAATCATGGGCATGGTCTGAAACGGATGAACAGAATTGTTGAAAAATATGGCGGGTTTATCCAGCGTAAGAATGAGCCTGGAGTCTTTATAACGGAAATCATGCTGCCTTTCCAGGTATAAAATGGATATACATGCATCCATATCTGTTATGGTAGTGTGAAATCATGCTGTCCCTGCAGGTATAAAAGGGCACAGACCGTCAGATTATTGATTATTCAGCTGGTTCTTTGAAAGGATGAAGCAGTTGTAAGATTACGGCAAGCATACAATCAGCTTTATTAGTATGCTGTATTAGGAAGTCTGTTTGTTCATACAGCAATCTGGCTTCTTTTATTATTCAAAAAACCATTCGTGTACGGAGCGCTGCAATTCGTGCACATTTTATTATCAAAAGAGGATTTTGTTTTATACTGCTGCTGTGAGGTGAGAATATGAAAAAAACGATACCGGCTAATATGCTGTATCTGCTTCGTGTATTATGGAGAATCGATCGCGGAACCTTTTTCAGCATGACTGCACATATCGTGCTGGGGGCAGTGGCTCCCTTTTTATCGGTGCTAATACCCAGCGTGATTATAAGCCTCCTGCTGCATCATCATGCAATCCTGGACTTTTTCCTAATACTGGGCGGTCTGCTTCTGCTGTATGGGATCCTGCAGGGACTGGTCAACTATCTGAATGAGTATAATGCATTTGCATTTATCAAAAGCCGTGGTCTGTATTTTATAAAAAAGGTCTATTTGTCAAGAGCAAGACTGGACTATGCACTGCTTGAACAAGAGGAGTACAAGAACATACTAGAGGATGCGGCACAGGCAGTTGATAACAACAATATGGGGCAGGAAGGCATGTATCATGACTTCATTACACTGGGGACAGCAGTTTTAGGCCTTTTACTATATACTGTGGTAAGCTCAGGACTGAGCATTCTCTTTGTTCTGGGACTGCTTGCGCTTGTTGTTCTTCAATATTTTTTCTTTTCCATGGCCAGGCGGTATGAATACTCTCATCGTGATGAGCTGGACACTCATATGCTTCAGGCACGCTATCTGAATCAGCTTGCATATGATATTTCTGCTGGAAAGGATATTCGGCTCTATCAGCTGCAAAGCTGGATCAATGCGAAATTTGAAAAGGTAAACCGTCTCATGACCCATATACGTGCTAAGGATTATAGTGCATATATGCTTGTGGATACACTTGGAATCCTTCTGGATTTCTTACGTGATGTCGCCTGCTATGCCTTTTTGATCAACCGTCTGATGGAGGGAATGGCAATCGATCAGTTTGTATTTTATCTGGGCATCATATCCGGATTTTCACTCTGGTTTAAAAGAGTGGAGGAAGCCTATGCCAGTATGTCGGTGAACAACGCTCTTGTGAACCGTATGCAGGATGCTTTTGATATTCCTAACCGCCTGCAGCATGGCTGCGGTGAGAAGCTTACGGGAACGGCTGTCACAATCACCTTTGAACACGTAAGCTTTTCCTATCCGGGCCAGAGCAGGAGAATTCTGGATGATATCTCCTTTACCCTGTCTCCTGGACGAAAGCTGGCGCTTGTCGGTGTCAACGGTGCGGGGAAAAGTACGATTGTAAAGCTGATTCTGGGCTTCTATACACCGACAGAGGGAACGATTTACATTAACGGTATACCTACGGATGCTCTGGATATAGATGATCTTTATACACATATCACAGGAATTTTTCAGGATTCCGGTATGCTAAGCTACACTATTGCTGAAAATGTCAGTATGCAGGATATATCACAAACGGATACAGAAAAGGTTAGAGCCTGCTTACAGCGAGCAGGATTGTGGGAGATGATTGCTGTCCTGCCGCATCAGGAGCTGACCTATATAGGAAAGGATATTGACGCAGATGGTATGCAGTTATCCGGCGGACAGAAGCAGAAGCTGTTCATGGCCAGAGCATTATACCGAGACTTTGGCTGCCTGCTGCTGGATGAGCCGACAGCGGCACTGGATGCGCTTGCGGAGAAGGAATTGTATGAGAGCTATCACCATTTGCTGCAGGATACCTCCAGCCTGTTTATATCCCATCGGCTGAGCTCTACAAAATTCTGTGATGAAATCCTCGTTCTGGATCACGGACGGATCGCAGAGCAGGGAAGCCATGAGGAGCTGCTGAAAAAGCAGGGAATATATGCGGCGATGTTTCAGGTACAGTCGAAATATTATGAGGAGGGTGATGAACATGCAGGCATGGAAGGAAATTAAAAAATTCACGGCGATTGTTCGTCTGAGCAGCCCGCATATCGTTTGGATTTGGACAGGCTATGGCTTCACCAATGCCTTGTCTCCGTATATCACCCTGTATTTTTCAGCCGAAATTCTGAATCAGCTCATCGCAAAGCAATATGCTGCTGCCTTTCATACAGTGCTGCTCATGTGCGGTAATGTGCTTGTTTGCACGCTGATTGCCAAGGCCTTTTATAACCGTCTTCAGGTTATCTGTCGAACTGCGGTACAGCGTATTGATCAAAAGCTGCTGCATAAGGCAATGCTGATGGAATATGAGCTTTTGGAAACACAGGAAACTCTGGACACCCTGAGACGAACACGCAATTCCAGCAACGGCTCTGGAAATATTGACTCCGCAATCCGGTTTGTTGCACGCTGCTGTGAATCACTGGCAAAAATTATCCTGGCACTGGTAGCTCTGACGGTGATGATGCTGCAAATACGCACTTGGGATATTTATCTGTTTTTACTGCTTGTTGTTTTAGCAGTATTCCTTGTGTTCAAAAACGTATTTGCCAGAAAGCATGGGGAATTACTGGAGGCCTTGTGCAGAGAAAACGATCACAGCAATGCGATGACCGGTTATCTTTTGAACCTGTTTTATAAAATGGATATGGCAAAGGAAATCCGGCTTTATCGTATGGGGGATCTGTTTTCATTGAAGGCGGAGAAGCTGATGGATAATCCGGCCTTTCGTAAATTTGGCAAAGATAATGGAAGGCTCTTATTTCAAAGTGATCTGCTGGGGCAGGTACTTTCCTTCAGTGCCTATATCTATGTCGTATCCCTGGCCCTTCGCTCAATCATATCCGTCGGACAGGTTCTGTATATGGCAGGCATCATACTGAGTGCAGTCGATGCGATTGCAGTATTTCAGGTGGATTATGCACAGCTGCGGCATCAGCTATCCTATCTGAATGCATTTTATGATTTTCTCTATCTGCCCAATATGCATTATGAAGGTACATTGCCGATTGAAAAACGGGATGATGGGGAATATGAATTTGAATTTCGCCATGTATCCTTTCGTTATCCGGGACAGCGTGAGGATGTGCTGCACGATGTGAATATCCGTTTTCATATAAAGGAAAAGCTGGCCATCGTCGGAAGAAATGGTGCGGGAAAGACAACCATTGTAAAGCTGCTATGCCGTCTGTATGAACCAAGTGAGGGAGAAATTCTATTAAATGGTATCAATATTGAGAAATACGATTATGCGGAATATACGAGTATCTTTTCTGTTGTATTTCAGGATTTTGCTTTATTCTCCTATCCCCTGAATGAAAATATTGCCGGATCGGCAGAGCCGGATGCTGGTAAGGTTGAGGCTGTATTGAAACGGCTGGATATCTGGGATCGGATTCAATCCTTTACAGATAGGGAGCATAGTATATTGTTCAGCGATTATGGAAATGGAGTGACGCTATCCGGAGGAGAGGCACAAAAGCTTGCCATTGCCCGTGCATTGTATAAGGATGCTCCGTTTGTTATCCTGGATGAGCCGACTGCTGCACTGGATCCGATATCAGAAGCGGAAATTTATGAAAATTTTGATGCGCTGGTAGAGGGGAGAACCACCTTGTATATTTCCCATCGCATGAGCTCATGTAAATTCTGTGACCGTATTCTTGTTATGGAACAGGGCGAGGTGGAGGAGGAAGGAACGCATGAGGAGTTGCTAAACAATGCAGGAGTGTATGCAAAGCTATGGATGGCACAGGCGGAGTATTATAATTAACAATCCGGGCTACAGACATCGAAGGGTTATCTTTATTTCTCCATCCCCACAGTGATTTATCAGTTCTTATTTACCGATGAAAGTCCAAAAAAACTAGGAAACAAGTGTTCTATCAGAGAGCCTGGTTTCCTTGTTCTGTTATATTTAATAATGAAAATGGCAGGTATAGCACGTTTGTTGTATCTGCCATAGCGCTCACATTATCGTGCATAGCAGCATTTGTAATTAAGAAAATGTAAAAAAAACCATCTTTTTATTTTCATACGCCGCAAAAAGCGTTAAAATGAATCTGTGCTATGCGCAAAAAGAAAAGAAAGAGTTAATTGGAGGTAAGACATGAGCGGTTTTTTTGGAGTAGCTTCAAAAGAAAACTGTGTACTGGATGTGTTTTTTGGTGTAGATTACCATTCACATCTGGGCACGAGACGTGGAGGAATGGCGATACATGGAGAGAAGGGCTTTGCCCGTGCCATTCATAACATCGAGAATTCTCCGTTTCGTACAAAATTTGAAAAGGATATTGAGGAATTTGATGGAAATCTTGGAATCGGATGTATTTCAGACAATGAGGCGCAGCCGCTTCTGGTGAAATCCCATTTGGGATCCTTTGCCATCACAACGGTTGGCCGTATTAACAATCTGGAAGAGCTGCAAAGTCTGTGCTTTGAACGCGGGGTTACGCACTTTTTGGAAATGAGTACCGGAGAAGTGAATCCAACAGAGCTGATTGCATCACTGATCAACCATAAGGCGACGATCGTAGAAGGTCTTCAGTATGTGCAAAGTCTAGTTAAGGGAAGCATGAGCATCCTGCTGATGACGCAGTATGGGATTTATGCCGCAAGAGATTTGCTGGGAAGAACGCCGATTGTACTTGGGGAAAAAGAAACCGGCTTCTGTGCGACATTTGAAAGTAGTGCATTTTTAAATCTTGGCTATCATCATTATCGTGATCTTGGTGCCGGAGAAATTGTATTTATCACACCGGAGCGCATTGAGGTGCTGCAAAAGCCAAAGGATAAAATGAAAATCTGTTCCTTTCTGTGGGTGTATTACGGGTATCCGACGTCAACCTATGAGGGAATCAATGTTGAGTGTATGCGAAACCGCTGCGGAGAATTGCTTGCAGGACGTGACAATGTAGAGGTTGACAGCGTTGCAGGTGTTCCGGATTCCGGTATTGCACATGCTGTTGGTTATTCCAATGCATCCAATGTACCATTTGCCCGACCGTTCATCAAATATACACCAACCTGGCCGAGATCCTTTATGCCGACAAGTCAGACGCAGCGCAATATGGTTGCGAAAATGAAGCTGATTCCGGTTCAGGAGCTGATTAAGGACAAACGTCTGCTGCTGATTGATGATTCCATCGTGCGTGGAACACAGCTGGGAGAAACGACGGAATTTTTATATGAGAGTGGTGCGAAGGAAGTACATGTCCGTCCGGCCTGCCCGCCAATTATTTTTGGATGTAAATATCTGAATTTTTCCCGCTCAAAATCTGAAATGGATCTGATTACGCGCAGAGTGATTCGCAAGCTGGAGGGAGACGATGTTTCCAGCGAGGTTCTGGCAGAATATGCAGATCCGGATAGTGAGCGTTATCAGAATATGTGCGAGGAAATCCGTCAGCGCTCCAATTTCACATCCCTGCGTTATCACCGTTTGGATGATATGATTGCATCCATCGGTCTGGATAAATGCAAAATGTGTACATACTGCTGGGATGGCAAGGAAGACGATGAATAACAAGTTAAAAAACTAACGTAATGAAAACACAGGAGAGCTAAACAAACTGCCTGTGTTTTTTTCTTACCGTGTAAGGTTAATAAGCCCTTCCTTTCATAAGTAGGTTCATCATCAGTTCATATGAAAAATACACCAACACTTAAATAGATACCTATGCTCATGAGTATCACTA